>Ga0075420_100000737_pt1 | contig 26847 bp, 23 predicted proteins | sample SoiMetdeltSBSDD4_FD_75296 | JGI IMG/M metagenome (GOLD analysis project Ga0075420, IMG submission 75296) | Bulk soil microbial communities from a Populus tree surrounding site in Tennessee, USA - Soil MetaG P. deltoides SBSDD4 | ecosystem: Environmental > Terrestrial > Soil > Tree plantation...
ATCCTACCGTATAGCTACGCCGGCACAATGGGCGTGACCAGCTTCAGCAGCATGGATCGGCGGCTGTTTTACCGGCTGGGGGCCAGCCAGCTGGCGCGAACGGTCTGCTCGGCAGCCGGCAACGCCGGGTTCGACTACACGATCGGCGCGAAGCGTGGCACCGATCCGGAGACGACCTCGCAGGCGCGATACATCATCGCCTGGGGCAGTAACCTGGCCTCGGTCAACATGCACCAGATGACGTACGTGCGCGAGGCGCAGCGGGCCGGCGCGACGTTCGTCCACATCGACGTGCAGAAGAACCGGACCACGGCGTTCGCCGATCGGTTCGTGCAGGTGCGGCCGGGTACGGACGGGGCGCTCGCACTCGGGATGATGCACGCGATCATCCGCGATGGCGTGCATGATGCAGAGTACGTGCGGGCGAACACGGTCGGGTTCGACGAGCTAGCCGAGCGGGTGCGGGAGTATCCGCCGGAGCGTGTCGAACGGATCTGCGACGTGCCGGCCACCATCATAGAGACGGTCGCGAGGGAATACGCGACGACCCGTCCGGCGTTCATACGGATTGGGAACGGTCTTCAGCATCATGACAACGGTGGGATGGCGGTCCGGACGATCGCCTGCCTGCCGGGACTGGTCGGCGCCTGGCGAGACGTCGGCGGCGGCGCGGTCAAGAGCAACGCTGGCTATGCAACGATGAACGAGGCGGCGCTGACGCGCCCGGACTTGCTGGCCGGCCGAGCTCCCCGGACGATCAACATGAACCAGTTAGGGCACGCCCTCACCGAGGTCGCCGACCCGCCGGTGAAGGCGATGGTGGTCTACAACACCAATCCTGCCGTGATCGCACCGGATCAGACGCGCGTGCTGGCCGGACTCGAGCGCGAGGATCTGTTCACGGTGGTCCACGAGCAGTTGATGACGGACACGGCGCGGTATGCGGACGTCCTGCTGCCGGCGACGACGCATTTCGAGCAGACGGACCTCTACTCGAGCTTCTGGCACCTGTACCTGAATCTGGCGGAACCGGTGATAGCTCCCCTGGGCGAGGCCAAATCGAACGTCGAGCTGTTCTCCCTCCTGGGGCAGCGGCTGGGCTTCGACGAGGCGTGCTTCCAGGATGACGCCGAGGCGCTGATCGTGCAGGGGCTGGACAACCCGGCGAACCCGTTTTTGGAGGGGATCACGCTCGATCGCCTGAAGGAAGGACGGCCGGTCCGCCTGAACGTGGAGCAGCCTCACCCGGCCTATGCGGACGGGCACTTTCCGACGCCGTCGGGTAAGATCGAGTTGTATGCCGAACGGATGGCCCAGGACGGGCTCGACCCCTTGCCGACGCATACACCGTTGAGTGAAGGGGGTGACGGCGAGCAGCCGCCGTCCGGAGCGTACCCACTCCTGTTCATTACACCGCCGAACCACTTTTTTCTGAACTCGACGTACGCTAACATGCCATCGAACATCCGCTCTGAGCAGCGGCCCCGCCTGGAGATCCATCCCGAGGATGCCCGGACACGTGGCATTCTCGACGGCGATGCCGTTCGGGTGTTCAACACGCGAGGAGATGTACAGCTCGAAGCGTCCCTGACCGAGGACGTGCGGCCGGGAGTCGTGGTCAGCCGCGGGCTGTGGTGGGGGAGGCATTCACCCGGAGGCCACGGCGTCAACGCGACGACTCCGCAGCGGCTCGCGGACATGGGCGGTGGCGCCACGTTCTTCTCGAACCTGGTCGAGGTGGGCCGGGTCGAGGGTGGCCTGGTTGAGAGCGGCCGGTGTGCCGGGGATGGCTCCCCATGATCGCGCAGGCGATCATCCAGCCTTTGCCCGAAGCCACGCGCGGGCCCTGAGAGGAGACAGCGCATGGCCAGTGAGCGATCGATCGACACGATACCTGGTAATGAGCGTCATCGCGAGCGAGCCCGAAAAGCGGGCATGGCTCGTGCACAGTAGGAGAAGGGATGGCAAAGAGTCTTAAGGAAGCGCTGCTGGAGAAGTTCGCAGATCTCCAGGAGCTTGGAATCGCCCCAACCACGGCGCCGCCGCTCGAAGATGACGGGCCGGCAGTCGTCGTGGAGATGGGCCCTGACAGCTACGGTGAGGGCGGTGGCAGACGCCAGCGCATGAACCGTGGCGGTATGTACGACGACGACCGTCGGGGCGGTGACGTGCCGATCCGGCCGCGTGGCGGCCGTGGCGGTGGCGGACCGGGTGGTCGTGGGAGTCGTGGCGGCGAGCGCGGCGGCGGTGAGCGCGGTCGTGGTGGCCCCCAGGGCGGTGGCGAGCGCTTCCGGCGGCCAGACCGTGGCGGCGATCGGGCTGCTCTCGAAGGGCTGCCGCCGCCAATGCCCGGAGTCCCGGGTTCGCGTCCGCCCTTTGGCGAGCGGCCGGGTCCGCGCCCGCCGTTTGGCGATCGGCCGGGTGGCCCAGGCGGCCCGCGTCCGCCGTTCGGTGACCGGCCGGGTGGCCCTGGTGGTCCGCGTCCGCCGTTTGGCGATCGTGGTCCGCGCCCGGGTGGCCCAGGCGGCCCTCCGATGGGGGATCGTGGCCCGCGTCCAGGCGGCCCGCCACAGATGAGCACCGATGCGCGGCTCCAGCAGAACGCGGAGCGGCGGCGGCGTGAGGCTGGCCAGCGCGACGAGCTGCTGGCGCTCCTGGCGACGCACACCGGCGCCGAGGCGACGAACGAGGTGTTCGACAAGTTCCTGGCCGACCTGACGGTCGAGACCGGAGCGCTGCCGGAGCTGGGGCGGGTCGTCGAGGCGGTGAAGCTGGCGGACAGCATCGAGCCGGCGAAGGTCGGCAACGCGGTGCGCCAGTTGTTCCGTCGGGGTCGAGCCCGTCCGGCGGGTCCGCCGTCTGGTGGGCCAGGCGGTCCTCCTCCCCAGCGCGTTGCGCCTCCGTCGGCTGCCCCCACCCCGGCTCCAGCGGCGGCTCCAGCCGTTGCTGAGGCAGAGGAAGCCGCCAGCGAAGCAGCGCCCGAGCCGAGCGCAACCCCGAGCTAAGTCAGACTTTGCTCTGACACCACAGAGAGGCCGTGCCTACCAGGGCACGGCCTCTTTCCATGGGTTGAAATGGGACGGACGCTCAGTTGCCCGGCTTCGGCTGCGCTGACCCGGGGAAGCTCGGGTTGAACAGCCCGGGGCCGGACGGCTTGCTGGCCGGCGCCGGGTTGTTGCCCGGCTTGCTGGCCGGCGCTGGAGGCGCAGCCGCTGGCGCTCGCGTGGGCTGCGCGGCCGGGGGCCGGTTCGGCTGGGACGGCAGGATCGCCGGCGGGACGGACGTCGGCTGGGGGGCCGGGTTGGCCGGTGGCGCCGCCGCGTTCGACGGGGCGGGGGCAGGGGCGGGATTGCTGGGCGCGGGCGCGCCGGGGGCCGGCTGTCCGCCCGGCCCGACTGGCACGCCGACCTGCGGGCGGACCGGCGTGGGCGGCGGTGGCGTGGTACCGGGGGCGGGCTGTGGCGTTGGCTGGCCCGGCGGCTTCGGGGGTACGTCTGGGGCCCCAAAGATGTGACGGATGATCCGGGTGGCGATCGGCGCGGCGTCACGCGTGCTGGAGCCGCGCTCGACGAAGACGGTGACGACGACCTTCGGATCTTCGGCGGGCGCGAACCCGGTGAACCAGCCGTGCGTCGGCAGCTCGCCCTGCGGGTTGGTGGCCTGGCCGTACTCGGCGGTGCCGGTCTTGCCGGCGATTCGCAGGCCAGGAACCGCGTAATCGCGCAGGAGCGGCCCTCGGAAGCCGAGCTCCATCCCCTCAATGGTGGTCTGCAGGTGGCGCTGCTCGATGTCCAGGGTGCGCATGACGTCCGGCGAGGCGGTGCTGAGGACGTTGCCATCTGAGTCGACGATCTGGCGCACGACGCGCGGCCGGAGCACCTTCCCCATGTTGGCGATCGCCATGGTCATGCCGTGGACCTGGAGCGGGCTCGACTCGACATACCCCTGGCCAATCGCCATGTTGTAGGTGTCGCCCTTGACCCACTTCTCGCCGACTTTCTGGACTTTCCAGGCTTCGTCTGGGACCAGCCCGGCGGTCTCGCCTGGCAGGTCGACGCCGGTCGGCGATCCGAAGCCGATCATGCGGGCATAGCGGGCCAGCCGCTCGTTTCCGAGGCCCACGAACCCCTCGGGCTCGAAGCCGCCGCCGAGGTAGAAGAAGTAGATGTTGGAAGAGTTGGCGATCGCCTGGGGGTAGTTGAGCTTGCCGAGCACGGAGTGATCCGGGAACGGCTGTCGGTGCCCAGGGTAGAAATCGTGCGGGACCCAGAGGATGCCCTTGCTCTCGATGATGGTGTTACGGTTGGAGACGCCTTCCTGGAGGGCGCCGAGGCCGGTCACCAGCTTGAAGGTGGAGCCGGGCGGGTAGTTGCCGGCGATGGCGCGCTGGAAGAACGGCTGCTCGGGGTCTTTGAGCAAGGCCGCGAGCTCGTCCTCGCGGCTGTCATCGCCGAAGGCGTTGTTGTCGTAGCCGGGCAGGCTGACCAGCGAGAGGATCTCACCGGACCTGGCGTCGCTGACGATCGCCACCCCGACATTGCCGTGGAACAACCCTTCCTGGAGCATCTGGGAAACAGACTTCTGGAGATCGAGGTCGATCGTCATGACCAGGTTCTTGCCCGGCTCTGGACGCTCGACGCGGAGCGTGCCGACCTCGCGGCCGGACGCCTCGACTTCGTAGAGCTGGCGCCCTGGCCGGCCGCGCAAGACCGACTCGTAGGTGTCCTCAAGGCCGGCGGTGCCGATCTTGTCGTTGATGGTGTAGCCGTCCTTCTCGATCTTCTGCTTGTACTCAGCCTGCGAGAGGACGGCCGGCGAGATTGGGCCGAGGTATCCCAGGATGTGGGCCAGCAGCTTCCCTTCGGTGTACTTGCGCGCGGACTCGACGGTGACTTTGACGCCCGGCAGGTTCGCCAGGTCCTGCTCGACGAGGAGCGCGGCCTCGCGGGGCACGTTCGACTTGACGGGGACCGGATCGAAGGTGTGCCCTTCGGCCTTGCGCTTCTCGACGGCCTGCCGCATCTCCGGCACCGGCACGCCGACGAGGCTGCTGAGGCGCGCGTAGGTATCGGCCTCCTGCGAGGCCTTGAGATCGGCCGGGACGATGGAGACGACGAAGATCGGCGCGTTCGACGCGGCAATCGTGCCCTTACGGTCGTAGATCACCCCGCGCGGCGGCGTGATCTGGCTGACCCGGACGCGGTTGCTGTCGGCGCGCTGTCGAAGCTGGGGGCCTTCGACGATCTGTAAGCGCCAGAGCTGAGTGGCGAGCAGCGCGAAGGTGACGAGGACGGCGGCGCGGAACAGGTGCGGCGCCAGCCCGGAGGTCGTGCCGCGCGACTCGTCGGAGTCGAGCATGTGGCCTACCAGGAGCCAGATGGTCTGCTGAGTGTAGCATAGTGATGGTCAGGAGGAGGGGCGTGGCGGTCGCTGGGAGAACGTCTCGCCGAAGACGTCGTTCGCGATCCGGTTCAGGAGCTGCTCGATCGAGCCGCCAGCGATCATCCAGCCTCGGGTGCGGCGGAAGATATAGTTGACGGCTGCCTCTTGATCGTAGCCGTAGCCGCCAAACACCTGGAGCGCGTCGTTGGCGACCTCGAAGCCGGCGCGATTGCAGGCGAGCTTCGCCAGGGCGGTCTCCAGCTCCGAGGGCAGGCCGGCGTCGGCGTTGGCGGCGGCGCGGTAGAGCAGCAGACGGGCCGAGTCCAGCTTCAGCTTCATCTCGGCGAAGCGCCACTGCAAGCCCTGGAACTCGCACAAGCGACGCCCGAACTGCCGCCGCTCCTTCGCGTACGCCACGGCCCGGTCGAAGGCGGCCTGCCCCAGCGCCAGCGAGCGGGAGGCGTTGCCCAGGCGCTCGACGTTGAAGACAGCGAGCATCTTCCGGAAGCCGTCTTCGTCCAGGAGCACGTTCTCGCGCGGGACGCGGGCGTCCTCCATGTAGAGCATGCCGTACCGCTCGCCGGACATGAAGCGGTTGGTGCTGTCCACCGTCAGGCCCGGGGCATCCCGTTCTACGATGACGGCGCCAGAGGTGCGAGAGCTCTCGCCGAAGCGGCACCAGGTGACGAAGGCGTCCGCGCTGGCGGCGTTGGTGGTGAAGATCTTCTGGCCGTTTAAGACGACCTGGTCCCCGTCGACGCGCGCTCGGGTCCGGAGGTCGGTGACAGCCGAGCCGGCCTCCGGCTCGGTCATGCCGATGCTGAACAGGCGCTCGCCGCGAAGCCCGGGCGCCAGGTGTTTCGCCTTCTGCTCCGCCGAGCCGTTCTTGGCGACCTGCTGGATGGCGCCGAAGTTCAGCGCCTGGACGCAGTCACCGGCGATCGGGCAGACCTGGGCGATCGTCTCGATGACCAGGACAGCGTCCAGCAGCTTGCCGCCCTGGCCGCCGTCCTCGATCGGGATGGTGATGCCGGCCAGCCCTTGCTCTGCCAGAAAGGTGAGGTACTCACGCGGCAGGACGCCGTCGCCCTCGCGGGTGTAGGCGGTCGGCCCGAAACGCCCCCGGGCGAGCTCCCGAGTCGCCGCGACCAGGTCAGACTGGTACTCGCTGAGCTGGAAGTCCATGCCGTCACGCCTCCCGCGTGCTTCTGAGATATCGCGACGCCACTTACCAGAATTTGGCGAAATCTCAACGATGAGCGCCGCCTGCCGATGATTGAGGAGACACCTACAAGCTTGCCACTGAGGTCAAACGCGATGGATCGCGGCCGAGATCGTCTCATCCTCTGGATTCTGCCGGCTCACCTGCCGCTTGTCGGCCTTGTAGCGTTCCTCAGCGACACGGCGTCGATTATGCACGCCGTGGGCGAGATGGCACTCATGCCGGTGCTCGCCGGTGTGGCGTACTGGCATCTGTCCGGGCGGCGCTCCTACCGGAACATCGTCGCCGCCTTGCTGATGGGCTGCTCGGCGGTGCTGATCCATCTCAGCGGCGGCAGGGCGGAGCTGCATTTCCACGTGCTCGTGGGGATGGCGCTGCTGATCATCTACCTGGACTGGCTCCCGATCGCCATCGCGGCCGGGGTGACCGTCCTCCATCACCTCGTAGCGTTCAGCGCGTTTCCGGTCAGCACGTTCCCGGAGGGCGCGTCCTTCGGGCTGGTGGCGATCCATGCGGTCGCCGTCACCTGTGAGGCGCTGATACTGGGGCTCCTGGCACGGCGGATCCGCCAGGGTCTGAACGCGGTGAAAGCTGCTGCCGACCTGCTGGCGAACGATCGCCTGCCGGAGCTGGTGGCGGCGATGAAGGCCGTGGCCGATGGCGATCTGACCCGTCAGGTCAGGATCGAATCCGAGGTGCTCGCTGGCAGCGGCGACGACATCGTCGGTCGGACGATCGGCTCGTTCAACGGAGTCCAGCAGCAGGCAGCGGTCGCGGCGGACACGCTGCGCGAGATGACGCGCCAGCTCGGGGAGATGGTCGGACAGGTTCGGTCGGTCGCCGAGCACGTGGCGGAGACCTCGCACGGCCTGGAGCAGGTCAGCCTGGAGGCCGGCCAGGAAGTGGAGCACGCGGCGCTCGCCGCCCGCCACATGGCCGAGGGCGCATCGGCGCAGGCCGGACCTGCCGAGCACACCCGCGAGCTGGTCCAGCAGTTGCTGGGCGCGATCGAGCAGGTCTCGAGCGGCGCTGCCAACCAGGCCCGCACCGTCGAAGCCGCCAGCGAGACGGCGGCCCAGATGGTCGACGGCGTCAACCAGGTCGCCGCGCGCGCCCAGAACGTCGCCAGCGCCACCGTCCAGACCCGGACGACGGCCGAGCAGGGCGCCGCCGCCGTCCGCCAGACCGTCAGCGGGATGTCCGAGATCAAGCTGGTCGTCTCTGAAGCCGTCGGCACGGTCCAGGAGCTCGGCGGCCTCAGCACCAGGATCGGCGCCGTGGTCGAGACGATCGACGACATCGCCGAGCAGACCAACCTGCTCGCCCTCAACGCCGCCATCGAGGCCGCCCGAGCCGGCGAGCACGGCAGAGGGTTCGCCGTCGTCGCCGACGAGGTCCGCAAGCTCGCCGAGCGCAGCCAGCGCGAGACCAAGGCGATCGCCGCGCTCCCAGGGCCCTCTCCCTCCTGACTCCTGTCTCCTGACTCCTTCGTCAGGCGCGGCGAAACTTCTGGAGGCCCTCGTTGCCGCCGACCTCGCCGATGTAGAGGCTGTCTTCGCCGTCGATCCAGCAGCCGTGCGGCCCGAACTTGAACTGGCCGGGCTCCGTGCCCTTCTCGCCCCAGGCCCCGAGCTTCTCGCCGTCCGGGGTCCAGATCTCGACACCGCCCCCGCCGACGATGTGGAAGATGCCGGCGCTGTCCACGGCGACGTCGCACGGGCGGTTCACGCCGTTCACCTGGGAGATGTATTCGCCGTCCAGGTCGAAGGTCTGCCAGCGCAGGTTCTCCCGGTCCATGACGTAGACGACGCCATCTGGCGTGACGTGAACGTCATGGGGGAGGTTGAACTTGCCGGGCTCCGTGGCGGTCTTGCCGGTGACCGGCCCGCCGTGGAACTTCTGGATGAAGACCGGGTCGCCGCCGCCCCAGGACTCGATGAGCTCGCCCTGGGCGGAGAAGCGGTGCATCCAGTTCTGGCCGTAGCCGTCCGAGACGACGATGTCGCCGTTGGGAGCCTGAACGGCACCGGTCGGCATGTTGAACGGTGCCCCGGGCGCGCCGGGCTGATTCGGCGTCCCGAGCGTCAGCAGCACCTCGCCGGACGGCGTATGCTTCGTGATGGTGTGGAGGCCGGTATCGGCGACGAACACCTCGTCCGCGGGGCTGACCCAGACGGCATGCGGCGACGAGAACTTGAACTCCCAGTCGCCGTGCAGGGAGCCGTCCGGGTTGAGGACGACGACGCGGCCCTCGCCGGGCAGGATGTTCCCGAACCCGCCGCCGGCCGGGATGTTGCGGACGCCGACGTATACGCGCCCCTGTGAGTCACAGGCGACCGAGGCGGCCACGCCCTTGATCTCCTGCTTCGGCCAGCCTTCGACGACCTCGAACTGAAACCTGTCTGTGCCGAACCGTCTCGCCACGATACCCTCCCATGACTCGCCGGCGGGGATGATGGCGCCGCGCCGGCCGGGGCGCCGACGGGAAATATCGGCGCCCGCTGTCATGGCCGAGTATAGGCCGGGGCGCCCGGACGACAACCGGTGCATCGAGCGGGCGCTGGCACGGCACGCACCGTTGTAGCCAATTTACAATGCCGAGAAGGGACGGTGAACCTAGCGATTGAGGAGATGCGTGCGTCATCATGTGATGGCACAAGTGATGCAGAAGAGTTGCCCGGCGGGCGCCTCTGCGGCAGGCAGGCAATGGCGATCGGCGGGTGCGCGTGGGCGTCTGGCGCATGCCTCGCCCCTCGCGACTGGAACTGAGCCCGGACGATGAACGGAACACTCGGCAAGCGTGCGCTGGGGCTCCTACGGGCGGTCATGGGGCAGCGTGACCCAGGCCAGGCGCCGCCGCGGCCCGATCCGGGGCTGAACGTCGTGGAGCAGGCTGTCGACCACGTGGTGGTCAACGGCACCATGTCGTCCTCGACTGCGAGCGCTGAGGGCGCAGCCGACCGCGCTGACGGCCATACGCAGCGACGGGCAGCGGATCCCGATCGACGCGACGGTCACGGCGGTGACGGTGCGGGGGCAACACCTGTTCACGGAGGTCTTCCGCGACGTGACACCGCGCGTGCAGATGGAGGAGCAGCTTCGCGAGGTGAACCGTCGGCTGGAGCAGGCGTGGCGGACGTGCAGCACACCCAGGAGGTGATGCTGCGCCAGGAACGGCTGAAGGCGCTCGGCCAGCTCGCGAGCGGCATCGCGCACGACTTCAACAACGCGCTGTCGATGATCATCGGCTTCACGGAGCTGCTCTTGTCAGACACGGAGGAGCTGGAGGACGTTGCGAAGCGACGGGCGCACCTCCACCTGATCCACTCGGCGGCGCAGGACGCGGCCGGGGTAGTGGGGCGCCTCAGAGAGTTCTCCCGCCCCACGAAGTCGAGCAGCGAGCTTCCGCCGGTCCAGATCAACGACCTGGTAGCCCAGGCGATCTCGCTCTCGCAGCCGCGCTGGCGGGACCAGGCCCAGGCGAGCGGCCAGACGATCCGGGTCACGGCTGAGCTCGGCCAGGTCCCGCAGATCGGCGGGCGGGCCGCCGAGCTGCGCGAGGCGCTGGCGAACCTGATCATCAACGCGGTCGATGCGATGCCGAACGGCGGGACGTTGACGCTGCGCACGCGCCTGGACGACGGGATGGTGGCCGTCGACGTGGTGGACACGGGCACCAGGATGCCGCCGGAGGTCAGAGACCGGATCTTCGACCCGTTCTACACGACGAAGGGCGATCGGGGGACCGGGCTCGGGCTGGCGATGGTGCAGGGGATCGTGGAGCAGCACCACGGCCAGATCAGCGTCGAGAGCGAGCTTGGGCGGGGGACGACGATCAACTGGCGGCCGAGCTGGAGCGCCGGGGCTCGACGACGCCGGTGATCGTGCTGACCGGCCTGGGCGACCTGATGAACGAGGTCGGGGAGCGGCCGGCCGGCGTTGACCTGGTGGTGGCGAAGCCGGTCACACTGGCCGAGCTGCGGGCTGCCGTGATGATGGTGACCTCCGAGGCCCGCGCGAGCTGACTGCCCCCGCCGGGACTGTTGCCAGGGACACGTTTGCAATGTCCCGTGACGTACGGCACTGCGCCGCGAGACGCAGTACGCTGGGAGTTGACCAGAGAAGCGCCGATCGAGATCGAGCGGGCGCGACGGTGTACCACAGCGTACGCTTCCGAAACACCATGCGCCCCAGGACGGTCTCGTTGGAGGGACACCGAGATCGCTGCCCTGCCTCGGCCAGCGGTCCGACGGCAGGGTGGAGACGCGTCTCGTGTATGATCCCCGGGGTGGAGGTCCACGGCGGGTAGGAGCGTTGGATCGACCGAGCACGCGCAGTATCGGGCCGTACGATCTCCTGGAGCCTCTCGGGCGTGGCGGGATGGGCGTGGTGTATCGCGCTCGCCACCGAGACCTTCAGGCATTCCGCGCCATCAAGATCCTGCCGCCGCACCTTGCGACTGACGACAACTTCGTCGCGCGGTTCAAGCGCGAGGCGACGATCGCGGCCGGGCTGCGTCACGCCAACATCGTCCTGATCTACGACGTCGGCCAGCAGGACGAGTACCACTACATCGTGATGGACCTCGTCGAAGGGCGCTCGCTCCGCGACGTGATCCACACCGACAAACCGATGCCGATCGGCCGGGCGATCCAGCTGCTGCGCCCGCTCGCCGAGGCGCTCGACTTCGCGCACCAGCACGGCGTGATCCATCGCGACGTCAAGCCGACGAACGTGATCGTGGGGCAGGACGATCGGGTGACGCTGCTCGACTTCGGGATCGCGCGAGCGATCGAGAGCGCGCAGCAGTTCACGCGTGAGGGGCTGATCGTCGGGACGCCGGAGTACATGGCGCCAGAGGTGGTGACCGGCGGCACGCCGGGCGCCAGCGCCGACCTGTACGCGCTGGGCGTGGTCGCCTTCGAGATGCTCACGGGACACGTCCCGTTCCGCGGCTCGAACACGACAGCGGTAGCGTTCGCGCACGTCAACACGCCGCCGCCCTCGCCACGCGCCGATCGGGCGGACCTGCCAGAGCCGATGGAGCGAGTCCTGCTGCGGCAGCTGGCGAAGGACCCGGCCGGGCGGTTCCCGAACGCCCGGAGCTTCGTCGACGCGCTTGAGTGCGCCCCACTCGAGGCACCGGACGACGCGACGCGCAGATTCACCGGCTCGATGACGATCGTCGACCAGGCGCCCGAGACGACGATCTCCCAGCGCGACCAGGCAGCACCGCCGCCCTCACGCCCTGGGTCGCCGAGCGGCTCACGGCCGGCGCCGTCAACGCCCCCGCCTGGCGCTCGCCCGACCAGCATGCTGCCGGCCGGAGGTACGCCCCTGATCCCCGGCGCGCCGGCGCCGCCCGGCGCAGAATCGAGCGCGGGAGCGAGTCGAAGCAAGCCGTGGCTGGTGGTCGTGGCCGCGGCCGTATTGCTGGTGATGCTGGGCGGCTACGGCCTGATCGAGTGGCGCGGACGACGGGCTGACACGCCCGCCACGCCGCCGGCGCAAGCGCAAACGAAGCCGACGAGTGCCCCGGCGACCAGCGCCCCGGCAGCGAAAGTTCCGGCGACCAGCGCCCCCGCGACTGGCGCCCCGGCGGCGAAGGTCCAGGCAACCAGCGCTCCGGTGCCTCCGGCGACCCCTCCTGCTTCGGGGCAAGCTGGACCGGCTGCCACGGCGCCGGCCGCTGCCAAACCGGGCGCGCCGGCAGCCTCGCCGTTGGACGAGGCACGTGCCGCGATCGAGGCTGGTGACTTCCCGAAGGCGCTCGGCGTGCTCGCGGCACTGAAGCAGGCCGACCCGAACACGCCGGGCGTGGATGATTTGCTGTTCCAGGCCCACGTCGGCCAGGGACAGGCGCTGCTCCAGCGCGATCCGGACGCCAGCGCTGCCGCGTTCGACGAGGCGCTGAAGCTGCGCCCGAACGATGCGGACACGAAGGGCCGGCTGTACGGCCTGCTGATCGCGAAGGCCGACAAGCTGTTCGACACGGACGCCGGGCAGGCCCGCGCGACGCTGCTGCGCGCCACCGAGCTCGATCCGGGCCGTCCGGAGGCGCGGGAGCGGCTGGCCCGCTTCGCAATCTCGTCGGCCACCGCCGAGCGGGTGCAGGAGGTCGCGCGGTGGGGCAAGGGCACGATCGACCACCTGGCGTACTCGCCGGATGGGAAGCTGCTGGCGGTGGCATCGTCGTACGGGGTCTACCTGTACGACACGGCGAGCCGCGCCGAGACTCGGTTCCTGGAGACCGGGGCGTTCGTGGCGGACGTGGCGTTCTCGCCGGACGGCCAGGAGATCGCAGCGGCGGCCGGCGACGGCACGGTCCGAGTCTGGAAGGTAGCGGACGGAGCACCGGTCCGCTCGATGAGCGGCCACGAGGGGCCGGTCATGAGCGTGGCGTACGCGCCTGACGGCCAGTTGCTGCTGTCCGGCGGGGCCGACAAGACGACCCGGCTCTGGAAGGTGGCGGATGGCTCGCCGGTGCGGACGCTTGGCGGGCACGAGGCGGAGGTCCGGAGCGTGGCGTTCTCGCCGGACGGCCAGCGGATCGCGGCGGCATCGGCGGACAAGACGGCGCGTCTCTGGGGCGCGGCTGACGGCTCGCCCCAGGGGACGCTGCGCGGCCACGAGGACATCGTCACCGATATCGCGTTCTCGCCGGACGGCCAGGCGCTCGCCACGACCGCGCAGGATCGCACCGTCAAGCTCTGGCGTGTCGCCGACGGCGGGCTGCTCCGGACGCTGGCCGGACACGGCGGCTGGGTGCTGGGAGTGGCGTTCTCGCCGGACGGCCAGACCCTGGTCTCGGCGTCGGCGGACAACACGGCACGGATCTGGCGGGTGGGCGACGGCGCGCCGCTCCGGACGCTCCAGGGACACGCCGGATGGGTGGTGACAGCGGCGGTCTCTGGCGAACAGCAGAGCATCGCGACCGGTTCGCGTGACGGCACGGTCCGCTTCTGGCAGCTTCAGGACGGGGCACCGAGCGGGGCGATCGAGGGGCTCTCCAGCCTGGTGCGCGGCGTGGCGATCTCGCCGGACGGCCAGCTGCTGGCGGCGGGGCTGGAGAACGGGATCGTGCAGCTGCTGCGCACGAGCGACGGCACCTCGGTTCGGGCGCTGGCGGGCCACGGCGACGCGGTCTACGGCGTGGCGTTCTCGCCGGACGGCCAGCTCATCGCCTCGGCCTCGGACGACAAGACGATCAAGCTCTGGCGGGTCTCTGATGGTTCGGTGGTCCGGACATTGAGCGGGCACACGGACTGGGTCAGAGTCGTTCGGTTCGGAGACGCCGGGCGGATGCTGTTCAGCGGCTCGGCCGACAAGACGGTGCGGTTCTGGCGCGTCGCCGACGGCGCGAACACCCGCACGATCGACGAGCACGAGTGGGGCGTCTCCTCGGTGGCGATCTCGCCGGAGGCGCGGGTGGTGGCGACAGGCACAGCCGACAAGCCGATCCGCCTGTTCCGCCCGGCCGAGCGGGCCGCGCCGCGGGTGCTAAACGGCCACACTGACTGGGTGAATGGCCTGGCGATCACGGAAGACGGACAGACGCTCGCCTCGGCCTCGTCCGACAAGACGGTCAGACTGTGGCAACTGCCGGACGGCAACCAGCTCCGGACGCTCCAGGGCCACACGGACGTGGTCGCGAGTGTGACGTTCTCGGGCGACGGCCAGCTTGTGGCGTCTTCTGGGTGGGACCGGACGGTGCGGCTCTGGCGAAGCGGCGACGGCGGCATGGTGAGGACGCTCCAGGGCCACACGAACGACGTGAACAGCGTGGCGCTCGCACCAGATGGCCAGACGCTGGTCTCCGGCTCCTCGGACGGCACGATCCGGCTCTGGGCAGTACGATAGGAGACAGGAGACAGGAGGGGCAGAATCTCCTGTTTCCTGTCTCCTGTCTCCTGACTCCTCCGTACGGAGCGATGCATGCGTCACAATCCGCTTCGCCAGAAGATCGCCGATGGGCAGGCGGTCATCGGCCCGCTGCTGCAAGAGATCCCGGACTCGCTGGAGCTGATCGAGTTTCTGGGCTCGGCCGGCTTCGACTTCGTGATCGTCGACGGCGAGCACGCCGGCGTCGGCGTGACACAGGCCCGTGACGCTGCCAGGGCGGCCGAGGCGGCCGGCATCTGCGCGCTGGCCCGGGTGCCAGACGCCGATCCTGGTCGAATTCTCGCGTTCCTGGACGGCGGCATTCAGGGGATCATCCTGGCACACTGCAACTCGGCGGAGGACGCGGAGGCGCTGGTTCGGGCCGTCAAGTACCCGCCCCGGGGCATCCGAGGGGCAGCCAGCGGGAGCCGGGCAGCTCGGTACGGGTACGGCTCGGCGTCATCGCGCGAGCACGTCGAGACGGCCGACCGCGAGACGCTCTGTCTGGGCCTGATCGAGGAGCCGCGCGCCGTTCCCGAAGTGGGGGCGATGCTGAAGGTGGACGGCTTCGACGGCTGCTTCCTGGGGGCCGGCGACATGTCGTTGACGCTCGGGCGCGAGTACTACGGCCTGCCGACGACCCACCCGGAGGTCCAGCGGCTGATCGACCAGGCTCGTGATGAGACGCTGGCGGCCGGCAAGCTGGTGATGGCCCCAGCCGGCACCGGCGCTGGCGCGCGGGCGCTGATCGAGTCCGGGGTCCAGATGGTGGTGGTGCAGTTCGGGCAGTTCTTCCGGGCGGCGTGCAGCGGGTACCTGTCGGCAGCCAGAGAAGCGTAGCCCACCCTCCCCGCGAGCCTCTTTGGGAGAGGGACTCGAGGGGCAAGCTGGACCGCTCCTACGTCCCCCGGCATGAAGAGCGCCCCGGCCAATTGACCGGGGAGCCTCGGTCTTCAGTAGCTAGGCTTGTATTTCGCACATGGCCGCCAAAGTTGCCATTATGGGCGGACCAACTCGGTGATTTGCCGCTTTGAAGCGACTGAATGCCTGGAAGCGGCGCATCGATGTCGTTTCAGAGCCTCCCTGGTCTTCCCGTTCGGAATAAAACGCGCATGTGCGAAATACGAGGCTAGGGGTGCCATTGAGCTGAAAGTCCGCGCTGTTGTTGTTGGTGTCGGAGCATCGGTTGGTCCGGCGATACTCCTGGTTGGCGCTTCCACTCATCGGCGTGAGCGTCGTGCCTTCCTTGTACGCCGAGCCGGCGCTCATGCCGACCTGGTCGACGATCGTCGCCGTGCCATCGGCGACGGCCAGGCCGCCATCATCGGTGATGCCGGTGGTGTAGGTCAGATTGCCAGGCACCGATCCGGAGTAGCCACTGGCGGCCGAGTTCGTGATCAGGTAGTAGCCGCCCGCCGGGATCGTGACACCGGCCGCGATGGTCGCCCGGACGCTGTTGGTGCCGGATGTGTTGGAGCCGCGAAGTGTCCAGCCGCCCACAGGGACGGCGGAGCCCGACTTGTTGAAGAGCTCGACGAACTCATCGTTCCCGGTGCTCGGGCCGCGCGTTCGGAACGCACTGATCACGATGTTCGCGGAACTCTGGGCGTGAACGGGAGACGGTAGGGGGGATGCGTGCCGCTCGCGATGACGAGGACGGTCAGTACGGAGACCAGCCGAAACAGCAGACGACGTGACGGGTGCGTGGCGTTCATGCAGTTGGACTCCACCTGGCCGAATACAGCCGAAATGGCGCTCACGGCACGAGCTGGGCGCGGCAGAAACCGCCACGACAGCTGGCCAACGCCATGTATGTCGCGCCGCGACCATTCTCGATAGGGGCGTGCGTAAACACAAGATCAATGGTGTGTAAAAATGCTGTCAATGTTCGTTCATCCTCGTCTTGCAGGTGAGGCCCGATGCGGAGCTGGCTGCCTCAACGCCCGCTGACCGGCCCGGAGATCGTCGGGATCGTCGTGGTCAGCTTCATGGTGGTGCCGTTCCTGATCGGCGGCATCCTCTCGCTGGTGATGGCGCTCTCGACCTGGCCGGCCGTCATCGGGCTGGTGGCGGGAGCGGTCGGGGCGCTGATCGTCCAGCACTCGCTGGCCCGGGAGGCGGTCGTCGGGCGGCAGCGGATCGGTGAGCTGGAAGCGGAGAACGACGAGCTCAGGCAGCAGGTGGAGCAGCTCGAAGCGACGATCGACCGGTACATCGACGGTCACAACCCTCCGAGGTAGCGTCCGAGCTGCGCCCACTGCGCGCCCTTCGGGCGAGGCTGGCCCGTTCCGTGCATCAGCTCGATCTCTGTGAGCGCGCGCTGAGACGGAGTGGCTGATGGTCCGGCGAGTCACGATTCGGCTGATCTCTCTCCTGCTCATGGCGAACGGCATCGCCGGCATCGTGGCGGTCTGGGTCGGCTGGAGCATGGCGACCGACCTGTTTTCGACGCTTCGGCAGACCGGCACGTCGGTGTCGGCGCAGCAGGCCCGGCTGGTGGAGTCCGTGCGCGGTGTGGCGGTCGCCGTCGACGACTCCGCTCAGGCGACGGACGGCGTGAGCCGGAGCACGACGCGGGCGCGAACGTCCGTCACCGATGCAACCCGCACTGCGGGCGACCTCGCCGCGACGTTCGACCGCCTGGCCGAGGGCAGCCAGGTCACGGTGTTCGGCATCCGCCCGCTGGAGGGGATGACCCAGCCGTTCATGACGAACGCGGAGGACTTCCGCCAGATCAGCGCCTCACTCGACGAGATGTCCGCGTCGCTGGCCGACAACTCGCGCGAGATGGCGCGGGTCGGCGACGACCTGCGGAGCATCAACCGGCAGTTGACCGTCACGGCGACGAACCTGGAGGCGCTGCCGTCGGCGAATGTGCTGAACGAGGGGCTGGCGACGCTGGAGCTGGGCACGCGCCTCTTCCTGGCGCTGATCCTGTTCGAGTCGACGTTGAGCGCGCTGGTAGGGCTGGCGTTCGTGATGACGACGACGTCATTCGGCGCGGCGAGCCGGGAGCACGCAGGCCGCCGCCACCAGGTTGCAGGCGAGCGTCAGCGCCCCGAGGGCTGGAAAACCGCCCGTCGCCAGGAGCAGGCCGCCCACCGAGCCCCCGACGGCGCCGCCGAGGCTCATGCAGGTCTGGTTGAGCGAGGTCGTGGTGGCGCGGCCGGCCGGCGAGCCGCCGACCAGCAGCGTATTGTGCGCCACGATGCTGACGCCGTTCCCCACGAACCCGATCACCAGCATCACCTGCACGACGGCCATCCCGACCGGGAGCATGATGACGGGACCGAGGCTGGCGGCGATCACGAGCGGCGCGCCGACCGCCAGCCAGCGTAGGGGAAGCCGCCCGAGCGGCCCGCCCGTGACCATGCTGCCGGCGAAGTTGCCGAGGCCGGTGGCCGTGAACGCCCAGCCGACCTCGGCGGCGCTCAGCGCGTGCTCCTGGACCAGATAGGCGCCGAGGTAGGTCACGAACGCCCAGACACCCAGGTTCCGGGCCACCGAGGAGCCGTACAGCCAGAGCGTCGGCCGATCTGCGAAGATCGGGGCGAAGGCGGCAACCGAGAATCGGGTGGGAGCCTTGCCGTCCTGCCGATCCGGCGGCAGCAGCCAGAGCATCAGCACGATCGCGGCGCCGCCAAAGAGGCCGAGTGCCAGGAAGGCGCTGCGCCAGCCGGCGACGGCGCCGATCGCCGTGACCAGCGGAATGCCGACGATCGGCGCCAGTGTGCCGGTCGCCTGGATCAGGCTGAGGCCGCGCCTGAGCGCGGCACCGGCGTAACGCGTCCCGGCGACAGCCTGCGCCACCGGCAGGCCGATCGACCGGCCGCCAGCGCCGATCAGCGCCACGGGGAGCAGGATCAGGAGGTTGGGGGCGAGGGCGGTCAGGATCGCGCCCACGGACGAAGCGGCGACCCCGGCCAGCAGGGTCCGACGGTGACCGAGCTGGTCGGCGAGCGGCCCGACGACCAGGCCGAGGACGGCGGCGGTGAAAAACGCCAGGGCCGGGATCTGGCCGAGGATCGCCACGGTGGTGTCAAGGTCCGCCGCTACGAACGGCAGGAACGGGCTCAGCGCGAACGTCGCGAGCTGCGTGACGAACGGCGCGACGCAGACCGCCGCGAGCGTCAGGCCGTCATGGCCCGCCCGCTTGCCCTGGATCTTTGCCCTGCCCTCCCCACGGGACGCGCCTGCCGAGACCAGCGTGCTCCTCCCCTGCTGGCGGGATCATACCGTGCTCCCCATGAGCAGGTCGTCGGCGAGGCTGGCGCCGGAGAGGTCGAGCCACCAGAGCAGGTCGCCGATGACGAAGCGTTCGCGGATCAGGTGGGCGTGTGACAGCGCGAAGCGGGCCTGGTCGTCGGGGATTGGCGGGTCGAGCTCGCGGAAGCTCAGCGGATGTTCGGCCCGGCGGAGGATCTCGCGAATCGTCGCGGAGGGACGGACCAGCTCGCGCAGGCGCGGCGCCACGATCCCGTCCCAGCGGTCACGGACGGCGTCGAAGCGCGCCTCGGAGGCGGTCCAGAGGGCGAGCTTGCGCTGGTAGTCGCGCCAGCACTCGGCAGCCATCCGGCCCGTGGGATCGAGCGGCCCGAACGCGCTTCGGATCGTCGTCTCGACGGCCTCAGGCGCTGGCGGCCTCGGCCGAGGCCGGCCGGGGTCGAAGCGCTCCTGGAGCAGCTCGTACGCCCTGGCGGCGAGCGGCGTCGCCACCCCGACCTGGGCACCGTGGAGCGCGGTGGGGCGTCCCCAGGCCGTCGATCCCATGTCGAGGACGTGGGAGACGACGTGCTCGGTGCCGGAGAGCGGCGTCGAGATCCGCACGATCGACTGGGCGAGGCCGGCCAGGAGCACCTGGCGGACCAGGAACGCGAGGCCGTCAGGAGTGCCGTTCGCAACCAGCGGCGCGTGCTCCAGGTACGTCTCGTCCAGATCCGTGCCCATCAAGGCCAGCGGTGTCTCGCTGTACCGCTCCACCAGGCCGAGCTGATGCGCCAGGTACCAGTCGCCGTATGAGATGAAGCGCGCAACGCAGTCGCCGAGCCCCGCCCGGGTCATAGCGGGGGGAGCTGAGGCCAGCGTCTCCAGGTCGCAGAGCACGGCGTCCGGGAAGCGCGAGGGCCGGGTCCGCTTGACGCCGTCCACCAGCAGGACGGCGAGGCTGGAGGTGAACGCCGTGACGGAGGCCGCCGTGGGGACCACCACCAGGACGGTCCGGGCGCCGTCCTCCTGCTCAGCCGTGAAGCAGACGTGCTTGGCGACGTCGCAGACGGTCCCCGACCCGAGCGCCACGACGGCCGTGGCCCGCCCGCCGATCGCTGCGCGCCCGCGCTCGACGTTCTCGAGGTCGGCGTGGGCCAGGCCGTCCGAACTCGGCGGCAGCGTCAGCACGTCGACCTGGCGGCCGGTCCCGGCCAGCAGGTCGTGGATCAGGGGCTTGAGATCGACTCCGGCCCGGGCGTACGGCCGGTCGTCCTGGACCAGTAGCACGCGCGAGGGAGCGTCGAGGTCCGCGAGCAAGCCCGGTAGGCGTGAAATGGCGTCCGAGCTGACGACGATCTCGCGGATCGGCAACTCGAACAGGTCGGCGGCGTCTGGGCGCTCGGCGAGCCAGCGTCGGAGGGCCGGCAGGTCGTCCGGCAACGGGGCGACGTCGTTCGCGCTCATGGAGCGAGTGTACCGCCAGCCGAGGACAAAAACGCGGCCCGGAAAGCTTGCGCCTCCCGGGCCGTCGGTCAGGAGCCGAACGGGGCGCTGACCGTCACCCCACCTCGCGACATCAGCAGCGTCACGCTTGCGCGTCGGTCTGCCGCTGCGTCCCGCCGACCCTCGCGGGCCAGCGCCTTCTGACAGTCGAGATCATACGCGGGTTCGGCGCACGGTGGAAGTACTCCAGCATCACAGGCCTATCACAGCCACGTTCTGCCACGCAGAGCCGCCGAGTGGTGCCCGTGGCCTGCTACCATCGCCAGAATAGACGGGCCGTTGGGCTTGATCCGCAGCGGCGAATTTCTGAGACTGTCGTTCGGTCGCACCCGCGTGGGCGGCGAGGGCGGGCAGATGGTAGGGCTGCGGTGAACGCGGGCCTGTCCAACGGGGAGGTCAGCATGGCGTGGCAGCGTCGTCTCGCGATCCTGGTGGCGACGATCGTCCTGCTCGGGCTCGTCGTCGGGCCTGCGTCCAGGCCGGTTGCTGCCCAGACTGACGACTTCCCGATTTTCGATACGCACCTGCATTTCAGCCAGGACGCCTGGGGGCTGTTCTCCGCCCAGGACATCCTGGCGCTGATGGACCAGGCGGGCGTCTACCGTGCCCTCGTCTCCAGCACCCCCGACGATGGCACGCTCCAGCTCTACGCGCTCGACCCGAACCGGATCATTCCGATCCTGCGGCCGTACCGCACCCGCGCCGACATGTCGACCTGGACGCGGGACGGCTCGGTGGTGTCGTACGTCGAGGAACGGCTGGCGAAGGGGATCTACCGAGGCATCGGCGAGTTCCACCTGTACACGGGCGAATCGTCATTCGTGGCGCCGCGCCGCTTCGCCGACCTCTCGGCAGAGCTGGACCTGTTCCTGCACGCGCACACGGACGCGACAGGCGTGGCCGAGCTGCTGGCGCTGCGCTCGGACGCGAAGATCCTCTGGGCGCACGCCGGCATGGGAGCTAGCCCGGCCACGATCGACGCGCTGCTGGCGCGCTCGCCACACCTCTGGGTTGAGCTGGCGCTGCGCACGGACGTGGCGCCCGGCGGACGCCTCGATCCGGAGTGGGCGGCGCTCTTCGCGAAGTACCCGGACCGCTTCATGATCGGCACAGATACCTGGGTGCCGTCGCGCTGGCCGCAGCTTCCACGGCTGATGGCGGATGTCCGGACCTGGCTCCGGCAGCTCCCGCGTGACCTGGCAGACCGGATCGCCTCTGGCAACGCGGAGGCGCTGTTCAACCGGTAGCCTGGCCGTCGGTTGAAACCCCTGCCTACCTTCGTAGCGTCCCTACGGGACGCCCGGTTTCGCCCGTCGCGCTGCTACTTTTTCTTGCCCTCGTTCTTGTCCTGCCCCTGGCTCTGACTCCCTGACGAGGAGTTGCTCTTCGGCTTCGGGGTGGGGGTCTTGGTGGCGGCAGGCTTCGGCGTCGGGGTCTTGGTAGCCGCCGGCTTCGGCATGAGGGTTTTGGTACCGGCGGGCTTCGGCGTCGGCGTCGGGGTGGCCGGGACGCGCGTCGCCGGGACCGGAGTCGGCGTGGCCGGGACCCGGGTCGCGGGCGCCGGCCCGGTCGAGGGCGACTGTGTCGTGCCACCGTTCCCCGTCGGTACACCTGAGCGGGTGCGTCCGCTGTCAGCAGTGGTCGACGCGTTGTCGTTGGGGGACTCTCGCTCGCGGGGTGGCTGGCGCGTCTGCGTGGTGGGCACCACGATCGGACCGCCGGCCACAACAGGGGTGCTCGCAACGGCGACGCCGCCGGCTAGCGCGCTGCCGGGCAGCGGGCTCTCGGGCAGCAACGGGCCGGCGGGCATCACCACGCCGGGAGCGACATCTATGGTGCCGATGGAGGAGCCACCCGCATCGACACGCTGGTTGCCGGGCTGTGAAGACGAGGTCGAGGATACGCTGGTGAAGAGCGGGGCGGGCGCACTGGCCGAGCCGGAGGCCGGCATAGTCGTCGTCAGCGGGGCCAGCGGCGACGCGAGGATCGAGGCGAACTGAGGCCCGGGCCCAAACGGGTTCGGGCCGGGCAGGACGCCGGGTGCGGGGCCGAAACGGGTGATCGGCGCGCCAGGGACGGTGATCCCGGCGGCCACAGCGGGCTTGGGCTGGGCGAAGACGGATGGACGGACGGATAGACGGGCCGGAGTCGGGCCGAAGACCGCTGCCGACGCCGAAAAGGAGCCCGGCCGCAGCAGCCGTGACAGGTCCCAGTTGGAGACGTCCCAGAACGGCCGTGTCCACGGATGGAGCATCGCTGTGGGGACCGGCACGAAGACCAGGCGGTCGATGATCCGCTCGACGACGACGTCGACCGGCACTTCGACGGTCACATCGCGCGGGACGATCCGGATTTCGACGCCTGGAACGCCGTCCTCGAGGACCGCCTGGAGCGCGCTGAAGAGCGGGACGAGCATTGTCAGGAAGACGAACAGGCGAGCCCGCGCCACGATCACCGCGCGGGTTTCGCGCTGACGCACCGGGGGTGCAGGCGTTCGTTCACCTATCTCGCGCATCCCTGCCGGTCCTCCTCACGTGCCGAGCGACCCAGAAGAGCAAACCAGAGAGCCTCGCGGCTCCTGCGAGCCGTCGCCGACGCTTCCATGCCAGCGGACTGGTGCGACAGTCACGATGCTCTAACAACGACAACGCGAGGGGAAAAGGGACGGCTTTTGTTACCGAGCCAGGGAATCGAGGGTTTCATTCGTGTAACAACGGGCTGGCCGTGTACCATGGCCGGCATGAGCTACCGAAACCTGCTCGAAACGCCGCCACCGCCCGGCGGCGGCACCGAGGAAGACGTCGAGCCGTACTTCCCGGAGCCGCTGGTGGAGCTCGATCTCGACACGCTCGAGTGAGCCTCGGCGCCGTCAGCGCCGCGATACCCAAGCCTGGGCGTTCAGACGAGCTGTCAGGAGCTTCGGCCGACGATCGTGACGCCGGCCGTGATAGCCTGTGCCCGGAGAAACGTGAGTCCCCGTCGAGCAAGGAAGGCCGGCATGTGCTCCACCAGGACCGCCGCCGGACGCGCTGGTGAGCCGAGCTGCTCGGCGCAGCCCAGGTAGCCCGGCCAGTCCAGCAGCCCGTCTCCGCAGACCGTCTCCTCCAGGTGCAGCGCCAGGCGCGGCTCGATCAGGACGTCCTTGGCGTGGGCCGTCCAGTGGTAGCGCGGACCAAGCTCGGCCAGCATCGCCGCCATCTCGGCGCCGGAGCTGAAGACGGCGTCGACGCTGCTCAGCAGGTTGACCGGGTCGAAGTTGACCCGAATGCTGCTCGATCCGACGGCGTCCACGATCTCGCGGATGTGGGCCGGCGTGTCCAGGGCGGTGATCATGTGGCATTCGAGCGCCAGCACGACGCCGAGCTCCTCGGCGCGCCTGGCGGCGGGGCGGAGGAACTGGACGATCTGCTCGCGCGCCTCGGGGCTATGGTTGCGGGGATGGGGGCCGTAGTGGTGACTCGGGTGGTAGCTGCCGCAGCCGGTCAGGACCATCTGGCTGCCCAGCAGCCGCGCCACCTCGAAGGCACGGGTCAGACGCTCCAGGTCAGCGGCACGGCGATCCGCGGCATCGCCGACCATGATCGGGTTGTAGCCCGTCGCCTGCACGATCGTGAGGCCCCAGCCGGCCAGCCGCTCGCGCAGCTCGGCGGCGTGCGGCATGACGTCCTCCGGCGTCGGCCCGAGGTGAGTGCCGAGGACGGTCACCCCGAGGTCGGCGGCCCACTTGCCGAAACGGTCGTCAAGGGCGCGCGGGTCACGCGGAACGGCAGGCGTGGCGATTCCCAGATCGATCGGCATGTTGCTCCCAGGAGACAGGAGAGCCTGGCCTCCTCCTGTCTCCTGTCTCCTCCGTCAGTTGTCCCGCACCGTGGGGGTGGTGACGACGATCTTGCCGTTATAGGCCAGGCCGGGGCGGGTTGCCACCCGCATCGCCACGGCTGCGACCTCTTCGGGCGTCTCGTAGCGGCCGAGGATGCTCTCCGAGGTGCGCCGCCGCCCCATCTCGCCGGGCGGCAAGCCTTCCAGCTCACCCCAGAGCGGGTCGATCACCTTCCACATCCCCTCGAAGATGCTGCTGGGATAGAGGGCGACGGCGCAGATGCCGCGCTCGCCGTACGACGCGGCCGTGGACTTCATCAGGTGGGTCATCGCGGCCTTGCTGGCGCCGTAGGCAGGGAGGATCGGACGGCCGCGATCGGCGGCGCCGGAGCTGGTGTTGACGATCAGGCCGCGCCGCTGGAACACGGGGTCGATCGGCTGATCGAGCATCTGGCGCAGCGCTGCCTGGGTGCCGAAGAGGGCGCCCTCGACGTTGACGGCGAAGACCCGCCGCCACTCTTCGGGCGAAACGTCGAGCAGCGATCCGACCTGGACGATGCCGGCGTTGTTCCACAACTGGTCGAGCCGGCCGTACTTCCTGGCGACGTCATGGACCAGCGCGCCGACCTCCTCCGGGCTGGTGACGTCGACCCGCCTCGATTCAGCCGTGTCGCCGGCCGCCCGCAGCTCCTCGCCGACGTGCTCAGCGCCTTCGCCGTCGATGTCGACCACGACGACGGTAGCCCCGGCACCGGCCAGCGCTCGACAGAGCCCAGCGCCGATCCCGCCAGCGCCACCGGTCACGATGGCTATCTGTCCTTCGAGCTGACCACCCAACTTTCGACCCCCCTCGTCATGCGTCGGCCACTATGATGGCACGCGAGCCGTGGTGAGGGGATTCGACCATGCCGACCGACCACCGTGATACCGTCGAGCAGGCCCTGGCGACGTTCATCGCCGCGTTCAACGACCTGGACCGCGCGCGGATGACGGCCTGCTTCCTCGACGATGCGACCGTCTTCCATCCGATGGGCTCGGGTGGGTACCGGGCGATCGGCTTCTGGATCGATCTGTTCGATCAGTGGCGCGCCGAGCGGCCCGGGCCACCGTACCAGAACCTCCAGCCGTGCGATCTCCAGATCCAGCAACTGGGCGACGCGGCGGCCGTGGTGACATTCCACCTGGAGCACCACCTGTTAACGGTCGGACGGCGCACGCTCGTGCTCTGCCGGACGCCTGAGGGCTGGAAGATCGCGCACTTACACGCCTCGAACTTCCCGCGGGAGAGACCAGAATGACGACACCCTCCACGGCAGTCGAAGCAGCCCAGGCGCTCGCGCCGCTCATCCGCGAGCATGCGGACGCGATCGAACGGGAGCGGTGCCTGCCGGAGCCGGTCCTTCGCGCCCTGACCGAGGCCGATCTCTTCCGACTGCTCGTCCCGAAGGCGTTCGGCGGCGCCGAGGCCGATCCGCTGACCGTCTGCCGGGTCGTCGAGGCGGTCTCGAAGGTCGACGGCGCGACCGGCTGGTGCGTGATGATCGGGAACTGCAACGCCCACTTCGCCGGGCTGCTGCCCGCCGAGGCGGCGCGTGAGATCTACACCGGCCCCGAGGTGGTGGTCGCCGGCGCGTTCCGTCCCACCGGCGTCGCCCGGGTCGTCGACGGCGGCTACTCCGTCACCGGACGCTGGCCGTTGGGGAGCGGCATCGTCCACAGCACCTGGGCGCTCGGCGCGTGCGTCGTCCAGGACGGGGACCAGCCGCGCCTGACCGCGAGCGGGCGCCCCGAGTTTCGGTTCATGTTCTTCCCAAAGGCCCACACGGAGGTCGTCGACACCTGGCACGTGGCCGGGCTGCGCGGGACTGGCAGCCACGATTACCAGGTTTCGGACCTGTTCGTGCCGGCCCACCGCGCATTCTGGTTCTCCGAGGAGCCGGTTCAGCCGGGACCGCTCTACACCTTGCCGGCGATCGCGATCTTCGCGGCCTACATCGCCTGTGTCTCGCTCGGCATCGCCCGCCACGCAGTCGACGCCTTCAAGGAGCTCGCCGCCGTCAAGACGCCGACCCGCTCCACCACCGTCTTGCGCGAGAAGCCGGTGGCGCAGGCCCAGATCGGCGAGGCCGAGGGACTGTTGCGGGCCGGGCGGGCCTTCCTCTTCGAGACGATCGAAGCGGCCTGGCAGGCCGCCCTGGAGGGGCGGCGCCTGACCTGGGAGCAGCGCGGGCTGCTCTGGCTCGCGGCGACCCAGGCCGCCGGTCAGGCGTCCCAGGCGGTGGACCTGATGTTCAGGGCCGGCGGCGCCAGCTCGATCTACGCCACCAGCCCGCTCGAGCGCTGCCTGCGCGACATTCGCACGGCGGCCCAGCACATCACGGTCACGCCGACCAACTACGAGATCGCCGGACAGCTCTTCCTCGGCGCGGACATGGAGAACACGTCCTGGGCATTCGACAGCCGCAACGACGCCCCCCCCTCGTGAGCCCCTTGGGAGCGCGGCCATCCTGGCCGCTCCGGTCTCGTAACCCCGGGGCGGCGAAGATCGCCGCGCTCCCAGGCCACCCCTACCGGGCCGCTCGCATGACGTCGTCGTCCTCGCTCACTTCGACGTCGTGCTGCTTCGCGGCCTTCAGGATCGCCTTCGCGGCGCGCTCCTTCGCCGCTCCGCTCTCGAAGTGGGTGCGCCCAAATCTGGCGATGGCGTTGCGGACGTGCTCGTCGTCATGGATCGGCAGGTGGCGCTCGCCGTCCCTGTCGATGTAGGCAAACTGGTCGTCCTTCAGCCGGTGGCGCTCCTGCGTGCTCAACTCAGCCATCTGCTCAACCTCCTG
>Ga0075420_100000738_pt1 | contig 26834 bp, 17 predicted proteins | sample SoiMetdeltSBSDD4_FD_75296 | JGI IMG/M metagenome (GOLD analysis project Ga0075420, IMG submission 75296) | Bulk soil microbial communities from a Populus tree surrounding site in Tennessee, USA - Soil MetaG P. deltoides SBSDD4 | ecosystem: Environmental > Terrestrial > Soil > Tree plantation...
GAGGCGACCAGCGCGGTCGACCCGCTGACCGAGGTGCGCCTGGCCCGGGCGATCGACGCCGTCACCCGGGACCGCACCACGGTGACGATCGCGCACCGGCTCTCCACCGCGGAGGGTGCGGACGAGGTCATCGTCGTCGACGACGGCCAGGTGGTCCAGCGCGGCCCGCACCGGGTCCTGGTCGCCGACCCCGACTCGGTCTACGGCCGCCTGCACGCGTCATGGCTGGACAGCACGAGTGCGAGCGCGCCCGGGTGAGCTCGCCGCGGCCCGCATTGATGAGCGGGTGCCGCAGTGGTGGCTTGCGGTGGTGCCCGTATCAGTGGCTCGCGGCGGTGGCTCGGGATGGTGGCTCGGGGTGGTGGCTCGGGGGTGGTGGCCTGCGGTGGTGGCTGCGCGGCGGGACTGTTCCGACCGGTCGGGGAGGGGGTGCCCGGCCCTTATGCTCTGCACCATTGCGGCTAGCAGAGCTGGACAGGTGCAGTGCCTCACCGGCCAGCATCGGCATGCAGCTTTGCTCGCGTAGATGGTGCAGAGCATAAGGAACTTGCCGCATACCCCCCGCCCCCCGCACCATCCCGGCGCCTTGGAGCGGCGACGAAGGAGCCGACCACCCGACAGCTACTTGGCTGGCGCTCCGGGCGCCTATCCGGGCAGGCACTCCTCGACTACGTCGGCTGCCCGGACGGCGCCGCCGGCCTCGCTCATCCGCTGTCGAAGCTCGCTGATCCGGCTCGCCATCCGGTCATCGGTGGCCACCCGCTCGACCGCCTCCCGCAGGACCTGCGGGGTCAAGCCGGTGGCGGTCAGCCGTACGCCGATGCCGAGCTGGGCCACGCGCACCGCGTTCTTCTCCTGCTCCGGGGTGAACGGCACCACCACCTGCGGCACTCCCACCCGCAGCGCCTCCATCACCCCGCCCATGCCCGCGTGCGAGACGAAGACGCGGGCGTGCTCCAGCACCGCGAGCTGCGGTACGACGGTGCGTACCTCGACGTTGTCCGGGGGCGGGCCCAGGCTCGCCGGGTCGAGCCGCTCGCCGACGGCGACCACCGCCTGCCAGGGCGAGCCGGCGAAGGTCTCGAAGCAGGTCCGGTAGAAGTCGGGGGCGCGGTTGTTGATCGTGCCGAGGCTGACCAGCGCCACGGGCCGGCCGTCCGGCGGGGGCTGCCACGCCTCCTCGAGCCCGACCGGGCGCACGCACGGCCCGACAAAGCAGTACCGCTCGTCGAACGCGTCCCCCTGGTACTGGAAGAACCGCGGGAAGAAGGCCAGATGGCGGTGCGCGACCGGGGCCAGGAACTCCTCCGGCTTTATCGGCAGGCCCTGAGCCTTGAGCAGGGTGTCGAGCCGGGCCAGGTAGGCCGGGAAAGCGGGATGGGTGGGGTCGAACGCGGCCGTGTCGTCGGCCAGGGACCAGCGTTCGTTGGAGACCAGGACCGCCCAGGTCTCGACCGTGGGGACGGCGAGCTTCGCGGCGAGGATCCGGGCGACGAACGCCATCCGGTCGTGGACCACCAGGTCCGGCCGGTCCTTCCGGAACACCGGCTCCAGCTGGGGCAGGGTCACCTCGGCTTCGTGCAGGAAGTTGAGCAGGCTCTGCCCGACGTAGGCCGAACCCTGCGGGACCCGGGGGTCGGGGTCGCTGTCGGCCGGCCGGGTGGTGCGGTACGGCACGACGGTGGCGCCCATCGCCTCGATGAGCCGCGCCCGCTGCGGGACCGAGGCGTACGTGACCCGGTGGCCCCGGCGGACGAGCTCGGCCACGACCGCGAGCGTTGGGTACAGGTGACCGGCGGCGGGGATGTTGAAGAACGCGATATGCCTGCCCATGCCCTAAGCCCTCGATAGAGACCGTCGGTCGCCCGGCCCGGCCGCCTGGTGCCGTTCGGGCCGGCCGCCTAGTGCGCGTTTCCCTGGCTCACCGCCGCCGGCTCCTCGGCCTCGCTGCGCGCTGCCGGCTCCTCGGCCTCGCTGAGCGTCGCCAGCTCGGAGAGGCGGGCCTGCGGGTTGTCTACCGCGGCGCGCAGCAGCCGCTCGAACCGCCGGGCCATCGCCTCGGCCGTGCCCTGCTCGAACAGCGCGCTGTCGTAACGGAACAACAGGTACAGCCCGGTCGGGCCGCGCCAGGCGTCAACCACCAGGTCGTGGATGATCGGCGGGCTGCCCAGGTGGAACGGCTCGATCGTCAGGCCGGACAGCTCGACCTGCTGGATGTCGAACTGCGTACGCATCACGAAGATTACCTGGAAGACCTGGGTCCGGCTGCGGTCGGCGGGCAGGTCCAGCTCGGCGACGATGCGCCCGAAGGGGACATCCTGGCAGTCCAGCGCGTCGATGGCGGTGCCGCGGGTGCGCGCCAGCAGCTCGCGGAACGTCGGGTCACCGGAGAGGTCGGCACGTATCGCCACGGTGTTCGCGAAGAGCCCGACGAGCCGCTCGACCGCCAGCTGGGTGCGCCCGGCCAGCGGCGTGCCGATGCAGAAGTCGTCCTGCCCGCTGCAGCTGCCGAGCAGGGCCTCCAGCACGGTGAGCACCGCCATGAACGGCGTACACCGCTCGGTCTCGGCCAGCTGCTCCAGCCGTTGGGCCAGCTCGGGGTCGACCCGGCGCCGCACCTCGGCGCCCCGGGTCCCCTTCTCCGCCGGGCGGGGCGCGTCCGTCGGCAGCTCCAGCGGGGGCACCCCGGCCAGCTGCTCCCGCCAGAACAGCAGGTCCTCCTCCTGTTCGGCGAGAGCCGCCTCGGTCTGCTGCCACACCGCGAAGTCGCCGTACTGCACGGGCAGCTCGGGCACTGCCGGCTCGGTACCGGTCACGAACGCCAGGTAGAAGGCGCGCATCTCGTGCTCGATGATGTCGATCGAGGTGGCGTCCGAGATGATGTGGTGCATCGTCAGGCACCACACGTGGTCGTCGTCGGCCAGCCGGACCAGGCACGAGCCGACCAGCCGGTCCTTGGTCATGTCGAGCAGCACGTTCTTGCGCGCCGCGATCAGCTCCCGGGCCCGCTGCGGGCGCTCCGGCTCGGGCGCGTCGCTCACGTCCAGCAGCTCCACCTCGACATCGCTGGTCGGGGTGACGACCTGGGCCGGGTCCTCGACGGTGCCGACGAACCGGGTCCGCAGGCTCTCGTGCCGGTCCACCACCGCGCGCACCGCGCGCAGCCAGGCGTCCACCACCAGCGGCCCGCGGATGCGCAGGGCCACATAGATGATCGGCGAGGCGTCCCCTGAGTACGACGTGCAGAGGAACCAGATCCGCTGCTGGAGCGCTGAGAGCGGCAGCTCGACCAGGTCCGGGTCGCGGCGGCCGAACTGCGCGCCAATGCCGGCGTCGGTAGGGCTCTGCACCTGGTCACTCCTTCTTCGCTCCGCGGCGGGGCTTTACTCCTCTGCGAGCCTCACGACGGTCCCGGGCGGGCGGCGGTGCCCTCGCTCACGCCTGCGGCCAGGCCGGGGACCGCCCCAGGTACGCGACGAGCCGCTGCCCGACCGGGGCGTCGGCGGGCACGTCCACCTTCACGCCGAACGCCTTGTCCGGCCGCTGGTACGGCCAGCGCAGCGCGATCCGCAGCGCCTCCTCGGCGAGCTCCGGGTCGACCTCGGTGGGGTCGGGGGCACCCAACGACCGGGCCACGTCCCACCCATGGACGAGGTAGTCGACGAAGTGCATGCCGAGCGCGACCTGGGCCGGGAAGGCGCCGTAGCCGTACACCTCGAGCTTGCGCCCGGCCAGCCCGGGCGCGGCGAAGGCCTCGGTGACCAGCTTGGCCGACTCCTGGTACGCGGCGGCCGGGTCGGCGCCGAGCTCGGCCTCCTCCCACGTCTGGCGTCGCGCGGGCAGGCCCTGGGCGGCGGCCGCCCAGCCGTGGTTGTGCGCCACCATGTGCCGCAGCAGGTTACCGAGCGTCCAGCCGGCGCACGGGGTGGGCAGGTCCAGCTGGCCGGCGGAGGCTCCGGACACGACGCGGGTGGTCAGCTCGACCGCCCGCCGGTCGAGGTCCACCCGCCGGTCGAGATCCAACAGATCCATGGGTCCCACCGTACCGCCCGCGGGTGCCCAGCCAGAGCGACCGATCGGGCGCCTGGCGCCGGTCGTGCGGGCCTACCCGCACGTCACGGCCAGCGTCTCGTACCCCCGGAACATCAGCTTGGTCGGCACCCCCGGGTCGCCGGCCAGAGCGAGCTTGGGGAACCGCTGGAACAGCCGCGGGAACGCCAGCTGGCCCTCGACGCGGGTGAGCAGGGCGCCCAGGCAGAAGTGCGGACCGGCGCCGAAGGACAGCGGCCGGTTGTCGCTGCGCAGCGGGTCGAAGACCGCCGGGTCGGCGAAGCGCCGCGGGTCCCGGTTGGCCGCGCCCAGCGCCACCACCACGGAGCTGCCACGGGGCACCGGCACCCCGTCGACCTCGGTGTCCGTGGTGGCGTACCGGATCAGGAAGTGGGTGGGTGGCTCGTAGCGCAGGATCTCCTCCACGTACGACGCCGCCAGCTCCGGGCTGGCGCGCAGCGCGGCCAGCGCCGCGGGCCGGGCCAGCAGCAGCCTCAGCCCGCAGCCGAACATGTGCGTGGTGGTGACGAAGCCCGCGTTGAACAGCGCGATCAGGTTGGCCAGCAGCTCGTCCTCGGTGAGCCGCCCGCTGCCTTCCACGTCTGCCGAGACCAGGGCGCTGACCAGGTCGTCCTGCGGGTCGACCCGCCGCTTCGCGGCCAGCTCGGCGAAGTAGCCGCGCAGCTGCTCGGTTGCCTCGTCGGCGGCCTGCATGTTGGCCCAGGTGCTGCCGTCCAGCTCGAAGATCTCGCTGAGCGCCCGCACCAGCGGCCGGAACCAGGCCCGGTCCTGCTCGGGCACCCCGAGCAGCTCGCCGATCACGTTGCTGGGCAAGGGAAAGGCGAGCTCCGCCATGAAGTCCACCGGCGCGCCGGCGGCGGTCAGCTCGGCCATCCGGTCCAGCAGCTCGTCGGTGATCCGCACGATCGCCGGCTCCAGCGCGGTCACCCGGCGGGTCGTGAACGCCTGGTGGAACAGCCGGCGCATCTCGGTGTGCACGGCACCGTTGACGAAGAACACCGAGTCCTTCAGCACCCGCAGCACCGTGTGGTCGCGCCAGTGCGGCACCGCGCCGTCCATGTAGTCGCTGTCCATCAGCTGGAAGGAAGGGTCCTTGAGCACCCGGTCGGCGGCGTCGTAGCCGTACACCATGAGGTCGTAGTGGTCCCGCACCGGGTCCAGCCGGGCGGCGGTACCGCGCTCGTGCAGCTGGGCGTAGTAGGCGTACGGGTCCTGCCGCCACCGGGCCGACTGGAGCTCTTTCAGTGAGACGTCGGCCTCCATCGCCTCAGGATAACGACGGCCATCGACGCATCACACACCCGGTCAGAACTGGGTCGTCACTCGGCCGGGTCACTCCACCGTCACGGACAGCCGTTCGTACCCGCGCAGCACGAGCTGGCTCCGTTCGTCCGGTTCGCCGTGCAGGGCCAGCCGCGGGAAGCGGTCGAGCAGCATCGGCAGTGCCAACCGGCCCTCCAGCCGGCTGAGCGCCGCGCCCAGGCAGTAGTGCACGCCGCCGCCGAAGGACAGCGGCTGGTTGTCCGGCCGGCCCGGCAGGAAGGCGTCCGGGTCCGGGTAGCGGGCCGGGTCGCGGTTGGCCGCGCCGAGCAGCACCAGCGCGGTGCTGCCGGCGGCCACCGGCAGGCCCGCCGCCTCGGTGTCGGCCAGCGCGCGCCTTACTCCAAAGTGGACCGGTGGCTCGTACCGGAGGATCTCCTCGACGTACGCGGGAGCCAGCCCGGGGTCGGCGAGCAGCGCGGCCCGCTGCTCCGGCCGCTCCAGCAGCAGGGCCAGCCCGTTGCCGAGCAGGTGGGTGGTGGTGACAAAGCCGGCGTTGAACAGGGTGATCAGGTTGGCCAGCAGCTCGGCGTCGTCGAGCTGCCCGGCCTGCTCGGCCTGCGCCTGGACCAGCGCCGAGACCAGGTCGTCGCGCGGCTCAGCGCGCCGCTCGGCGGCCAGCTCGGCGAAGTAGCCGGTCAGCTCGACCGCGGCCTGGTCGGCGGCTGCCAGGTGCTTCCAGATCGCCGGCCCCAGCTCCAGCAGCGCGCCGATCGCCAGCACCCGGGGCGGGAACCAGGCCCGGTCCGGCTCGGGCACGCCGAGCAGCTCGCCGATCACGTCGCTGGGCAGCGGCAGCGCGAGCTCGGCCATGAAGTCCACCGGCGCTCCGCCGGCGCCCAGCGTGGCGAGCCGGTCGAGCATCTGCTCGATGAGCCGGACCACCGCCGGTTCCAGCGCGGCCACCCGGCGGGCGGTGAACACCTGGCTGAACTGGCGCCGGACCCGGGTGTGCCCGGGCGCATTGGCGAAGAAGATCGAGCCGTACAGGGTGCGCAGCGCCGGGTGGTCCCGCCACTGCATCCGGCCGCGGTCCATGTACTCGGCGTCCAGCATCCCGAACGCCGGGTCGCGCAGCACCGACGCGACCGCGTCGTACCCGTGCACGACCAGGTCGTACCGGTCCCGGCGCGGGTCGAGCCGGCAGGCCGGACCCTGCTCGTGCAGCTGCGCGTAGAACGCGTACGGGTTGCGCCGGCCGTCGCCGGACAGTAACGGCCGGAGCGAGACAACGGTTTCCACGGCGGTACCTCCGCACTCAGCCGGCGAGGGCGAACGTCTCGGGCAGGACGAGGTCGGGCGTGGCGGTGCGGGACAGCGCCGCGATGACCCGGGACAGCTCGTCCGGGTCGAAGCTGCCGTCCGCCGACTGCACGGCGGCCCGGGACACGCTGCTGCCCGCCTGCGAGTCGCCGGCCAGCAGCCGGTCCACCACCGGGGCCGGCAGCGCGGGCAGGCCGCAGTAGCCGAACAGGGCGGCGAGCACGGCGTGCGGGGCCGCGGTCAGCTCCTCGTAGCGGACAGCGAACATCGGCACGCCGCGCTGGCGCAGGTCCAGCGCCCGCTCCATCAGCCCCACCCAGTGGCAGGCCATCGCCTCGACCGGGGTCAGCAGCCGGCCTTTCGCCGCGCGGTACGCCGCCAGCAGCGGCAGCAGCCGGCCCAGCCGGTCCTGCACCTGGGCCTGCTGGTCCTCGGTCTGCGGTTCGCGTGGCCCGAACGCCCGCATCGTCGAGCGGCTCCAGGCGTGCGCGCCGCGGTACAGGAACACGTTCGTGGCCGCCGGGAACTGCTCGTGGAAGACGCCGGCCAGCTCGACCACGAAGCTGCGGAACTTGATCGCTATGCGGTGGTCGGCGCCCGCGCCCGCCTTAGCGCCCGCGCCCGCGCGCGCCCGCGCCTCCGCGTCTGCGCAGACGAGCCGGGTGCAGCTGCGCACCAGCCGGCTCAGCTCGCCGGGGTCGCACTGGCCGGTCTCGCGTAGGGCGACCAGCTGCGTGAGCACGTCCGGCTCGGCCAGGCTGAGCACCCCGCCGGCCTCCGCGAACGCCCGGCTGACCAGGGTCGAGCCGCAGCGCCCGACCGAGTAGACCAGGACCAGCCGGGCCGGGTCGAGCTCGACCGCCTCCGCCAGCTCGTGCAGCGTGTCGTACCCGACCGCGACCAGGCCCTGCGCCGCCTCGTACTGGGCCTGGAAGTAGAACGGGGCGGCCCGCAGGTCAACGTGGGCCGGCACCTGTACGAAGATCGCCTCGCGCCGCTGCGGGTCCAGGCAGTAGAGGCTGAACGTCGCCGAGGAGAGCACCTGTCGCGGGTCAATCGGCCCATCGTCGTGGTACCGGAAATGATCGGCGCTCACTAGCGCCATCGGGTATGGCCTGACCTTGGCGTCAAGGACGAGCCGGCGGGCGCTCATAGTCGCTTATCATCGCCGCAGTTCAAGCCATGCGAAAGGAGCTGTCGGTCCCATGCAGACCGGCTGTGCGGCCACTACCGAGGCCACCGACCCGTACTGTCTGCGGGCCGGGGAGGCCGCGGCGCTGCTGGCCGGGCACCCCTGGCGGCGCTTCGCCGTCCTCGGCGACAGCGTGGTCGAGGGGCTCTACGAGGCGACCGAGGGGTACCTGGAGCTGGCGTGGACCGACCGGGTGGCGGTCGAGCTGACCTGCCACCAGCCCGAGCTGGCCTACCTGAACCTCGGCGTGAGCAACCTCCGCGCGGCGCAGGTGCGCCGGACCCAGCTGGCACCGGCGCTGGAGTTCCAGCCCGACCTCGCGCTGGTCGCCTGCGGCGGGAAGGACGCCCTGCATCCCGCGTACGACCCGGACGCGGTCGACCGCGAGCTCATCGCGATCATCTCCGCCCTGCGCGAGCAGGGCTCCGCGGTGATGACCATGGGGTCGCTGGAGTGCGGGCCGCTGCCCGGCCTGCCGGAGGCGATCCGTGTCGGCGGCGTGGACCGGCTACGCCTGCTGGGGCGCCGCGTCGCAGCGCTCAGCGTGGCCTTGGATACCATCCACGTGGATCTCACCTCGCATCCGGCGGCCGGCCCCGACCTGCTCAGCAGGGACGGTCTGCACGGCAACGGACGCAGCCACGCCATCGCCGCGGCCGAGGCGGTCCGGCGGCTCGGAGCCCACCTCGGCAACAGCTTCGATCCCCGGTCGCCGGCCTGAGCCGTACACCTGACCGGAGGACCAATGTCCCTGCACCCCCAGGCGCAGGAAATGCGCGAGCAGCGCCGGCGCGCCGGCGCGCCGCAGCTCTACACGCTCACCGTCGAGCAGGCCCGCGAGGCCGACCTCGCCTCGATCCGGGCCGCCGGCGGCGACCCGGAGCACGTGCATGAGATGACCGACCGGCAGATCCCGGGGCCAGCCGGCGACCTGCCCGTACGCGTCTACCGGCCGGCGCCGGCCGGGCCGCTGCCGGTCCTCGTCTACTTCTTCGGCGGTGGCTGGACGCTGGGCAGCATCGACACCTCGGACGGGATCTGCCGGAGCCTGGCCAACGCGGCCGGCTGCCTGGTGGTGACCGTGGGGTACCGGCTCGCGCCGGAGGCGAAGTTCCCAGCCGCGGTCGAGGACTGCTACGCGGCCACCCGGTGGGTGGCCGAGCACGCCGCGGAGATCGGCGCCGACCCGGCCCGGGTCGCCGTGGGCGGCGACAGCGCCGGCGGCAACCTGGCCGCGGCGGTCACCCTGCTGGCGCAGGAGCGGGGCGGGCCCGACCTCGCCGGCCAGCTGCTGGTCTACCCCAACACCGACTACACCGCCGACACCGGGTCGATGCAGGAGAACGCCGACCCGTGGCTGTTCAACCGGACCTCGGTCGAGTGGTACTGGCGGCACTACCTGGCCCGGCCGGAGGACGGGCTGGACCCGCTCGCCTCGCCGCTGCGGGCCGAGAAGCTGGGCGGGCTGCCGCCGGCGCTGGTCATCACCGCCGAGCACGACCCACTGTGCGACCAGGGAGAGCAGTACGCCCACCGGCTCGCGGAGGCCGGCGTGCCGGTACGGCTGTCCCGGTACGACGGGATGGTGCATGGTTTCTTCGCGATGGCTGGGGTGCTGGACGCCGGGGGCGACGCGATCCGGGAGGCCGCCGAGCACCTGCGCGCATGGTTCACCGGCCAGCCGGCCCCGGCCGGCTGATCCCCGGCCGGCTGATCCCCTGTGGCGGGCCCCCTCGCCGGACCCGCGCGGGGACCCGCGAGGCGACCCGCGCCCGCCGTTCGGCCGCCTTGACACGGATATGGCCTTGTGCGACGGTGCGGTCACCGATCGACTTTGGAGGGCGGCGATGCTCGACGACGAGGAAGACACCCGCACCTACGCCGTTGTGGTCAACGACGAGGAGCAGTACTCGATCTGGTTCGAGGAGCGGGAGCTGCCCCCAGGCTGGCGCCGGGAGGGCGTCACCGGGAGCAAGACCGAGTGCCTGGAGCACATCGAGCGGGTGTGGACCGATATGCGTCCGTTGAGCCTGCGCCGGTGGATGGCTGAGCAGGAGGCGCCCGCCCAGCCCGGCTGAGCTGGGCGGGACCACCAAGAACGGCGCCGGGCCGGCCAGGCGGACGGCCCGGCAGTTCGCGTGCACCGGTAACGCCGTCCGCGCGCGGTGGGCGTGAGCGCGTCCACCGCGGCGGGTCGTTCCGCGTGGCCGGGTTCGGTGGGGGACCGGCACGGGCTCCGGCTGCCCACCGCAGCCGGGAGAGGACGATGGGGAGCGGCGCCATGCAGGTGGGTACCGAGGGAGGCAGCGCCGCCGCGCACCTGGCCGGCGCGGCGAGCGGGGCCGGCGCGGCGCGGGTGGCTCAGGCGGCTGACGCGGCGCGCGTGGCGGACCGGTACGCGCTCCTGCCGGCGCAGGCCGGGATGCTCTTCAACAACCTGAGCGGGCCGGCCGGGGTGGACATCATCCAGATCGTCATCGGCTGCCCCGAGCCGGTCGACCGGGCAGCCTGCGAGCAGGCCTGGCGCCGGGCGGTGGAGCGGCATCCGGTGCTGCGTACCGCGTTCGCCTTCCCCCGCGGGCAGGACCCGGTCCAGCAGGTGTACGCCGATGTCGACTTCCGGGTGGAGTGGCACGAGGTCACCGGCGGCGCAGGCGCGTACCTGGAGTCGTTCCTGCGGGCCGACCGGGCCCGCCCGATCGACATGTCGGTGGCGCCGGTGCTGCGGGTCAGCGTGCTGACCGCGCCGGAGCAGCACCTGACCGTGGTCACCTTCCAGCACGCCATTCTCGACGGCCGCTCGGTGCAGGTGCTCTTCGCCGAGGTGTACGCCGACTACGACGCGGTCCGCGAAGGCGGCGACCCGCCGGCCTTCGCGCCCCGGCCGCCGTACCGCGACTTCGCCGGCTGGTGGGAGAAGCAGGACCCCACCGCGGACCGGGCCTTCTGGTCCGACCTGCTGGCCGGGCACGCCGCGCCCGGGCCGCTGCCCGGCCAGCTGTGCGAGCCGCGCAACACGGCCGAGCCGGTGAGCGTCGAGCTGACCCTGGACGAGGAGGTCGCGGCGGCGGTACGCGCCGCTGCGGCGCGGGCCGGGGTGAGCGTCGCGACCATGGTCAATGCGGCCTGGGCGCTGCTGCTCAGCCGCTACCGCGGCGCCGACGACGTGGTCTTCGCGGTCACCCGGTCCTGCCGGCGCGGCACCGCCGACGGCGCCGAGGCAATGGTCGGCCTGCTCATCAACAGCGTCCCGCTGCGGGTGCGGGTCCGGGCCGGCGCGAAGGTCGCCGAGCTGCTGGCCGAGGCGGCCGGGCGGGTCGCCGCGGTCCGCGAGCACCAGCTCGCCCCGCTCGGGGAGATCCGCCGCTGGGCGCAGCTGCCCACCGGCGCGACCGACACGCTGGTGGTCTTCGAGCGCCAGCTGATCCACACCGCGCTGACCCGGGTCGACCCGCGGTTCGCCGGCCGCACCCTCACCGTGCACCGCCAGCCCAGCTTCCCGATGACGCTCTACGTCTTCGACGAGCCGGCCCCCCGGGTGACCCTGATCTACGACCGGTGCCAGTTCCTGCCGGCCGCCGCCGAGCGCATCCTGCACCACGTGCGGCAGGCGCTCGTCGCGCTCGCCGGGGACCCGGACACCCGGCTGGCCGACCTGGCGCTCGCCGACGCCGAGGAGCAGGCGCTGGTGACGCGCGGGTGGAACGCGACGGCCCGGCCGTACCCGCGGGACGCCACCATCGGGGAGTGCTTCGCCGCCCAGGCGGCCCGCACGCCGGACGCGGTTGCGGTGCTGGCCGCCTCCGGGGCTGGTGCGACCGCCGCCGGCACGACCCAGCTGAGCTACGCCGAGCTGGATGCCTGGGCCAACCAGCTCGCCCACCTGCTCCGAAAGCACGGCGTGGGCGCGGACGACCGGGTGGCGGTGGCGCTGCCGCGCGACGCCGGTCTGGTGGTGGCCCTACTCGCCGTGGTCAAGGCGGGCGGGGCCTACGTGCCGCTGGACCCGGCCAACCCGCCCGCCCGTACCGCGCTGGTGCTCGCCGACAGCGGCGCCCGGGCGGTGCTCACCTCGGGCGAGCTGGTCGCCGCGCTGCCGCCCGCTGACGGGGTACGGGTGCTCGCGCTCGACGCGCTCGCCGCCGACCTGGCCCGGCAGCCGACCACTGCCCCGCCCAGCCTGGCGCGGCCGAACAGCCTGGCCTACCTGAGCTACACGTCCGGCTCGACGGGCGTGCCCAAGGGCGTGGCCGTGCCGCACCGCGCGGTGCTGCGGCTGGTGCACGACCCCAGCTTCGTCTCGCTCGGCCCTGGGGAGACGCTGCTCCAGCTCGCGCCCGTCGCGTTCGACGCGTCCACATTGGAGCTGTGGGGCAGCCTGCTCACCGGCGCCCGGCTGGTCGTCGCCCCACCCGGCCCGCTGGTCCTGCCGCAGCTCGCCGAGGTGCTGCGGGAGGGCGGTGTGACCACGCTCTGGCTCACCTCCGGCCTGTTCCACCAGGTCGTCGAGCTGGACGTGGCCGCGCTGTCCGGGGTGCGCCAGCTGCTGGCCGGCGGGGACGTGCTGGCCCCGGCGGCGGTCCGCGCGGCCCTGCGGGCACGCGGGGGCCAGCCGGTCATCAACGGGTACGGCCCGACCGAGAACACCACGTTCACCGCCTGCCACCGGATGACCGACCCGGACGAGGTGCCCGACCGGGTGCCGATCGGCCGGCCGGTCCAGCAGACCACCGCGTACGTGCTCGACGGGCGGATGCGACCGGTACCCATCGGCGTGCCGGGTGAGCTCTACACCGGCGGTGACGGGCTGGCCCGCGGCTACGTGGGGCGGCCGGCGCTGACCGCGGAGCGGTTCGTGCCGGACCCGTTCGGCCAGTGCCCGGGCGGGCGCCTCTACCGCACCGGTGACCTGGCCAGGTGGCGCGCTGACGGGGTGCTGGAGTTCCTCGGACGGGTGGACGCGCAGGTGAAGATCCGCGGTTTCCGGGTCGAGCCGGGCGAGGTCGAGGCGGTCCTGCGGGGCCGGCCCGAGGTACGCGACGCCGTGGTCGTGCCGCGCGGGGGCGCCGAGGACCGCCACCTGGTGGCGTACCTGACCGCCGCCGAGGGCAGCGACCCCGCCGTGGTGGTGCCGGCCCTGCGCGAGTACGCCGGCCGAGCGCTGCCGGCGTACCTGGTGCCCGCGGCGTTCGTGGTGCTGGACGCGCTGCCGCTGAACGCCAACGGGAAGGTGGACCGGGCCGCCCTGCCCGACCCGGAACCGGCCGCGGGGGCAGCCGCAGCAGCAGGGGCAGCGGCAGGGACCGGGGCCGGGGCTGGGGCTGGGGCTGGGACATCGGCAGCGGCTGGGACATCGGCAGCGGCCGGGATATCGGCAGCGGCCGGGCCTACCGGCCATGCGCCGCCGGCCGAGCCTCGCTCGCCGGTGGAGGTGCGCCTGGCCCGCATCTGGGGTGAGATCCTCGGCGCGGAGCGGGTCGGGCGCGACGATGACTTCTTCGCCCGGGGCGGCAACTCGCTGGCAGCCACTCGACTGGTCTTCCGGGTGCGGGACGCGTTCGGGGTGGACCTGCCGTTGCTGCGGCTCTACCAGGCGCCCACGCTCGCTGGATGCGCTGCGGCGATCGACGAGCTGTCCGCGGCCCACACCGGTCCCGCTGGTCCGACCGGCCCGGCTGGCGTGGCCAGCCCTACTGGCGTGGCTAATCCCGCTGTCCCGGCTGGCCCGGCTGCCCCAGCGACCGGCGGGATCACTCGCCGGGACCGCTCGGCGTACCGCGTCGGTGGCCCGGCTGCGCCCCGGCGGGCGGCGCCGCCAGCGCCGGAGGAGCCCGCCGAGTCGGTCCGACCCGCCGCGACGATGCGGGCTGCCGAAGCAATCCGGCCTGCCGAAGCAATCCGGCCTGCCGAAGCGACCCGGCCGGCCGAGGCTGGGGCCGAGGTGGGGGCCGGGCTGCCCGCGCACCTGGTGCCGCTGGCGACCCGCAGGTGGGCCCTGTGGCGGTGGGTCTGCCTGCGCAGCGCGGGCTTCCCGTTCGCCCTGCACGACGCGCTCGCCAGCGCCGAGCTCACCGCCGCCGCCGACCGCCTGAACGCGGCCGAGGCCGCCCGAGCAGAGGGAGCGCAGGAGCTACGGCAGGCGTACCACCGTGAGCTTGCCCTCGCCGAGCGGCGGCTGGCGCACGGCCTGCACGAGGTCGCCGCCGACCCGCGGTTCCGGGAGGCGGTCGCCTGGCAGAACCGGCACGCGCTGCTGACCGGGGTCGACGCGCTGCTGCGGCGTGACCCGCAGACCGTGCCGCGCACCGGCCGCTACCGCAAGTACGAGGCCCTGGTCGCCAGCTACCTGCAGCGTTACTGCGCCAAGAACGACACGATCGGCTTCTACGGCCCGGTCGGCTGGACCGAGATCCGCGACGGCGCGCCAGCGGTCGAGGTGCGCCCGGTGCCCGGCGGCGAGCTGGCCCGGCGCACCGTCTACTTCGAGGACTGGGCCCTGCGCGCGCTCGCCGAGCAGTACGAGACCGCGGCGCGGCCCTGGCTGGTGCCGCGCCGGATGCCGTTCGTGGACGTGTCTCTGACGCCGGAGGGCTGCTGGCTGCGCGTGCCGTTCGCCCCGCCGGTGCCGGTCAGCCCGCTGGAGGCGCAGGTTTTCCAGCTGGTCGACGGGGTGCGCAGCGCGGCCGGGATCGCCGCGGCGGCGCTGGCCGGGCCGCAGGGCGCAGGCGCCGACCGGGACCAGGTGCTGCGGGTGCTCGCCGAGCTGCACGCCGCCCGGCGGATCGCGTGGACCCTGGACGTCGCCCCGGACGACATCCACCCCGAGCAGACCGTGCGGGCCCGGCTGTCGCAGGTCACCGACCCGGCGGTACGCGAGCCGGCGCTCGCCGCCCTGGACGAGCTGGAGGCGGCCCGGGGCGCGGTGGCGGCGGCCACCGGGGACCCGAGGGCGGTGGTCGACGCGCTCGGCCACCTGGACGAGACGTTCACCCGGCTCACCGGGGACGCGCCCACCCGGCGCGCCGGCGAGACGTACGCCGGTCGGACCCTGGTCTTCGAGGAGTGCCTGCGCCCCGACGACGTCACCTTCGGCCCCGGGCTGCTGGAGCCGCTGCGCGAGCCGCTGGAGCTGGTGCTCGAGGCGGCCCGCTGGTTCACCGCGGCCGGCGCCGCGCTGTTCCACCGGGCCTGCCTGGAGGTGTACCGGGAACGGGCCCGGGCCAGCGGGAGCCCGGTGGTGCCGTTCGCGGAGTTCTGGGTGGACGCCGGCGACCTTATCTTCAACATCCCGGACGAGCTGTCGCAGCCGCTGGTCAAGGCGTTGCAGGAGCGCTGGGCGCGGGTGCTCGCGCTGCCCCGGGGAGTGCGCCGGGTGGACCTGACCAGCGCCGCGCTGCGGGACGCGGTGCGCAAGGAGTTCTCGGTGGCCCGGCCCGGCTGGCCGGCCGCGGTCGAGCACAGCCCCGACCTGATGCTCGCGGCCAGGGACGCCGACGCGATCCGGGCCGGCGACTTCCTCGGGGTGCTCGGCGAGCTGCACCCGGGCGTGAACACCATGCGCTACGCCACCTGGGTGGCGTACCACCCCTCGCCGGAGCGCATGCGCGCGGCGGTACGCGCGGACCTCGGCCGGCCGGTGGTGGTGCTGGCCCCGACCGCGGAGCAGGGCGGCACCCCGGCGCGCCTGTCCAACGTGCTGGTCGCCGACGACGACACCCAGCTGGTATTCGCCCACGACAGCAGCGGGTACGACCCGCGGCGGGCGCTGTTCGTGGGCGAGTGCGACCTGGTGGAGGCCGGCGGGCGGCTGGTGGTGCGCCGCCGTGGCGGCGGGGGGGACCAGGACCTGGTCGAGGTGCTCGCCGACCCGCTGTCGCTGGGCATCATCCAGCTGTTCCGGATAGTGCCGAAGGCCGCGTACACCCCCCGGGTCACCATCGACCGGCTGGTGGTGCAGCGCGAGTCCTGGACGTTCCCAGCCGGGAAGCTGGGCTTCGCCGGGATCGTCGACGAGGCGCGCCGGTTCCTCGCCGCCCGGCGCTGGGTCACCGGGTGCGGCCTGCCCCGATACGTCTTCGCGCGGACCGCTGGCGAGATGAAGCCGATCTTCGTGGACCTGGCCAACCTCGCCTCGGTCGACCTGCTGGCCCGGGCGGTGCGCCGGGCCCGGCGCAACCGCGGGGAGCACGCGCCGGTCACCATCAGCGAGATGCTGCCGACGCCGGACCAGCTGTGGCTGAGCGACGCGCAGGGCCGGCGGTACACGTCCGAGCTGCGGATCTGCGCGGTGGACCGGACAGGGAGGACCTGATGGAAACCGAGGTCTACGAGCTTCCGGTCTCGTTCGCGCAGCGGCGGATCTGGCTGCTCGACCAGTTCGACCCGGCGGGCGCGGCGTACCTGGTGCCGTGGCGGGTGGACCTGGACGGGCCGCTGGACCCGGATGCGCTGGCCGCCGCGCTCGACACCGTGGTCCAACGGCACGAGACACTGCGTACGGTCTTCCGCAGCGTCGACGGCCAGCCGGTGCAGGTGGTCGGCGCGGGCACGGTCGAGCTGGGCCGGGTGGACCTGTCCGGCCGGGCGGACCCGCAGGCGGCGGCCGCGGAGCACGTGGCGGCCGCGGCCCGGCAGCCGTTCGACCTCGCCGAGGGGCCGCTGCTGCGGGCGACGCTGCTGTGCCTGGCGCCGCAGCGGCACGTGCTGGTCCTGGTCACCCACCATGTGGTCGCCGACGGCTGGTCGTTTGGCCTGCTCTTCGCCGAGCTCGCCGGCTGCTACGCGGCCGAGGTGGACGGCGTGCCGGCGAGCCTGCCCGAGCTCGCGGTGCAGTACGGCGACTTCGCGCTGTGGCAGCAGGACCGCTGGGAGGAGGGCGGGTACGCCGAAGACGAGCGGTACTGGCGGGACCAGCTGGACGGCGCGCCCACCACGCTCACCCTGCCGGCCGACCGTCCCCGACCGCCCCGGCAGTCGTACCGGGGAGCCTGCCTGGACGTGACCGTCCCGCCGGAGCTCGCCGAGGAGCTGCGGCGGCTCGCCCGCGGCAGCGGCGCCACGCTGTTCATGACGCTGCTCGCGGTCTTCGTGACCGTGCTGTCCCGTTATACCGGCCAGCGCGACCTGCTGGTGGGCGTACCGGTGGCCGGCCGGACCCGGCCGGAGACCGAGCACCTCGTCGGGCTGTTCATGAACACCCTGGCGCTGCGCGTGCGGCTGGGAGGCAACCCTTCCTTCACCGAGCTGCTCGCTGCGGTGCGCCGGGACACCGCGGCTGCCCTGGCCCACCAGGAGCTGCCGTTCGAGCGGGTGGTGGAGCTGCTCCAGCCAGAGCGCAGCCTGGCCCGCTCCCCGGTGGTCCAGGTGATGTTCGCGCTGGAGGAGATGCCGGCCCCGGGCACGACCGGTGGCGTGCGCTGGACGCCGTCCATTGTGGACAACGGCACCGCCAAGATGGACCTGACGCTGACCATGACCGAGACCGGTGGCGAGCTGGCCGGGCGGCTGGCCTACGACGCCGACCTGTTCACCCCGGAGTGGGTGGAGCGCTTCGCCGCCTGCCTGCTCACCGTCCTGCGCGGTGTGGTCGCCGACCCCTCGGTACGGGTCGGCGATGTGGAGCTGCTGCCGGTGCCGCTGCGGGAGCAGGTGCTCGGCGAGTGGGGCACCGGACCGGCGACCGCGCCGGCCGGGGACGTGGCGGCACTGCTCGCCGAGGCGCTGCACGGTCCCAGCAGCACCCGCCCGGCGGTGGTCGCCACTGACGCCACGGTCAGCCGGGCCGCCACGGTCAGCCGGGCCGCCACGCTCAGCCGGGCCGCCACGGTCCGCTGGGCCGGGCACCTCGGCGACCTGCTGCGCCGCCACGGCGTCGGCCCGGAGGTCCCGGTCGGGCTGTGCCTGCCGCGTACTGCCACGCTGGTCCCCGCGCTGCTCGGCGTCTGGTGGGCCGGCGGCGCGTACGTGCCGCTCGACCCGGCGTACCCGGCCGAACGGTTGCGGCTGATGGTGGCCGACTCCGGGCTGCGGGTCCTGCTCACCGACGCCAGCCTCGCCGGCCTGGTGGCCGAGGTGGCCGGCCCCGAGGTGACGGTTCTGACCGTGGACGCCGCCGGCTGGGCGGACGGGCCGGGGGGCGCCGGCGGCTGGGCGGACCGGCCCGAGGACTCCACCACCGGGGCGGGCGGGCCGCTGCCTGCACCACTGCCGGTGCCGCCCGAGGCGCTGGCGTACACGATCTTCACTTCCGGGTCGACCGGGCGGCCGAAGGGGGTCGGGGTGCCCCGTGGCGCGGTGGACACGCTGTTGCGGGCCTTCCGTTCCGCGGTCGGCCTGGACGCCTCGGACCGTCTGGTCGCGGTCACCACGCTGTCGTTCGACATCGCCGTACTAGAGCTGCTCCTGCCCTTGGTGTGCGGGGCGCAGGTCGTGGTCGCCGACTCGGACACGGCGGGCGACGGTGCGGCACTGCGCCAGCTCCTGGCGGACTCGCGCGCCACCGCCATGCAGGCCACCCCCGCCACCTGGCGCATGCTCGACGCGGCCGGCGGCATCCCGGCCGGCGTGCGGGTACGGCTCTGCGGCGGCGAGGCACTCCCCGCCGACCTGGTCGGAGTGCTGACCGCGGACGGGGCCGAGGTCTGGAACGTCTACGGGCCGACCGAGACGACCGTATGGTCCGCCGCCGGCCGGGTCGCCTCCGGGGCACCGGTCGAGGTGGGGCCGCCGATCCCCGGCACCCGGATGTACGTGCTCGACCCCGCGCTGCGTCCGGTGCCGCCCGGGGTCGTCGGCGAGGTGTACCTCGGCGGCGCCGGGGTTGCCCGCGGCTACCACAGGCGCGCCGGCATGACGGCCGAGCGCTTCCTCCCCGACCCGTTCGCCGACCGGCCGGGGGCCCGGCTCTACCGCACCGGGGACCTGGCGCGGTGGCGGGAGAACGGGCGCCTGGACCTGCTCGGCCGGGCGGACCACCAGGTGAAGGTGCGCGGCTTCCGGATCGAGACCGGTGAGGTCGAGGCGGTGCTGGGCCGGCACCGGGCGGTCCGCCAGGCCGTAGTCACCCCGCACGCCGAGGTTGACAGCGGTGGATCCACCGCCGGCTTGGTAGCGTACGTCGTGCCCACCGATCCCGCACAGCCCCCGGTGGACGTCGCTGAGCTGCGCCGGCATCTGCGGCTGCACCTACCGGAGTACATGATCCCTAGCGTGTTCGTCACGCTGCCGGAGCTGCCGCTGACCCCCAACGGCAAGGTGGACCGCAACCGGCTGCCCGCCCCGGTCTGGGGGGTCGACGAGACCAGCGACCACCAGCCGCCGCAGACCCCGGTGCAGCGCCGGCTCGCCGAGATCTGGTCCGAGCTGCTGCCGCTGGCCGGTCGCATCGGCATCCACGACAACTTCTTCACCCTGGGCGGCCACTCGCTGACCGCGACCCAGATGATCGCCCGGATCCGGGCCGCCTTCGGCAAGCAGCTGCGGCTGCGGGTGCTCTTCGAACGATCGACGATCGCGGAGCTGGCCGAGTTCCTCGAGCCCGCCGCTGCGAGCGGGACGCCGGGAGGCGTCGAACGGTCGCCGGTCGCCGCCTCGGCTCCCGTTGCCGACCCCGGAGCGGCAGAGGAGCTGCGCGGGCTCGCCGACGTCGACCTCGACGACCTGCTGCGGACACTGGCCCCCGAGGACAACGGCTGACCGTACGAGGTGCGCCTTGATCATTGGACGCCCACCAACTATCCGTCCGGCGTGTCGTGTCGGTAGGTGTCCAATGATCAGGGCGCAGGCTCGCTCGCCTCAACCCGGCGGCGCCAGGTCCACCACGATCGGGGCGTGGTCGGACGGCCCGGTGCCCTTGCGCGCCTCCCGGTCGACGTACGCGTCGCTGACGCGACCCGCCACGTCGGCCGTCGCGTACACCAGGTCGATGCGCATGCCCTTGTTCTGGTGGAACATCCCGGCCCGGTAGTCCCAGTAGGTGAACGGGTGTGGCCCCTTCATCGGCCGCGGCACCACGTCGGTCAGGCCCACGCCGCGGATCTCGGCGAGCGCCTTGCGCTCGGCCGGGGTGACGTGGGTGGAGCCGACGAAGCGGGCCGGGTCCCAGACGTCGGCGTCGGCCGGCGCCACGTTGAAGTCCCCGCACACGACCAACGGCCCGCTGCCGGCTGGCAACGGCTTGCCGCCGGCCAGCCCTGGCCCGCTGCCGGCCAGCTCCGCCGCGAGCGCGGCGCGCAGGGCGGCGAGCCAGTCCAGCTTGTACGTGAAGTGCGGCGAGTCCGGCACCCGCCCGTTGGGCACGTACACCGACCAGACCCGCAGGCCGGCGCAGGTGGCCGAGATGGCGCGCGTCTCGGGCTCAGGGAAGCCCGGCTCGCCCGGGTACCCGCGGGCGACCGCCTCGACGCCCACCCGGGACAGGATCGCCACCCCGTTCCACCGGCCGTCACCATGGCAGGCGCTGGCGTAGCCGAGCGCCGCGACCTCGTCCACGGGGAAGCCGCTGTCGGCGACCTTGGTCTCCTGCAGGCACAGCACGTCCGGGCGTACGTCGGCCAGCCAGGCCAGCAGGCGGGGCAGCCGGGCCCGCAGCGAGTTGACGTTCCAGGTGGCCAGGCGCATGCCCCCAGCCTGCCCGATCGGCCGTACGGCCGCCCGGCGCCCCCGTAGGGCTGACCGCGCCCGGCCGGCGGGGCCGGTCCTTCGTGGTAACCCAGACATCTTGGTCGCCACCGTTGGCCATTCGGCCGCCCCCCGTGGCACTATCGCCACGCAGCTCGATCCACAACGGCCGAACGCACCGATGAAGGACCGGTGTACGCACGGCGCGGGCCGCCGGCGGTCCACCCCGGCGGCAGGGGAGGGGTGATGACGCCAGACGCCGCTGACCACGTCGCGATCGTGGGCCTGGCGTGCCGGGTTCCCGGCGCTGCCGACGCCACCACACTGTGGCGCAACCTGTGCGCCGGGGTCGACTCGGTGCGCCGGTTCACCGCCGAGGAGCTCTGCGCCGCCGGGGTGGCCAAGGAGCTCATCGACGACCCCCGGTACGTGCCGGCCTTCGGCCACCTGGACGGGCTGGCCGACTTTGACGCGCCGCTGTTCGGCTACGGCGACCACGACGCGGCCCTGCTCGACCCGCAGCAGCGGCTCTTCCTCGAGGTGGCCTGGTCCGCCGTTGAGGACGCCGGGTACGACCCGGCCCGGGTCAACGCGCCGGTCGGCGTGTTCGCCGGCGCGGGCGCGAACCGCTATGTGCTGCACCACCTCATCGGCAACCCGGCCGTGGGGCCGGCCGGGTGGCTGCCGGAGGACTGGGACGACGCGCTCTCCGGCTGGACCCCGGACTACCTGCCGCTGCGGGTGGCGTACCGGCTCGGGCTGACCGGCCCGGCGGTCGCGGTGCAGACCGCCTGCTCGTCCTCGCTCGTGGCGGTGTGCCTGGCCGCGCAGAGCCTGCTCGACTACCGGTGTGACCTGGCCATCGCCGGCGGGGCGGCGGTCGTGTCGACCCGGGGCGTGGGCTACCGGCACCGGCCGGGCGGGACGCTGTCGGCCGACGGCGTGTGCCGCGCCTTCGACGTCGACGCCAGCGGCCAGGTCTTCGGCAACGGGGCCGGTGCCGTGGTGCTCAAGCGCCTGCCCGAGGCCCTGGCCGACGGGGACCACGTGCACGCCGTGCTGGCCGGGTGGGCGGTCACCAACGACGGCGGTGACCGCGCGGGCTTCACCGCGCCGGGCGTGGCCGGGCACGCGGGCGCGGTCGCCGAGGCGCTGGCCGCCGCCGGCGTACGCCCGGAGGACGTGGGCTTTGTCGAGGGGCACGGCAGCGGCACCCCGGTCGGCGACGCGATCGAGGTCGACGCGCTGACCCGCGCGTTCCGCGCCGGAGCCGGGCAGGGCGCGGGCTGGTGCGCGCTCGGCTCGGTAAAGACCAACCTGGGCAACCTCGACGCGGCGGCGGGCATCGTGGGCCTGATCAAGGCGGCGTACGCGGTGCGCCACGGCGTCGTACCGGCGACCCTGCACTTCACCCGGGCGCATCCGGAGACCGGGCTGGCGGCGAGCCCGTTCTTCGTGAACACCGGGACCGTCCCGTGGCCGCTGCCGGGCAGCCCCCGGTGGGCCGGGGTCAGCTCGGTCGGGCTGGGCGGGACCAACGCCCACGTGGTGCTGGCCGAGCCGGCACAGCGGCCGGCCGCGCCGGCACCGCCCGGCGGATGGTGCCTGCTCCCGCTGTCAGCCGGCTCAGCGGCGGCCCTGCGGGAGCTAGCCGCCCGCCTCGCGGAGCACCTCACCGCCTGCCCGGCCGGGCCGCCGGGTACACCAACCGGGCCGCCGGGTACACCAACCGGGCAACCGGACACGGCGCTGGCCGACGTGGCGTACACGCTTGCGGTCGGGCGGCGGGCGCTGCTGCACCGCGCCGCGGTGCTCTGCCGCGACCAGGCCTCCGCCGTGGCCGGGTTGTCGGCGGTGGCCGGCGGCGACCAGGCACCCCTCGTCGACGGGGCGCCCACCGCACTGCGCGACCAGGCGGACGCCTGGCTGCGGGGGCACCCGGTGCCGGCGGCCGGTGGCCGCCGGGTGCCGTTGCCGACCTACCCGTTCCAGCGGCGGCGGCACTGGGTCGACCCGCCGGAGCCGGGCGACCGCTGACCCGCCGGGGCCGGGCGACCGCTGACCCGCCGCCGGGGTGGCTACGCCGCCACCAGGCCCAGCAGCCAGATAACCGCGATCATCAGGCACCCGGCCAGCTCGATCAGCATGGACAGGCCGGCGGCGCGCAGCGCGTGCTTCGTCGACGGCCAGGCCAGCCGCGGGTCGGCCAGCCGGACCCGCTCGGCCAGCCAGATGCCGAGCACGAACCCGAGGAACAGCCCCACCACCGGCACCACGAAGAACCCCACCAGGCCGAGCAGCCCGCCCATGAGCAGCGACCGGTTGGGCACGCCCGCGTTGCGGAGGTTGCGCCCGGGCCAGGAGTACTTGGCCACCGCCGCGCCCAGCGCGATGAGCGTCACCACGCTGAGCACCAGCCACCTCACCAACCCGCCACCGCCGAAGACGGCCCAGGCCAGCACGCCACCCCAGCACAGGGGCAGGGCCGGCAGACCGGGTACGACGACGCCGAGGATGCCGGCGAGGATGGCGAGCCCGCTCAGCAGGGTGACGGTCGAGTGCATGTCGGTGAGGTCCACGCCGTTCACCCTGCCGCCCCGGCGGTACCCGCGCCAGCCGGGATCATGCCGGCGTGTCGTGTGACGACTCTCCAGATAGGAGTTTCTACGACCGGTTTTCAGGGGAAAGGTGGGACTCACTCACCGGCTGGGGAGGCCGGTGCTATAGGGGAGGCCCCAATTGTTCCGATTTCTTCGGTTGGGTGCGCCGCTCCGGCTCGGTGCGGTGCTCGGCGTTGCGGTCATGGTGGCCACCGGCTGCGGTGGCGTCGGCGAGGACGAGCCGACCGAGGCTGGGAAGTCGGTGCTGACCACTCTGGGCTTCAGCCTGCCGGACGAGATCGCGAAGACCCGGGTGGACGTCTTCCGCCGGGAGAGCTCGAACGTCGACCTGAAGATCACTGAGGGTGGCTTCGACGAGCAGCAGTTCCTGTCGGCGGTCGCCTCGGGCAACCCGCCGGACGTGGTCTACCTGGACCGCAAGACGATCGGCACGTACGCCAAGCGCGGCTCCATCGTGCCGCTCGACGACTGCGTGGCCAAGCAGAAGATCGACATGGCGCAGTACCGGCCGGCGGCCAAGGACCAGGTGACACTCGACGGCAAGGTCTTCGGCATCCCGGAGTTCTACAGCGTCCGGGTCGTCTACATGAACGAGGCCGTGCTCAAGCAGGCCGGGGTCACCCCCGACCAGATCAACTTCGCGGACTGGGCCGGGCTCGCCGCGGTCAACACCAAGCTGGCCAAGGTGACCGGCAACCGGGTCGACCGGATCGGCTTCGACCCGAAGATCCCGGAGTTCCTGCCCTTGTGGGCCAAGGCCAACGGGGCGGACATCATCTCGGCGGACGGGCGCACCGCGCACCTGGACGACCCGAAGGTGGTCGAGGCGCTCACCGCCACTCTCAAGATCATTAACGACCAGGGTGGCTGGGGCAAGTTCAAGGGGTTCCGGGACACCTTCGACTTCTTCGGCGCACAGAGCCCGCTGGCTAAGAACCAGATCGCCGCATGGCCGATGGAGGACTGGTTCCTCAACGTGGCCGCGAAGAACACGCCAAAGGCCGAGCTGGTCATCAAGCCGTTCACCGACCGGCAGGGCAAGCCGCTGACCATGGCGTCGGGCTCGGCGTGGGCGATCCCCAAGGGGGCCAAGAACCCCGACGCCGCGTGCATCTTCATGAACACGATGACCCGTACGTCGACGTGGGTCGAGGCGGCCAAGGCCCGGGTCGAGGCGCGCAAGGCGGCCGGACTGCCGTTCACCGGCCTCTACACCTGCAACGCCAACGCGGACAAGGAGATCTTCGACACGCTCTACCAGCCGAGCGGCAACAAGCGGTTCGACGACGGCGTGCAGGCCATCCTGTCGGTGCAGAGCGCGGCGTTCTCGATCCCGGCCTCGCCGGCCGGCGCCGAGTTCGACAAGGCCTGGACCGACGCGGTAAACCGGGTGCTCTCGGGCCAGTCCGACCCGGCCACCGCGCTCGCCCAGGCGCAGCGCGACGCCCAGGCAGCCCTGGACCGCGCGAAGTAGGCGCACGGTGACCTCAGCCACCACTCCCGTCCGGGCCCAGCGGCGGTTGTCGCCGCTGGCCCGGCGGGAGGCCCGCTGGGCGGTGCTGTTCCTCGCCCCATGGGTCATCGGGTTCCTGATCTTCAACGCCGGTCCGATGGTGGCCAGCCTCTGGCTCAGCCTGACCGAGTACGACGTCAGCAACCCCCCACGGTGGGTCGGCCTGGAGAACTACCGGGAGCTCGCCCAGGACCGGGTGGTCTTCAAGAGCCTGGGCAACACGGTCTACTACACGGCGCTGCACGTGCCCCTGGCGATGGCCATCTCGCTGGCCTTGGCGCTGCTGCTCAAGCGGGTGGGCCGGCTGCAGGGCTTCTTCCGCACCGTCTTCTACCTACCGGTGATGACCCCCGCGGTGGCGGTGGGAATCCTCTTCTTCCTGCTGCTCAACGCGCAGGAGGGCATGATCAACCGGGGGCTGGGCCTGGTTGGCGTCAACGGCCCTAACTGGACCACCGACCCCAGCTGGGTCATGCCCGGCATCGTCCTGATGAGCCTGTGGAGCCTGGGCTCCACGGTCATCATCTACCTCGCCGCCCTGCAGAACGTGCCGCGCGAGCTCTACGAGGCGGCCACCGTGGACGGCGCCTCTGCCTGGCGCCAGTTCCGCCACGTGACCCTGCCGATGATCTCGGGTGCCCTGTTCTTCACCCTCATCGTGAACACCATCGCCTCGCTGCAGATGTTCACTGAAGTTTACATAATGTACTTCAGCAACCGGGCCACGCAGGGGGCGTTCAGCTCCGAGGCGGCCCAGTTCTACGTCATCTACCTGTTCCAGCAGGCCTTCCAGTTCCTGCACATGGGGTACGCGTCGGCGCTCGCCTGGCTCCTCTTCATTGTCATCATGATCATCACGTACGTGCAGGTGAAGCTGAGCAACCGGTTCGTCTACTACGAGGGGGACCGGTGAGCGCGAGGAGTGAGCGGAGCGAGCCCCACCGCGGTGACCGGAAGGTTGCGGTGAGATGAGCACGCTGGTCGATGGAACCACGGCGGTCGCCGTACCCCCGCTGGAGCCGGCGCCGGCGAAGCCGCCGCGCGATGGTGAGCCCGGCTGGCGGCGGGGGCTGTTCCTGCTGGCGCTCGTCGCCGCGGCGGTGATCTTCACAATCCCGTTCATCTGGCTGATCAGCGCCTCGTTGCGACCCCGGGAGTACGTGTTCGCCCCCGGGTTCCTGCCGGTGCCCTTCGCCCCGGAGAACTACAACGAGGCTTGGGCAGCGGTGCCCATGGTCACCTGGCTCTTCAACAGCCTGCTGGTCGGGACGGCGGCGGCCGTCGCGGTGACCCTGTCCAGCGCGTGGGTGGCCTTCGGCTTCGCCTACTTCCGGTTCCCTGGCCGCGGCTTCCTGTTCGGCCTGGTCCTGGCCACGATGATGCTGCCGTTCGCGGTGACGATGATCCCGACCTACCTGATCTGGAACGAGGCCGGTCTCACCGACACCCAGGTGCCGCTGTGGGCCGGCAACCTCTTCGGGTCGGCGTTCTACATCTTCCTGCTGCGGCAGTTCATGCTGTCGCTGCCGCGGGAGCTGTTCGAGGCGGCCCGGGTCGACGGCGCCAGCTACCCGGCGCTGTTCTGGCGCATCGCGTTCCCGCTGATCCGGCCGGCGCTGCTGGTGGTGCTGGTCTTCGAGTTCAAGGCGAGCTGGACGGACCTGATCAAGCCGCTGATCTACCTGCGCAACGAGCAGCTCTTCACCCTGCCGCGTGGCCTCAAGGTCGTGCTGGACCGCTTCGGCTACGGCGGTGAGCAGCAGTGGGAGGTGGTGCTCGCGGGCAGCGTGATCGCCACCGTCCCGATGATCATCCTGTTCTTCCTGGCCCAGCGGCACTTCATCGAGGGGATCGCCACCACCGGCAGGCGCGGCTGACGGTTGTCCAGCGCCTGACGGCCTACGGACGCCGGGCTCGGCATGGCCGGCTCACCGGCCGGCCGGGCCTCGGCCGGTACGCTCCTGCAGCTCCTCGATCCGCTTTGGCCGCCTCGGCCTTGGTCAGCGGCGCTCCCAGCTTCCGGTACATGATGTGAAGCCCGACTGGCCCGTGGACCGGGTGGTCGAACGCGTCGGGCACCGTACCCAGGATGACGAAGCCGAGTGACCGCCAGAGCTCCACAGCGGGGTTGGTCGCGACGACCGCGTTGAAGACCATCGCCCGGTACCCGTCCCGCCGCGCCTCGCGGAGCACGTGCTCGGCCAGCCGACGGCCGATTCCCCGGCCCGAGTACGCC
>Ga0075420_100000739_pt1 | contig 26824 bp, 21 predicted proteins | sample SoiMetdeltSBSDD4_FD_75296 | JGI IMG/M metagenome (GOLD analysis project Ga0075420, IMG submission 75296) | Bulk soil microbial communities from a Populus tree surrounding site in Tennessee, USA - Soil MetaG P. deltoides SBSDD4 | ecosystem: Environmental > Terrestrial > Soil > Tree plantation...
ACCGCGGGATCGCTCAGCCACAGGCCCGGGTACTTGCCGTCGCGGATCATCTTGGCGTCGGGCATGTCCTTGGCCCAGTTGTGGCGGACGATCTGGTAGCTGTCGTTGGCCGAGACGACGGTGAGGATCGCGGTGTTGTAACGCGCCATCGTCCAGAAGCCCACGGCGCTGTAGCCGAGCGCGCCGTCGCCGAGGTTGAGCACCACCGGCCGCTCGCGGCCGACGGCGATCTTGGCGCCGATGGCCGCGCCCACGCCGAAGCCGAGCGAGCCGCCGCCGCTGCGCGTCCACGTCATGCCGCCGTGGCCGAACGACATCAAGGCCGTCCGCGCCGTCGAGCTCTCCTGCACCATCACCGCGTCCTTGGGGACGAGGTCCGCGAGGTGCCTCTCCAGCACGCTCGGGTGCGTGAGCGGATCGTTCTGGTGCTCGCGCACGAGGTTCTCCTCGCGCTCGATCAGCTGGGCGGCGAAGGCGCGCACCTTGGCCCGGGCGCGGGCCCAGCCGCTGGCCCCGATCGCTCGGCCCAGCGCGTCGATCAGCCCTGCGAGCGTGTCGCGCACGTCGCACTGCACGGCGACGTCGAGCGGGTAGTGGCGGCCCATCAGCAGCGGGTTCGGCCCGATCTGCATGATCGTCGGCTCGTGGACGCCGCCGTGTACGCCCTGGCAGCCGACCAGGAACAGCAGGTCGGGCTTGAGGCCGGTCACCTTCTCGAACTCCTTCGACGCGGGATAGTTGCCGCAGAAGAGCGGATGCCGCGTGGGGAAGTTCGCGAAGATCGTCCGGCTCGTGAAGACCGGCGCCTCCAGCAGCTCGGCCAGGCGTACCGCCTCGGCCTGGGCGCCGCCGCGCCACACGTCGTCGCCGAACATCAGCACCGGGCACCTCGCGTCCGCGAGCCGGCGGGCGATCGCCTCGATGGTCTGCGGGCGAGCCGGGCCGGGCCGCTCGATCCGGTAGTGCGCCTCCTCGCCAATCGTCGTCTCCAGCCCCTCGCGGTTGAGCAGCTCGGCGCTGATCGACAGGTAGACCGGCCCGGTCGGCGGCGTCGTGGCCTCGCGCAGCGCGCGGATCGTGGCGACGCTGATGGCCTCGGGCTTCGTGTGCACCTGGTAGGAGGCGCGCGCCTCCTTGGTGATGGGCCGCATCGACTCGGCCTGGGTCAGGCCCGGGAACGGCGCCAGCCCGCGGTAGTCCTGCAGCTCCGAGGCCCAGTCGCCGGCCACGACCAGCAGCGACGAGCCGGCGACCTGTGCGTTGAAGAGCTGGCCGGCGAGCTGGTAGGAGCCGCCCATGACGTGCGCGATCACGACGCCGACCTTGCCGCTGATGCGGTGGTAGCCGTCGGCCATCGCCGCCACCAACCCCTCGTGCTTGCCCATCACGAGCTTGGTGTCGCCGTCCTCGGCCATCGCCGCGAAGATGCCGGTCTCCGCCGAGCCGGGATTCGTGAAGATGTACTCCACGCCCGCGTCCTTGAGGGTTTGCAGGAGCAGCATCCCGCCGGTGCCGGTGATCGTCTTCCGCATGGGCCTCACCTCACTGGCCGGTACGATACCACCGTGGCGTAAGATAGCGACGCATGGCTGACCGGCCCGTCGTGCAAGCTCGACGCACGTTCCTCGCGGGCTCGCTCGCTGCCCTCCTCGCGCCGTCCCTCACCCTCGCGCAGCCGCCGAGGGTCGCGCGCCTCGGCCTCCTGGCGTCGAGCACAGCAGAGAACTTCGCGGCGAGCATGAAGATCTTCCGCAACAGCCTGCAGGGGCTCGGCTGGGTCGAGGGGCAGAACCTGGCGATCGAGGCGCGCTATACCGGGGTGCGCTATGACCAGCTACCGGCCCTCGCCGCGGAGCTCGTCAAGCTCGAGGTCGACGTGATCCTCGCGCTGGCCACCCCGGCGATCCAGGCGGCGAAGCGGGCCACGACGACCATCCCGATCGTGTTCGAGACGCTCGGCGACGCCGTCAGCAACGGGCTCGTGTCGAACCTCGCTCGTCCCAGTGGCAACGTCACCGGGTGGTCCGGCTTCGCGCCCGAGCTGAGCGGCAAGCGCCTGGAGCTCATCCGCGAGCTGCTGCCCGGGGCGGCGCGGGTGGCCCTCCTGGCAAACCGCACCAACGCCTCCACGACCACCGTGCTGCAGAGGACCGAGCAGGCGGCGCAGCAGCTGAGAATGCAGCTCCTCGTGGCGGACGTGCAGGCTCCTACCGGACTGGATCGCGCGTTCGAGTCGATGGTGCGCGAGCGCAGCGAGGCCTTCGTCGTGGCCCCCGACCCCATGCTGTTCAGCGTGCGACGACGCATCGTGGAGCTGGCCGCCCGCCATCGCCTGCCGGCGGTGTACGAGTATCGACTGTTCACCGAGCTCGGCGGGCTGCTCTCCTACGGCCCAGAGTCGAACGAGCGGTTCCGCCGCGCCGCCGTCTACGTGGACCGTATCCTACGAGGCGCCAGGCCCGGCGACCTTCCCGTCGAGCAGCCGAGCACGTTCGAGCTCGTCATCAACCTTCTCACGGCCAGCCGGCTGCGCCTCACGATCCCACCGTCGGTGCGGCTCCGGGCCGACCACGTGATCGACTAGCGTCCTGAGGCCCGGTGACCTCGACGCGCACGTGCGCGCGGTTAGCGCCGGCGCGTGAAGGCGCGGCGGAAGACGTAGTCGGCCACGCGCCGGCCCTGGGCGATGCCCTCGGTCTTGTCGAAGGCCCAGTGGATGCCCAGGTAGATACGGCTCTGCCCGTTCTCCTCCTCCGCCTGTGAGAGCGACGTGAAGCGCCGCGGGATCAGCGGGCGGATGTGGCCCTCGTTGTCGACCGTCTCGCCGTTGAACTCGTCGGAGACGAACGTGAACGGGATGCGATCGGTCCCGTAGAAGTCGCGCAGCGTCTGGAACACGGCGCCGCCGAAGCCCGCGTGCCCCGACGGGTACGCGGGAAACGGCGGCGTGAAGTTGGGGCCGGTGAGGTTGCTGGCCGGCGCCCCCAGCGGCGTGAACGTGGGGTCGGCGACGGTTCTCGGGTTACCGTCGCTCTCCCGAATGCCGGTGACCGGACGCCAGACCTTGAAGTGGTACTTCGACTCCCAGATGGCGATGCCCGCGTCGGCCATCGCCACGTTGACCAGGGCCAGCAGCCGCGCCATCTCGAGCGGGTTGGTGGTCCGCGGCTCGGCGATTCGCGTGACGATCTGGTTGTAGAGGCGCGGCGGGGCGCAGAGGCTCGGCGTGCCGTCGTAGGCCCAGTAGATGCCCGCGAAGGTCTGGTCGTCGGTGCGCGAGGTCGGCGTGGTGTCGCCGTCGCCGCCGAGGGCCTTCACCTCGTTGAACGCCGCCGCATACTGCAGGCTGCCGAGGGCAGGCGGCGGCGGCACGCGGAACTGCTCGGCCGACCGCAGCACGAACGGCTCGACCTCGTCCCAGTGCGCGCCCATGGCGAGTGGATTGAGGCTGATCGGATCCTGGCGCCACTCCCCCGGCCGGTTGCCTGGGATGTAGTCGACGCCGAGGCGCGGCTCGGGATGCTGGGCGCCGTCGTGCGCGCGACGCTCGAGGATCGCGGCGGCCGCCGCCCGTCCGAGCCTCACGCCGTTGGTCTTGCCCCGTCCCTCCGGGATCGCGCCGAGGTCGTCGACCAGGAGCTCGTCGAGGTCGTCCTGCTGCGCGGGGAACAGCGCGACCAGCGTGTCGTGCGCCGCCACCGCGATGGCCGCCTGCATCGACGTGCCGTCGGGCGCCGGCCGGAGGCCGAGGTACCCGTGGTAGCCGCCGGCGATGGCGTTCATGGCGTCGAAGACCGCGATGTGCACGATGGCCATCGCGCGACTGGCGCGCGCGGGCCCGAGCTGCTCGCCGAAGACCCGGCCGTCGCGCGGCGAGGCCGGTGTGTGGTCGAGCCCGCTCGCGTCGATGGCGACCTCGTTCCAGTGACGCAGCCGGTCCATCACGTGAGCGCCGCGGTCCGGCCGACGGATCCGAGGATCGACGAGGTTGGGTCGCGCGCGGAAGCGGGAGCCGAAGGCCTCCTCGAGGCCTCCGGGAAACCCCTGGGCGAGGGCGCGAGCGGGAAGACCGAGGGCGAGCATGCCCAGCACGAAGGCACGGCGACTCTGCATGACGCTCTCCTCTTGTACGAACGACTTCGCCGAGGGGCGTCACGGGGCAGAGCAGCCGACGTGCCAGACCAACGTCGGCCGCACACGAGCGCTGGTGCGGACTTTCGCGGGTGGAAGGTTTTACGCTGCGCGCGCGCCACCGACAGCCGCGGGGCACCGCCTGTCAGACGACGGACGTCTCACGCGGGCGGCGCGTACTTGTGGCCGAGCTTCTCCTCCCAGCGCAGGTAGTTGATCATGTCGGCGTAGCTGCGATCGGGGCCGGCGGGCACGACGTCGTCGGGCGGGCGGACCACGCCGGTCAGACCGTGCTCGATCGGCCGTCCCTCCGCTCGCCACGCCAGCGTGCCGCCGGCGAGCGCGCGCACGTCGGCGTAGCCCAGCTCGAGCAGCGTGGCCGCGGCGAGCGGCGCATCCTGGCCGTCGTCGTCGGTGATGACGACCGGCGTCTTCGGATCGGGCACCAGCTCGCCGATGCGGAGCTCGAGCCAGCTCCGCGACAGCCACCGCGTCCCGGGGACGTGACCGGCGGCGAAGCGATCGCTCGGGTCGACGAAGAGCACGGCGGGCGGCGGCGCGACGGCCAGGCGCGCCGCCAATTCGGCCGGGGACACCTGGCGGACGCGGGCCCGCGCGTCGGCAACGAGCGGCTCGGTGGGCTCGTCGGCGCCGGCGGTGAGCGGCAGGCCGGCGGCCGTCCACGCGGTCGTGCCGCCGGCGACGGCGTAGACGTCGGCGAAGCCCATCTGGCGATACCAGGACGCCGTCACCGAGGCGCGCACCGCGCTGTCGCAGCAGAACACGACGGTGCCGCCGCGCACCGCCACCGTGTCGTCGGCGCGCTGCACGGCCTGGCCGCCCGGCATCCACCAGAAGCCCGGCACGTGGCCGGCGACGAACTCCTCGCGCGTCCGCACGTCGATGAGGTACACGGTCTCGGTCGCGGCGCGCCCCATCACCTTCTGCAGCTCGGGGATCGACAGCATCCGCACGCCGTCCTCGGCCGCGACGCGGGCGGCGAAGGCCTCGGCGGCGGCACGGCCCTCGGCCGAGGGCGCCGGCAGGTCCACCCGGTCGGCGCCGCGCTCGAGCTCGAGCCCGGCCAGGAGCCAGCCGGACGTCCCGTTGCGCAGGCTGACGACGTTGGGCAGCTGCATGCGCTGCAGCACGCGGGCGCCGATGATGCTGCGCGTGCGGCCGGCGCAGTTCACCACCACGGTCGCATCCGGCCGCTCGCGCACGAGGTCGTGGATGCGCAGCGCGAGCTCGCCGCCGGGCGCGCTGCGACCGCCGGGGATGCAGAAGCGCCGGTACTCCTCGGGCGTGCGCGTGTCGACGATGAGCAGCACGTCGCCACGGCGCTGGCGGCGGGCGAGCTCGTCGGCGTCGATGGTCGGCACGTGGTGCTGCACCTCGACCTTCTCGCCGAAGTCCTTGCTGGGCACGTTCATGCCCCACTCGGTCGGCCGGTCCTGGCTCGCCCACCGGTTGACGCCGCCCTCCAGCACCGCGACGCGCGTGTAGCCCAGGCGCTCCAGCGTGCGCGCGGCCAGCGCGGCGCGACGGCCGGTGTCGTCGCAGACCACGACCTCCACGCCGCGGAACGGCACGAGGCGGCCGACGCGCGCCTCGAGCTGGCGGCGCGGCACCGAGCTGGCGCCGGGGATGTGGGCGAGGTTGTACTCGCCGTGCTCACGGACGTCGATCAGGGCGAGCGGCGAGCCCGTGTCGAGCAGCTGGGCGAGCGCGGCGGCGGAAATCTCTCGGACCATGGTCGGCCTCCCCTTTCGTGCGGGTCGATTATAGAATCCTCGCGTCCGATACGACCGTCTGGGAGGATTCCATGCGCTCCACGACCCTGCGTATCGCTCCTGCCCTGCTCGCCCTGCTCCTGCTCTGCGGGGTCGCCCGTCCGGCCGCCGCCGCGCCCGAGGGCACCATGACCTGGGGCGTCCACATCACCCTGGCCTCGCGCTGGCTCGACCCGGCCGAGACCGAGGGGATCATCACGCCGTTCATGGTGCTCTACGCGCTGCACGACGCGCTGGTGAAGCCGATGCCGGCCGGGATCAACACGCCGAGCCTGGCCGAGTCGTTCACCGCGTCGAAGGACGGCCTCACCTACGAGTTCGTCATCCGCAAAGGGGTGCGGTTCCACAACAACGACCCGGTCACCGCCGCCGACGTGAAGTTCTCGTTCGAGCGCTATCGCGGCGCCGGCGCCAAGCTCCTCAAGGAGCGCGTGCGCGAGGTGCAGATCGTCGATCCGGGCCGCGTGCGCTTCGTGCTGAAGGAGCCGTGGCCCGACTTCATGACCTTCTACGGCACCTCGGCCACCGGCGCCGGCTGGGTCGTGCCCAAGGCGTACGTCGACAAGGTCGGTGACGACGGCTTCAAGAAGCACCCCATCGGGGCGGGGCCCTACAAGTTCGTCAGCTTCAACCCGGGCGTCGAGCTCGTCATGGAGGCGTGGGACGGGTACTGGCGCAAGACGCCCCACATCAAGCGGCTCGTCTACCGGAGCCTGCCCGAGGAGACCACGCGCGCCGCGGCCCTCAAGAAGGGCGAGGTCGACATCGCGTACCTGCTGACCGGGCCCGTCGCGGCCGACATCCAGCGCACGCCGGGCTTCAAGCTCGTGGCCCCGAAGGAGTCGCAGGGCACGTTCTGGCTGGACATGCCCGACCAGTGGGACCCGAAGTCGCCCTGGCACGACAAGCGCGTGCGGCAGGCGGCGAGCCTCTCGATCGACCGGCAGGCGCTCAACCAGGCCGAGACGCTCGGCTTCTCGAAGCCGACGGGCTCCCTCATCCCCCGCCCGCTGGAGTTCTCCAAGTTCTTCGAGCCCGACCCCTATGACCCCCAGAAGGCCCGCAAGCTCCTCGCCGAGGCCGGCTACCCCAGCGGCTTCGACGCCGGCGATTTCTACCCGTGGCCGCCCTACTTCTCGATGGGCGAGGCGCTCGTCTCCTATCTGCAGACCATCGGCATCCGGTCGCGCGTGCGCACCATGGAACGGGCGGCCATGACGACCGCCTGGCGCGAGAAGAAGCTGAAGAACCTGATCGTCGGCATCACCGGCGCCGGCGGCAACGCGGCCACGCGGCTCGACGCCTACGTCAGCCAGAACGGCATCTACACCTCCGGGGTCATGCCGGACGTCGAGGACCTCTTCCAGCGCCAGGCCCGCGAGACCGACGTCAAGCGGCGCGAGGCGCTGATCCACCAGATCCAGCAGATCCTCTACGAGAGGGTGACGCACATCCCGATCTACGAGCTCGCGTTCATCTGGGGGGTGGGCCCGACCGTGGAGGAGCCCGGCATCAACCTGATCCGCAGCTTCGCCTACTCGGGCCCGCTGGAAGACGTGCGGCTCAAGAAGCCATGAGATAGTCTGGGCCGATCATGGCCTACATCATCGGGATCGACACCGGCGGGACGTTCACCGACTGCGTCGTGATGGACGCGGAGGGGCGGATCGTCACCGCCAAGGCCTCGTCGACCCCCGATGACTTCTCCGAGGGCGTCATGGAGTCGCTGCGGCTCGCCGGCGAGCGCCTCGGGATCAGCACCGAGGCGCTCCTGCGCGACACCGCCCGCCTGGCGCTCGGCACCACCGTCGGCACCAACGCGATGCTCCAGCGGCGGGGCGCCAAGGTCGGCCTCATCACCACCCGCGGACACCGCGACGTCATCCACATCATGCGGGGCGCCCGCGGTGTGCCGGGGCTCAACAACGTGCAGGTGCTGCACTTCCCGGAGAGCGGCAAGCCCGACCCCATCGTGCCGAAGCCGCTCATCGCCGAGGTCAGCGAGCGGGTCGATTGCAAGGGCCAGGTCGTCGTCGAGCTGAACGAGGAGGAGGCCGAGGCCGCCATCCACAAGCTGGTGGGCAAGGGTGTGGAGGCCATCGCCATCTGCTTCCTGTGGTCGTTCAAGCTCGCCGAGCACGAGCGGCGTGTGAAGGCCATGGTGGAGCGGCTGGCGCCGGGCGTCTTCGTCTGCTGCTCAGCCGACCTGATCCCGCGCTGGGGCGAGTACGAGCGCACGGTGGCCACGGTGCTGAACGCCTACCTCGGCCCGGTGATGTCGCGTTACCTCGGCCGGCTCGAGTCGCGCGCGCAGCAGAGCGGGCTGCGCTTCCCGTTGCAGGTCATGCAGTGCGGCGGCGGCGTCATCCCGGCCGCCGAGTCGGCCCGGCGCGCGTTCCTCACGCTCGACTCGGGCCCGGTGGCCGGCGTGCTGGCGTCGCAGTACCTCGGCGGCATCATCGGCCACAAGCACGTGATCGGCACCGACATGGGCGGCACCTCGTTCGACGTCGGCCTCGTCTGGGACGGCGAGCCGGTCGCCAGCTACCAGAGCGTCGTCCACCAGTACGAGTACTTCGTGCCGCGCATCGACATCCGCTCGATCGGGAGCGGCGGCGGCTCGATCGTGTGGATCGACGAGATCAGCGGCACGATGCGCGTGGGCCCGATCTCCGCCGGCGCCCAGCCCGGCCCCGCCTGCTACGATCGCGGCGGCACCCAGCCCACGGTCACCGACGCCGACCTCGTGCTCGGCTACCTCGACCCCACCACGTTCCTGGGCGGCCGCCTGCACCTCGACGTGGACAAGGCGCGCGAGAGCTTCGCGCCCATCGCCACCCGGCTCGGCCTGGGCCTGGTGGAGACGGCCGCCGGTGCCGCGCGCGTGGTCGAGCACCAGATGGCCGACCTGATCCGCAAGGCGACCGTGCAGAAGGGCTACGATCCGCGCGACTGCGTGGTCTTCGCCTACGGCGGCGCGGGTCCGGTGCACGCCGGCGTCTACGCGCGCGAGCTCGGCGCCCAGAGCGTGGTGGTTCCGCTGGGCGGCGTCTGCTCGCTGTGGTCGGCGCTCGGCGCCGCCTCGGCCGACCTCCTCCACATCTACGAGGCGGTCGACATCCAGCCGAGCCCCTTCGACCCCGCGAGGGTCATGCAGCGCTTCGCCGAGCTGGAGGCGCAGGGCACGGCGCAGCTACGGGCCGATGGAGTCGATCGGGCCCAGGGCCGGCTCACCCGCTCGGCCGACATCCGCTACAAGGGCCAGATCAACGAGGTCGAGGTGCCGGTGCCGGCGGGCCCGCTCGACGCGGCCGCGCTGGCCCAGCTCGTCGCCGACTTCCATCGGCGCTACGAGACGGTGTACGGGCAGGGCGCCGGCTTCCACGAGGCGCGGGTCGAGGTGGTCACCTATCGCGTGCGCGCCTCCGCCGTGAGCGCCAAGCCGCGCATCGTCGCCGCGGCCGAGGGTGAGCGCGAGCCCTCGCGCGAGGCCCGGGCCGAGACGCGGCCCGTCTACTGGGGCGAGCTCGGCGACTTCGAGGCCACGCCGGTCTACTGGGGCGAGCGCCTGGTGGCCGGCAACGTGGTCCCGGGGCCGGCGATCGTCCAGGTGCCGGACACGACGATCGTCGTCCACCCGTTCCAGACGGCCCGCATCGACCCGTACGGCAACGTGCTGATCGAGCTCGGAGGCCGCTGAGCATCCCGGCCGCGCGGATCGCGACGCTGGTCGCGACCGCCCTCCTCGTCGCCGCCGGCGCGGCGGCCCAGGAGCTCGAGCCCCGCGCGTACGTCAACACCCCGGTCGGGCTCAACTTCTTGATCGCCGGGTACGCGTGGACCACCGGTGGGATCGGCGCCGATCCCGCGCTCCCTCTCGAGGACGCCAAGCTCACGGCGCACACCGCCGTGCTCGCATACGCGCGCGCGCTGAACGTCTGGGGGACCTCCGGCAAGATCCAGGTCGCCCTGCCCTACACGAGCCTGTCGGGCACCGCCCGTTTCATGGGCGCAGAGCGCGAGCGCGAGGTGAGCGGCCTGCACGATCCGGTCTTCCGGCTCGCCGTGAACCTCTACGGGGCACCGGCGCTGTCGTTCCAGGAGTTCGCCAGCTATCAGCAGGACCTCATCGTCGGGGTCAGCGTGGCGGTGACGCCGCCGCTCGGCCAGTACGACGAGGACAAGCTGGTGAACATCGGCAACAACCGGTGGTCCATCAAGCCGGAGCTGGGCATCTCCCAGGCGTTCGGGCGGCTCGCCGTGGAGCTGGCCGCCGGCGCCATCGTCTTCACAAAGAACGACGCGTTCCTGGGCCGGACCCGTGAGCAGGCTCCCCTCTTCACGTTCCAGGCCAGCGTTGTCTACGACTTCGGCCGGGGGTTCTGGGGCGCGCTGACGAGCACGTACGTGACGGGCGGCCAGACGACCGTCGACGGCGAGCGGGCCGACGACCGCCGGGACAACGTCCGCATCGGCGGCACCCTGACCATCCCCGTGACCCGGCACCACTCGGTCAAGCTGTACGGCAGCACCGCGGTGCACACGCGCCGCGGGCCGGACTTCGACGTGATCGGCATGGCCTGGCAGTACCGCTGGGGCGCGGGATTTTGACCTCGGCGGCTTGCCAAGTGCGCGGGGGTACGGTACCGTCTCGCCCCACAACGACGAACGGCTCCGCGCTCCGCAATGATGCGGTGCACCACCGGATAGCTCGTGGCGGCGTAACGATCGTGTAGGCAGTTCGGCCCAGCGATGCCCTCCAGCGAAGGAGGGGTGATGCAGCGGTACATCGCGAGACGAATCCTACAATCTATCCTGGCCCTTCTGGCCATGAGCGTCATCGTGTTCACGCTGGCGCGCATCACCGGCAATCCGCTCGACGTCATGCTGCCGCTCGAGGCCACGCCCGAGGACTACGAACGGGTCTCGAAGCACTGGGGGCTGGACCGCCCCGTCACCACCCAGTACTTCATCTTCCTGAGCAAGGCGCTCGGGGGCGACTTCGGCAACTCGTGGAAGTGGCCAGGGCACTCGGCGATGGGCCTCGTCTGGCAGCGCCTGCCCGCCACCCTGCAGCTCGCCGGCTTCGCCCTGCTCGTCAGCGTCCTCATCGCCCTGCCCATCGGCGTCCTGGCGGCGGTCATGAAGGGCACGGTGTGGGACTCGGCGGCGAAGATCATCGCCCTGCTCGGCCAGTCGCTACCCGCGTTCTGGCTGGGGATCGTGCTGATGTGGATCTTCGCGGTCCACCTCGGCTGGTTCCCGACCTCCGGCAAGGGCGGGCTCTCGCACATGGTGCTGCCGGCCATCACGCTGGGCTGGTTCCAGGTGGCGGCCCTCATGCGGCTGACTCGCTCGTCGATGCTGGAGGTGCTGGACAGCGAGTTCGTGAAGCTCTCCCGCATCAAGGGCCTGTCGGAGTGGAAGGTCGTGTGGAAGCACTGCCTGCGCAACGCCGCGATCGCCCCCCTGACCTTCTTCGCGATCATCGCGGGCGTGCTGATGACCGGCGCCGTCGTGACCGAGAGCGTCTTCTCCTGGCCGGGCACCGGGCTGCTCGTCGTCGACGCGGTCCGTGCCCGCGACTTCCAGGTCGTCCAGGCCGTCGTCATCGTCTTCGCGGGGATCTTCATCCTCACGAACCTGCTGGTCGACATCCTGTACGCCTACCTCGACCCCCGGATTCGGTACCGCTGATGCACCGCGCGGCGTCAAGGCCGTAGGAGACCAACATGGCGACCATCACGGCGAGATCGCTTCCCTGGTACTCCCCGCCGCGCGTGGCGGTGATGCTGCGGCAGGTGCGCCGCTATCCGCTCATCCCCATCGGCATGCTGCTGTTCCTCCTCGTGATCCCGGCGATCTTCGCGTCGCAGGTGGCGCCGCACGATCCGTTGAAGGGGTCGCTGTCGAACCGGCTGAAGGCGCCGGCGTGGCAGGACGGCGGGAGCCTGACCTACCCGCTCGGGACGGACAAGCTCGGGCGGGACATCTTGAGCCGGATCATCCACGGCGCGCGCGTCTCGCTGGTCGTGTCGCTGGTGGCCATCCTCGTGGGCGGCGCCATCGGCACGGGGCTCGGGTTGATCTCGGGGTACTTCGGACGGTGGAGCGACTCGGTGATCATGCGGCTCGTCGACATCTCGCTGTCGTTACCGACCATCCTGCTCGCGCTCGTGCTGGTGGCCGCGGTGGGGCCGAGCTTCGGCACGGTCATCGCGGTCCTGGTGGTGCTGCTGTGGGCGCGCTACGCGCGGCTGGTGCGGGCGGAGACGCTGGCCATCAAGGAGCGGGACTTCATCGCGCGGGCGCGGGTGGCCGGCGCCTCGCATACGCGCATCATGCTCCGCTACATCTTCCCCAACGTCGTCAACTCGCTGATCGTCCTGGCGACGCTGCAGGTGGGCTACGTGATCCTGCTGGAGTCGGCGCTGAGCTTCCTCGGCGCCGGCCTGCCCCGGCCGCTGCCGGCCTGGGGCCTCATGATCGCCGACGGGCGCGAGCTGATCGTCACCGCCTGGTGGGTCTCGATGTTCCCCGGGCTCGCGATCATGCTCACCGTCCTGGCCCTCAATCTGCTCGGCGACTGGCTGCGCGATCACCTCGATCCCAAGCTCCGGAACGTGTGAGAGGAGGAGCCCGATGACACGACGGATCGTTCCCCTCGTTCTCGTGGTGCTGGTCGCACTCGGGTTCACGATCGGCACCGGCTCGACCCCGGGCTCGGCGCAGGACGCGAAGACCCAGCGGCTCGTCTTCGCCTCGGCCGGGTTCGACGAGAGCAACCGCTTCTGGATCGTCTCGCGTCCCGACCACCTGCAGTACGACCCGTTCCTCGAGACGCTCCTCGAGGTCGACCCGAAGAGCGGCGAGTACACGCCGCGGCTGGCCGAGAAGTGGGCGGCGAGCGCCGACTACAAGCAGTGGACGTTCCACCTGCGCAAGGGGGTCCAGTTCCACTTCGGCTACGGCCCCCTCACCGCCAAGGACGTCGTCCACTCCCACTCGATGATGATGCGGCCGGAGGCGACCGCGACGCTGGCCGGCTTCTGGCGGCAGGTCGAGAAGGTCGAAGCGGTCAACGACTACCAGGTCGTCTTCCACTTCAAGCGCCCGACGACCGTCATGCCCTACGCCGCCTCGCGCGCCGGCGATCTTCGCATCGTCAGCAAGGCGCAGTGGGACAAGGAGGGCCAGGAGGGGTTCGAGAAGCGGCCGGCCGGTACTGGCTCCTACCGCTACGTCGGGCGGGAGCCGGGCCTGTCCATCACCTTCGAGCGCGCCGACAACCACTGGAAGGGCGAGAAGCCCGCGTTCAAGGAGCTCGTGTTCCGGCTCGCCCGCGAGGAGTCGACGCGCCTGGCCCTGCTGCTGTCGGGCGAGGCCCACATCGCCGACCTGCCGCGCGAGCTGCAGAAGGACGCGCTCAAGCGCGGCATGAAGATTTACTCCTCGTCGTTCCCGGTCGACTGGATGACCGTGTACCTCGGCGGCCAGTACTACCTGCCGGGCGACAAGGACTTCAAGCCCGACGTCGCCTGGACGAAGAAGCCGGTGCGGCAGGCGCTCAACATGGCCATCAACCGCAAGGAGCTGCTCAACACGGTGTTCGCCGGCAAGGGCACGCTCACCTACGTGACCGGCTGGTCGGACAAGTCGGAGGGCTACAACCCCGAGTGGGCGAGCCGCTTCGACCAGATGTACGGTTACAACCCCACCAAGGCCAAGGCGCTCCTGAAGGAGGCCGGCTACGGGCCCGGCCAGCTCAAGTTCAAGATCCTCGCCTTCACCGAGCCCGGCGAGTCGGAGGGGCCGCAGGTGGCCGAGGCGCTGAACATCTACTACAAGGACATCGGCGTCGAGACCGAGATCGAGGTGCTCGACTGGGCCAAGGTGCGCGAGATGTTCCGCAAGAAGGCGATCCAGTGCTGCATCTGGCCCAACATCATCTCGTGGCGTCCCTCCGAGGAGTGGATCCGCACGAGCTACTACAGCAAGAGCCCCAACCACCACTACGAGAACGAGTTCGTCGACAAGCAGTACGACGCGCTCACGAAGGCCGTGAACCCGGCCGAGCGGCAGAAGATCGCCCGCGCGATCGGCGACCACCTGTTCGAGGAGTTCGCCGACATCCCGCTCTTCTGGTTCGCCAACGAGGTCGTCGCCAACCCGAAGGTCGTTGGCGAGTGGGTCTACCCCGGCCTGGCCGCCGGCCGCTCGACCCACTTCCACCTCGTGAAGCCAGCGAAGTAGATGACGCTGGCGGAGGCCGGTGGGGTCCCAAGGCGATGACCAGCCGCATGGGTGCGCCTGCAGGGCTCGCCTGTCGCCGTAACTCGCTCCGGGCTCGTCTCGCTCGGCCCCCCATCCGTCCATTGGACTGGGGGCCTCGAGATGGCCCCCAGACCCCCCAGTCGCTCGGGGCGCCCCGGCGAAGCCGTGGCGCCCCTCGGAAACCTGCCGAATCGACGGCGGCTCGCGAGTCGAGCCCTCCGCTCGAACGGCGACAACGGCTCGTCCTGAGGGCGCGCCCGCGATGCACGCCCGCGGCCCCCACCGCCACCGACCTCCACGAGGGTCGTCGGGCATGACCAGGCAGATCGGCGACGTCGTGCTGGAGGTGGAGGACCTCCATACCTACTGCTTCAGCCGGTGGGGGGTGGTGAAGGCTGTCGATGGGGTGAGCTTTTCGTTGCGGCAGGGGGAGGCGCTCGGGATCGTGGGGGAGTCGGGGTGTGGGAAGACTATGACGGCGCTGTCGCTGTTGCGGCTGGTGCCGCGGCCGGTGGCGCGCATCGTCAAGGGGGCGATCCGGCTTCAGGGCGAGAACCTGCTCGAGAAGAGCGAGCGGGAGATGCGCGCGATCCGTGGGCGCCGCATCTCCATGATCCTGCAGGATCCGCAGACGTCGCTGAACCCGGTGTTCACGGTCGGCAACCAGCTCATCGAGGCGATCCGCATCCACCACCGGGACGGACGACGGTCGCTGGCGCGGCGGGCGATCGACGCGCTGCAGCAGGTGCGGGTGGCCGCGCCCGAGCGGCGCGTGCGCGACTACCCGCACCAGATCAGCGGCGGCATGAAGCAGCGCGTGGTTGGCGCCATCGCCATCTCGTCGGAGCCGCGCGTCATCATCGCCGACGAGCCGACGACGTCGCTCGACGTGACCATCCAGGCCCAGTACCTGCGACTGCTCCGCGAGATCCAGGAGGAGACGAACCTGGCGCTCATCTTCATCACCCACGACTTCGGCATCGTGGCGAAGATGTGCGACCGGGTCATGGTGATGTACGCCGGCCGGGCCGTGGAGAGCGGCCCGGTCCGGGAGATCTTCAACCGCCCCTCGCACCCGTACACGCAGGCGCTGCTGCGCTCGGTGCCGAGCATGGACGAGGATGTCGAGCGGCTGGCGTCCATCAGCGGCCAGCCGCCGGCGCTGTGGGATCTACCGCCGGGCTGCCGCTTCGCCGCCCGCTGCCCCCACGTCGAGGACCGGTGCCGTCGCGAGTATCCGCCCGCCTTCACCGTGGGTGAGGGCCACACCGCCGACTGCTGGCTGCTGGAATCCGCATGCACGTCGAGCCCCTCCTCCGCGCTGACGGCCTAACGAAGCACTTCCCCGTCACCCAGGGCGTGCTCTGGGCATCGACGGTCGGCTGGGTCAAGGCCGTCGACGGCATCGACTTCTCGATCCGCGCCGGCGAGACGCTCGCGATCGTCGGCGAGTCGGGCTGCGGGAAGACGACGACCGCGAAGCTCGTGCTGCGGCTGGAGCAGCCCACGGCCGGCCGGGTGCTCGTGGACGGCAAGGACGTGCACGCCCTCGGCGGCGACGACCTCCGCGCGTACCGGACGACGGTGCAGGCGGTCTTCCAGGACCCGTGGTCGTCGCTGAACCCGCGCATGCGCGTGCGCGACCTCGTGGCCGAGCCGCTGGTGATCAACCACGCGGGGTCTTCGCGGGAGATCAAGGCGCGCGTGGCCGAGATGCTCGAGCGCGTCGGCCTCCGCCCCCAGCAGGCCGACCTCTTCCCCCACGAGTTCAGCGGCGGCCAGCGCCAGCGCATCGCGGTGGCGAGCGCGCTGGTGTCGAACCCCAAGCTCATCGTGCTCGACGAGCCGGTCTCCGCGCTCGACGTGTCGATCCGCGCGCAGATCATGAACCTGCTCGTCGATCTGCAGCGGCAGTACGGCGTGAGCTACATGCTCATCGCCCACCACCTGGCGACGACCCGCTACATGGCCCACGAGGTCGCGGTCATGTACCTGGGCAAGATCGTGGAGAAGGCCCGCACGAAGGAGCTCTTCAAGAACCCCGCCCACCCCTACACCAAGGCGCTGTTCTCGGCGGCGCTCCCCGCCCACCCGGACGTCGTGCGCGAGGAGATCATCCTCAGCGGCGAGGTGCCGTCGCCGATCGACCCGCCGTCGGGCTGCCGCTTCCACCCGCGCTGCCCGTTCGTCATGCCGCAGTGCCGGGAGGTCGTCCCGGAGGAGAAGGCCATCGCCACCGACCACCTGGTGGCGTGCCACTTGTACTGAGCGCGTAGCGGGTCGTCCCCCTAGAATGGCGAGCATGACCTTTTCTCGGCTCGCCATCGCTCTCGTCCTCGTCGTCGCATTCGCCGGCTGCAGCAGCACCGCCCGTCACCTGGCCATCGCCAACGGCAACTCTCTGCGCATCGTCAACGCTAACGATGGCCAGGAGGCACACCATGTCACGCGCTACCAGGAGGTGATGCGGCTGGCCTACCGGCCCGACGGCGAGCAGCTGGCGGTCGGTGTCTGCTTCGGCAACCGCATCGTGGAGCTGGAGAGCGGCGCCTACGCCGAGCTCGCGGCACCGATCAGCGCGTCGTCGTGCCCGTGGGACGCGAGCTATTCTCCCGACAGTCAGTCGCTCGCGGCCACGACGCCCGTGCGGCCGAACCCACAGGATTCGCTCTTCGGTCACCTGCGGGTCGCCGGCCCGGCGACGCTCGACCGCGAGCTCGGCTTTCCTCTGCTGGCCCTCGCCTACCGTCCCGGCGGGGAGGAGATCGCCGTCGCCACGCCGCAGGGCATCTCCATCGTCGGCACCGGGCCCGGGTTCCCCGGCCAGCCGGGCGCGCCGAGCATCCCAGCGGGCGCGCTCGAGTACACCGCCGACGGCAGCCGGCTGATCGCCGGTACCGGGAACGGCTTCGTGGTCCTCGACGCGACCCAGGGCTACGGCCTCGCGCAGCCGCCGGACACGGCCGGCCGGGTGCTCGCCATCGCGGTGGCCCGCTCCGGCGGCTGGCTCGCGCTCGTGCGTGAGACGAGCGTCAGCGTGCGGCGCGCCACGGACCTGGTCGAGGTCGCATCGATCGCCGGCACCGGCTTCCGCTCGGCCGACTTCTCGCGCGACGGCGCGCTGCTGGCGGTGGCCGAGGCCCAGAACGCCGTGCGGCTGTTCCGCTCGCCGACGTGGCAGGAGCAACCGGCCCTCGCCCTGAGCGGGCGGATCGACGCCGTCGCCTTCCGGCCGCGCAACGTCGCCTCGCGGATTCCCGTGCTGTTCGTCCACGGCGCAAGTAGTGGCGTGGGCGCGACGTGGTTCGAGCCCGGCGTGGACACCTCGGTGGCGGCGGGCCTGGCCGCCAACCCGCAGCTCGCGATCGACGCGTTCTACATCGAGATGCCCGTCCACGGCGGCGGCCAGAACCTGACGCGCATCGTCCAGCAGGACGCCGAGGACATCCTGGCGATGATCGAGGGCGGGCTCGACAGCCGTGGCGGCGTGCAGATCGGCATCCTGAACATGCCGGCCTATCAGGGCGTCGGGAAGGTCGCGGTCGTCGGCTACAGCCTGGGCACGATGAGCGCGCGCTACTACTTGAAGAACCTGATGGGCAGCCGCCGCAACGGCGCGGTCACCGTGTCGGAGTTCGTCGCGCTGGCCTCACCGAACCACGGCGTCGCCAGCACCGTCGTCGCCTGTGACGACGTGAACCAGGCCGACCGGGTCTCCCGTCAGCTCTGCGGCGGCCGCACGGCGACCGCGCTGAGCGCCATCGCGGTGTGCGGCTGCGGCCTCGTGTCGACGCCGGACGAGTTCGCCACGAACCAGGGCGACGACCTCACGCTCCTGGAAACCCTCAACGGCCACCCGCTCGCCGATAGCTGCGAGGCCACGCCGGCCGCCCCCACCGAGGCGCCCCGCAGTCGCCCCACCACGCCCGGCGGAGTGCTGTACGCGAACTTCTACGCCTTCGACAACGCGGACATCCTGGTAGGCGGCCACACCCAGACCACGGACTGCCTGGGCCGCAAGCTGGCCCGAAACCTGGCTCCCGACGCCGTCAACCGTGAGATCACCGGCGTGCCCGGCGGCACCTTGAACGTCGACACCCACGCGAACTTCCCCCACCACTGGCCGACCATCTGCATGGCGCTCCGCACGGTCGTGGACCACCAGGTGCCCGCCGACCAGACAGCCGCCTGCACGGGGCTGACGCGGCCGTAGCCGCCGACGCGCCACGTGCCGTGGCCGTCGGGTTTCTACCAGATCGGATAGATGAACGGAGCGAGGACTGAACCCTGCGTGAGGACGATGCCGACGCTGAGCGCGCCGAGCACGGCCACAATCGGCATGAGCCAAAATTTCTTGCGGTACAGCATGAAATCCCAGAGCTCCTGCGCAAACTCAATCATGGCGCTCCCCCGTGTGCTCGACACTGCGGCGGGTCGGTCGACTGGACCCAGACCTATAGTGACCCAGCCGTAGCAGCCGGTATCTAACCATGTTCCTGGCGCGTTGACCAGACCGCACGGTTCTGGCCTCTTTTAGGTGCCGGTCGGGCGTCGGCGAGCCGCCGTCTCGGGCGCCTACGGAGCAAGCCGGGCCCGGCCGCCCGAGCGAACCCAGGTCAGCACGTCCGCCAGGGGCACCGACTGGAGGGTCTGGCCGTACTCGGGGGCGGTGATGCGCCCGACCGCCCGGTCGGCGCGGACCTCGAGCCAGAATTCGCCGCAGTAGGAGAGCGCGTACTCGCGCGCGGCGATGCGCGTCAGCGCGAGGACCCACCGCGTGCCGGGCGGGAAGCCCGTCACGGGAGGGCGGCAGGTGGCGCCGTCGCCGCCGAGGACCGTCACGACGGACCGCCGCTCGGCGCCCCTGAGCACCTCCACGACCGTCACGTCCATGCGATGCCGGTCGTGGGACCGCACCTCGGCGAGGACCACGAGGTCCGTGCCCAGCGCCACCCTCGTGAACGGCCCCACCCAGCTGCAGGTGCAGGCCAGCGCCAGGGAGGGAGCCAGGAGCGCAACGAGGAGGATCGGCGTCCGGAGAAGCCTCATCCTGCCCCGTTAGACCGTGAGGAGCGGCGGAAGTTCCCGGCCCGGTCAGCCCTCGTCGACGAGCGCCAGGACCCGGGCGGGGGCCGACTCCGAGCGCCATTTGGCGGGCAGCGCGATCAGCCGCACCTTCGAGGGGATCTGGTCGAGGTTGATCAGGTTCTCGATCTGGAAGACGACGCGTGGAAGGATCGTGCGGTGCACGCGCATGCCGCTGCCGAGGATCTCGTCGGCGTGCTCGTAGTCGCCGCCCTTCTCCTCCTGGGCGAAGTCGTAGCCCAGCACCGCCGGGTGCCGGGCCACCAGCCACTCGGCGGCCTTGCGCGTGAGACACGGTGACTCGTCCCACCACTTGGGATCCGTGGTCACGTGGCCCTTGGGCCAGTCGGTCCTCAGGAGCACGGTGCCGCCGGGCTCGATCCGGTGCCCCTGCGCGTTGAGCGCCTGCTCCGCCTGCTCGAGATCCTCGGATGTGATCCGTGCGTTGGCCTGGCCACGGAAGCTCAGATCGAGCACGACGGCGTCGCTGATCATGTTCTCGACCGGCAGCTCCGCCACGCCCGGGTGCTCACGCACGAAGTGGTGCGGCGAGTCGATGTGGGTGCCGGCGTGGACCGTCATCTCGACCATGTTGGACACGAACCCTTTGTCCTCCCAGCGGACGATGGGGCGCAGCTTGAAGTACGCCTCCTCCTTCGCGAACGGCGTGGAGTCGCACTCGTCCACCGTCATGGTCAGGTCCACGATCCGCATGGCGTCCTCCTCGGCGCAGGCGTCGTACGCCGAGAGCCTACTACGGCGGCGACCAGTCGGGCAGGCGCACCGCGTCGCCAGGGGCTCCGGGCGCTACAACGCGAAGCGCTGGACGGCGGTGGCCACCACTCGGTTGCGCTCGGGCGTCAGCACGCCCGTCACGAGGATGCGCTCGCCGGCCACCAGAGCCCGGTACTGGTCCAGGTCGACCCCGGACAGGTCGACCGTCACCGGCAGTCCGCCGGGCGGCGCCACGACCATCCGCTGCCCCGATACGAACGAGACTCGCCCGTCGATCTGGACGAGCTCCTGGGCGGCCGCGGGGACGACACCGATCGCAAAGATCACGCAGGCCACGATCACCACGAGAGTCTTGTCAAACCGTCGACGGTTCATCGCGCGCCTCCTTTTGTTCATGAATGAGCACGATCCGGGCCAGCACCTCGTGCGGCCGGAGGCATCGTGCTTGCACAGGAGAGTCTGCGTGAACATCTCCCGTCGGGCGCTCCTGCGAGGTGCCGGTCTCGCCGTCCCCTGGCTCGCCTCGTGGCCGCTCCCGGCCTGGAGTGCGCCCGCCCAGCGGAACGTCCGCGATCACGGCGCCCGCGGCAACGGAAAGGTCGACGACACCGCGGCCATCCAGGCCGCCATCGACGCCGCCGGGCCCTGGGGAGTCGTCGTCCTCCCGCCCGGCGACTACCGGTCGGGCACCCTGCACCTGCGAGACCGGCTGGTCCTGAAGCTCGCGGCGGGGGCGACGCTCGTCGCGAGCCCCGACGACGACGACTTCGACCCGTACGAGAAGCTGCCGTACGACTCCTTCGCCGACCGCGAGACGACCGACTTCAACCACGCCCTGCTGCAGGGCCATCGCCTGCAGCACGTCAGCATCCTCGGGCCCGGCCGGATCGACGGGAACCGCCGCTCGCGCGGCGGCCCGAAGCCCATCGCGCTCAAGCAGTGTCGCGGCGTCACGATCCGCGACCTCACGCTGGAGAACGCGCCGAACTACACCATCAGCCTACTGGGCTGCGACCACGTCGACGTCCGCGACGTCACCATCCGGAACGGTTACGCCGACGGCATCGACCCGGACTGCTGCCGCCACGTGCGCATCAGCGGCTGCCGCGTCGAGTCCAGGGACGACGCGATCTGCCTCAAGGCGAGCCTGGCCCTCGGCGTCCGGCGGCCGACCGAGTACGTCGTCATCACCGACTGCGACCTCGTGAACATCCGCAACGGGCTCAAGATCGGCACCGAGTCCGGCGGCGACTTCCGGAACATCGTGTTCCGGAACTGCACCCTGACCGGGCGGCAGGAGATCCTGCAGCCGCCGCAGGCCCTGAACGTGCCGTCGTTCCCGAGCGCCGGCGTGTCGATCCAGAACGTGGACGGCGGCGTGCTCGAGCAGGTCGTCGTGACCGGGATCACCATGACGAACGTCCGCGCGCCGATCTTCGTGCGGCTGGCCGAGCGCGGCCAGGGCCAGGCCGTCCCCCGGGCCGGTGAACTGACGAGCATCACGATCGCCAACCTCGTGGCGACCGGCGCCGAGTGGCCGTCGTCCATCATGGGCCTGCCCGGCTACTCCGTCTCGGACATCGGGCTCAGCGACATCCGGATCTCGGGCAAGGGCGGCGGCCACGCGGCACTGGTGTCGCAGCCGGTCCCGCAGCGGAGGCGCGAATATCCCGATGCGGCCAGGTTTCGGACCCTCCCGGCCTACGGCCTCTACTGTCGCCACGTGCGCCGGCTGCGCCTCGACCGGGCCACCTTCACCGTCGACGAGCCCGACGCGCGGCCCGCCCTGGTGATGGACGACGTGCACGACTCTGCCGTGAGAAACCTCACGGCGACGGCGCCCGCCGATGGCGGCCCGGTGGCCTGGCTGCAGTCCACGCGCGATTGTCGGCTCGAAGGCCTCCGCGCCGCGGGGGCCGAGACGCTGGCCCGGATCAGCGGTCCGGAGACGTCGCGGGTGCAGATCGTGGCGGACGCGCGCGACTCGACCCGCCCGGTCGTGGTCCTCGACGCCGACGTGGGCGTAGCGGCCGTCCGTGCGGAGGGCGCCGTGATCTCGAAGGGCTCGACCGGGCGTCCGCGCGCCGCCGGAGCGGTCGATTGAACGGCGGCGGGATTAGGGGAGCGCGAGCGCGATCAGCTCGGCGGGGAAGTTGGCGCCGCCGACCGGGATCACGATGTACTGACGACCGCGCACCATGTAGGTCATGAGCGCGCCCTGGGCGTTCGCGGGCAGCTCGACGCGGGCGAGCAGCGCGCCGGTCGTCTTGTCGAATGCCTCCAGCACCGGGTCCTCGAAGGCCCACGTCCAGATGCGCGTCCACGGCCGATCGCGTGCCGGCCGCAGGGACGTCGGGCGGCCTTCCTGGGCGGCGAAGAGCAGCGTGCGCGTGAGCAGCGGGAAGCCGCGGCGCGACGAGCCGAGGCGTGGCAGATCGAGCGGGGCCAGCGTCGGGTGCTTCCGTGGTCCCTCGCCGAGCGGCACCGTCCACGCGTGCTCGCCGGTGTTGAGGTCGATCGCGACGATCCGCCCATACGGCGGCTTGAAGAGGGGCAGACGGTCGGGGCCGGGCAGCGGCCGGAAGTCACCGACGTACCGATCGGCGATCGGGATCGGCGTCGCCGGCGGCGCGAGCTTCGTCACGATCGGCAACGTGCGCGAGGTGACGTAGAGCCAGCCGGTCGAGGGATCGACGGCGGCGCCGGACCAGCTCGGTCCTCCGGCCTGGCCCGGCAAGAAGATCGTCCCCCGCTCGGTCGGCGGCGTGTAGAGCGGCCCCCAGTCGTAGCCTTCCAGGATCCCCAGCGCCCACCGGCGCAGCTCCGGCGTGAAGTCGATCACGTCGTCGGGCCGGACGCCCTGCCGGTCGACGGGCGCGGGGCGCGTTGGGAACGGCTGCGTCGCGGCGGACTTCTCGCCCGGCACCTTCGACGGCGGCACCGGCCTCTCCTCGATGGGCCACAGGGGGCGGCCGGTCACGCGGTCGAAGACGAACACGAACCCCTGCTTGGTGACCTGGGCCACGGCCTTGACGCGCCGGCCGTCCACGGTGACGTCGACGAGGTTCGGCGCGGCGGGGAGGTCGTAGTCCCAGAGGCCGTGGCGGACGATCTGGTAGTGCCAGATGCGCCGCCCCGTCGCGGCGTCCACGCAGACGAGCGACTCGCCGTAGAGGTTGTCGCCGTGACGACGCCCGCCGTAGTAGTCGTTGGCCGGCGTGCTGAACGGCAGGTAGACGTAGCCGAGGTCCTCGTCGGCGCTCATGGGCGCCCACACGTTCACGCCGCCCGCCTGCCGCCAGCTCTCCCCTTCCCAGGTCTCGTTGCCGGGCTCCCCCGCCTGGGGAATCGCGTGAAAGATCCAGCGCATCGCGCCGGTGCGCGCGTCGAAGCCGCGGACGTGGCCGGGCGGCATGTCGCCCCGGGCCGGGAAGTCGAAGATCGAGGCGCCGACGACGACCACGTCGCGCACGACCACGGGCGGCGACGTCACCGAATACCAGCGGCGGTCGACCGGACGACCGAGACCCTCGGTGAGGTCGATCCGCCCTTCCTTGCCGAAGGTCGCCACCGGCTTCCCCGTCTGGGCGTCGAGGGCGACGAGGAAGGCGTTGCCGGTGCCGATGAAGATGCGCGCCTCGCGACCGTCGGTCCAGTGGGCGACGCCCCGGTGCACCCAGCCGTGGTTGGGCGGCGTGCCCAGCTTCCAGACCTCGGGGTCGTGCGTCCACAGTGTCTGCCCGGTGGCCGCGTCGATCGCCGCCACCTGACTGAGCGACGTGCTCACGTAGAGGACGCCGCCGACCATCAGGGGCGTGGCTTCGTTCACGAACGTCTCGACGCTCGGGTTCTGCGCCATGACCTCGTGGTCTGGGGAGCGCCAGCGCCAGGCCACGCGGAGCTGGCCGACGTTGGTCCGGTCGATCTGCGTCAGGGGCGAGTAACGGGCGCTGGCGTAGGTCCCGCCATAGGTGCGCCACTCGACGTCGGGGGGCCCGGGAGCCGTGGCTCGGGGGGCGGTGGCCTGGCAGGCCGCGAGGCTGAAGGCCAGGACCAGCATGAGCGAGTCGAGCCGGAGGATCGACGCTCGCATCGCGCCACGGATGATCGCACGTCGCGAGCCGGTCCGCTCGGCGCGTCAGGCCGCGCGGGTCTTTGCGGCGATGAGGTGGCGCTCGAACCACTCGCGGGCCAGCCGTGCGACCTCCTCGAGGGCGCCGGGCTCCTCGAAGAGATGGGCCGCGCCGGGGACGATCTCCAGCCGCTTCTCGACGCGCAGCTCGGCCAGGGATCTGCGATTCAGGTCGAGGACGTCCGGGTCGTTGCTGCCCACGATGAGCAGCGTGGGCGCCTTCACCAGGGGCAGCGCGGACCCAGCCAGGTCGGGCCGCCCGCCGCGCGAGACGACGGCACGCACGGCGTCAGCCCGCGCCGCGGCGGCAACCAGCGCGGCGGCCGCGCCGGTGCTCGCCCCGAAGTAGCCGATCGGCAGGTGGCGCGTGTCGGGTCGCTCGCGCAGCCAGTCGGTGGCGCCGATGAGCCGGCCCGCGAGCAAGTCGATGTCGAAGCGCAGCAAGGCGCCCTGGGCGTCGGCCATCTCCTCCTCGGTCGTGAGCAGGTCCGCGAGCAGGGTTGCCAGCCGCGCCTCGTTGAGCCGCCGGGCGACGTAGCGGTTGCGCGGGCTGAACCGGCTGCTGCCGCTACCGTGCGCGAACAGCACGATGCCGCGCGCGTCGGCCGGCAGGACGAGGCTCGCGGCGAGCACGATCGGGCTCGTCGCGATCCGGATCAGCTCTTCCGTCATCCGGGGCGGCGCCGAAGGGTCCGTCATGCGGCCCGCTCCGTGTGGGCGGCACGGGCGAGCAGCTCGCGCACCTCCTCGTCGGTGGTCTGCGAGAAGTCCTCGTACCAGAGCCCCACGGAGTAGAAGGGCTCGGGCGTGACCGCGCAGACGACGTCGTCGGCCACGGTCCGGAATGCCTCGCAGACGTCGGGCGCGGCGGTCGGCACGGCGACGATGATGCGCGCCGGCCGCTGTAGCCGCAGCGCCTTGACGGCGGCGTGCATGGTGGCGCCCGTCGCCAGCCCGTCGTCGACGAGGATCACCGTGCGCCCCTGCACGTCGTGAGGTGGCCGGTTGTCACGGTAGAGCCGCTCACGCTGCTCGAGCTCGCGCTGCTGCCAGGCCGTCACCGCCTCGATGACATAGGGAGGGATCCCGAGGCCGGCGACGACGTCGTCGTTGAGGACGCGGACGCCCCCCGTCGCGACCGCGCCCATCGCGAGCTCCTCCTGACCGGGCACGCCGAGCTTGCGCACGATGAAGACGTCGAGCGGCACCCCGAGCGCCTGCGCCACCTCGTACCCCACCGGCACCCCGCCCCGGGGCAGCGCCAGCACGAGCACGCTGGCGTCCAGGGCGTACGGCGCCAGCCTCGTCGCGAGCTGACGGCCCGCGTCGCGGCGGTCGCGGAACCGGGTGACCATCAGGACAGGTCCTCCAGCGAACCGTCGGTCATGAACCGCCGCAGCGCGCCGGCGACGAGCGGCGCGATCGACGCCACGCGCAGGCGCGGCCAGTCCTTCTCGGGCACCGCCACCGTGTCGGTGACCCACACCTCGTGCACGGCGGGCTGATCGAGCTTCTCGCGCGCGCCGGACAGGAGGAGCCCGTGGGTCGCCGCGACCGTGATCTCCGGGCGCGCGCCCGCGGCGAGCAGGGCGCGGATGGCCTCGGCCAGGGTGCCGGCCGTGGCGATGATGTCGTCGACGATGAGACACGCGCGGCCCGCGACGTCGCCCACGAGGTGGGTCACGTGGGTCTCGCGGCCGTTCTCGCGCCGTTTGTGCAGCACGGCGACGGGCACGCCGAGGCGCTGAGCATACCGGGTGGCGAGACCCACGCGCCCGGCGTCGGGCGAGACGACGACCACGTCCGGGGCCAGCCGGCCACGCAGCGCGGCGGTCAGCGTCGGCACGGCCGTCAGGCTGTCGACCGGGGCGAAGAAGAAGCCCTCGATCTGCGGCGTGTGCAGATCCACCGTCACCACGTGCGCGATCCCGACCGCCTCCAGCAGATCGGCGACCATCCGGCCGGTGATCGGCTCCCGGCGGCCGTGGCGCTTGTCCGACCGTCCGTACCCGAAGTACGGCACGATCGCCGTGATGCGCGAGGCCGCCGAGCGGCGGCAGGCGTCGGCGAGCGCCAGCAGCTCGACCAGGTGGTCGTTCACCGGCGGGGCGGTCGGCTGCACGAGGAAGACCTCCTTGCGGCGCACCGGCTCCAGCAGCCGCACGGCGACCTCCCCGTCCGGAAAGCGGTCGACGACGCACCCGCCCGTCTGCACGCCCAGCTCGAGGGCGATCGCCGTGGCCAGCGCGGGATTGGCCGTGCCGGCCAGCAGCGTGAAGCGCTCGCTCATGGCCACATCTCCCCGCACCCTTTCGTAGCCCCGCCGCGGTGCCCGATGGTCCGAAAGGGGTGTCCCATCGGCTCCCAGGCCGGCCGGGGCCCGGGCGTCCGGAAAGGTGCCGGAACCGCTGTAGAATGCCGGGCAGCATGGGAGGCTCCTGACATGGCGGACCGGCCGCACCCGAGCTCGATCGCCGGCGGGCCCTACGACGGCACGACGTTCTCCTACATCCCGGGGCCGACGCTGAACATCGACCCGAGCCTGACCCTGCACCGGGAGTGGACGGACAAGATCGACCCGATCACCTACGAGGTCATCCGCCACAACCTCTGGAACATCAACGAAGAGCTGGGGATGACGATCCAGCGCATCTCCGGCTCGCCGGTGGCCATG
>Ga0075420_100000740_pt1 | contig 26822 bp, 25 predicted proteins | sample SoiMetdeltSBSDD4_FD_75296 | JGI IMG/M metagenome (GOLD analysis project Ga0075420, IMG submission 75296) | Bulk soil microbial communities from a Populus tree surrounding site in Tennessee, USA - Soil MetaG P. deltoides SBSDD4 | ecosystem: Environmental > Terrestrial > Soil > Tree plantation...
TGGGCGATCTTCCCGAACTTGTGCTCGCCAAGCTCCACCAGGTACGACTCGACGATCTCACGGGCGTACGGCTGCCTGATCCCAAGCACTTCGAGATACGCGAGCTGGATCAGCAGGCATTCGTGGAGGTTGCGGGCGCCGATCCCGATCGGCTCCTGGGACTGAAGCTGTGCCAGCACCTGCTTGACTCGCGCCTCTGAGACGTCAAGGTCGTACGCGGCCTCTTCGACTGAGGTCGAGAGATACCCCTTGTCGTCCAGGCTGCCGACCAGATAGTCGGCGATCGGCATGTCCTCGTCGTCCAGGATGGCGCCAAGCTCGGACATCAGGCGCTCGGCCAGCGTCTCCTCGGAAGCGACCTGAGTCAGCGGGTCGAACTCTTCGTCCGTGAGCCGCTGCGAGGACGGCGGAGGAGGATCCTCGTACATGCCGGCCGCGAGATCCTCGACGGCGTCACGCGGCGTGTCCTCGCTCCGCTGCCGCTGGATGCACCAGGGGCAGACCTTCCCTTGAAGCTCGCTACCGCAGGCCGGACAGGTCGGGACGTCCACAAGCTCGAGGGCAGGGTTGTCGTTTAGCTCGTTCGCGATCTGCTGCTGGAGCTCTTGTGACGAGAGCTCCAGAATGTAGCTGGCGGCGACCAGTCGGGGCGAAACCCTGAGCTGTTGCTGCCCGCTCAGATCTTGCGAAAAATCGAGGTCCATCTCCATGGGTGAGCTGTGCCTCCCGTGGCCGCAGCATTACGCAAGGTTCATGCCAGACGCACGACCCGTGCCACCCTGGGAAAATGAGACGCCCACGCACACGGCGCGGGCGCTGGACGTCTTCAATTTCCCGCGGGAACGCATCGCAGAGTTCTGCCAGGAGCCGTGCCGCGATCGGACGGCCGATGGCGTGCCCGCGCGAGATCTCTACAGGTCGTCGATGGCGCGCTCGGCCCGCTTGAACCCCTGAGCCACCGACGCTTCGATCTCACGCAGAAGCGCGCGCAGGACCGGCTTCATCTCCGGCAGCAGCTTTGCCGTCAGCAGGTCCCGCCCGGCCGCCAGCGGCTCGTCGCCGAACAGCGAGAGCGCGCCCTCAGAGAGGCGGTCAGAGATCTCCTCGGCCGGTGTAGGCTTCGAGGCGAAGAGACGTCGTAGGACGAACAGCAGCAGCCCTGCGCCAACCGCCAGGCCCACGAACATGCCGATCTGGGTGCCTCGTCCGCCACCCTCCCAGTCGGTCCAGGTCTCCTCAGTGCCCCTATCGTTCTCCATCAGCATCCTCCACGGCTGCCCGTCCGCTGAGCCGGTGCTCGGCCAGGCCTCGTTCGAGGGTGGCAATGTCTATGCCAAGCATCCGGGCGGCGGCGTGCCGGTTGTTGTTCGTGCGATCGAGGGCACGAATCAGCATCTTCCGCTCGACCTCTGCCAGGACTTCGGGCATGGACTGGCCCTGCTGGAGCCGCTGGTTGATGTCGATGAAGCTCAGCTCCTCTGTGTCGTCAAGGGCCAGGTGCTGGCTGGTGATGATCCCACCGCGCGCCATGATGACCGCGCGCTCGATGGTGTGCTCGAGCTGGCGCACGTTGCCGGGCCACTCGTAGCTCACCAGCGACTGCATCGCCTCCTCGGAGATCCGGGCCGGCGGCGAGGTCGGCGTGTAACGGAACTTGACCAGGAAATGCTCGGTCAGGAGCGGGATGTCGTCCTTGCGGTCGCGGAGCGGCGGAACGTTGATGGTGACGACGTTCAGACGGTAGTACAGGTCTTCACGGAACCGCCCGGCGTCAACCTCTTCCTTCAGGTTGCGGTTGGTGGCCGCGACGATCCGGCAATCGACCTTCACGGCCGTGCTGCCGCCGACGCGCTCGAACTGCTTGTCCTGGAGCACCCGCAGCAGCTTCCGCTGCGTCGAGAGGGTCATGTCACCGATCTCGTCTAGGAAGATAGTCCCCTTGTGGGCCATCTCGAAGCGGCCCTTCCGCTGCGCCACGGCACCCGTAAACGAGCCCTTCTCGTGCCCGAACAGCTCGCTCTCGACCAGCGTCTCCGGCAGCGCCGTCAGGTTCACCTTGACCAGCGGCCCGTTCCGGTAGTTGGAATGGTGGTGGATCGTATCCGCCACGACCTCCTTGCCGGCGCCGGTCTCGCCCATGATCAGGACGTTCGCGTCGGTCTGGGAGATCATGCCGATCGTCTTGTAGATGTCCTGCATCCGCTGGCTGTTGCCGATCATTCGCTCGGACAGGTCGCGGCCCAGCTCGGCGCGCAGCTTCCGCACCTCCGACGCCAGAGACTGGTAGTTGTAGACCTGGCGGACGCGATGTAGGACGTCCTCAATGTCGAACGGCTTGGTGACGTAATCGAACGCCCCGAGCTTGGTCGCTTCGATCGCGGTGGACGCCGATCCGAAACCGGTCAGCATCAGGACCGGCACCTTGTGGCCCTGCGAGTTCAGGCGCCGCAGCACCTCAATGCCGTCCATGTCCGGCATCTTGAAGTCGAGGATCACCAGGTTCGGCTCGACCTTTGGCACGGCACGCAGCACCTCGGCGCCAGACTTCACCTCAACGGTCTCGTACCCTTCTTCGCTGAGCATGTCTTTCAGCAGCGATCGGATCGAGTTCTCGTCGTCGGCGATCAGAACGCGCCACGGCGTTGTGGACGTCGTTCCACCATCAGCACCTTCGGCCGAGCGGTCCGGAGCAGTCGTGTCAAGAGTCATCAGTCGAACGGACCCTTTCTTCAGGGGAGATGGCATCGGCGCCGAGGCACCGGACCGACGTCGCCCATCCTGTCCCCTGAACGCCGCCGGGCCCGCCGTCGCGAGGCCGGCCGAGACTGATCGACGTGATTCGCTGGTCCCGTGAAGTATGCCACAACCACCTGCTGCAACTCTCCATTTGGCACCCTGTACTTCGAGGCACACCTACCGATTTTGCGATCAAGCGGCTAATTGATACGCGCCGCACGGTCGCCCCACTCACGGTCACGGAGCACGAACTTCTGCACTTTGCCCGTGCTCGTCTTCGGCAGTTCGCCAAACTCGATCGCTTTCGGCGCTTTGAAGTGAGCGATCCGATCGCGGCAGAAGTCGATCAACTCGCGCTCGCCGACGCTCTCGCCCTCCTTCAGCGTGACGAACGCTTTCGGGACCTCGCCCCAGCGCTCGTCTGGGATCGCGATGACTGCCACCTCGAGCACGGCAGGATGCTGATAGATACAGCGCTCGACCTCGATCGTCGAGATGTTCTCGCCGCCGGAGATGATGATGTCCTTCGCCCGGTCCCGGAGCTCGATGTACCCGTCCGGGTGGCGGACCGCCAGGTCTCCGGAGTGGAACCAGCCGCCTCGGAACGCCTCGGCGGTGTCCTCCGGCCGCTGGTAGTAGCCGGTCATGACGTTGTTGCCACGCATGACCACCTCGCCCATCGTCTCGCCGTCTGACGGGACGTCCTGCATGTTCTCGTCGACGACGCGGGTCTCCTCGGCGATGAGGTAGCCGACGCCCTGGCGGGCCTTTTTGCGGGCCTGCTCCTCCGGCGGCAGGCCGTTCCACTGCTCCTGCCACTCGCAGACGGTGTGCGGGCCGTACGTCTCGGTCAGGCCGTAGACGTGGGTGATCTCGGCGCCGAGTGCCTGCATCTGGCCGATTATCGAGGGCGACGGCGGCGCGGCGGCGGTCGTCACCCGCAGCGGGCGCGAGAGCTTCGCCGTCTTCGCGGCCGGGTGGTTCACCAGCCCGATCAACACGGTGGGGGCGCCGTTCAGGTGGGTGACACCTCCATCGAGGATGAGGCGCCAGATCTCGCCGGGGTCCACGCGCCGCAGGCAAACGTGGGTACCGCCCACCGCGGTGACGCCCCAGGTACAGCACCAGCCGTTGCAGTGGAACATCGGCAGGGTCCAGAGGTAGCGGCTGTCGCTGACGATGCCGCTGGTCATGCACTCGCCGATCGCGTTCAGGTAGGCGCCCCGGTGGTGGACCATCACCCCCTTCGGGCGCCCGGTCGTGCCGGAGGTGTAGTTGATCGAGATCGTCTCGTACTCGTCTTCAACGGGGATCGCGATCGGCGCCTCGCTGCCCGTCTCCAGGAACGCCTCGTACTCTGCCCCATCGAGCGTCCGAGGCGCCGCATCCGTTCCGAGGTGGCGGTCGACGATGCTGACGATCGTCTTCACGATCTCGAGTTGACCGAGACAGCGCTCGACAGTCGGCGCCAGCTCGGTGTCGACGAGCAGCACCTTCGCGCCGGAGTGGTTCAGGATGTAGCCGATCTCGTCCGCCGAGAGCCGGGTGTTGATCGGGACCATGATGGCGCCGGCCAGCGGGATGCCGTAGTGCGCCTCCAGCATCGGCGGGATGTTCGGGCAGATGATGGCGACCCGGTCGCCCTTCCGCACGCCGACGCCGGCCAGCGCCGAGGCGAGCCGGCGGACCCGGCGGCGCAGCTCAGGGTACGTATACGAGGCATCGCTGTACACGACGGCCGGCTTCTCGTGGAAGACGTCCGCGCTCCGCTCCAGGAAGAGGAGCGGGGTCAGCTCGGTCCGATAGACCAGTTCGTGCGCCATCGCGACACCTCGAACACCAGGGCTCGTGCACATCGCCTGGCGAGCGATTGCTCGCCGATCGCCCGCGATGGCGGCCTCGGAGATGGTAGAGCAACGGTAGCAGACCCGGGCCGCCCAGAACAGGCCCACTAACGGTTTCAGCGAGTGAGCAGGCCGCCGGCATCCGGGCTGGAGGCAGCGCGCCCCATCGACCACCGCTGCTGGTCCAGCACCTTCACCAGCTCCGCCACCATCTCGTACCGCCCGAACGACGGCATCAGGTACGTTCCGTCACAGAAGCCCTGGGCGGCCGCCAGGAACTCCTGGGACTGGCGGATGCCCTCCTGCATGCCCTGGTCGCCGGCCAGCCGCATCCGCTCGCGCAAGGGGTCCGGGATCGAGACGCCGGGCAGCTCGTTGTGGAGGAACTCAGCGTGGCGGTAGCTCTGGAGCGGCATCACGCCCAGCAGGAACGGTACCGGGATCTTGCCGACCCGATCCAGGAACGCCGTCAACTGCTCCATGTCGTAGAGCGGCTGACACATCACGTAATCTGCGCCGGCTTCGAGCTTGCGGTGGAAGCGGTCGAGCTCCAGCTCCAGGTCGTCCGCGACCGGGTTGACGGCGCAGCCGACGAAGAACTGCGCCTGCATGCCGATCGAGTTGCCGGCCCAGTCCTGGCCCTCGTTCATCCGCTTCAGGATCTTGATCAGACCGATCGAGTCGACGTCCCAGACGGCTTTCGCCTGCGGCAGGTTGCCCATCCGGGGCGGGTCGCCGGTCAGCGCCAGGATGTTGCGGATGCCGTGTGAGTGCGCCCCCAGCAGCTCGGACTGGAGCGCCATCAGATTTCGGTCGCGCGTGGTGAAGTGGATGATCGTGTCCAGGCCAACCCGCCGCTGAATGTGGAGCGCCAGGCTGACGCAGCCCATTCTGACGCGAGCCATCGGGCTGTCCCCGATGTTGATGCAGTCCACGCCGACGTCTGCCAGCAGGGCCGCGCCGTTCACGATCCGCGTGGGATTGAGCCCCTTCGGCGGATCGAGCTCCACGCTGACGACGAACCGCTTCTCGGCGAGCGCCCGCTGGAGCGGCGTCGGCTCGACGCTGACGGCTGACTCGATCGCCTCGGGAGCTGGCGTCGCGGCGGGCGGAGCCGAAAATGCGATCGTGGGCGGCGCGTCGGCAGCCTGCTCAGCGAGCGCCTGCTTCATCGCCGCGACGTGAGCCGGCGTGGTGCCGCAGCAGCCGCCGATCAGGCGAACGCCAGCGTCGGCGAAGCGGCGGGCGTACTCGGCGAAGTACTCCGGAGTCGAGAAGTAGAGGTACCGGCCCTCCAGCCTGCTCGGGGCGCCGGCGTTCGGCATGGCGGAGGTCTGCGCGAACAGCGGCAGCGCCATCTGACGAACCGCGTCGAGCGTGCTCTGCGGCCCGACGCCGCAGTTGACGCCGATCACGTCCACCTGGAAGCTGGCGAGCAGCCGCGCGACGTCGGCAGGGTTCTCGCCGGTCAGCAGGTGCCCGTCGTCGGTCAGGCTGACCTGCGCGACGATCGGCAGGTCACACGCCGACTGGACGGCGACGATCGCCTCGCGCAGCTCCTGGAGATCGCCGAACGTCTCCAGCACGATCAGGTCGGCGCCAGCTTCGAGGAGCGCATCGGCCTGCTCGCGGAACGCGCTGCGGGCGTCGTCGGCGGTCACGGTGCCAACCGGCTCGATCGTTTGTCCGAGCGGTCCGATCGCCCCGGCCAGGAAGACCGGCTCGCCACACTCCTCGCGGGCCTCGCGGGCAAGCTTCACCGCGCGGAAGTTGATGTCGCGGACCCGGTCCTCGAGCCCGAACGGCGCCAGCTTGTAGCGGTTGGCACCGAAGGTATTCGTCTCGATCAGCTCGGCGCCGGCCCGGATGTACTCGCGGTGGACGCGCTGCACCAGCGACGGTTCGGTCAAGTTGAGCTCGTCGAAGCAGCGCTCGTACGAGACGCCGCGCGCGTAGAGCTGGCTGCCCATCGCGCCATCGCCGAGCAGGACGCCGCGCTCCAGGCGCTCGAGGAAGGGACTTCGCATGGTGCCAGATTCTACCAGACGAGGGGATAGGGGATAGGGGACAGGGGATAGGACGGCGAACCCCTATCCCCTATCCCCTACTCGGGGGCGAGCAGCTCGGACGCGATCCAGCCCGTCGCGCCGCCGGGGTCACGGACGTTCCGCCAGTTGCGGCCCTCGGCGTTCTGCTCGCCGCCGATCGCCTCGACCACCGTGCCGTCGGGGAGCGTCCTGACGACCGGCGCCGTCGTGGACGGACGCTGACGCATGTTGGCGCCCTGTCCCTCCGTGTTGGCGACTTTCAGGCGGGCGCCAGGCGACGCGGCCGGCGACGGCGACGCGCCCGGAGAGATGACCGTGCCGGGCGACGGCGACGGACCCGCGACGGGCGAACCGTTCACGGAGGCGGCTGGTGACGGCACGACGACCGCCCCGGGCGTCGAGGTTGGCAACGTAGACGGGTCCGGCCGGCCGGCCTCGAAGAACGACATGCCGAACCGGAACAGCAGAAAGCCGACCAGCACGATCAGGATCAGCACGCCGACCAGCACCAGGATCGTCTTGTGCGGCGCCAGCGATGCCAGCGCACCGCCGCCTCCACCGCCCTCGCGACCGGCGCGGCGGCGTGACGCGGACGGCGCCGCGCTCGGCGGCGCGCCGGGAGGGGGCGGCGCGCTGGTCAACTGATCGTCGTCGAACGGGTATGGGTTGCCGCACTCCGGGTTCGGGCACGTGCGCTGGCCGGGTGTCATGACCGCGTTGCAGAAGGGGCAGCGTCTCGGCTCGGAGCTCATCTCGCCCGAACCCTCCCGAGATGCTCTGCACCGCTTGTGACAGCACGGCCGTCACCTCTGAGGCGCGACACCTGGATCCTCTCGTCGAGCGCGCCTGGCCGCGGTGCCATCGCTATCTCGCCCATGCCGACCTCCCCGACTCCTATGACCGGCCCCGCCGCCATCTGGGGCACACCTCTGGCCCAGAGTGTAGCGGACGAGGATACAGGAGTCAGGAGACAGAATACAGGAGACAGGAGAGTTCTTCCCCTCCTGTCTCCTGTATTCTGTCTCCTGTTTTCTCGGGTCAGCCCTTCACGCCGCCCATGGTCAGCCCCTGGATCACGAGCCGCTGGGCCAGGGTGTACATGATGACTGGCGGTAGCGCCGTCAAGAGCGCGCCGGCCATCATCTTGCCCCAGTAGAAGACGTCCTCACCCTGCATCAGCGCCAACCCCACCGTCACCGTCTGCTGCTCGCGCGAGCTGATGAAGACCAGGGCGTACAGGAACTCGTTCCAGGCGTTGGTGAACGAGAAGAGGCAGACCACAACCAGGGCTGGGGCCGCCAGCGGCAGCACGATCCGGAACAGCACCCCGAGCCGTCCGCAGCCGTCGATCAGCGCCGCCTCCTCGAGCTCGATCGGGATGTTCTTGAAGTAGCTCATCAACATCCAGGTGCAGAACGGCAGCGTGAACGACGGGTAGATCAGCATCAGGCTGAACACCGAGTTGCTGAGACCGACGCCCGCGACGATCTGGAACAGCGGGATGAACAACAGCGAGGCCGGGAGCAGATAGGTGAAGACCAACCCCCGGGCGATGACGCTGCGACCGGTAAACTGGAGACGGGTGATCGCATACGCCCCGAACGAGCCGAGGATGATCGAGAGCAGCGTGGCGGCGACGGACACCGTCGTGCTGTTTCGCATCCACGAGCCGTAGTGGCCGGTGATCAGGTCGTAGTAGTGGCCCCAGTACCACTGCCGGGGCAGGAACGTGAAGTCCTGGTAGATCTCCTTATTCGTCTTGACAGACGCCAGGAACATCCAGAAGAACGGGACAACCGTCCAGAGCGTGAAGAAAATCAGCAGGGCGTACGTCGCAATGACCCAGCCAGTGCCGATCGAGCGAAGACCACCGCGCGAGGAGCCGCGGGGACGAGCCTGTGCTGCAACTGCCATGGCCTACGACTCCTGCTCCTGCCGTAGCATTTTCCTGGTCAGGAAGTAGACCAGGATCATGTAGAACGGCACGATCACCATCGAGATCGCCGCGCCTGCACCCAGGCGGTGGCCCGGGATAGCGGTCAGGTACGCGTAGAGCGGCAGCGTGGTCGTCGCGTAGTTCGGACCACCGCCGGTCAGCACGAAGATCTGGGTCAGGTTTGCCGAGGTCCAGATGGTCGAGAGCATCGCCGTCACGACGATGACGGACTGGAGGCCCGGCAACGTGATGTACCAGAACCGACGAATCGTGTCCGCGCCGTCGATCTCAGCGGCCTCGTACAGCTCCTTCGAAATCGCCTGCATCCCGGCCAGGAAGTTCATCGTCCAGAAGGGGGTGCCCGACCAGATCGTGACCAGGATCAGAGCTGGCAGCGCGATGCGGGCGTCGTTGAAGAAGTAGATGTAATCGTCCATCCACCCGTACTCGGCGATCATGCCGTTGATCGGGCCTGTCGTGTCGAACAGGAACCGCCAGACGTACGCCGAGACGACAGCAGGAACTGCCCAGGGCAGGAACATGATCCCGCGGAAGATGTTCCGCATTGGGATCTCCTGGTTGAGCACGCTCGCCATCGCCATGCCGACGATGAACTTGCCGAGGATCGCGCCAGCCGTGAAGACGAAGGTGACGACAAACGCCTTGCCGAACCCACTGTCGACGCCGTTGAAGAACGCGACGTAGTTGTCGAGCCCGATCCAGGTGCCGGCCTTGCCGATGAAGCGATCCTGGAAGCTGAGCAGGATCGCGTCGGCGAACGGGTAGATCAAGAGGGCCAGCACGATCAGAACGACCGGGCCAACCATCAGCCAGCTCAGCAGCCAGTCACGCCCCAGCACTCGCTGCAGCGGGCTTCTTCGTGCTACTTCGTGTCGCGCCCCTATCGCAAGCTGCTGTTGCGCCACAGGCGTGCCTCCCGCGCTGGTGGGCGTCTTCGCCCACCAGCGATCTTTGCGCTGTCCCGAGAAGATGCCGGCGGCAGGTGCTAGGCCGGCTTCGACAACTTGGTGTAGGAGTCCATCAACTCCTTCTGCGCCCACTCCTGGGCATCTTCGATCTTCATGCCCTCGTTGATGACCTTGTTCATCATGTCGGAGATGGTGTACTTCGCGTCGGTGACCTCCGCGAGCCACGGCTGCGGGGCAGCCGGATACTCGCGGTTGCGCCCGTTCTCGGCGATCTTCCGCATCTCGGCGAACTTCGAGGTCTGCCAGAAGTCCGTCTTGGTGTGATCGCGGTAGACTGGCACGAACCGCCCCTCCACCGACTTCGAGATCTTCTCGAGGTTCGGCGGCTGGATGAAGTACTCGAGCGCTGACGGCGCCTTGTCCGCCAGCTTCGCCTTCTTGAAGTAGTTGAACATCAAGGCGCCGCCCTCGGCGAACGAACCGGCCGGGCCGGCCGGGTTCTGGGCGATGCCGGTCTTGTCAGCCAGCTCCTTGTCGTTGACCAGCAGCCAGCCCATGATCGTGGCCGGGTTGATCGCGACCAGCGCCCGCCCCTTCTGGTAGGTCTCGTTGTTCCAGGAGGTGATCGTCTGCGCGAACGAGTCGGGCGGGATGACCTTGGCGTCCCACATCCGCTTGATCGTCTCGATGGCGGCCTTGTTGGCCGGGTTCTTGATGTCCGGCACGCCCTTTTCGTCGGCCAGCCGACCGCCGTACGACCAGGCGACTGTCAGGAAGTTGTTCATGTGGTCGCCTTCGTGGCCGAGGCAGAAGGCGATCGTGTAGGTCCGTGGCGGCTTCTGGGCCTTCGGACCCAGCTCGATCAACTGGTCCCAGGTCTCGAAGAACTTGCCGTTGTTGACGGCCCCGATCTCATCGATCCGCCACTGCGGCGGCCAGACGTCGATCGCATAGGGGGCGCCGATGATGATCCCATCGCCGGCCGTCGCCGACCGGATGCCGATCTCGTACATGCCGCCGGCCTGGGTTTTGTTCTTGTTCACGAGATCGGTCAGGTTGCCGACTTCGCCCTGGCTGTGGAAGTAGACCAGATTGTCGCGGACGACCTCCGGCGGCTGCCCGGCAGCGAGGGAGGCCGACTGCTTGGCCAGGAGCTGCGGCGACCCGGGGATCGACTGCCACTCGACCTTCTGGCCGCCGTTCGCCTTGCCCCATTCGACAAACGTGTTGCCGACGGCCTCGTCGGTCACGGTGTTCCAGTTCGCCGAGAACCAGACGTTGAAGACGCCAGAGACCACCTGCGGCTCCGCTGCCGGCGCGGCAGCCGCTGGTGCAGCCGCCGGCTTGTCGGCCGGCTTCGCATCCGGCTTGGCAGCCGCTGCCGGGGCAGCCGTTGGCTGGGATGCCGCCGCTGGCGCCGCCGGCTTCGACTCGGCCGGCTTGGACTCGGCCGGCTTGGCAGGCGCGGGCGTTGAGGGCTGACTGCACGCTGCCACGAGTGCAGCGCCGCTCAGCGCTCCGAGCGTTCCCAGGAAATCCCGACGAGACCAGGACCGCACGCTACGTCGCGTGTCCATACACAACCTCCACTCCGATTCGGCCACGGCTTCGATGCCGTGCAACTACACTGAGGTCGGCCAGGTGGGTACTGCCCCGGCGCACCTGCGAGGCCACGGCCTCGGAGAAACGCCAGGGTGTGCCGTACCGCACACCACGCTGTAGTGTAGCTGACGGCAGGCGAATGTCAACCGTTTCCAACGGCCGCGAACCGTGCCTGTCGGCGGTGGTCGTGACGGCTGGCCGCCCGGTCGTCATTCGAGCGAACTGGGCGGCCAGCCGATCGGCTACGGCTTCTTCACGAGCTTGTTGTACGAGTCCATCATGTCCTTCTGGGCGATCTCCTGGGAGTCCTCGATCTTCATGTTCTCGTTCAGGACCCTGTTCAGCATGTCCGAGAGGCTGAACCTCGCCTGCTGGACGTCCGGGAGCCACGGCTGCGGCGCGGCCGGCCACTCCCGGATACGCCCGTTCTCAGCGATGATCCGCATTTCGGCGAACTTCGAGGTCTGCCAGAAGTCGGACTTCGTGTGGTCGCGGTAGACCGGCACGAACCGGCCCTCCACCGACTTCGCGACTTTTTCGAGATTAGGCGGCTGGATGAAGTACTCGATTGCCGACGGCGCCTTGTCCGCCAGCTTCGCCTTCTTGAAGTAGTTGAACATCAACGTACCGGCCTCGGCGAACGATCCGGCTGGTCCGGCCGGCGACTGCGCGATACCGGTCTTGTCGGCCAGCTCCTTGTCGTTCACCAGCAGCCAGCCCATGATCGTGGCCGGGTTGATCGAGATCAGCGACCGCCCCTTCTGGTACATCTCGTTGTTCCAGGAGGTCACCGTCGAGGCGAACGAGTCGGGCGGGATGACTTTGGCGTCCCACATCCGCTTGATGACCTCGATGCCGGCCTTGTTGGCCGGGTTCGTGATGTCCGGCACACCCTGCTCGTTGCAGAGTCGCCCGCCGTACGCCCAGAGGACGTGGCAGAGGTTGTTGGTGGTATCGGCCTCGTGCCCCAACGCCATGGCGATCGTGAAGGTGCGGGGCGGCTTCTGGGCCTTTGGACCGAGCTCGATCACCTTGTCCCAGGTCTCGAAGAACTTGCCGTTGTTGACGGCACCGATCTCGTCGATCCGCCAGTGCGGGGGCCAGACATCGACGGCGTACGGTGCTCCGATCACCACGCCGTCGCCCGCCGTGGAGGCCACGATGGAGATGTCGTACATCCCACCGGCTTTGCCCTTGTTCCGGCTCACCAGCTCGGTCAGGTTGCCGACCTCGCCCTGGCTATGCCAATAGATCAGGTTGTCGCGGCTGACCTCCGGCGGCTGGCCGGCTGCCACGGCCGCGGACTGCTTCGCCAGGAGCTGCGGCGAACCGGGGATCGACTGCCACTCAACCTTCTGGCCGCCGTTCTCCTTGCCCCACTCGACAAACGTGTTGCCGACGGCCTCGTCGGTCACGGTGTTCCAGTTCGCCGAGAACCAGACGTTGAAGACGCCGGCGGTGACCTTCGGCTCGGGCTCAGGGGCGGCCGCTGCCGGCGCGGACGCGGGCTTGTCCGCCGGCTTGGCGTCCGGCTTCGCAGCTGCCGGGGCAGCGGTCGGCTGGGCGGCGGCAGCGGGCGCTGCCGGCTTCGTTTCGGCCGGCTTCGCCGGCTCAGCGGGCTTGGCCGGCGTAGACGCCGACGGTTGACTACAGGCCGCTAGCAGGGTTGCACTCCCCACGGCTCCAAGGGTGCCAAGGAACGTACGGCGAGACCAGTGTCGCACGCCACGATGCGTGTCCACGTACACAACCTCCACACCAGGGAATCGCGGCGCCACTGCCGCCATCTGGGACTCTCGAGGTTGACAGATCGACCGATATGCTCTTCAGCGCTGCATGGGTGCCAGCATGGATGCCAGTCTCTCTCGCGGTCGCGTACCCTCACAGTCCGCCGCGCGCAGGTATGTCCAGGATCGAGCGCGACTTTGCCTAGTGTAGCGCACCGTGACACGCCCACGGTGCCCTTAATCACTTCCTTACAGCGGCTTGCGGCGCCATTGATCGTGGCCTTCTCTCCTGGTCACGGCTTCAGGGGAGGCGACAACATGATCAACGCTGACGAAGAGTGCTGTAATGTGGGACGCAGGCGGCTACGCTGCCCCAACGGGCGCGGAGGTCAGATGTTGGTCCGGGAGTACGGGTCCAACAAGTCTCGCAGGCCGTCGCCGACCAGGTTGATTGCCAGGGTCGTGACGAAGATCGCCAGCCCGGGGATCGTCGCCATCCACCACTTGTCGAACATGTAGAGCCGGCCGTCGCCGAGCATGCTGCCCCAGGATGGAATCGGCGGCTGGACCCCAAGCCCCAGGAAGCTCAAGAACGACTCCAGAATGATCATCTGGGCCACCTGAAGGCTCATGATAACCACGAGCAGGTTGACCACGTTCGGGAAGATGTGTCCGAGGATCAGCCGGAGATCTCTCGCGCCAACGACTCTCGCTGCCTGGATGAACTCGCGCTCGCGCAGGCTCAGCGTCTGCGCCCGAAGCACGCGCGTGTAGACCGGCCAGCCAGTGATCGCCAGGACCGCGATCAGCGCGCCGTCCAGCCAGGGCAGCGCCGACATGACCCACTTACCGGGCCCGATCACCGCGATCACCGCCAGCGCCAGCAGCACGAACGGAAAGGAGAGCATGATGTTGACGGCCGTCGAGATCAGCCAGTCCACCCACTTGCCGTAGAACCCGGCCAGCAGGCCGAGCGCCACGCCGATCGTCGAGGCGCCGAGCACGGCCAGCACCGCAACGGTGATCGACACTCGTGCCCCGAAGATCAGACGGCTGAGGACGTCGCGGCCGAGCGCGTCGGTCCCGAGAATGAACTTCGGATCGCTGCCCTCCATCCAGGTGGGCGAGAGCAGCCGGTCGAGCGTCCGGCCGACGTACGGGTTCTGCGGCGCGATCAACGGCGCTGCCGCCGCCAGGACAACTACCAACAGGACGATCGCCCCGCCGATCAGCATCCCCTTGAGCCTCCAGACCTGGCGCAAGCGGCGGGCAAGCGTGGACGCTTCGGCGGCGCGCGATGCCACCACCGGCGCATCGTCGGCGGTAGACGCCGCGAGCCGTTGAACGTCAGCCAAGGTGATGCTCCGCGATCAGAGGGCCCCCACCCCCCGACCCCCTCCCCCTTGCGAGGGAGCGGGGGAGCCAAAGCGCCGCCCCCGCGCAAGGGGGACGGGTTGAGGTGGGGGATCTCCACGGCCGGTTCACTGGCGGATCCTCGGGTCGAGATAGCCGATCAGCACGTCGACCGAGAGGTTGACGATGCAGATCGAGGCGGCCAGGATCACAACCGCCGCCTGCACCACCGGGTAGTCGCCGTTCGCGATCGAGCTGACGGTGAAGCTGGCGACGCCCGGCCAGGAGAAGACGGTCTCGGTGACGACGGCGCCGCCGAGCAACTGCCCGAACTGGAGGCCCAGCACGGCGATCACCGGCAACGCCGCGTTCTTGAAGGCGTGTCGGGCAAGGACCACGGCGCCGGCCAGCCCTTTCGCGCGCGCCGTCCGAATGTAGTCCTGGGAGAGCACGTCGATCATGTTCGAGCGCACCAGCCGCATCGTGATCGGCGCCAGGAACGAGCCGAGCGCGATCGTCGGCAGGACAAAGTTCGCCGGCTCGCCGTAGCCCGAGGCCGGCAGCCAGCGCAGTTGGACGGCGAAGACGATCATCAGCATCAGCCCGAGCCAGTAGATCGGGATCGCCTGACCCGCGACCGCCAGCATGGTACAGAGATTGTCGATCCAGCTCCCCCGTCGGTAGGCGGCGAGCGTCCCGAGCGGCACCGCGATTGCCAGACCGAACAGAAGGCCAGCCAGCGCGAGCTGGTACGTGGCAGGCAGCCGCTCCATCACGAGCGCCAGCGCCGACTTCTTCATCAGGAACGACTCGCCGAAATCGCCGCGAATGGCGCCCGAGGCGAACCGCGCGTACTGAACGATCAGCGGCTGATCGAGCCCCAGCTCTTTGCGAAACAGGGCGCGCGTCTCCGGAGGTGCATCCATCGGGAGGAGCACCGCGCTCGGGTCGCCGAGGACGTAGGTCAGGCAAAACGTGACGATCGAGATGCCGATCATCACGACGACAAGCTGAACCAGCCTGCCAAGCACGTACTGTCGCATGCTGTCCCGTCCGGAGGAGACAGGAGACAGGAGGGGGTCAGCTCTCCTGTCTCCTGAATCCTGTCTCCTACGCCTTCGGCTTCGCCTCGAAGATCCGGTCGATCTCGTCGGCGCGGCCCGTCCAGTCGATCCGCTTGCTGACGCCCCACACTGACGTGGCCGACCAGCAGAACAGGACGACGGCCTCTTCCCGCAGCAGCTTCTGGGCCTTGGAATAGGCGTCCTTGCGCTTCGCCTCGTCCAGCGTGGTGCGGCCTTCCTCCAGGAGCTTGTCGAGCTCCGGCGACTTCCAGTAGGAGAGCGGTGCGCTCGAGTGGTGGATGTCCCACAGGATGCCGTCCGCGTCGAAGACCGAGTAGTAGCCCCAGTCCCAGGCGAACATCGGGCCGCCCTTGCCGTCTGAGACCTGATTGACGCGCGTGGTCGCGTCCGGAACGTGCTGGCGATTGACCTTAAAGCCGACCGCGTTCAAGTCCTGGATCATCGCGTCGTAGACCTGCGAGGTGTTGGGGACGGTGCTGTTCCCGGTCAGGAACCGCATCTCCAGCTTCTGGCCGCCCTTCTCGCGGACGCCGTCGGCCCCCTTCTTCCAGCCGGCCTTCTCCAGGGTTTCCTCGGCCAGCTTCGGGTCGTACTTGTACGGCTCGACACTCGCGTCGTAGCCGAACGCGAGCTTGCTGACGTTGCCAGGCGTCATCAGGCCGCCGGCCTGGAGCTTTGAGACGTACCCTTCCTTGTCGATCGCGTGGTTCGCGGCGACCCGAACCTCCTTCTCGGTGAACGGGTTCGGGCCGGTCCGGCCCATCGCGTCCAGGCCGATGAAGACCGTCCGCAGGATGTCCGCCTTGCTGGTGTAGCCGGCCCCTGAGGACTCCACCGTCTTCATCTGGTCGATCGGGAAGGCCGGCACGATGTCCACCCGTCCGGCCAGCAGCTCGGCGACGGCGGTGGCCGGGTCGGCGACGACCCGCACGACAGCGTTCTTGAACGCCGGCTTCGGTCCCCAGTACTCGTCGTTCCGCTCCATCACGACCTGCTGGCCGCGATCCCACTTAACGAACTTGTACGGACCGGTCCCGATCGCGTTCTCGGCCAGGTACTCAGGGCCCTTCTCCTTGAGCACCTTCTCGGAGACGAACTGGAGGTTCTGGAGGCGCTCGGCGAAGACCGGGTACGGCTTCTTGGTGTGCCAGATGACCTTGTGCGGCCCGACGATCTCGATCCGGTCGATCGCCTCCCAGTTGCCGCGCTGCGGGATCTTGTTCTCCGGGTTGATGACCCGCTCGACGTTCGCCTTGACCGTCTCCGCGGTGAACGGGTCGCCGTTGTGGAACTTGACGTCCGTCCGCAGCTCCATCTCCCAGGCCAGGTCGCCCATCGGCTTCCAGCCGGTCGCAAGCCACGGCTTCACCTTCATCGTGTCGTAGTCGCGGACGCCGAGGTTGTCGAAGAGGTGGTAGAAGAGCTTGATCCCCTCGCGCAGGATGTGGTTGTGCGGGTCCATGCTGGTGACGTCCGACGAGAACACCAGGACGACGGTGTCGCCGCCGGCTGGCGTGGCAGCAGCGGCGGACTTCGCGGCCGCCGCGACGGTCGGCGCCGCTGCTGCTGCCGGTGCGGCGGTAGCGACTGCCGCGGCGGCGGTCGGAGCGACGGCAGCCACGGTTGCCGCCGCTGGCTTGGCGGCTTCGGCGGGCTTCGCCTGCTCGGCCGGCGCGGCGGCGGGCGGCGTCGGACCGCAGGCTGCGAGCGCAGCCGAGCCAGTCAACACGATACCACCAGTCGTGAGCACCTGCATGAAGCCACGCCGACTCAACCGTCCCCGACGGTATTCGTGAAGCAAACGATCCAGGTCCTCCGGGCGAAAGACGTTCATCGACGTCTCCTTCTCGCGACTTTTTGCGCGGCCACGTTGCCGGGCCGTTCGGCGGGCGATCAGCGGCCGCCGAGCCCAGATGAAGACCCTCGTCCGCTCGCTCGGACGAAGTTGGGCGAGTATAGCACCCAGTCTGACGCCCCATCACGAGCGATCCGCACGAGCCAGGGACGCCCGGATGGGTCAGCGCGCACAACACCAGCAGACCAGCAGAGCAGCAGAGCAGCAGAGCAGTCTCGCCTGCTCCGAACTCGTCTGCTCGCTCAGTCCGTCGAGAGCGGCGGGCGCTCGCCAGGCAGGTCGATCGGCTGGTCGATCCCGTCGACCAGCTCGCCGGTCGGGGAGCCCCCGAGCGGGCCGGCGGCTCCCGGCAGCGGGATCGGATCGACGAACGGTTCAGCGTCGGCGTCAGGCGCGATCGGTGCCCCGGCGGCCGTCCTGACCGGTGAAAGATCGTGGCGATCGGTCATGGATGTGCTCCTCGGCGTGGTCTCGAACGATGCGGTGTGGCGCAAAGCGCGTGCCGCCGCGACCGGCGCACGGCACGCCACGTGTACTGGCAGGAATGGTGGGGTGAAGAATCGCGTTGTTGGCGGATGTGGCGTCGCTTCGATAGACTGACAACAGAGCCGTGCGCGTGGCGGCAGGAGGTTCGACACAGATGATCTCGATTACGGAGAGCGCCTCGGAGAAGGTGAAGGAGCTGCTGGCGACCGAAGATCGCGAGGGCCAGGCGCTCCGCGTCTTCGTCCGCGGCATGGGATGCTCCGGCCCGGCCTACGGCATGGCCCTTGACGACAGTACCCGCCCGGATGATGCCGTCACCGAGCTATTCGGCATCAAGATCGTCGTCGACCCGGCGAGCGCCCAGTACGTCGAAGGGGCGCAAATCGACTATGTCGATAGCTTGATGGGCAAGGGGTTCACGATCAACAACCCGAACGCGGCCCCGGCCGGCGGTGGCGGCTGCGGCGGAGGGTGCTCCTGCGGGGCGCGCTAACCAGAGCGCCGCGCGTCAGGCAGGACTGACGGCCCGGGAGGTGATCACCTCCCGGGCCTGTGCTTGTCCCCTGGGACCGTCGCCTCTACCTGCACCAGGTCGCAAATCACGGCGCCGCCGGCGATGGCATCGGAGGCGGCGCGGGCTCAGTTGGCATGCCGGCAGGCGTCGCACCCGGGCTGGTCACCTCTTCCGTCTGGACCAGTTCATCGCGAAGATAGGCGTTCAGCTCCTGGAACTGGGCGATCACGGCGCTGACCCGCGCGTCGGCCTCGGCTGGCGTGATTCGGCGGTCACGTGAGATGTCGCGGAGCTCTCGTTCCATGTCGCGTACCAGGCGGCCGACGTTGTCCGGCATCTGATCCGGGTCGTCCACGGCGTAGACGTACTGGATGGCACGCGCGAACGTCACGCAGCGGGTGCACTCGTAGTTGATCGCTCGCGCCCGGTTCTGCGGCGCGATCACCGAGGCGTCTGGCGAGATCAGGGCGATCTCGAGCGCAACGGCGTAGGACTGACAATCCGTACAGGACGAGTACGCAAATGCCGCGTTGACCGGCTCCGCGCGATCGCCGTTGACGTGGACGAGGCGGACGCGTCCACGAACCCGCAGGTCGCCGTCCTGGCGGTTGAGCACGAAGACGACGTTACGTCCAAACCAGGACCAGAAGCCTGGACGACCGCGGTCGCCGTCGCCACCACGGCCAGGGTGGTCGTCGTCGCGCTCTTCCCGGACGACCACCTCGTCGGCGGCGGGGTCCTCCGGAGCGGCATCCTCCGAGGCGGCGGGAGTCGGCGCCGGCTGGGCGGCGGTCTCGGGAGCCGGCGACGCGGACGGAGCCGGGGTACCGGGAGCCGGCTGGCCTTCGCCAGGCGTCTGCGCACGGGTACCTTCGGGCATGGCCAGCAGGCCGCCGAGCACGACGGTCAGGGCGACGACTGTGGAGATCAGCGATTTCATTGAGATCCTCTCGTTTCGCCGTCCGGGCGGCGCTGGCCGTCCTGATCCGAGCGGTTCACGGTGCGAGCGCCCGGGTCGGCGTTGGTAGCGGAGTCCGAACGACTGTCGCGGCCGGCGCGGGTGGCTGGGTCGCCAGCGGCGGCAGCGTGACGGCTGGCGCCGGGGCGGCAGGTGTCGCAGGCGCGCCAGCTGTGGCAGCCGCCGGAGCGATGGGCGGCGCCGGCGCTACAGTCCGGGGTGTCGAGGCGATTGGCACGGCGGCAGTCGGTGCGCCAGGCGGCTGAGCCGGAGCGGTCGGCGTCGCGGCCGACTCGGGCGTTCGGCTCGCAGCCGACGTCGCCGTGGCCTGGACCTCAGCGGTCGCCGGCAGGGCCGGTACCGGTGAGCTGACCGATTCGGGCAGAACCGGGCTCGGGGATGGCGCCGCTGGCTGGACGTCGCGATCGGCCTGCGTCCCGATGGTGGCCCAATCGGGCTGGGGCAGCCCGACCGCGTCGAACAGGGTGCCGCGCGCCTCGGCCGGGATCGGCGCGAAGCTCGCCCGGGTCGGACCATAGAACGGTCCGGAGCCGCCGAACGGCAGCTGCGGCGCCCAGAGGTAGCCGATCAGTCCGAGCGCGCCGAGCGTCCCGAGTGCGCCGATCGCCCGCCGGGTCGGCGTCGGGCTGCTCCAGCGCCAGATCGCGAGGGCGATCCGCTTGCCGAAGCGAACGAGCGAGTAGAGCAGGCCGGCGATCGGCAGCGCCAGCACGGCGATCTGCGTCGCCGCCGACGCCATCCCCAGGCCGTTCCCCTCACCTCCAGCTTGCCTGAGCTCGCCGGCCAGCTGGCGCGCCGAGTCCCAGGCCGTCGCCAGGATGGTGGGCGTCGTCCGCACCATCGTGAACAGCATGAAGCCGAGGATCGGGATGACCAGCACGATGTACAGCGCGAACGCGACGGTTCCCCACCACTTCAGCTCGGGCAGCTTCGCGGACTCCTCCTGACCCGGCAGGTACCGCCGGATGAACGCGCCGACGTGCGAGAGGAAGTCCGGGACGCCGGTCAGGTCGGCCAGGGTCCAGTAGCCGTCCAGGCGGATAAACGGCAAGAGCTGGCGGAACGCGTCCAGGAGCAGCAACGGCACGGCCACCAGGAGCACCTCCCAGCCGGTCGCCAGGTAGAGGCCCAGGATGCCCAGCACGAAGACGAGATGGAAGAAGACGCCGCCGAGGTCCGTGCGGACCCGTCCCCAGCGCGTTAGCCGGTAGTTGTCCGAGACGTCCGTGTAGAACGCCGGGTACACCAGGTACAGGCCGACGCCCATCCCTTTCGGCTGGCCGCCGCCGTAGCGCAGGGCGGCAGCGTGCCCAAGCTCGTGGAAACCTGCCGCGACGGCCGTCAACCCCAGCGCGAAGAGGAGCAGGCCGGGCGTATAGAGCGCCTGCCGAGCGCCGGCGGCGAGGCCGTGGACGAGCAGCAGCCAGCCCAACCCGAGCACGCTCAGGACCACGGTCGCGATCAACACTGGCGGCCAGAACAGCCAGCGCAACACGGCCGTGGGGCCGTTCAGCAGCTCCGGGCCGATCATCTTCGTGCGGAGGCTGAGGGCGAGCAGGGATCGTGCCGCGCCCTGTCCACCGACGACCCGACCGTCGGCGGCCGGCACCAGTCCCTTCAGCACCAGCTGCGTCCCCACCAGCACGCGGACGTTGTCTGCGCTGACGGCGCGTCCGGTCTTCTCGGAGACGGCCTCGGCGATCTCCCGTAGCGACCGTCGACTGTCGCACAGCTCGGCGATCCGGTACAGCAGCTCGGTGACCTGGACGTAGCCGGCGCCCTCGCGCTCGATCAGGTACGGCGGGGTCTTGAACGCGCTCTCGCGCATCTGCCCGGCCAGCCGCACGCCCGGCGCGAGCCGAGGCCGCTCGGGTACAGCAATCTTCTGGGGCTCTCGCGCTGGACGCTGACTCGCAGGTGCAGCCGGGCCGCCTGGCGTGCCGTCCTGGCGCGCCGCGCTCGTGGCGTCCACACGCGGAAGTCGGCGCGTCGGCTCCTCAGACTCGGACGCGGACAGTCGCCGGACTGGCGGCTCGTCCTTGCGGTGCGTCCGGTCCTCGGGCTGAGTCGTCGTTGGCCCTGTCTGCCTGTCGTGCGTCGTCGCCATCGACCCACCTGGTCACGAGGTCGTGTGGCCCCGATCCGAGGCCAGACGCGACCGTACGGGCCGAGCGGCACCCGGCCCGTGCTGTCGCGAGGGTTACGTCGAGCTGTGCGAACGAGTCGACGCTACGGCGTCGTGGTGGACGGCGCGCCAGCGCTGGCAGAGGCGCCAGCCGAGCCGGTGCCAGTCGTCCCGCTGTCCTCGGACATATCGTCGCCCTGCTCGATGATGGCGTCCTGCGTCGCCGTGGCGTTCGCGATGCCGTTGAGTGACTGCGTGATCGGCGCGTCCTGGTCCGCCGAGGAGACGGCAATCGAGTTGAAGGAGAGGACGTTGGCGCCGACCGAAGCGTCCAGCGGGATCGCGGCGTTTGCGTTAGCGGCGACGGCGGCGTCGATCGGGGCCGCCAGGTCGAGCGCCAGGTCGAGGTTGGCGTCGAGGTCGAGCAGCGTCGTCATCGCCTCACGATCGGGCAGGTCGGACGCCTGCTGCTCGGCGAGCTCTTCCTGGCTGAGACCTTGCTTCGCTGGTTTCTGGGCCATGATCGTTCTCCTCATTGACGTGATGTAGAGCGTCAAGCACGAGCTAGAGCGGTACGAGCAGGCCGCGCCGCGCGAGGCGGCATCAGACCTTGACGCTGTCGCCGGTGGAACCGTCCAGCGGGTCGGGAACGCCGATCGGCTCGCCCTCGGCGGGCGGCTCCGTAGGCCAGGTGTCGATCGGCGGCAGGCCGCCCTCCAGCCCGCCGACGCCGACGATCGACATCGCGTCACGCGTGGGCAGGTCGCCGGCCTGTTCGGCGCGAAGCTCGTCGGGATCCAGTCCTGACCGCTCCGGCTGCTCCCGGTCCGTGGCGTTCGGATCACGCAGGTTGCTGCTCATCGGTTACGTGTCCGACCGCTGATAAATGATCACCGTCTGATCGGCGTCCGCGGCGGCGACGGAACTGGTTGAGTTGACGTTGGTCGCCTCGGCCTCGTTGATCGGCATCGCGAAGTTGTCGATGCCGAGATCGAGGCCGTGCCCGAACCCATGCCCGATCGTGGACAACGCCTCGCGGTCCGGGAGATCGGTCGCCGTCTCGGCGGCGAGCTCGTCACCACTCAATGCGTCCGGGGGATGGGGCTCAGGCTGGGAATGCCGTTTCATAGCCAGAGATCCTCCCTCTGATACTGCGTCTCTACAAGTAGCGCGCCAGCGACACCGTGCGTGCTCCGCGCTGACGGCACCGGCTTAACCGTGCCGCGGCTACCGGCCGCCCGACCCCTGGGCGACGTCGGCGTCCTGGTCGGCCTCGGCGATCGCGACGCCGTTCAGCACCTGGGTGATCTCGGCGTCCTGGTCCGCCGACGCAATCGCGGTCGAGTCCACGGAGCCGACGTTGGCGGCCACCGCCGCGTCGATTGGCGCCGCGACGTTCGCGTTCGCCGCGATGGCGGCGCCAATCGGCGCAGTAGCGGTGGCGTCGAGCGCCAGGTCAAGATTGAGGTCCAGCAGCGACATCGCCTCGCGGTCGGGGAGCTCGGCGGCTTCCTCGGCCGCGAGCTCGTCAGGCTGCAGGCCCCGCTCGTGCGGCTGTTTCGCCATGCATCACCTCCAGATTCCTCTGAGAGATGCAGCAAGCACGGCCTATGCCAGCCAGCCGAAGTCGGGGCACGGACGTCGTGAGGAGATGCGCAAGACAGACGTCCGGCGCTGACGGTCCATCTGACCAGGCACACCGGGCCGGCTTCAGAAGATGCGGAACACCACCAGCAGCGAGACGCCGAGGTAGGTCAGTCCGGAGACTGCCGCGACGCTGGTGTTGTGATCGCGCCGCAGCTCCTCCCCCAACCTCGCGGGCGTGAGGCCGAACAGCAACCAGTTCACCACGTAGAGCAGGACGAACGAGACGATCTGCCCGTAGATCACCCAGGACAGCATGAAGGTGACGCGCTCGGTGAGCGTGGGGTCCCAGATCGGCATGATGCTCTGGCGGTTCGCTACGCCGACCAGGGCACAGACTGCCGCGAACAGCGCACCGGTCACGACGCCGTAGCTGCCGCTGTTATCGTGGACGACCTGGCGGCGGATGCTGGGCCAGCTCTCCTGGAGTATCAGCATCGAACTGACGACCGAGAGCAGCAGCGCCACCGCCGCCCCGAACAGCACCATACCAGTGGTATAGAGGATGTCGTTGATCCAGACGTCCATCTCAGCATGCGCTCCTTCACGATCGTGACAATGCCAGGCAATGCTGCCGGGTCATGATGCTAGGCGATTCCGGGGATCAGCGCCGACGTTCTGGCCCGGTACTCCTGATACTCAGGAAACGCTCGGGCCAGGATCTGGTCTTCGTAGCGCAGCCGCACGATCTGCGCGGCCACGAACAGCGCGTTGAGGATCAGCACCAGCGGCGAGAAGCGCAGCCAGATCTCGCCGAGGGTGATCAGCAGGCCGCCCAGGTAGATCGGGTGGCGCACGAACCGGTACGGCCCGGTCGTCACGAGGCGCCGAGCCTGGGGGAGCAGGCTGAAGCTCGTACCGAGGTACCAAGCGCTCCAGAAGGCGAGCACGGTCCCTGCCAGCATGAAGCTGAAGGCGAGCGGCACGGCGTCCGGCTGCGTGACCGGTTGGAGTGCGCTCAGCCCAAGTGCGTCGATGGCGAGCGCCGTCGCGGCAACAGCTCGCCAGTCATGCCGCTCGACCAGCGGCGGCGGCTTGCGCCAGTACGTCAGCAGCAACAGTCCGAGGTACGCGATGGCGGCGAACGAGAGCGCCGTTTCGAGGTCCGGACGCGGCTCGCTCAGGACCAGCCAGTCACCCCAGACCTGCCGGGCGAGCAGCCAGCCAAAGTAGACGGCCGGACCGGCCGCGACGATTCCCCGGGCCAACCCGGTCTGGCCGCCGGGAGTCCGGCTGCCGCCTGACTCGTCCGCGACCTGCGATCCTGGTTCGGATCCAGCGCGCCCCGCCGTCGACAGAGGGCATGCTCCTCAGGCGATGTGGTGCACAGTCAGATCGGCGAGGCGGATCTGCTCGATCTCGAGCAGGAAGACGTACGCGCCGACCTCGACCAGCCGCACGAGCCATCCGGGCGACTCCAGGCGCACGGTCAGGTCGGCGTAGGCGACGCCGTCCGGATTCGCCGCGCTGACCGGCAGGTACCCCTTGCCCGGCTCGGACTCGAGCAGGGCGAGGCGGCCTTCATAGCGCGCGGCGATGACGGTGGCGTTCTCGTACGGCGGCATCGAGATCGGCAGCTCGGCCTGGCCGCTCCGACGGTACTCTTCGCGCGCCCGGCGGAGGTTCTCGATCACCTGACCGGCTCGCATCTCGCCGATCATGTCGTCCGGCATGAGCGCCCTGGCAAGGTAGGCGACGGACGCGGTGGGCGAGTCGCCCTCGATGATGATTGTGTTGGCGCTGGCGCCGCTCGCCTCGACGACGCAGTAGCGGAACTGGAAATTCCCCGACACGTCGATCGTCTGGACTTCGGCGACCTGGACGATCAGGCCCTCGACGTCGAAGCCCCGCGACTCCCAGAAGGACGGATCGGTCGTCGCGATCGTGAACGCCTCGCCGGAGCGGATCACCCCGGTCACCTTCTCGACCTCAGCGGCCTCGTTGGTGCGATCCGGGTCGGCGTTCCAGCTCGGCCGCGGGCGTGGGCCGCGCCTGGGCGTCTCGTCACCCCGATCGTCCACCTTCTGCTTCAGGAGTCGCCGAACCCTGGTGGGAATCTCGGACTGGCTCATCGCCATGTAGGCGACGAGGGCGATGATGGCGACCATGACGACCAGAAAGATGAGGGTTCCGGCGTTCATCCGCCTCCTCCGAGCGACACAAGATGAAAGATGATGCTGCTCACCGCCGGCCGCCGCCACTGGAGCCGCTCGATCGGCTCGGCGCGGAGGAGCGCGACGGCGACGAGCTGGACGACGATGGACGTGTGGTGCCCTGCGAGGGAGCGCGAGGCTGGGTCACCGTTGAGCCGCTGCCGCTGCTGGACGGCTGGGTCTGGGTCGACGAGCCCGATCCGGTGTTGCTGCCCGACGACGAGCTGCCGGTTCCGGTGGACGGCGCGACGGCGTCCGGCTGAGACGAGGTCCTGCCTGGCGCAGACCCGGTCGCCCCTGATCCGGAGCTCGGGCGCGTAGCCCCCTGGCCGGGCGTGGTCGGCCGCTGGGTGACGGTCTGACCGCTCCGAGTCTGAGTCGGCGGATTGGAGACACGGTAGTTGGAGCTGCCGGGTGAGTTGACGATGACGGGCGGTGCGCCGTAGCCCCACCCTGGCGGGTTCCGCCAGAGCAGGTACATCAGGAGAGCATCGCTGGCGTCGAAGCCGCCGCCCTGCTGGTAGGTGTGGCGCTGGCCCTTGTCGTCGACGTAGCCGCCGGCCTCGCCCGGCCCGAGCTCATTCTGCGCGAGCTGGCGTGGCTTCTGGACGCCCTCCTCCAGCAGCATGACGCTCTGGGGGAAGAGCTGGCCGGACTTGACTTCAAGGTTCAGACCGTCTTCCGGCTGGAGGTTGGCGCCGGCCGGCGCCTGAACTTCGAGCGCGTAGCTCCCTGGCGGGACGTTCTCGAAGCGGTAATTGTAGGCAGCCTCGCCCTCGGCGTTCGGGTCGACGGCTGACGACGTCGTGGAGTAGGTGTTCCCGCCGCCGCGCAACGTCAACTGCGCGCCCGGCAGCGCCGAGACCGACCGGTCGGCGCTGAGCTGCATGACCTGCCCGGCGACGGAGCCGGTCCTGGTGGGCGAGCCGCAGACGGTCCCGACGAAGACGATCGCGATCAGGGCCGCCCCGAGGGCGTAGATCAGGCCGACGGGCAGCCCCATGAACTTCGCGTCGCCGCCCAGGTACGAGCGCCAGCCGCCCGAGCCGCCTCGGGGCTGCGACCCGGTGAACGGGTAGCCGCCGAACGGGGCGCCGCCACCGGCGCCGCTGGAGGATCGACCACGGTCGTACGCCGCGTCTGAATCGAACGAAGACCGACGCCCACTCTCATCTGGCGCGTCGTCTGGCTGAACGCCGCCGCGTGAGGCGCCCTGAGCGCCCGGTGGCGTGCGGCCGGTGGCACCCTGGGATGCTCGGGGGAGATCGTCTGGATCTGAGCTCATTGGTCTGGAGGTCGCCTTCTAGCCGAGAGCGCCCCGCGAGGTGCGGAGCCAGCTCCGAGGCCGAACTTGTAGGACGGAGAAAGAGCACTCGCGGAGCCGCCCTCCGATCTGGGCGCGGTCACGCTCAGCCCCGAGCGCCTCATGGTGCAGTATGCCACTCCGCTACTGGGCACTCCTAGAATAGTGACCGGAGCTTCATCATACCCTCACCTGGCCGCGCCTGTGACGCGCTCGAAACGGTCAGGGCACTGGAGTGGACGCGGGCCTGATACAATCTGTTCCCTGAAGATCGTCAGGTCTTCGCTGGGGGCGTAGCTCAACGGCAGAGCAGGGGCCTTTTAAGCCCAAGGTTCAGGGTTCGAATCCCTGCGCCCTCACCAGCGTGACCAGATAGAGAAGAGTCGCCTTGGAGACTCCGAGGCGACTCTTCTCTCGCTTAGGCCCCTAAGAGGCTATCTCAAGTCTGGCATGAGGGCTGCACCGCCTGCTGGTCGGGAGGTGCGACATGGCGAGCGAGCCGG
>Ga0075420_100000749_pt1 | contig 26670 bp, 19 predicted proteins | sample SoiMetdeltSBSDD4_FD_75296 | JGI IMG/M metagenome (GOLD analysis project Ga0075420, IMG submission 75296) | Bulk soil microbial communities from a Populus tree surrounding site in Tennessee, USA - Soil MetaG P. deltoides SBSDD4 | ecosystem: Environmental > Terrestrial > Soil > Tree plantation...
CGTGAACCGTTCGACGACCCGCATCTCTCTCGTAGCCCCATGGAAGCGTCGCCCGTCGTTGAAGTTGGTGGTTTCGACGACGAGCGTTTGCCCTTCCCACCGACCTCGCGAATCCCCGAGCCACTGACGTATGTTTGGGCCAACATGCGGCCGGCCGTCGAGCGGGATGATCCGATGCTCGTGCAGTTCTTCCATGACAATCACGACATGGCCGGGGGTCTGGAGGATCGAGTGATAGTTGTTGTAGAACGGATTCGGCTCGAATAGCCCTCCGGCCGCAAGGCATCGCTCGATGAGCGGGCGGTCCTGCGGGCCGCTCGCGGCGTTCGGCTGCCCGAAAAGGTCCCGCTCAAAGCTCGGTACAGAAGCCCATCGCGCTCGACCTTCGGGTGTGTGAGGGATTCTTCCGTCGGGTGGATCGATGATGAGCGATGTCCGTCGAGTCGGGCTGACCTTGCTTTCGTCCATCCAGATCGCGAGATTCTGCTCGTCGGCTGCGTCGGGACGGCCGTGTTCGCGCACGGAGGTCGGGTCGGCCACGGCGATAACGTCTACCAGCCGCTTCACGTGGGTTCGTTCGAACTCGGCCGCCTCTTCGCGGGTGAAGAACGCCTTCCCAGCGAGCTCTGTTGGGCGTTCGAAGGGGACCGGCGTCTGATTGTTCCAGATGCCTTGTAGATCCGGATCACCCCAGGGTGTCGTGAACCGTTGCGCCTGCGCCATCGCCGCACGACCAGATGCGAGGACGCCGGCAACGATGATCACCAGAGCCAGCAACACGCGTCGTGTCCGCATCGCGTCATCTCCTTTGCAGCGTGAGTAGGCGACCACCTCCGGCGCTTTCGTTTTCCAATTGAGCGCTCAATCGGTGCTCCGATCAGATAGGCGCCATCACCGTAGGAAAACTGTCAAGGATGTGAGTGGGTAACGAGAGCGCTCGATACAGCTAGCTCATCCGAGGAATGATACACGCAAGAGGCTACCCGATTCAGGGGATTCGGTTACTGCGGAGCCTGACTATACTCCTGCCTTCCAAGGGGGCCGCATGAAAGAACGCGCATTGAAAGTGCTCCTGTTTTTGGGGCTCGTGGCGTCATTGCCATCCATCGTCCATGCTCAAGCTCTTGCCGGTGTCGTCAGAGACCCGTCCGGCGCCATCCTTCCGGGTGTCACTGTAGAGGCAGCGAGCCCGGCGCTGATTGAAAAAGTTCGCTCGGTGGTGACCGACGGCACCGGGCAGTACCGAATCGTCGATCTGCGGCCCGGCACATACACGCTCACGTTCACGCTTCCGGGTTTCAACACTGTGGCCAGGACCGGCATCGAGCTGACTGGATCGGGCACGGTGGCGGTCAACATCGAGATGTCCGTGGGCGGGCTCGAGGAGACGATCACCGTTGCAGGTGAGACACCGGTCGTCGATGTGCAGAACGCCACTCGGCAGGCCGTATTGAGCGGAGAGCTCGTCGCCAGCGTGCCGGCCGCGCGAAGCTGGAATGGCCTGCTGCTGCTGATGCCGGGCGTCACCGGCACTCCCAACTCGATGCAGTTGACGCCGTCGATGATCACGTTCGGCATTCACGGCGGTCCGACGAGCGAGGGCCGCCTGCTCGTCGGTGGCATGAACGTGGGTGCATCGCGCGGTGGTGGCGGTGTCTCGGGATATCAGGTCAATACCGGGAACGTCGAAGAGGTGACCTTTGCTACGTCAGGTGGCCTCGGCGAAGTGGAAACCGGCGGACCGTACATGAACATCGTCCCGAAGACGGGTGGAAACAACTTCACCGGGGGATCATCGTTCTTCTACTCGAACGATTCCCTGCAGAGCAGTAACTTCACCGACGAACTGCGGGCCGCAGGTCTGAGGTCGCCAGGCGACTTGCTCGAGTTGTGGGACGTTGATGTCAGCCTGGGTGGTCCGATCAAGAGCGACAAGCTGTGGTTCTTCTCCTGGCTCCGTAATCAGGGCAACTCGATGTCAGTGCCCGGCATGTGGGCCAATCTGAATGCCGGCAACGCAAACTCGTGGAGCTACGAACCCGATCTGAGCAGGCCGGCACGAGGCGCTGGCAAGACGAGATCGGGCGCCGTGCGCTTGACCTGGCAGATGAGCGAGAGGAACAAGCTCACCGGCTTCTGGGATGAACAGTGGGGCTGCTCGGGCGCACGATGGCCCGGTTACACGGGCGCCAGCGCGTGTCGTGACAACACGGATGGATGGATTATCGGTGGAAGCGCGACGGCCGCGCCCGAGACGGCGACCTATTCGACGCCGCCGAACCGCATTACGCAAGTGAACTGGGTGGATACGCTCTCGAACAAGGCGCTGCTCGACGTGGGATGGAGCGCGTACAACAATCGATGGGGAGGCGGAGCAGCACCGGGCAACCCTACGACCAACCTGATCGCCGTGTCGGAGCAGGGCGGGAGCATCCCGGGTCTGTGCTATCGCTCGTACAGTCCGGCGTGTGGCGACAAGTCGACGGGATGGATCTCGTCGAACACGTGGAAGGCGCACTTCTCGTACGTGACCGGTGCGCACAACATGAAGTTCGGCTACAACGGCCTGTGGAATTACGACAGCCAGGAGTCCAACCCGGCTCCCCCCGATGCCGTTCAGTACCGATTCAACAACGGGATCCCGAATCAGATCACGGAATTTTCTGGCATGTTCGAAAGTGAGTGGCGAACCCGTTTCGACGCCCTGTTCATCCAGGATCAGTGGACGTTGAAGCGACTGACGCTGCAGGGCGGTGTCAGGTACGACCACGCGTGGAGCTACTACCCGAGCGCGCGGATCGGCGGTACGCGATTCTTCCCGGACGTAACGACCATCGACAAAGCCGAGGGCGTGACCTTTCACAACGTCAGCCCGAGAGTGGGTGCCGCGTACGATCTCTTTGGAACGGGGAAGACGTCGGTCAAGGCGAACTGGGGCCGATATCTCTACCCGGCGCAGAACGGCGGCATCTTCACGGGCGCGGCGCCAACGTCACAGATCGCGACCCGCGCCGACCGAAGTTGGACCGACGCGAACAGGAACTTCGTTCCGGACTGCGATCTGTTGAATCCAAGAGCGCAGGATCTTCGTCCGAGTGGGGGCGACTCGTGCGGCGGCGTTGCCAACACGAACTTCGGGACTCTGAATGCCGGTTTGAGCTATTCAGAAAATCTGCTCAATGGCCTTCGTCCGTGGGACAACCAGGTCGGCGTGGCACTTCAGCACGAGATTCTCCCGCGCATCGCCGCGGAAGTGCAGTTCAACAAGCGGTGGTGGTACGGACAGTACGTGACTCGCAACCTTGCCGTAAATGCCTCGGACTTCACGCAGTACGACATTACGGCGCCAGTCGATCCGCGACTCCCGGGCGGCGGCGGCTATGTCGTTTCCGGTCTCCACGACGTGGCTCCTCAGCTCTTCGGCGTCGTCGATTATCAGGTGCAGGCAGCGAGCGATTACGGCAAGTATGCGCACCACTGGAACGGCGTCGATTTCACGATCAGTGCCCGCACACTGAATGGCCTCACGTTACAGTTGGGCACCAGCACGGGTCAGACGGTGATGGATTTCTGCGAGGTCGCGACGAAAGTCCCTGAAAGTCTCACGCCGCCTCAGACCGTGACTATCGGCGTCTCGATTCCCGGTCCCAGCGCCCTGGGCGTCAATCAGTCAGGCGCGATGCCGCTGCAGTACTGCCACCTGGCGTCCGGGTTCCTCACGCAGTTCCGCGGGCTCGGCACGTACCTCGTTCCCAAGGTGGACGTTGAGGTCGCGACGACGTTCCGGAGCAACCCGGGTGTGCAGCTGGCGGCGAACTATAACGTTCCGGCCGCCGTCGTGGCGCAGTCGCTCGGACGTCCGCCATCAGGAGGTGTCGCGAACGTCACCGTGAACTTGATCGAGCCGGGGACGCTCTATGGGGATCGCGTCAACCAGCTCGATCTGCGTCTGGCCAAGCTCGTGAGGTTCGGTCGCGCACGAACGAAGCTGCAGGTCGACTTCTATAATCTGCTGAATGTCTCGACGGTGCTGACTTACAACCAAATCTATAGCCCGGTCACCACGACATGGCTGAACCCGCAGGACGTGCTGGATGCCCGAGTTGCGAAACTGGGTGTCACCGTCGACTTTTGATCAGGTAGGGGCACGCGTCGGAAAATCAGGGTCGGGAGTGTCTTGATCAAATGACTCCCGACCCCATTTGGCGAGGGCATCATGCGAATCGTACTGATCGTCGCTGTCACATCGCTGCTCGGTGCAGTCGCGATTGCGCAAGAGACGCCGCTCACGCCGCAAACACTCGGGAGTCTCGTGGCAGCGCAGCCGCACGGCGCGGCGGTGGAATCGCTGGTCACTCGCATCCGAACGGCGTTCGGTGGGGCCGAGGCGCTGGCGCGCGGCGCGGCACCGCTCGTCGACGAACTCACGGTGGCCTGGGCGTTGGAGTTGTCGCAGCCGCCCGCTGCCGAGGCGCGCCCGCCGCGCGTCGCAAGCGACGGGGGCGGATTTGCGCTGAACCTGACGCGCATCGGCACGACGGACGTCTACGCCGGCACCGCGACGCTCTCTCATGGTACCGCGTTCACGTGGCATTACGAGGTGGGCAATCGCAGGCTCGGTGGCGGGCAACTCGAGGTGTACGCGCGTCCACCAGAAGCTCGCGAACAGCCTGGCGTGCCGAAGGGCACGGTCAAACAGATGCCCGCGTGGCAAAGCAAGATCTTCCCGGGCACGACGCGCGACTGGTGGATATATGTGCCCACTCAGTACCGCGCCGAGACACCGGCCGCTGTGATGGTGTTCCAGGACGGCGCTGGTCCGAAGGACTACGTGCCCGTGGTCTTCGACAATCTGATCGCTCGCGGTGATATGCCGGTGACCGTCGGCATCTTCATTCAGCCGGGCGTCCTCTCCGACAAGCGGCCGAACCGCAGTTTCGAGTACGACACACTCTCGGATCAGTATGCGCGCTTGCTGATCGAAGAGATCTTGCCAGAGGTGGAGAAGACGGTACGGCTGCGTCGGGATGCGGCAAACCGGGCGATCTCGGGGATGAGCAGTGGCGGCATTGCCGCATTCACCGTGGCGTGGGAGCGACCGAACGAGTTCGGCAAGGTGCTCTCGTGGGTCGGTAGCTTCACCAATATCGCGAGCGGCGCGAGCGGGCGCGAAGGCGGCCACAACTATGAGGCGATGGTGCGCAAGACGCCGAAGAAACCGATCCGCGTCTTCCTGCAGGATGGATCGAACGATCTCGACAACGCGGCGGGTAGCTGGTCGCTCGCGAACCTGACGCTGGCGAAGTCACTCGCGTATGCCGGGTACGACTACCGCTTCGAATACGGCCAGGGCTTCCACAGCGTCGCGCATGGTCGCGCCATCCTGCCCGACTCGCTGCGCTGGCTCTGGCGCGACTGGCGCGACACGTGGAAGTGACGGCCGGCGAGGCTGCGCCTGGGATCGGCCAACTCCCAGTCGGGTTGCTAGGTGGGTTGGTAGTTGGGTTGGCTAGGTAGTGCGGCTCTCCAGTTACCAAGCTCCCCAGCTGCCAAGCTACCTAGCTACCCAGCTAACCCGCGTCCGTCAGACTGCGAACGTTACTCGTGGTCGGTGCCGTCGGTCCTGCCAGCCCCTGAAACCACGCCTCGAAGTCGCTGAACGCCATCGGCGCTCCGCTGTCGGTGGGGAGTACTGTTTCCGCGATGTGCTGACCGAGCGAGCGATAAGCCTCGAACTGGTCCTCGTCGAAGAACTGATCGGCGGTCGACTGATGGGGAAACGCCGGGTTGCGGTGTCGATACTCCTGGATCGCAACGCCTTCGTCCCCCGTGAACGACGACTTCACGTAGAGCAGGAAGGCCTGACGGCGCCGGCCCAGTGAGTCGCGCTCCGGATATCGGATCGTTCCCGTTACCCAATGAGTCTTGCCGACGCGCCCACCGTCGCGCCGAGAGCGACCTCGCAAGCGGATCTGGTCAAGGTGGATGTCGATCTCGATACCGAGATCGAGCGATGCGCAGCGGATGAGTGTGGCCAGACCGGCGAAGTGCAACGCGGGATCGGCTTCGCCGTCGCCGATGATGATGTATCGGCAGCGGCGTCGCAGCAGCTCGATCCCGGCGAGGTTCTCGATGTGCGCGCCGTCCGACACGTTGACCCAGCGATGCGTCTCGTCGAGTTGGCTCAGCATCTCCCGCAGGAAGGCCGTCGGGCGCACCCGCCAGCGGAACCGGTCCCCCAACCGGCCCTGACGTTGGACCAGCTGCGGGCGCGCGCCTCCCTCGTCACGTTGCCTTGATGTGCGCATGAGCGTGCTGATACTCGATCCGAGATAACCGCCACCTGAAACGGTTGACATGTAATCGATGTGGTCGAACACGCCGCGCGCGTGCAACGCCTGTGTGATCCCGAGGTTGAGGGCCGCCGATCGGATGCCGCCGCCGGAGAAGCCGATGCCGACGAGCCCGTGGTCGACCGTGGGCCCGGTAGTTTCGCTGCGATATCGCTCTCCCGGGCGATACAACTGCGCCCACCGTCCGGAGATCTCGGAGAGCTCTGTTTCGAACACCTCGTCGAACGTAAATCCACCGGGCCCTGGCAGACGTTCGCCGCGCCCGCGGCGTGTCGCGCGGTCTCGGAACTGCTCTTCGAGCCGTCCCGGATTCGGGATCCAGTACCCGAGGCGGATATTCAAGAGCGTCATCAAAAGAACGAGTGGCGCCGATGTGGCACGGCCCATGTTCGGCGATGCCGCCGCGGCGGAGATCGCCATCGCCGTTGCGACGCTCATCTGCGGATAGACGCGCTCGAGCGTCTCGCTTCGGCAGTAGCCGGTCCGAGGGCTACCGACGAAGCGTTTGGTGAACGTGAAGAAATCGGCTCGGCGATCCCGAACGCTGGCGTCGGCGCTCCCCTGCAGGTTGAGAGCCGCATTGATGATGTGGTACGGAGCAGTCGACCCGGCGTCGTACTGACACATGGCGTCGAGATCGATGTCGTCCTCGATCGTGACCTCGCCCTTCGAGTTCGTGCCGATGAGGAAAGCCGACGCAAGGCGATCGCGATAGAGGCTGTGGGCCGACGTCAGGTTGACGTCGACGGTCAACCAGCAGCCGAGCCAGATCACCACCGCGAGGAGCGCAACAAAGATCGCCTTGGGCGCGATGACCGCTTCGGTGAGCTGTCGTTTGGCCGCACCCAGGCCGCGCAGCTCCAGGCGCCCGTGTGTCCCGAACTTCACTTTCGTGATGAGGCCTTCGGCGGCGTTCGCATCGACGACGGACCAGAAGCTCGCACTGGCAATGTGGGCCAGTTCGTCGTCGCCGAAAAGCCGCGGATCGAAGAAGCCGAACTCGTCGAGGATTGTGTTGCGCTCGGTCTCCGAGATCGACGAACTGGGATCGAGCACCATCTCGACGAGGGTTTGGCGCGCGAGGCTGGCGATCGCTTCAGTGTCGTGCCCGAGCGCCTTTGAGGCCAGGACGACCTTGCGCGAGAGTCGGTCGGGCCATTCATAGATCTTGAGGTCCTTCACTTCACCGGGTTCCGCGCCGTCATCGCCGTCCGCTGTCTCGACAGCCCCGTCATGCGACGACAGCGTGAAGGCCAGCGCGGCGAGCTCCTCGAGAGGCTTCGTCTCGAGTGCAAGGAATGCTGCCAGGCGCTCCGATTTCATCGCATCTTTACGCTCTTCCTCTTCTGTTGCTCGGAGCGCGTCGCGACGAGCGTCGAGGAGCGGCGACAACGCGTCCGCCGACTGGCCTGCATTCAAGGCTAACGACTCGACCGGTTGGTCCAGGCTGAACGCCAGGACTACGAGCGGAGCGACGCCGAGATCCGCGAGCGCGCGTCTCGCGAGCCTTACGCCGGCCGCCCTGGCGGTTTCAGCCGGCGTCGGTTCGTCGAGCGCGGGCGGCACGTCATCGTTGCGAAGTACGCCAGATCGCGTTCCGAAGTACAAGGCGAGGCTCAGTACACCCTCCTCTGTGGTCGCCGAGCTCTCTGCGAGACCGGCGAGGACACGGGCGGTTTCACTCGTCTGCCGCTGGTCCTCGGCCTTGGACGCGTTGGCATCGCTGCTTGTTTCAGTTGACTGCTTCGGCGGGAAGGCGGGCAGTGCGTCCTCGACCAGCGAGTTGCGATGGGCGTGATTGAAGACGTCGGGCTGCCGATGTTCGGCGAACACCAGGTCGATCATCTCGAAGGATGTCAGGAGCCTTGCCAGCGCGGCCTTGCCCTCGAGCCTGGCAGCTTCGGCCTTGCCGGGGACGCTCTCGAACTTGGCCGCCACTTTCCGAAAAAGGGCCTCCTCGCTGACGAACGGGGCTATAGCAGCAATATCGGTATCGGCTAACCGTTGCAGGGATTGGCTCGCGAGGTCGATGGCGTCACGCCTGCGTTGGACATCGGCCGCCGTGGCCTTGAAGCGCTCAACGACGACTCGAGTGATCGCAGGATCATCCTGAGCCCCACTCCATTGAGTCGACCCGAGGAAGCGCTCCACCAGGTGTTGTCGCAAGAGCGCCGCCGAGCGATCATCGCCGATTGCCCTGACGAGTTGCTTCATCGTCGCGTCGTGCGCCAGCCGAGCGATCCCGCGCCGCAGCGGCGCGAGGCCTGCGTCCGAGCGCGTGGACAGGCGGTGTCCAATGACGACGAACGGCATTCGCACCGAAAAGTAACGTCTGTCCCATTCCGCCTGCTTCGCCTCGCGCCGCGTCTGTTCTCGCCAGCAAGTCAGCGCCTCTCGTAGGGAATCCCACAAGGACTCCTGGCGCCCATTGAGCCATGCTCGCGGTACGATTTCGCAAGTCGTGTCGCTGGGTCGCGACTCTCTCATCAGCGCGGTGTCCTCGGCACTGGCTCTCCTGTGCGCGGCGGCAAATGCATCGACGAGTGGTGTGATGTCCCCCGCGATGTCTTCCCTGTTGGGGAGTCCGTCCAGGCTGGAGGCGGCGTCCTTGAGCAGTTGGAGCTGCTCGTCGAGTTTGGCGAGACCCTCCGTCCTTGCCCCCCGCGCCACCAGAGCTCCGGCGGCCACGATGACGAGGAGTACCGAAGCGGCGACGAGCATGCCGCCGACTGCCAGCGACTCCTTGCCGGTGAACGCGCCGCGCGCGTAGCCGACCGCGAGAGCCACCAGAATCGCGACGACGCCAACCGCTGGCACGATGAGCGGGCTGAGCATCACGGCGGGCGGAGGGGGCAGCCCGTACACCAGGAAATCGGTGAAGTACAAGATGACGATGAGCGGCACGATCAGGCCCACCACACCGATGAGCGCCATCACCACGGTCTTCTTCAGTCCTCCGAGGAGCGAGAGCAATTTGTCGGCACCGGCGAACAGCGCCACGCCGGTGATCAGCGTCACCAGCCCGCTCGCCCAGTGGAACTCGCCCAGCTCCATCATGTCGTGGAGATACTCGAGCACCCACGGAAGCGATTCGAGCGTCACGAGTACGACGAGCGCCAGCATGAAGACGCCGAACGAGCGCTCGTAACGATCGCGTTGCACGATTGAGCTCTCGCTGCCGGTATCCAGGCTCCTCTTGAAGCGCGCGATGGCGAGGATCGGCGTCATCACCGCGAAGACGACGATCCAGAGAGCGCCGAGCGCGAGCGCCGCCTTCGTCAAGGAGTATGGATGCTCCAACATCCAATGGTGGCTGTAGGCCAGTCCCACGGAAACGAACAGGAGATAGGGCAGGAAGATCAGGAAGTTGACGACGACGCCGCGCACGAGCACACCGACGGCCCGCAAGTAGTCGAGGAGTCCTCGCGTGGCCATGTAGTTCGATCGGTTCCGGAGCCAGGTCAGATAGGGCGACTCCGTCGGCCCCCCGGTGAGTGGAAAGGGGAAGGCGCCGGTTGGCATCGGGTCGGTGCCGCGCCGGGAATTGTCCTGAGGCCCCTCGTTCATGATCGCAAGGCCAACTAGTCGATCGTGCCCGCTGAATGGAAGCCGGTCGTCATCGTGCGTTCGAGGTTCGGATGATCCTGGGCACGGCTTGTTGTACGGACTGCCGTGGCGTCGTCCGGCCGTTGCCGCGGCGCTGCGAACCGAGACCGAGGCTGACACGCACGATCGACCATGTCGGCTGCTGGTTCGATGCGATCGCATCTGCCTGCGCGAGTGCTTCGTCGAGCACCGCCTCGATGGTCGTGCCGGCCTCTTCCATGTCCGCCTCGAGATCGTCGAAGTCGATTTCCTCCTCGTCGCCTTCGTCGCCTTCGTCCCCCAGCGCTTCCAGCATCGCCTCCTTCAGGTCGGCGAGCTCGAACTGCGAATCCGGATCGTGGTCGGCGTAAATGTCATCGAGCTCGGCTTCCAGGTCGTGCTGGAGAGTGGCATCGTCGAGCGAGTCGGGATCTTTGCCCTGCGACTGGACCAGCCGTGGAGTCAATGCCAACGCTGTGATGAGGCATACTGCGCTGACGACGAACCGGACACGCGACATTATGAGACTCCCTTCAGGCATGGAACGCAGTGATCATGACGGCGCTTATACCACAGCTTGCGGGCAACGCCTTCCTCGTGTCGTTGGACTGACGCTCGCGGTATGCGGATGGATCGTCAGCGCGCAATCCGCGCCGATCGTTGCGCGCGACTCCGTTGTCACTCACTATGACGTCGAACTCCGGCCTCAGCTCGACGCGCGCACCGTCGAGGGCTCCGTATCGCTCACAGTGCAGGTTTCCGACGCCGCGTCCAGCCACGTCACGCTGAATCATGGTGCCCTCGACATCGACGAGGTGCGGGAGGGCGGCCGGCCGTTGACGTTTCGAATCGATCGCACGCAAGTGCAGATCGAATTGCCGCCCACGAACGACCGGCGAGCGCGAGAGATCGCGATCCAGTATCACGGCCGACCCACGTCTGGGCTGGTGTTCGTCCCGGAACGGGCACAGCTCTACACGATTTTCACGACGCCTCAATGGATGCCCTCCGTCGATGATCCCGATGCACGTGCCACCTTCCGTCTTCGTCTGCATGTTCCGCGATCGTGGACCGGCGCTGCCGCGGGGCGTCAGATGTCCCGCCGCGCGGTGTCGGCCGACGTCGACGCCGTGGAGTGGCTGCAGGACCGGCCGATGCCCGCCTATACATTCGGGTTTGCGGTGGGCAGGTTCTCAGAAGTGATCGATCGCGAGTCGGGGGTGACGCTCCAGTACTTCGCGAGCGGGTTCTCTCCCGGCGAGATGCGAGCCATCTTCGGCGAGTCGCGTCAGATGCTGCGTTTCTTCGAGGAGCGATCCGGTGTCCCTTACCCGTGGCGGACCTACGCGCAGGCGCTGGTCGCAAGAACCGCGGGGCAGGAGATGGCGGGATTGTCGGTCGTATCGGAGGAGTACGGCCGGGCGGTTCTCAAGGATCGAACCGCGATCGGGCTTCTCGCGCACGAATTCTCCCATCAGTGGTGGGGGAACATGGTGACCTGTCATGCCTGGACGGAGTTCTGGTTGAACGAGGGGTTCGCAACCTTCATGGCCGCCGCTTATCGCGAGCATCGCTTTGGACGCGCGGTCTATCTTGCCGACATCAGTGCCATGCGAACCAGATACGAGCAGGTCGTCGCTCGAGGCAACGATCGCCCGATCGTGTTTCCATCCTGGGATCGGCCATCGGCTGACGACCGCACGCTGGTTTATCAGAAGGGTGCGCTCATGCTGCACGATCTGAGGGAACTGGTTGGCGATAGCAACTTCTGGAAGGGCATCCGCCTCTACACGCGCAGATATTTTGGTCGGTCGGTGACGACCGATGCGCTGCGCCTGGCCTTCGAGGAGGCGAGTGGAGTCGATCTGCGCGAGTTCTTCGCGCCGATCGTTCGCGTCGATCGACGATAACGAAAGCGATCGATCTATTTTGTCGATGCCAATAGTTCCAGCAACGCTGACGACACCGCTTCGGGTCGTTCGCGCGGCATGAAGTGGCCAACTCCAGGAATGACGCGGCGCGCGACGAGGTGCTCGAATGCAGCACGCTCTGCAGGTGGTGATTCCGCCGGTGGCCGCGCGATGCCATCTTCGGCGCCATACAACGTGATGGATGGAGCCTGAATCCGGGGCCGTTCTGCGAGCCGGGTTTCGACCTCTTTGAACCGGGGCTCACCCGGGGCGTTCATGATGCGATGACGGTACGAATGAATCACGATGTCAACGAAGTCCGGGTTGTCGAACGACGGAGCAGTGCGCTTGTAGGTTTCGTCGGTGAAGTGCCAGCTCGGCGACCACTGTTGCCACAGGTAACGGCAGATCTCGTACCGATTCGATTGCAGGCCGGCACGCCCTCGCTCGGTATTGAAGTAGTACTGATACCAGAGCCGGTGTTCTGCTGCCGGCGCGCCCGGAGGTTGCAGGGCGATGGTGTTTTGAACCGTGTAGCCGCCGATCAGAACGGTCGCGCGCACGCGATCGGGATGAAGGGCTGCCGCAATTGCGGCAGCGCGGCCGCCCCAATCGTATCCAGAGACCGCGAATCGCGGCACACGCAGTGCATCCGCAAAGTCGATGACGTCCTGACCGATGGCGGCCTGTTCGGCCATGCGCGGTGCTGCCGGATCGCGAAATCGTGTGGGACCGTACCCGCGCAAGTATGGAACCAGCGTACGAAATCCCGCTTTGGTCAGTGGTGGCACCACCTCGTCGAAGGCGCGCACATCGTCAGGGAAGCCGTGCAGAAGAATGACGGGGAATCCGCGCGGGTCTCCGGCCTCTTCGTACGCGATCGACAGCACCGACGTCTGTACCGTCTTTGGTGCGGGCGGGCTGCCTTGCGCCTGCGCTTGAGAGCCGGTTGCGAGCTCCGTCAGAACGCTCGCACCGGTCAACGCCGAGACTTTGAGAAACGTGCGTCGATCGTCCAGTCCCATGGCGCGCATGCTATCACCGCCCTATCCTGTCGGTGCCGTCCAGCAGCATCACCAGCACATTGCCAACGCTGCCGGTCTGGGTGGCCACCTGCCGGAATCCGATCTTGTAAAGGACCCGTACCGACGCCACATTCATTTCATCGACAGCGGCGACGATCGTGTTGAAGCCGGGCTGCCGACGAGCTTCCGTGATCACCGTGCGAGCCATTTCCGTGGCGTATCCCATCCCCGTGAACCTCTCCAACATCGCGTAAACGAGCTGTGGATCCGGGTGCACCGACGGGATCTCCAGAAATCCACAGAAGCCGACGAGCGCGTCGTTCTCGCGTTGGCGAGCCAGCCAGAGTCCCACACCGCGGCGATCGAACAGACTGATGCTGTCCGCGACACGCTGCTCACTCCACTCGCGTGGAAAGATCTGCCCATCCATCAAAAAGCGCCGAACGTGAGCGTCCTCAACGAGCTGATGAAAGTCGTCGAGAAACTCGAGGGTCAGCGGCCGATACGTCAACCGTTCGGACAGCATCGACGTTCTGATAGGACTGTTTCGCAGCCTGCTTTACATGTAACCTAACCTCATGACACGCCGACAGCTCTTAGGGATCCTCTCGATATTCGCCGCGACAGGTGGCCGGCCTGCTGCGCAAAAGGGACCGGCGGTTCAGGTCTACAAAGACCCGACCTGTGGCTGTTGCTCGCTGTGGGTCGAGCACCTGCGTAAGGCCGGATTCTCAGCCACTGTCAATGACGTCGAAAACATGGACGCGATCAAGACCAAGCACGGTGTTCCGCGTCAGGCGAGGTCCTGCCACACCGCCATCGTCGGCAGCTACGTCATCGAGGGTCACGTTCCAGCCGCGGATGTGCAGCGACTTCTCAAGGAACGGCCGGCCATCGTGGGCATTGGCGTGCCCGGTATGCCTATCGGCTCACCAGGGATGGAAGTAGCGAGCGTGAAGCCGCAGCCGTATGACGTCCTCGCGTTCAACAAGGCTGGTGAGACCACGGTATTCGCCTCCCACAATCGATGACGGGCGCGCGCGCCACATCAACAGCAACCATTTGAGGCGGGTCCCGTCTGACCCGGGGACACGCCTGTGCTCCAGTCGCTGCTCGACCTTCGTCAGCGGCGCGCGTGCTCGGCAAGAACCTGAGCGCCTGCGCCGTGGCCGTATTCTGGCGCTTGCCATCGGCGCAACGACAGCAATTTTCAGCGTGGTGTATGCCGTGATGCTGCCATAGAGCGCAGGCTTCAGCCTGCGCGGCTCACTCTACGGCGCGCTCTCGAGCGGAATATCGAGCGCGCTTCGCTGACCCTGGTCCAGTCGAAGCACTCGCTCTTGGGCGGCGAAACCTTCTTTGGTTACTCGAATTCGTTTGTCGCCAGGCGGGAGATGATGGATCGTCAATGGCGACACACCCCACGCGATTCCATTCACGGTGACCCTGGCTCCTGCCGGTTCCGTCGTCACGACCAGTTCAGTAATTGAGGTCGTCGGACGCGGCTGGTCCGCGGGCGGTGTTTCTGTCGGCGCTCCAACGCTGACGTCAGAGGCCTTGACGGCGTCCGCGCCGTAGGACGGCACGTCGGCGCGCGCCGGCTCGAGTGAAACGGGCGAGGTGCTCTGCGATGGCAACGGCACTGGTACGACTGCCTCCGACTGCTCGGGTTGAGGCATCACCGGGCCGGGTGTGGACGCGCGCCTGGAGATCGCGTACCCGAGCGCGGCCACCACAATCACCACGAGCGCGATCGTCGCGTAGGTGCGCGGCAATTGCGGCGGTGACGTTTTCGGGATTTCGCTGGTCGCACCACCGGTGTCCGGTGGCTTCAACGCGGAATCGAGCTGCGCCCGGAGAACGCTCGGGTCGAGGCCGACGGCCTGGGCATACGTGCGTATCTCCGCGCGTTGGTAGAAGCCTGGCAACAGGACGAGGTTGTCCTGTTCGAGTGCTTCGAGATGTCGTTGAGGAAGCTTGGTCTCCTTCGCAATCTGCTGGAGCGTCAGACCTCGACGCTCGCGTGCGCGCTTGAGCAACCCGCCAAGACTAGTGCCGCTGTCACGCAGATCCGGATGGGAGGAGTATCCGTCAGTGTCTGCCGTGTAAACCGTGGCCATTGCCGATCCCCTGGACGTGCATGGACGTCCTTAGCCGCATTATCTGCGATTTTGAGGGCTGGCGACTGCCCGAACAGCGCGGCGGGGCTATGACAGCGACCGGCTCGACGACGAAGGCCAGCACTGCTGAGAGCACGTCTGCTACGGAGTACATCGATGCGCATTGTTATCCCCGCCATCGCGACCTTTAGTTTCGTTTCGGTCGGACTTGTGGCGCAGACGCCCACACCGGCGGCACCCGTGCCCGGCCCCGAGTCGCAAATCGTCTGGTCCCCGAAAGCGTCCGTGCCGCCCGGCTGGACGGCGCCGCACAAGCCCCACACGAAGCTGGCCGATCTGCTCGCCCAGCGCAAAGGGCAGAAGGACTGGGCCGAGACGATGGTCGACGATGACACGCTCCACGCCGACTACGTCTCGATGGCGCCAGGTGGGAAGACGCCCCGGCGCATGAACGCTGACACCCGCGAGTGGTGGGTGATCCAGGATGGGCAGGTCAGATTCACGATCGACGGACAGGAACCATTTATCGCGTCGAAGGGATACCTCTGTCTACTGGCGCACTCCTTCGAGGCGCCGGACACGAGCGAGGCTAGCCGCTAGAGTCACCGCTCGTAGCCGTGGTCATCGCGGCGCTCGTCGCCGAGGCGAGCGCGTTTCCTCGGGGTCCTTCATCCATCGCCGAGAGCCGCCGGGCTTTCATCGCAGAGCTCGCAGAGGCGGCCCGCAGGGCCGGCTCGACCTGTGGCCTCTGCGTATCTCAGCTCCTCCGCGATTCTCTGCGTTTTAGATCCCAGCGTTCTCCGCCAACCTCCGCGGTCGCCTAACCGAACGGCCGCAACAGACCTCGTGAGGACTCTTTGCCAGCCGTGCCGTTGCGCCCATAACTTTCCACCCGTCTCCACCGTTACTAGGATCGAGACGCGCGGTTCGGATTGAGCCAAATCACCGAGGACGACCGGCTGCTGATAGAAGCGGCGAAAGCCGATCCGGCTCGATTTGTCGACGTTTACGAACGGTATTTCGACCGGGTCTACGCCTTTGTCAGTCGCCGCGCGGAGAACCGGGCCGTCGCTGAAGACATCACCTCTCAGGTGTTCGAGCGGGCGCTTGCCGCGATCGGGCAGTTCGAGTGGCGTGGCCTGCCGGTCGTGGCCTGGTTGTTCCGCATCGCGTCGAACACACTCGCGGACCACTGGCGGGAGCGCGCCCGCGAGGCGCACGAGGCGCCTCCCGACGTGCCGGATGCGAGTGAGCTCGAGAACATCGAGCGCCGGATCGCGTTGTATCAACACGTCGAGCGGCTGCCCGATCTTCAGCGGCAGGTGATCTGGATGCGGTTCGTCGAAGAGAAGAGCATTCGCGAGGTGGCGGCCGCTCTCGATCGCTCTGAAGGAGCCGTCAAGCAGCTCCAGCTCCGCGCGCTGGAGAACTTGCGAAAGAGCATGGGTGGCCATGGCTGAACGCGACCTCGCCGATCGTCTGGACGAGACCATCGATGCCATCGTCGCTCGCGCCGATGCGACGGCGGCGTTGCGCGATCGCGATCTGGCGCCGCTCGCCCGCGTCGCGGCAGACCTGCGGCACTACCCGCGCCCGGACTTCAAAGCAAGGCTTCGGGCACAACTTGAACGGAGAACGAACATGACACCAGCATCGACGATGACGACGGGTTCGGGCGCGACGATTCGCGAAGGGTTCACGACGGTGACCCCCTACATCCGCGTGGCCGAGGCAGGACTCGCCGATTTCCTCGCGCAGGTATTCGACGCACAGGAGACATTCAGCGGACGCGGCGGAGGTGGCGGCATGCACCGCGAAGTGCGTGTGGCCGACTCCATGATCATGATCGGCGAAGGGGAAACAGCGGGCGGAGGCGGCGTCATGCCGATCAGACCGATGGCATTTCACGTGTTCGTGAAAGACGTCGATGCCACTTTCAGGCGAGCGCTTGCGGCGGGCGCGAGGTCGCTCGGCGAACCGGCAGACCGTCCGTACGGTGAGCGCGCGGGCTTTGTCGCCGATCCATTCGGTAACCATTGGTACATCGCCACGCCGCTCGGCCCCGAGTCGCTCGCGAGCGCACTGCGAACGGTGACGCCGCATCTCCATGTAAGGGGCGCGTCAGACTACGACGAATTCCTGCAGCGTGCGCTCGGCGCGGTGGAAGAGATGCGTCGCGACGAGGGCGGTCAGCTCCGCTATGCGAGGTTGCGGATTGGCGACAGCGCGATCGAGCTCGGTGAAGGCGAGCCGATGCCAGGGTCCTACTTGCTCTACGTTGCCGATCCCGATGCGATGTATCGGCAGGCACTCGCCGCCGGCGCAACTTCGATCATGCCGCTGACCGACGAACCGTACGGCCGCATTGGCGGTATCGCGGACGTGGCGGGTAACCAGTGGTTCTTCTCGCGGCCCGTTCGTCGCTAGCCGATGACGCGTTTTTCATTACAGGAGTACGAGTCCCGGCGGGTCTAAAGACCCGCCACTACCCATTGGGGGTCGCTATAATGTGATTGCTCAACAGGGAGCTCGTTTTACGTCACCTCCGCCACAAATTGCCCGGTACCTAATCGTGCGCCGCCTCGGCCACGGCGGCATGGGTACTGTGTACCTCGCGCGCGATCCCGATCTCGATCGAAACGTTGCCATCAAGGTACTGCGCGAGCCGCTTGCCGAGGATGAGTTGCTGCAGCGGTTCCTCCGGGAGGCGCGCGCCACCGCGAGCCTGCGTCACGAAAACCTCGTCACGATCTACCAGGTCGGTGAACACGAACACCAGCCGTTCATCGCCATGGAATACGTGGACGGCACCACGCTGTCGGAAATCGTCAAGCAGCGGCAGCCGCTCCCGGTCGGGCAGAAACTCTTGTATCTCGAGCAGATTTGCGCCGGCCTCCATCATGCGCACCGCGCCGGCATCGTCCACCGCGATATCAAGCCGGCGAACGTGATGGTCGATTCGCAGGGCATCATTCGAATCCTCGACTTCGGCATCGCTCGCGTGGCGAATTCAGGGATGACGTCTGACGGCTCCTTGATGGGCACCCTCAACTACATGTCACCGGAGCAGATGGTTGGCCGGCCTGTCGACTATCGCAGCGACATCTTCTCGGTCGGCGCTCTTGCCTACGAGTTGCTCTCGTACCACCAGGCGTTTCCCGGCTCGATGAACGATGGCCTCCTGCATCGCCTGCCGAACGAAGCCCCGGCTCCGTTCGCAGAGGTATGCCCCGGGTTGCCCCCTGACCTGGAAGGCATCGTCCTTCGCGCCCTGGAGAAAGCCCCGCAGGATCGTTTCGCGGATCTCGACGAGATGCGCACCGCAGTGCACAGGGCACGACGCAGCATCGACCCGCAACTGCAACTGGAAACGGTTGTCATCCCATCCAGGAACAAGCAGAAATCGTCGAGTCGTCCTGCATCCTCGGAGGAGCGACGTGCACTGCTCGAACGTCGGGCCCGGCAGATCGCTGTCCATCGCGACGCGGCTCGCGCCGCATTGGCACGCGGCGACCTCGATGGGGCAGCCTCCGCGTGTGACGATGCACTGACGCTGGATCCCGACGATCAGGAAGCCGCGCAACTGCTGGCCGAGATTCAACAGGCGAAGGAAGAGCGCGAGCAGGAGTCGAAGGCGCGACGTGAGCGTGAGCGCGCCGCGCGACATCGTGTGGCCGATGCGGAGCTGACGTTGTTGCGCGGAGACGTGGCGTCTGCCGCGCGTCAACTGGAGCAGGTCCTGAGCGATCAGCCCCGGGACGTCACGGCTCTGACCCTGTTGGATAAGGTACGAGACGCCGCGACGAGCGCCGGTGTCGCCCTACCGGAGTCACTTAAGGCAGACACTGGACGTGAACCCGCGGCCGTGTCGTCGAAGCCGGTCGAAGTGCCGCACACGACCGACACACGAGGCTCCTGGATGTTCGCCGTCGCCGCGGCTGCTGTCGTGGTGCTGGCGATCGGCGGTGTCGTAGTGTGGATGATGGGGAGCGACGAAGGGACGGCACCGTCACCACAGGCAGAGTCGGTGGCCACAAACGCCGGTCCCAATTCATCGAGTAATCCGTCGACGTCGCCGGCACCGACTCCAGCACCTGTGCAACCGAGTGTTGCGACAGGAGGCGGTGACGTGGCAGCGGCCCAGCCTCCACCCGCGACTCCTGCGCCTGCACCCGCGACGCCCCCGCCGGCGTCCGCGCCGTCGCCGGGCGCCGTAGATCCGTTGGACGCGCCGCTGGCGCGTATCGACCAGCTGTACCGAAAAGGCGAACTGGTCACGGCGATTGCGGATTTGGATCGCATCGGCCCATCGAGTGACAGCCGGGTTACGGCGAGAGGCGCCTCAATCTGGCAGGCGGCAGCGCGTTCGATGGACGAAGCGCACTCAGCCGCTGATAGTCAGAAGGCCGCCGACCTGGCTCAGCAGACGTATCGGCTTGCGGAGGATGCACGTCGTCTCGCCGGTACAGCCGCGAGCAGAAACGACTACGTACAGTCCAGTCGCCAAGCGCTGGTCGCCGCGACGGCATATCGACGAGCAGAGTCAGAAGCCAAGCTCGCCTCCGCCGCCGCACCGCCACCCGCATCCGCGAAACCGGCGGCACCTCCAGTCACTGCCGCGGCAACTCCACCGCCGACGATTCCCGCGCCAACCCCTGAGCCTGGACCACCGCCTGCGCGTGTGGAGACTGCGACACCTGCGCGTAGCGAAGCGCCCGCAGTTGCTGCGGCGCCGAGCCCACCGCCCGCCGCGGTCGCCAGCGCTGTCGACCGTGAGGGTCCCGGGATCCTTCGTGCACTGAAGCGATATGAGGATGCTTACGAGAAGATGAACGTGGAAGCGATTGGGGAGATCTATACGGGTCTGCTTCGAGAAACGAGTCAAGACCTCAAGCGGCAGTTCCAGAACTGTCGCGCCTACGATGTCACCTTCGCGAACACAGACGTGACCATCGGTAATGATCCGACGGCGGCCACGGTTTCAGTGCGCACCACGTACACGTGTACACCGAAGAGCCGGCAAGAGCCGCTGGCTTACACATCGTCAGAAGTCTTCAAGCTTCGTAAGGTCCGCAGCGAGTGGTTTATCGAGGAAAGGGGTTCGCTCGACAGCGGCACGCGGCGGCGCTGACCACCACCACGCATCACCCGAACGTCACGACCGGTGATGCCGTCGTAATTCTGTTTCCCGCTCCATCAGTACCGGTGAAGAACGCCTGATACGTTCCTGCCGTCAGGCTGCACACGTCATAGGTACGCCGAGTTCCACCGGCGAGATCCGTGAATGGCATGTCCACTGTGCTGGTAGTCGTACTGCCGCCCCCGTGCCGTTCCTCGGCTATGAACGTCGGATCGAGCGTGACATTGATGCCATTGGTCTCGGCGATCTCCACAGTGAATGGAAAACCAGGAAGACCACTGGCGCATGTGCCGCGGGCAACGCGTGTGCCGCCAAGAATCGAGATGACGACGTTAGCGCGGTTGGGTGTCGATCCGGGAATTGGACTGACAGCGACCGCCTGCCCCTGCGAGGTGGTCGTCAGCCCCGGACAGTTGCCGTAGGTTACTGAGGGAGCGTTGAACACGAGATTGAGACCCGACAGCGTGCCGGACACATCACCGCGTCCTTCGCAGGTGATTGCAGTTCCGCCCTGCTGCGCCGGAGTCGAGATGAGCAACGTAGCCTGGAAGCTGCCCGAGGCAAGATTCCCCGTTAGAGTCCCCGTGAGTGAGGCAGTGCTTCCCCCAGCTTCGAGCCGGCCGTTGATCTGATCAGTCCCTCGCACAGTCAGCGACAACGAGAGTGACTGCACGCCCTCGACGATCGTGAAATTGCCACCGGGGAGGCGCCGCGTGGTAATCGTCCCGTTGTAGCGAGCGCCGCCGCCGCCGACGGTCACGAGCGAGGGAGTACTGGGCAGCGTGCCTGGGCTGCAGGCTGCTGCGGTGACCAGCGCAAGCATCAGAAAGGATGACGCACGAATTCGCCTCACTGCGGTACCCATGACTAGCGATCCTGTCCCAGCAGATACGAAAACGAGAGGCTGACGATTTGGAAGCCCGGCATGTTGAATCCGCCACTGACGCGGATCTTGAGCCGCTCGCCGATCAGGGTTGCCGCACCAAGTTCAGCACGCCCGAGTGGAAGCCAGTCGATTTCATTGCCAGCCACGACGAAGGCCTCTGGAAACGGCAAGGCGAAATTCGTCGACGTCGGTCCGACCTGAACGCCGCTGACGAACCCGCGAAGTTGCGCAATGCCGCCACCGAGGTTGACGCCGATCTGCACGCGCCCTGTCCGCGCGAAGGGGAAGAAGCGATGAACTTCGACCCCAATCATTTCAGCGTCATCGGCCACGACCCTCAGTGTGTTGTGGGTGCCTTCGATCTCAAACTCCGACTCCTTCGACAAACGCTTGTGAATGAGTGACACTCCCCATTCGCCGCCGTTCGTGGTGCCACGAATGACGCCCACGCGAAACTCAGGCCCTTTGACGTCGAGCGACGTCGCATCGAACAACTCAGCAAGCCAATCTCCGGGAATGCTCCACTGGGGACTGATACCGCCGGTAATACCCCACGTGGTGTCGTCGATCTGCGCGTGCACTCGCGAGGGCACGATCACCAGGCAAACCAGGAACACGAGAATCGCACTCGGCCTCATCATCAGAACCCCCAGTCCAGTCCAATGACCGGCGTCAGGTGATCACGAAGGCCCTGATCGTTTACGGGCAGCAGAATATTGGCGGTCACCAGCGCTGTGCCGGCAAGGTTCCATTTGATTCCAGTCGCGAAGGAGATACGGTGCAGTCCGCGTGGGTCGACGGTCGCAATCGAGGCAGAGGTGATGCCGAAGGGATTCGGCAACAGCGGCAGGTCGCGGTAATCGAGGCGGCCTCCGTCGTTGAGCGTTCGCCCCATCAGTTCCGCGTTGACCGTCAGTCGATCGCTGGCCGCCCATTCGACGCCGCCGTCGTACGCCACGCCATGGCGCCCGGCATCGACGCGCGCCTGCAGGAACGGGTCGTACACCTGGAAAGCCTTTCCCCAGAACTCGAATCCAATTGAGGCGTGCGGCGCGAACCGACCTTTGGTCGTGGACCAGATGCCGCTGACCAGCGTCCGCGACACCCCGGCGCCGAGCATCGCTTCCGGATCGCCGGTCGGGATGCGCAGGTCGATGCCGAGTGCGACGCCGCCCTGACCGCGTGGATACACCCGGATCTTCGAGCGGAGGGCGATATCGCCAACGCCCGAAGCGGACGCGCTCCCTTCGGACAACTCATTCCCGATCCGATGCGAGCCGGTGACGTCCAATGTGACGAAAGGCACGGCCACGGCGACGTCGAACCAACTGTTGAGCGCGATGTTGCTGAACACGATGAGGGTGTCGGTCGTGATCGTGAGCTCTGCTGCGCCGCTGACGACCGGTGTTGCACCGACCCGCAGGGCGACTGTCTGGAGCGAGCCGTCGGTGATGCTGACGCCATCAAAGGCGTCATAGGTGGAACGGATGTAGTTGATACCGAAGCTGGCCCGTCCCTCGCCAGCGGTGATCGCGCGCTCGCCGAACATCGGGCCGAACGATGGTGCAGCTCGTTCGAATGCGCGCGTGACAGGATCGAAGGTGAACGTGAATCCGCCCGCGGACGATCCGATGGGCGCCGTCGACACCTCGAGGCCAACGAGGTCGGCGATGACGGCGCCCACATTGGACACGCCGCTGCTTTCGCCGGCGGTGTTCGTCAACCCGACTAACACGGCGCGTGGTGTCAACCCAGTCTGCGTCTGGGCGGCGGCTGGTTCTACGCTGATGATCGTCAGACACAGAACGCCAATCCCACAGAGACATCGGGACCGATCTGTCATCGGAACTCCAAGGGCTTTCACGGCGGCTCGCTTGCGTTGGAGACGCGCGGCAGCGTCGTGCCGACTCAATGATCTCGCCGCACTGACCGTTGTCAATCACTGACACAAGCGAGTTTCAGTGTTGAGGGGGAGCACAGTATACCGCGACGAGTCAGCCCCTCACTGGTTCGTGCACGGTTACACAGAGAACGATCGCTGTGACCGTTTCGAACACGACGCAGACGTGATCGGACGTAGTGACTGCGGTAGTTTTACGCAAGCATCCGTGTGTGGACGCGCGAACGCGTCACTCGGACTGGAGTGCCGCCGTCGGATCGAGCCGCATCGCGCGACGCGCGGGAACGGTACTCGCGGTGATGCCCGCAGCGACCAAGAGCGTCACCACGCCGGCAAGCACCAGGCAATTTCCACCGCCGCTGCCGACGAGGAACGCAGGCAGGACGGCCGCAATCGCCGCGGCTCCGGCCGTTCCAATCACGACTCCGATACTGAGTTGACGAAGTGTCGTGCCCGTGACGGCCCACCACACCTTGCGTGAGTCGGCGCCGAGCGCGACACGCACGCCGATCTCGCGCGTGCGGCGGGAGACGGCATACGAAGTGACCGCATAAAGACCGCACGTGGCCAGCAGCATCGCGATCGACGCGAAGATCGCGAACATCGAACCAAACAGGCGTTGTGGCCACAGCCGGCGCGCCAGCGCCTCGTCCACCGTCGACACTGGTAGTAGAGGCACGTCGGGGTCGAGTGCTCGCAGTTCGGCGTCGACGAACGCAGCAGCCGCAGTGGGTCCAGCTGATGCGCGTGCGAGCACCTGCATCGTTTGTGGAGGGTCGGTTGCGTACGACGTGTAGACGACAGGATCGAATTCCCCGGAGGGCAGCAAGCGCTGACGCACGTTGCCGACGACGCCGACGATCGTCATCCACCGGACATCACGTGCGGTGTTCAGAGACGCGTTGGGCTCAATCAGAAGGATGCGTTTGCCGACTGCTGCACCGTCAGGGAAGTGCATGCGCGCGAATCGCTCGTTGATCACCACGTTGTCGTCAGGCTGGCGCACGTCGTCGGCCGCCAACGCTCGTCCTGCGATCACGGGTGCGCCCACGACGTCGAAATATCGCTGACCGACCCGAAGCATCGAAACAAGTGGAAGAGTGTCAGGTGTAGCAACGGCCTGACCTTCGATTTGCAATCTTCGCGTGAGCGCTTCGTCGAGCGGCGCTGCGCTCGCGAGGGCTGCCTGCACTCCCGGGCCGGAAGCGAGCCGCTCCTCGAGTTGACCGAGCAGGAGCAGGCGGCGCTCGCGATCGTAGTCTCGCCGGCGGAGATCGAACGACATCTGAGTCAAATCGCTGGTGTCCACGCCAGCGTCCGTTCGCAACAGGCCGATCAGGTTCTGCATCATCAACGCCGCGCCCGTGAGCAGGACGAGCGCCAGTGCAACCTGCGCAACGACGAATGTGCTCATCCATCGTTGGCGAGTGCGACTGCCCGCGCTCCCGCGCGTCGCATCGTTCAGCATCGCCACGAGATTGGGCCGTGACGCCTGCCATGCCGGAACCAGGCCGCACACGAGCGCGCTCCCAGCGCAGAGCACCACGAGGTACGTAAACACCCTCCAATCCATCGTGAATTGCACCCACGAAGGAGGCGCTGCTTCAGCGGGGAGATTCTGAAACGCCTGCACAGCGGGATAGGACAGCGCAAGCCCGCAGAGGCCGCCCGCCGCGGATAGCAGCACGCTTTCGACCAGGAGCTGACGCACGATGCGCCAGCGGGAGGCGCCGAGCGCCAGACGGAGAGTGACGTCTCGCGACCGGTCGGCCGCGCGCGCCAGGAGCAGATTTGCCACGTTGGCGCAGGCGATGAGCAACACGAAGCCGACAGCACCGAGCAGCGCAATCAGCACCGCCATGATTGGAGGAGCGATGCGGAAGGGTGTCACGAAGGACGCGGTGTTCCGATTAGTGTCCGGGTAGCGCTCGGCGAGCGCGGCCGTGATGCCATCGAGCTCCGTCGCTGCCTGCTCGATGGTGACGCCCGGCCGCAGGCGTCCGAAGCCGTCGAGTATGTGCGTGCTCCGCGACGTCCGTTCCGCTTCCGGCAGCGACACGAGCGGCAGCCAGAATTCCACGCGATCGGGAAAACCGACCTCCGGTGGCATGACGCCGATGACCGTCGACGGAACGCCGTTGACGCGGATGGTCTTTCCCACGATCGCGGGATCGGCGCCGAAGCGGGCTCGCCAGAGGGTGCCGCCCAGAATGACGGCGGGTGACGCGCCCGTCCGATCGTCAGCCGCGGTGAAATCACGACCGAGTGCGGGAGGATGCCCGATCAATTTGAACGTGTTCCACGACACGTACGCCGCGCGCACCACGGCCGGTGCCCGTTGCTCGTCCGCGACGTCCACGGCCCGCTCCTCGGTTGCCACGATGTGTTCGAACGTGCGCCGGGCGGTCTGCCACTCCTGAAAGTCGGGGTACGAGAGCTCGGATACCGGGTTCTGCGCGTTGCCGACATTCCGCACGTTGAGCTGAACGATCCGATCGGCGCTCTCGAACGGCTGCGGGCGAAGGACCACGGCGTTGACGATGGTGAACACCGTGTTGTTGACGGCGATACCCAATCCGAGCGTCACCACAATCGTGGCTGCGAACCACGGCTGTCTTTTCATGATGCGCGCCGCGTACCGCATGTCCTCCCGGAAGCCGCGCAGCCATCCTGCGCTGGATCGCCCGTGCACGATTGGCGCTGGCGTGTGTGCCTGCGACAGCGCCTGCATGCGGTCGGCAAGTCCACCGCCTTCGCTCAGCTCCGCCAGGGCCAGGCGACGTGCGTCGGTGTCGCTTGAACCCGCCGCGCGCAACTCTTCATAGCGGTCGTCGAGATGCTGCGCCAGTTCGTCGACGATCTCAGCTTCACGGGCCGGACTGAGATGGAGCCCGGCAAGCCGGGCGCGCAACTCGCGTGTCCAGCTACCCTTCGAAGGGTCAGGCATGATCGACTCCCGTGATGAGGCCCATCGCCTCGACGAAGGCCTTCCATGTACTGCGTTGGCTCGCCAGGACGCGGCGGCCCTCCGCCGTCAGGCTGTAGAAGCGGCGTCGTCTCTGTCCGGCCTTTTCCACCCATCGACCTTGCAGCCACCCGCGTTCTTCGAGGCGATAGAGCAAGGGATAGAGCGAGGCGATGTGGAACTTGAGCTGCCCGTTGGAGCGGGTCTCGATCAACTTGCTGATCTCGTAGCCGTGGCGGGGCCGCGGTTCGAGAATCGACAGGATGATGAGTTCGGCCGAGCCCTTCTTCAGCTCGCGATCGAGCATGCGGCGATCAATAGCTGGCATAGCCATATATGCTATAGACAACTGATACCGGCGGACAAGGAGAAAGGTTCACGGGCAGCGTACAGCGCGCGGAGGGAGCGGAGGTCGCAGAGTAAAGCGCAACGCAGGGATCGCTGAGGAGCAGGGCTACGCAGAGGGGCCACGGGTGACCGCGCTTCGCGCGGTGTAAGCGAGGAGCGCCTGCGATCGCAAGCGGATTCGGATGCGTTTCAGGGCGCTTGCGAATCGCGAGGCGCTCCTCGCCTTGAGCCGGCCGTAGGCTGGCGTAGGCCGGCCACCCGTGGCCCTGATGTTGCCCGCAAGCAATTCAGCCCCGGCGAATCTCTGCCCCCCGGCGATCTCTGCGCTGATCGTTTCTCTGCGGCCTCGGCTCGCTCAGTGCACGACGCCGCTAAAGGATGCCGAGCGGCGGGGCCGGATCGCCAAGCATCGCGCCGCCCACGATCTCGAGGAAACTG
>Ga0075420_100000752_pt1 | contig 26647 bp, 28 predicted proteins | sample SoiMetdeltSBSDD4_FD_75296 | JGI IMG/M metagenome (GOLD analysis project Ga0075420, IMG submission 75296) | Bulk soil microbial communities from a Populus tree surrounding site in Tennessee, USA - Soil MetaG P. deltoides SBSDD4 | ecosystem: Environmental > Terrestrial > Soil > Tree plantation...
GCTCACGATCCCCGCCGAGGGCGGCGGCGAGGTGGACCGCGTCTCCGTCTCCGTCACCGTGGTGCCCTCCGCCGGGCTGATGCGCGTGAACGGCGGTGCTGCAGTACCGGACGGGGTCTGGGTGACCCTGCCCAGCGAGAGCAAAGAGGCCTACGCGAAGCTCACAGCCGGGCTTACGCCCCGCCCGGCGAGGACGCTTCCGAGCGTGGGCGAGGACGCGCTGCCGGCCGCCCGCGTCGATGAGGTCGTCGAGCCCCCGAACACCGCTACAGCGGAGGCCGACAGCGACGGCTCGAACGTTTGGATCGTCGCGCTGGGCGGTGGCGTGCTAGCGGCGCTCTTGGCGGGGTTGCTGCTCTGGATGCGCCACCGCCGCGCGTCGATGCCGCCAGCGGCGCCCGAGGCACCGGGGTAGGGGCGCTCGGGTCTGCCCAAGGCGTCCGGCAGGGGGCAGGACACTCCGGGGATTCGTCGGGTCGGGGCTGGTCCGGCTCGGCTGGAAGCGGGCACGAAAGCAGCGCTGATTGCGGGCTGTTTGCCCACCTGTTTGCCTAAGGGTCCGAAAACGGCTCTAGCATGCGGGAAGTTGTGGTTCCTTTAACCCGGTCCTGAGAGGCCAGGAAGGGGCAGTTCAGTTGGAAGAGAAGACGGTCCTCGACCGCGAGGACATGCGGCGAACGCTGGTGCGGATAGCGCACGAGATCGTCGAGAAGACAGGGGGAGAGGGGGTCGCGGTCGTGGGCATCCACCGTCGCGGCGCCGTGCTGGGCGCGCGCTTGCGCGACCTCGTGGCCGAGCTCGTGGGCGAGCCCGTGCCGCTCGGCGACATCGACATCAGCTTCTACCGCGACGACGTCGGCATCCGCGGGCCCGACTATCAGCCCGTCGTGCACGCCTCTCACATCGACTTCCCGGTCGGCGACACCACCGTCGTGCTCGTCGACGACGTGCTCTACACCGGCCGCACGGTGCGCGCCGCGATCGACGCGCTGTTCGACTACGGCCGCCCGCGCCGGGTGCAGCTGGCGGTGCTGGCCGACCGCGGCCACCGGGAGCTGCCGATCCGCCCCGACTACGTGGGCAAGAACCTGCCCACATCGCGGATCGAGCGGGTGAACGTGCGCGTCGAGGAGCTCGACGGCAGGGACGAGGTCGGGATTACTGAGCTTGCCGAGGAGGAGATCCAGCATGCGTAGGCACCTGCTCTCCGTCGACGACCTCTCGCGAGAGGACATCGAGCATATCCTCGGCCGAGCCGAGAGCTTCGCGGAGGTCTCGGGCCGCGAGATCAAGAAGGTGCCCACGCTGCGGGGCCGCACGGTGATCAACCTCTTCTACGAGGCCTCCACGCGCACGCAGTCGAGCTTCGAGCTGGCCGCCAAGCGGCTGTCCGCCGACCTGGTGACGATCAAGGCGGCGGGCTCGGCGGTCGACAAGGGCGAGTCGCTCAAGGACACGGTCCAGACGCTGTCGGCCTACGACCCGGCGGCGATCGTGATCCGCACCCCGCACGCCGGGGCGGCCGGGCTGGTGGCAGGCTGGACCCGCGCCTCGGTGCTGAACGCGGGCGACGGCAAGCACGAGCACCCCACCCAGGCGCTCCTCGACCTGTTCGCGCTCAAGCGGCGCGCCGGGTCGCTCGAGGGGCTCAGGGTGTGGATCGTCGGGGACGTGCTGCACAGCCGGGTGGCACGCTCGAACGTGCTGGCCTTCACGCGGATGGGCTGCCACGTCACGGTCTGCGGGCCGCCCACGCTGATCCCGCGCGGGATGGAGTCGCTCGGCTGCGAGGTTCGCTACACGCTCGACGAGCTGGGCAGCGCCGACGTGGTCTACGCGCTGCGGATGCAGCGCGAGCGCATGACCGGCTCCTTCGTGCCCTCGCTGCGCGAGTACGCCGCGCGCTACCAGATCGACGGGCGGCGGCTCGGCCCGAGTCAGCTCCTGATGCACCCTGGGCCGGTCAACCGCGGGGTGGAGCTGGCCGCCGAGGTGATCGACTCGCCCCAGGCGCTCATCACCGAGCAGGTGGAGTCCGGCGTGGTGGTCCGCATGGCGGTGCTCTACGAGCTGCTCGCCGGACGCGGAGTGCCTGGCGGCGTGCGCGCGGCCGAGACGGAGCCGCAGCCGGCATGAGCGGCCTACCCGCCCTCGAGCGGACCCAGACACCGCCCGCCACGGTGCTCGTGCGCTCGGTACGGCTGCTCGACCCGCGCGCCGGGATCGACACGCGCGCCGACCTGCTCGTGCGCCAGGGCGAGATCGCCGAGCTGGGCGACTCGCTCGAGGCCCCGGAGGGGGTTGAGCTCGTGGACGGCACCGGCCTGCACGCCTTCCCCGCCTTCGTGGACCCGCACGTGCACCTGCGCACGCCGGGGCGCGAGGACGAGGAGGACATCGACTCCGGCAGCCGCGCCGCGGCCGCCGGCGGCTTCTGCACGATCCTCGCCCAGCCGAACACCGAGCCGGTGGTCGACTCGGCTCCGGTGCTGCGCTCGCTGCGCGAGCACGCTCGGGTCGAGGCTCGCATCCCGGTGGGATTCATGGCCGCCGTGACGGTCGGGCAGCGCGGCGAGGGGCTCACTGAGATGGCGGAGCTGGCCGACGCCGGCGCGGCCGGCTTCACCGACGACGGGCTGCCGGTGCGCTCCGCCGGCGTGCTGCGACAGGCGCTCCAGTACCAGCGGCTGGCCGGCCGGATGATCGCCCTGCACGAGGAGGACCCCTCCCTGTCCGGGCAGGGCGTGATGCACGAGGGGGACGTCTCGGCCCAGCTCGGCGTGGCGGGCATCCCGTCGGTGTCGGAGTCCACGATGGTGGCGCGCGACTGCGCGCTGGCGCGCTACGAGGGAGGCCGCATCCACGTCCAGCACGTGTCCGCGCGCGAGACCGTGGAGGCGATCGAGACGGCCAAGGCGAACGGCACGAAGGTCAGCTGCGAGGTCACGCCGCATCACCTCCTGCTCACCGACGAGGCGGTGCGCGACCTCGACACCCACATGAAGATGAACCCGCCGCTGCGCTCCGAGCAGGACCGCGAGGCCCTGGTGGCCGCGCTGCGCTCGGGGTTGATCGACTGTGTGGCCACCGACCACGCGCCGCACTCGCGCGAGGAGAAGGAGCAGCCGTTCGAGCTGGCGCCGATGGGGGTCACGGGCCTCGAGACGGCGTTCGCCGCGATCCACACCGGCCTGGTGCTGCCGGGGGTCGTCGACCTCGGCCTCGTGATCGAGCGGATGACCTGCGGCGGCGTGCCGTTCGGCCTGCCGGTGCCGTCGCTCGCGCCCGGGTCGCCGGCGAACGTCTGCCTCGTGGACCTCGACGCCGACTGGGAGGTTGGCGAGGCCGGCTACGAGAGCCGCTCGGACAACTGCGCCTTCGGCGGCCGGCGGCTCACCGGTCGCGTGCGGATGACGATCGCCGACGGCTCGGTGGCCTACCGCGAGCGCACCTTCGCCCTGGGGGCGGTCGTGTGAGGCTGCGCAGCGTTGCTTTCCTGCTGCTCGAGGACGGAACCCGCTTCGACGGGGAGGCCGTGGGCGCGATCGGCGCCGACGGCGTCGGCGAGGTCGTGTTCAACACCTCCATGTCGGGCTACCAGGAGGCCGTGAGCGACCCGAGCTATGCCGGGCAGATCATCGTGTTCACCACGGCCCACGTGGGCAACTACGGCGTGGCCTCGGCGCACATGGAGTCGGATCGCGTGCACGCCCGCGCGGTGATCATGCGCGAGGGCATGGACCGCGAGGACGCAGCTCACGCCGAGGGCGGCTGGCTCACCTGGCTCGCCGACTGCGGCGTGCCGGCTCTGACCGGCGTCGACACGCGCGCGCTCGTGCGCCACATCCGGGACAAGGGGGCGATGCGCGGCGGTGTCTTCGATGCCGAGCTCCCCGAGGCGCAGGCGCGCGAGCGGATCGAGGCCGAGCCGGCGATGGACGGCCGGGATCTCGCTCGCGAGGTCACCCCGCGCGAGCCGCTGCTGCTGGCCGACGCCGGCGGGGGCCCGCGGGTACTCGGGATCGACACCGGCATCAAGAGCTCGATCGTGCGCAACCTGCGCGAGCGCGGCGTCCAGCTCGAGCTCCATCCCTGCACCGTCTCCGCGGACGAGCTCCTGGCCCGCGACCCCGACGCGGTGTTCCTGGCCAACGGCCCCGGCGATCCCGCCGCGCTCGACTACGTGGTCGACACCGTGCGCGGGGTGGTGGGAAAGGTGCCGGTCTGGGGCATCTGCCTCGGCCACCAGCTGCTCTGCCGCGCGGTGGGGCTCGAGACCTTCAAGCTGCCGTTCGGCCACCGCGGCGCCAACCACCCGGTCAAGGACCTCGAGACCGGGCGGATCGAGATCACCTCGCAGAACCACGGCTTCGCGGTGCTCGGCCCCGGCGGCGAGCGCCGGATCGAGTCCGACGATCCCGTGCGCTGGGACACGGACTTCGGCACCGCGGAGCTCTCGCAGCTGAACCTCTACGACCGCACCGTGGAGGGCCTCGTCCTGCGGGACGTGCCGGGCTCGACGGTCCAGTACCACCCCGAGGCCGGCCCGGGACCGCACGACGCCGTGCATCTCTTCGACCGCTTCATCGAGCGCCTTGCCGCGTAGGCACGACATCAGGAAGATCCTTGTGATCGGCTCGGGGCCAATCGTGATCGGCCAGGCCGCCGAGTTCGACTACTCGGGAGCGCAGGCGTGCAAGGTGCTGCTCGAGGAGGGCTACGAGGTGGTGCTCGTGAACTCGAACCCGGCCACGATCATGACCGACCCCGAGTTCGCCACCGCCACCTACATCGAGCCGCTCCTGCCCGACTCCGTGGCCAAGGTGATCGAGCGCGAAAAGCCGGACGCCATGCTGCCCACGCTCGGCGGCGGCACCGCGCTCGACCTCGCGCGCCGGCTCTCGGAGGACGGCACGCTCCGCAAGCACCGGGTCGAGCTGATCGGCGCCGACTACGAGGCGATCCGGCGGGCCGAGGACCGCGACCTGTTCCGCACGACAATGGAGCGCGCCGGCCTGCGGGTGCCGCGCAGCGCGGCCGTCAAGTCGATGCGAGAGGCCGAGCAGGCGCTGCCGAAGCTCGGCCTGCCCGCGATCGTGCGCCCGGGCTTCACAATGGGCGGCGCAGGCGGCGGGATCGCGCGCTCAGAGCCGGAGTACCGCCAGGTGGTGGCCGAGGGGCTGGCGGCCTCGCCGATCGGGCAGGTGCTCGTGGAGGAGTCGGTGATCGGCTGGGGCGAGTTCGAGCTCGAGGTGATGCGCGACCACCGCGACAACGTGGTGATCGTCTGCTCGATCGAGAACGTCGACCCGATGGGGGTGCACACGGGCGACTCGGTGACCGTCGCACCCCAGCAGACGCTCTCCGACGTCCAGTACCAGCAGCTGCGCGACCAGGCGCTCACGGTCATCCGCGCGGTGGGGGTCGAGACCGGCGGCTCGAACATCCAGTTCGCCGTAAACCCGGCCACGGACGAGATCGTGGTGATCGAGATGAACCCGCGCGTGTCGCGCTCGTCGGCGCTCGCCTCGAAGGCCACCGGCTTCCCGATCGCCAAGATCGCGGCGCGCCTGGCGGTGGGCTACGCGCTCGAGGAGATCGACAACGACATCACCAAGAAGACGCCCGCGAGCTTCGAGCCCACGATCGACTACGTGGTGGTCAAGTGGCCGCGCTTCGCCTTCGAGAAGTTCCCCGGCGCCGACGGTCAGCTGCACACCTCGATGCAGTCGGTGGGCGAGGCGATGGCGATCGGGCGCACGTTCAAGCAGGCGTTCGCGAAGGCGATGCGCTCGCGCGAGCTCGACGTGACCGACCCGTCCGCGGCGGAGCTGCTCGAGCGTCTCGAGAGCCCCTCGCACGACCGCTACGAGCTGATCTTCCAGGCCATCGCGAACGGCGCGAGCGAGGCGGAGCTCTGCCGGCGCACCGGGATCGATCCCTGGTTCATGGCGGAGATCGCGGCGCTCGCGCGGGGAGAGGACCCCCAGGCCGGGCTCGAGCGCTCCTTCAAATCGGTGGACACCTGCGCCGCCGAGTTCGAGGCCGAGACGCCCTACTTCTACTCGGGCTGGGAGCGGAGTGCCGCTCACGAGGTCGAGCGCGGCGAGCGCCCGTCGGTCGTAATCCTCGGCTCCGGGCCGAACCGCATCGGCCAGGGGATCGAGTTCGACTACTGCTGCGTGCACGCCGCGATGACGGTGCGCGACTCGGGCCGGGACGCGGTGATGATCAACTGCAACCCCGAGACCGTCTCGACCGACTACGACACCTCCGACCGGCTCTACTTCGAGCCGCTCACGTTCGAGGACGTGATGGGCGTGATCGAGATCGAGCGGCCGGAGGGCGTGATCGTCCAGTTCGGAGGGCAGACCCCCCTGCGGCTGGCGCATCAGCTGGGCGACGCCGGCGTGCGTCTGCTCGGAACGCCGGTGGAGTCGATCCACCTGGCCGAGGACCGGCCGAGCTTCGGCCGGCTGCTCGCCGAGCTCGGCCTGAAGGGACCGCCGTACGCCACCGCCGAGTCGCCCGAGGCGGCGCTGGCAGCCGCCGAGGGGGTGGGCTACCCGCTGCTCGTGCGCCCCTCGTACGTGCTCGGCGGGCGTGCGATGGAGATCTGCTACTCGCGCGCCGCGCTCGCGGACTACCTCGACCGGGTGGGCACCGAGTCGACCATCTTCCTCGATCGCTTCCTCGAGAACGCGATCGAGGTCGACGTGGACGCGCTCTCTGACGGCGAGCAGGTGGAGATCGGCGCGATCATGCAGCACGTCGAGGAGGCGGGCGTGCACTCGGGCGACTCGGCCTGCGTGATCCCGGCGATGTCGCTCGGCGAGGAGATGCTCCGCCAGGTCGAGGAGGCCACCGCGGCCATCGCGCTCAGGCTCGGCGTGGTCGGGCTGATCAACATCCAGTTCGCGGTCTACGGGGACGAGGAGCTGTATGTGATCGAGGCCAACCCGCGCGCCTCCCGCACCGTGCCGTTCGTGTCGAAGGCGATCGGGGTGCCGCTGGCCAAGGTCGCCTGCCGGCTGATGCTCGGCGAGCGGCTCGCCGATCTCGAGCTCGACATCCCGCGCAGCCCGCGCCACGTGTCCGTGAAGGAGGCGGTGCTCCCCTTCGGGCGGTTCCCGGGCGCGGACTCTCTGCTCGGGCCCGAGATGAAGTCCACGGGGGAAGTGATGGGCGTGGCCTCCGACTACCCCGCGGCGTTCGGCAAGGCGCAGGCGGCCGCCGGCGCCAAGCTGCCCGCGGGCGGCACCGTGTTCATCTCCGTGACAGACGGCGACAAGCCCGCCGCCACGCAGATCGCCGCCGCCTTCTGCGACATGGGCTTCCGGGTGATGGCCACCGGCGGCACGGCCGGCGCGATCCGGCGCATGGGCGTGCCGGTGGAGCGGATCCAGAAGCTGTCGGAGGGCTCGCCGAACGTCGTCGAGCGGATCGATGCCGGCGAGGTCGACCTCGTGATCAACACGCCCACCGGCTCCGGCGCGCGCGCGGACGGCTACGAGATCCGCCGCTCGGCGGTGGGCCGCGGGATCCCCTGTATCACCACGATGTCCGGGGCGAGCGCAGCCCAGCGGGCGATCCGGGCGCGGCGCTCGGGCGAGAGCTCGGTGATCTCGCTGCAGGAGCTGCACGGGTTCGCGCCGGCCGAGGACCGTGAGAGCTCCCGCGCGCGTTGAGCCGCGCACCCTGGCGCCGCCGGAGCGGCGGCTGGCGCGGGTATCAGGGGTGGAGCGGCTGGGCGCCTACCACTTCATCAGCGCCGAGGACGAGCAGGGGCCGCCGGATCCGCGCCCGGGCCAGTTCTACATGCTCGCGGCGCACGAGCGCTGGGGCGGGGGAGCGGACGAGCGCCCGTACCTGCCGCGCGCCTTCTCGCACGCGCGGGCACGGCTCGAGAGCGATGGGCTGGCGCTCTCCTTCCTGCTGGAGGCGATCGGGCCGGGCACCCAGCGGCTCTCGCGGCTCGAGGCGGGGGAGGAGCTCGCCCTCGTGGGACCGCTCGGGATCGGCTTCCGGCCGCCGGAGGACGGCACGCGGGCGCTGCTCGTGGGCGGTGGGATCGGGGTCGCGCCGCTCCTGTGCCTGAACGAGGAGCTGCCCGACGCCGGGGTGCTGCTCGGCTTTCGCTCCGCCGCCCACGCCCAGGCCGCCGCACTCTTCCCGGGGAGCCCCGACGTGGTGACCGACGACGGCTCTGTGGGTCGCCGCGCGCTCGTGAGCGAGCCGCTCGTGGCGGCGCTCGACGCGGACCCCGCCGCGACGGTGTTTGCGTGCGGGCCGCCGCCTATGCTCGAGGCCGTGCGCGCCCTCTGCGTGGAGCGCGGCGTGCCGGCGCAGCTGGCGCTCGAGTCGGGGATGGCCTGCGGCTACGGCGCCTGCTTCGGCTGCGTCGTCCCCACGGCCGAGGGCTACGTGCGCCTCTGCGTCGACGGGCCGGTGCTCAACGCGCACATGCTCGAAACGGCGATCTTCCCCGGAGCCGGACATTGAGCGCCGGCGCGCCCTCGCGCACGACCACACTATGTGGCGTAACGCTCGACGGGCCGGTCCTGAACGGGTCCGGCACCTTCGACGCGATCGCCGCGCGGCGCGCGTTCGGCGACGTTTTGCTGGAGCGCTTCCCGTTCCACGCGTTCGTGTCCAAGACCATCACCGCCGAGCCGCGCCAGGGCAACCCGCCGCCGCGCCTGTGGGAGACGGCCGCCGGGCTGATCAACTCGATCGGGCTGCCGAACAAGGGGCTCGAGGGCTTCCTCGCGTCCGACCTGCCGGAGCTGGCCGAGCTGCCGGTGCCGCTGGTGATCTCCGTGATGGGCTTCAGCCGCGACGAGCTGGCGCGGCTCGCGGCCGCCGTGGGGGAGCGCGAGGAGGTGGCGATGATCGAGCTGAACGTGTCGTGCCCGAACGTCGAGACCGGCCTCGTGATGGGCGCCGACCCCGCCGAGACCGCTCGCGCGCTCGAGCGCGTGCGACCGCTCTGCGAGCGGCCGCTGATCGTGAAACTCACCCCCAATGCGTCCGACCCCCCCGCGGTGGCCCGCGCCGCCGAGGAGGCCGGCGCCGACGCCGTCTCGCTCGTGAACACGCTCAAGGGGATGGCGCTCGGGCCGGACGGCCGCACGCCCTGGCTCGGCGGCGGCACCGGCGGCCTGTCGGGACCCGCCATCCGGGCGATCGCGCTGCAGCAGGTTCAGTCTGTCGCTCAGGCCGTCGGGATACCGGTGATCGGGATGGGCGGGATCGCGACCGGCCGCCACGCGGCCGAGCTCCTCGCCGCCGGGGCCACCGCGATCGCGGTCGGGACGGAGAGCTTTCGCGATCCTGGCGCGGGAAGGAGGGTCGCGGCCGAGCTGGCGGCCTCGCTCCCCGAGCGAGCGGTCGCCGGACGACCGTGACTAACCTCCCGCCTGGTCATCCACCACCCATTCGGGGGAGGGTTGGGCCCGTTTTTGCCGCAGGGTGCGGGATCTTCGCGACGTGTGCGTCACCATGTACGCAGGTCCCTTTGAAAAGCCCTGCAAACTCGCGGAAAACGCTCAAGGAGCCGCAACTTCCCTAAAGCTCAGGTCGAGGTCGAGCCGAATTCGCGCTTTTTTTGCCGGTTGAGGCTCGACGGGAGCGGGGGAGCGTGTACTATCGCCGCCCATGCCGGCCGCGCCCCCCACGTCCGCCAAGAGCCAGACGGCGGGTCTCGCACCCGAGCGCTCGCTCACCCAGCGCATGGACGCGTTGAAGCGCGCGAACGAGATCCGCACCCAGCGCGCAAGCCTCAAACGCGACCTCAAGGCGGGGCGCAGGCAGATCCACGGATTGCTCCTGGATCCGCCGGAATACCTGCTGACAGCCAAGGTTTTCGACCTGCTCCTGGCGGTGCCCAAGTACGGCCGCGTGAAGGTCAACCGCATTCTCACCCACTGCCGCATCTCTCCGAGCAAGACGATCGGCGGACTGTCTCAGCGGCAGCGCCACGAGCTCGTCTCGTACCTGCGGCGATAGGCGCCCGAGCTACCCCGATCCTGGTCATCACAGGCCCCTCGGGGGTCGGCAAGGGGACCCTGATCAGGGGGCTCTTGGAGCGGGTTGGGGGACTCCAGCTGGCCGTGTCCGCGACCACGCGCGCGCCGCGCGGGAGCGAGGTGAACGGGGTCGATTATCACTTCCTCTCCCAGGAGGACTTCGATCGCCGCGTGGCCGCGGGCGAGTTCGTAGAGCACGCCGTGTACGCCGGGAACAGCTACGGGACGCTGCGCAGCGAGCTGGAGCGGCCCGCGCGCGGAATCGTGCTGGAGATCGACCTCCAGGGCGCCCGCCAGGTACGCGACGCGCTGCCCGAGGCCACGCTCGTGTTCATCGAGCCGCCCTCGTTCGCGGCGCTCGAGGAGCGCCTTACCGGGCGCGCCTCCGACTCGAGCGAGCAGATCGAGCGGCGCCTTCGGGCTGCGAGCGAGGAACTCGCGGCCGCCGGGGAGTTCGACCACCGGGTGGTGAACGACGACGTCGAGCGGGCCCTTAAGGAGCTCGCGGAGCTCGCCGCTACCATGTGTGAGCCGTGATCAAGCCGCGTCTAGACAAGTTGCTCGAGCAGGTCGACTCGCACTACGCCTGCGTCCTGGTGTCCGCCAAGCGCGCCCGCCAGATCAACTCCTACTACCACAACCTCGGCGAGGGCACCTTCGACGAGTACCCGCCGCCGATGGTCGAGACGGGCTCGAAGAACTACCTCAAGATCTCCCTCGAGGAGATCGCCGCCGGGAAGATCAAGTACCGCTACCGGTAGGTACCGGATCATGGCGCGCATCCTGCTCGGAGTAACCGGCGGGATCGCCGCCTACAAGGCAGTGGAGCTGGTCCGCCTGGCCACCGGGGCCGGCCACGCCGTGCGCGTGGTGCAGACCCCTGCCAGCCTCCGGTTCGTTGGCCGGGCCACCTTCGAGGGCGTGACGGGCGCGCCGGTGCTGGTCGACGAGTTCGAGCCCGACCCCGCCCGCGGCGCCTTCCCGGGCGACCCGGCGCCCGACCACGACCCGATCTCGCACCTCGAGCTCGTGGCCCGCTGCGACGCGCTCTGCTTGGTGCCGGCGTCGGCGAACACGCTCGCGAAGCTCGCCGGCGGGCTTGCCGACAACCTGCTCACGAGCGCCGCGCTCGCGAACGTGGCGCCGCTCGTGCTCGCGCCCGCGATGAACAACCGCATGTGGGAGCACCCGGCCACGCGCGCGAACCTCGAAACGCTGCGCTCGCGCGGCGCGCACGTGGTGGAGCCGGCCAGCGGCGCGCTCGCGTCGCGCGGCGAGTGGGGGGTTGGCCGCCTCGCGGAGCCCGCAGTGATCCTCGAGGCGATCGAGGGCGTGCTCGCCACCGGCGGGCCGATGGACGGCCTGCGCGTGCTCGTCACGGCGGGCGGAACACGCGAGCCGATCGACTCGGTGCGCTACGTGGGCAACCGCTCGTCGGGGCGGATGGGCCTCGCGCTCGCGGAGGAGGCGGCCCGACGCGGCGCCGAGGTCACCCTCGTCTGCGCGCACGTCTCGTTGCCGCGGCCCGCGGGCGTCCGCACGATCGAGGTTGGCACGAGCGCGGAGCTCGAGACCGCGGTCCGCGCGGAGTTCGATGGCGCCGACGTGCTCGCGATGGCCGCCGCGCCGGCGGACTTCCGCCCCGCCGAGCCGGCCGCCCACAAGATCTCGAAGGCGGGTCGCGACGGCCTCGTGGTCGAGCTCGAACCCACCACCGACATCCTCGCCGCCGTGGCGGCGGGCCGCCGCCCGGGCCAGACCGTGGTGGGCTTCGCCGCCGAGCACGGAGCGGGTGGCGTCGAGCGTGCCCGCGAGAAGCTCGAGCGCAAGGGCCTCGACGCCGTGGTCGTGAACGACATCTCGCGCCCCGACATCGGCTTCGACAGCACCGACAACGAGGTCATGATCGTCACGAGAGCGGGAGAGGCGGCCGTGCCGCGCGGCCCGAAGGCACAGGTGGCAGCGGCCGTGCTCGACGCCGTGGAGCGCCTGAGGGCCGGCGCCGCCGCGCCGACTACCGTGGAAGGGGAATCGTGAGCGGCGAGGGTGCATACGAGTTCTTCAAGAAGGGCAGCGAGCTGCTCGAGCGCGGCGACTTCATGGCCGCCTCGGTGCCGCTCGAGCGCGCCCGCTCACTCGAGCCGGACAAGGGCTCGATCCGTGAGGCGCTCGGGCGGGCCTACTTCCGCTCGGCGCGCTTCGAGCAGGCCGCCGAGGAGTTCGCGGCGCTGGTGGAGCGCTACCCCGTGAACGACTACGCCCACTTCTGCCTGGGCCGCTCGCTCGAGAAGACGGGCCGCACCGCCGAGGCACGCAAGCACGCGGCGCTGGCGGCCTGCATGCGGCCCGACCGCAAGGACTACCAGGCGTTTCGCGAGCGGCTGCGGGCCGCCTGAGACCTCGGCTCAGCCTCCACCGTTCAAGCCTCCCAGCGTCAGGCCGGCGGCCATCGCGTCGGGGTCGTTCACCGGCAGGCGCTGCGGCGGCCCGCTCCGAAGCAGTGGACGGCCGCCGTCGATCGTTCCCGGCCGCCAGCGCGCGCCCGTCACGCCCTGGGCGCTGAGATCGGTGATGAGCACGCCGGTCGCCGCGGTGTCGCTCGAGTGGGCGCCGAAGACGAAGTTCCCGAGCGAGTAGGCCACCAGCGCCCCGCCGGAGCGGCGGAGCGGCTGCAGGACGTGGGGGTGGGCGCCGATCACGAGCTGGGCTCCCGCGTCTGCGGCGACCTTCGCCAGCTCCGCCTGATCGGCGGTCTCGGCGGGCATCTTCTCGATCCCCCAGTGGAAAGTGGCCACGACCACGTCGGCGCGCTTGCGCGCGGCGCGGACGGCCTTGTCCACGGTCTCCGGGGTGGCCCACGCGACCCCGGGCCGCCCGGGCTCGGCCGCGAACTCCAGCGGGAGGATGTTCGAGAAGCCGACGAACCCCACCCGGAGCCCCAGCCGCTCCACCACCTGGGGCTGGAGCGCGCGTTCCGGGCCGGAGCCCGCGCCCACCGCCCGCATCCCCAGCCGTTCCACGCCCCGCACGGTGTCCAGCATCGCGATGGGGCCGTAGTCGCCGACGTGGTTGTTGGCCAAGTTCAGGACGTCGACCCCGGAGTGGCGCCTGAGGCCCGCCAGCGCGGCCGGCGTGCCGCGGAAGTTGAACTGCTTGGGGAACGGCGTACCGCGCCGGGACACGGCGCTCTCGAGGTTCCCGAAAGCGATGTCGGCGCGCTGAAGGGCCTCGCCGGCACTCTCCCAGGGGTAGCGGGGGCCCTCGGCCTCGATTGCGGCGCCGGGCACGTCGCCGAGATTGATGTCCCCAACGGAGGCCAGCCGCAGCGGCCGGATCGTGACCGCCGCGGGACGGGAGGTTCCCTCCCCCGCTCGCACGCGGACGCTCGCCTCGCCCGGCGCGCTCGCCACCCGGCCCGCGACGAGGAAGCGGCCGTCCTCGCCGGCGCTGCCGTTGCCGGCAGCGTGCCAGTCGCCGCCCGGCCGCCGCATCTCGACCACGAGCTCGGCCCCGGCGGACGCGCCGTCGCCCGCGAGCTCGATCCGGCCCCCGGGGGCCACGACCGCCCGCGAGGGCTCCGCCGAGAGGTCGCCCTCGCCGGCCCCAGAACGCGAGCCCAGCACGGAGGCCAGCTGCACGAGCACGGCGATGCCCACCAGCGATATCGAAACCGCCGCCGCGGCCCAGCGCGGCACCGGGAGCTCCCAGGGCCTCGGGGGCGCGGGGGCGTGCACGTCCACGTGCTCCGCGCCGGCCTCGAGGCCCTCGAGCTCGTCGCCCAGGTTCCACTGCGGATCGAGCTCCGCGGGAGGCTGCGACGGCGCAGGTGGGTTCCGCCGCGCCGCCGGGCTCAGCGGCCCGGGGCGTGCCCCGCTTTCCTTCGCATCGGGCTCGGTCGCCATGTGTCTCTCTGCGCCTCGCCGGCCGGGCGGCGCGCGCCTCCAGTGCTTCGCCGCGGGGCCGCAGCGTCCTGCGCGCCCGCCCGGTCAGGCGTTGCGCGCGCGGCTGCGGGCCGCCAGAGCGGCCTCCACCACAAGCCCGAGCAGGCGGTCGAGCGTCCGCTCGTCGACCGCGGCCACGGGCAGGTCCGCGTGCACCCAGATCTCGCGCGAGCGCGTGCAGGCGAAGCGCACGAGGCGCGTCTGCCGGTTCCACCAGAGCAGCATCCACGGATCGAGCTCGGCGCCCGCAGCGAGGGCGGGCGCCTTGGCGCGCACGAGCTCGTCGGCGATCGACAGCCCGATGTCGAGCGGCTCGTCGAGTGACTCGGCCGAGAGCGTAAGCCCCCATTCGGCCTTGGCCAGGCGCCGGCAACCGCCCGGGAGGGCGCTCAGGTAGGCGTCCACGACGTCGGCGGCGGCCATTCGGTCAGAGTACGGGCGCTATGCGGGCGGTCGTTCAACGGGTCACGGAGGCCGCGGTGCGCGTGGAGGACAGGGAGGTCGCCCGGATCGGGCCCGGCCTACTGGTGCTGCTCGGTGTTCGCCGCGGCGACCGGCCGGAGGCGGCCGACCGGATCGCCGGCAAGCTCGAGCGCCTGCGCGTGTTCGCCGACGACGAGGGACGCATGAACCGCTCGGTGCGCGAGGCCGGCGGCGAGCTGCTCGTGGTCTCGCAGTTCACGCTCTACGGCGACGCGCGCAAGGGCAACCGGCCGAGCTTCGTGGACGCCGCTCCCCAGGACGAGGCGGAGCCGCTCTACGAGCGCGTGCGCGCGGCGCTCGGCGCGCAGGGCGGCGTGTTCGGCGCGAGCATGGAGGTCTCGTCGGTGAACGACGGACCGGTGACGCTCGTGCTGGAGGCGTAGCCGCCCGGCTCGGTCGGCTACGGGGAGATTTGCGTACACTCGGGGGTCGCTAGGACTTTCAGTCGTACGCGCGGGCCCGGTGTCCGCGCGCCTGGAGGTGGGCTTCGCAGCCCACCTTTTTTCTTGGGACATGCAGATCGACTCGCTTACAACCGACATCGAGGAGCGGCTCGCGACCGTGGAGCCGCAGGTCGAGGTGCTCGCCTGCGAGCAGGTCGGTCGTGAGCGGCTGCGGCTGTTCATCGACCATCCCCAGGGCGTGGACCTGGGGCTGTGCGAGCGGGTCACGCACCACCTGCGGGACCTGCTCGCGGACTACGGGCTCGAGGTGTCCTCGCCCGGGCCGGAGCGGCCGCTCACCAAGCCGGGTCATTTCCGCCGCTTTCTCGGGCGGCGCGCGCGCGTGCGCCTGCGCGAGCCGAGGGACGGCCACAAGAGCTTCACCGGGGAGCTCGTCGGCGCGAACGACGACGAGGTGACCGTCGCCGCCGACTCCGGGGTCGTGACGATCCCGTACTCGGAGATCAACAGGAGCAACCTGCTGCCAGGGTCGGTCAGCTCGACCGGCGCAGGGGATGAAGAGGGGGAGCGATGACAAAGGAGATCGTCGAGGCCGTCGGGGTCCTCGAGCGGGAAAAGGGAATCTCCGCCGACCGGCTCATGGCCGCGCTGGAGGATGCGCTGCTGTCGGCCTACAAGAAGACGCCCGAGGCCGCGAAGTACGCGCGCGTGGAGGTCGACCGCTCATCGGGGGACTTCCGCGTCTACGAGCTGATGCTGCCGCCCGACCTCGAGGAGCAGCTGCTCGACGAGGTCGAGGAGGAGGCGGGAGAGCCGACCGTCGATCCTGAGACCGGGGAGATGGTCTACCCCGAGCCGCCCGAGATCGACCAGGAGCGGCTGTTGCAGTACCGCGACCAGATCGACGAGCGCGACGCCACGCCCGACGACTTCGGCCGTATCGCTGCCCAGACCGCCAAGCAGGTGATCCTCCAGCGGATCCGCGAGGCCGAGCGGGACATGATGTTCACCGAGTACCAGGACCGCGTGGGCGAGCTGATCACCGGCATCGTGCAGCAGTCCGACTCGCGCTACACGCTCGTGCAGCTGCGCGAGCGGGTCGAGGCGCTGCTGCCGCGCGGCGAGCAGGTGCACGGCGAGCGCTACGACCACGGCGCCCGCATCAAGGCGATCATCACCGACGTCTCGAACCAGGCGAAGGGGCCGTCGATCATCGTGTCGCGGCGCTCGCCAGACCTGATCCGGTCGCTGTTCGAGCTCGAGGTGCCGGAGATCGCCGACGGCCTCGTGGAGATCCAGAACGTGGCCCGCGAGCCCGGCTACCGCTCGAAGATCGCTGTGGTGTCGCACGCCAGCGGCGTCGACCCGGTGGGCGCCTGCGTGGGACCGCGCGGCTCGCGGGTGCGCATGGTGGTGTCCGAGCTGCGCGGCGAGAAGATCGACATCATCCCGTTCAACGAGGAGCCGGCCCGCTTCGTGGCCAAGGCGCTCTCGCCCGCCCGCGTCCGCGAGGTGCTCGTGGACGACGAGGCCAAGCAGGCCACCGTGATCGTGCCCGACGACCAGCTCTCGCTCGCGATCGGCAAGGACGGACTGAACGCGCGCCTCGCCGCGCGACTCACGGGCTGGCGCGTGGACATCCGCTCCGAGACCGAGTTCGCCGAGGAAGAGGCGGAGATGGGCTACCAGGAGGAGGAGGTCTCCGGCCGCTGCGCCGCGATCCTCCGGGGCGGCAAGCGCTGCCCGAACGCCTCGCTGCCCGGCTCCCGCTATTGCGGCCTGCCGGCCCACCAGGCCCTCGCCGACACCGACTCCGACTACCTGGTGCCGCCCGAGGAGGACGAGGGTGGCGAGGAGCCCGAGGCCGAGGAGCCGATAGCCGAGGAGGAGCCGATGGCCGAGGAGAAGGCCGTGGTCGAGGAGGAGCCGGCCGCCGAGGAGGAACCGGCCGCTGAGGGCGAGGCCGAGCCCGTCGCGGCCGACGAGGGCGAGGAGTCGTAGAGCCGCATCGGCGCTGCGTCGGCTGCGGGCGCTCGCTTCCCAAGGACGGGCTGCTCAGGCTGGTGCGTGGCGGCGATGGGCGCGTCAGGCCGGATCCGGCGGCCCGGGAGGACGGGCGCGGGGCCTACGTCTGTGAGAACGCGGAGTGCGCCGCTAGTCTCGGCTCGGGGCGGCCGCTGGCACGCACGTTCAGGGCGCCCGTGACCGTCGAATCGGAGACCATAGACTTAGTTCGCGAATGGCAAAGAAGCGCGTCCACGAGATAGCGAAGGAGCGCGGGATCACCTCCAAGGAGGCCCTCGCCGTCCTTCAGAAGGCCGGACTCAAGGTCACGGCCCCCGCCTCGAGCGTCGAGGAGGGTGAGGCGGCGCGCGCCTTCGGAAACGGCGCGGCGGCCGCGTCCGAGGCTCCGGCGGCGACCGCCGAGGCCCCCGCGCCCGCGCCGAAGAAGCAGGACGCGCCCGCCGGGGACGGCAAGGCGGCGCCCCAGCAGCCGCGCCCGGCCCAGGAGCCGCCCGCCGGCGGTTCGGCCCCCTCGCGCGGTGCCCGGCCTGGCCAGGGTGGCCAGCGGCCCGGCCAGGGCGGCTCGCAGCGCCCCGGCGCCCCCCAACGGCAGAACATCCAGCGTCCCGTGGCCCCCGAGGGCGAGGTCCGGCGCGCCGGACCCGCCGGCCGCGGCCCGCGCATCCTCCAGGACGCGCCGCCTCCGGGCGAGCGCACCGACCCGCCCGCGCGCGGCGGCCCGCGCCAGGGCGACCGGCAGCCCGGCCGCGGCCAGGGAGCGCCCGGCGGAGGCCGCCAGTCCGGCGGACCGCCCCCGCGCGGCCCAGGCGGCGGTGGCGGCCGCGGCGGCCCCAGGCCCAGCCGCGGCGGGCGCTCCGGTGAGGCCGGTGACGGCGGCACCGGCGGCGGCGGTGGCCGTCGCAGGCGCGTGGTGATCGACTCCCAAGCCGCCCGCCGCGATCGCAGCCCGGGCCCGCCGCCCCAGCAGCCCGCCAGGCGCGGACGCGGCCGGCGCAGGCGCCCTCAGTGGGTCGAGCCGGACCTCGAGGCGGAGGCGCGGGCAAAGGCGGAGGCCGAGGCGCAGGAGGACCCGGCGGTCCCCGTGCGCTCGGGCTCGACCGTCAAGGAGGTGGCGGAGTCGCTCCAGCTTTCCGCGTCCGAGGTCATCAAGAAGCTGATGGAGCTGGGCGAGATGGCCACGCTCACGCAGACGCTGTCGGACGAGGCGATCGAGGTCCTCGCAGGCGGCTTCGACAAGAAGGTCGACATCGTGTCAGCGGCCGAGGAGGCCGAGGCGCAGCCCGCCTTCGAGGACTCCGACGACGAGCTGATCGAGCGCCCGCCGGTGATCACGATCATGGGCCATGTCGACCACGGCAAGACTTCGCTGCTCGACGCGATCCGCGAGACCGAGGTCGCCGCGGGCGAGGCCGGCGGGATCACCCAGCACATCGGCGCCTACCAGGTCCATCACGACGATCACACGATCACGTTCCTCGACACGCCGGGCCATGAGGCCTTCACGGCCATGCGCGCCCGCGGCGCGAAGGTCACCGACATCGCGGTGATCGTGGTGGCGGCGGACGACGGCGTGATGCCGCAGACCGTCGAGGCGATCGACCACGCCAAGGCGGCGGGCGTGCCGGTGATGGTGGCCGTGAACAAGATCGACAAGGAGGGCGCGGACCCGAACCGGGTGCGCGGCGAGCTGGCCCAGCAGGGCCTGACGCCGGCCGACTGGGGCGGCGACACGGAGTTCGTGGACGTATCCGCCAAGACCCGGCAGAACCTGGAGGACCTGCTCGAGACGCTCGTCACGCTGGCGGAGATCCAAGAGCTGAAGGCCAACCCCGACGCCGAGGCGTCCGGCTTCGTGATCGAGTCGAGGCTCGACCCCGGCCGGGGCCCCGTGGTGTCGCTGCTCATAGGCCGCGGCCGCATGAAGGTCGGCGACTCGCTCTTTGCCGGCGAGAGCTGGGGCCGGGTGCGCGCGATGCACGACTATCGCGGCCAGCGCCTCGAGGAGGCCCTGCCCGGCATGCCTGTCGAGATCCTCGGCTTCGACGGAGTGCCCGACGCCGGCGAGCAGTTCCGCGTGGTGGACAACGACCGCGAGGCCAAGCGGGTCTCGAACGAGCGGGCGATCCGCGTGAAGCAGGAGGCGCTCGCCCGCCAGGCCGGCCGCCGCGTGTCGCTCGAGGACGTACTGGCGCGCGCCGAGCGCGGCGACAAGGAGCTCAACCTCGTGCTCAAGGCCGACGTGGCCGGCTCGCTGGAGGCGCTGGCGGACGAGATCGTGCGCCTCCCGCAGGACAAGGTCCAGGTAAACATCATCCGCGAGGGCGTGGGCGGGATCGCCGAGTCCGACGTGATGCTGGCCTCGGCCTCCGACGGGGTGATCATCGGCTTCAACGTCCGTCCGGTGGCGGGCGCCGCCCAGGTGGCCGACCAGGAGGGCGTCGAGATCCGCACCTACTCGGTGATCTACAAGATCGTCGAGGACTTGCGCGACGCGATGGAGGGCCTGCTCGAGGCCGTGGAGGTGGAGGAGAGCCTCGCCACGGTTGAGGTGCGCGCCACCTTCAAGGCCTCGCGCGTCGGCACGATCGCCGGCTCCTATGTCACGGATGGCACGGTTCGCCGCGGCGCCCGCTGCCGCCTCGTGCGCGACGGCACCGTGATCTACGACGGGCGGATCGGATCGCTGCGGCGCTTCAAGGACGACGTCCGAGAGGTCACCCAGGGCATGGAGTGCGGCATCGTCCTCGAGAACTACCCCGACGTGAAGGAGGGCGACGTGATCGAGGTCTACGAGACGAAGAAGGTGGAGCAGACCCTGGCCTGATCACGCGCGCCGTGAGCTTTGTCTGCCTCCTCGAGATCCACCTTCACCTTCCCGACAACGGCAGCCTGAAGGGCAAGCGCAAGGAGCTCAGCTCGCTCAAGGCCCAGCTCCAGCGCCGCTTCGGGGCCGCGGTGGCGGAGACCGACCATCACGAGCTGTGGCAGCGCGCGACCATCACCGCCGCGCTGGTGGGCCGGGAGGCCGGTCCGCTGCGCGACAGGGCGGCCGCCGTGGACCGCTACGTGACGGGGATGTTTCCCGATGGCGCGCGGGTGGAATGTCAAATGGTGTCAAGGAAAGACCTTCTCTAGGATGAGCGACCGCATGCGCCGGGTGAACGAGGCGGTCCGCGAGGTCGTCTCAGGACGAATCGCCGGAGGCCTGGGAGACCCGCGCATAGGATTTGTGACCGTGACTGCCGTCGAAACAAGCCCCGACCTGCGCCATGCTCGCGTGTTCGTGAGCGTGCTCGGAGGCGACGAGGAACGAGCCGAGACGCTCGCCGGACTCGGCTCCGCCCACGGGGTGATGCAGCAGGATCTGGCGCGCGAGCTACGCATGAAGCGCACACCCACTCTTCAGTTTGTCCTGGACGAGTCGATTGACAGGGGTATGCGCATCACGGAGCTCCTCGAGGACGACCAGGCGTGACCCTCCTGACTCAGCAGGACCAGGCGCTGGCCGAGCTCCGCCAGGCCGACAAGCTGCTCCTCACAACCCACGAGAACCCCGACGGCGACGCGCTCGGCTCGCTGCTCTCGATGCACTGGATCCTCGAGCAGCTCGGCAAGGACTCGGTGATGTTCATGTCGCCCGACGAGTTCCCGCTGCCGTGGGAGTACCGCGCCTTCCGGTTCGACGGGCTGATGGGGTCCCCGCCCGCCGACGTCGCTGAGCGCACGATCGTGTTCCTCGACTGCGGGAACATCGACCGCATGCCCGTCGACTTCCTCCAGGAGGACGGGCTGCACATCCTCAACATCGACCATCACCACGACAACACCCGCTTCGGGACCGTGAACCTCGTGGTGCCCGAGGCGTCCTGCACCGCCGAGATCGTCTGGCGGCTCGCCAAGGAGCTGGGCGCCGAGATCACGCCGCCGGTTGCGGACGCGCTCTATACGGGGCTGGTCACCGACACGGGCAAGTTCATGTACGAGAACACCTCGCCCGAGGCGCACCGGATGGCGGCCGAGCTGATCGAGACCGGGGTGGAGCCGCACCAGGTCTACCGTCGTCTCTACGAGGACCTGCCCTTCCGCCGCCTCGTGCTCCTCCAGCGCGCGCTCGCGAGCGTCGAGCGCCACGACGACGGCGCGCTCACGATCGCCCACCTCACGCGCGACGATTACCAGGAGACCGGCGCGCTCGAGACGGACTCCGAGGGGGTGGTCGACCACATGCGCGCCGTGGAGGGCACGCGGGTGGCCGGCCTGGTGCGCGAGCTGCTCGGCGCCGATCGCGAGGGCATGCGCAAGGTGAGCCTGCGGGCCACCGACGGCACGGTGGACGTGTCCCGCATCGCACGCGAGTTCGGGGGCGGCGGGCATCCCCAGGCGGCCGGCTTCTCGACCGCCGTGCCCTATGGCCAGCTGGTGGAGCGGCTGCGCGACCTCGTGGCGCAGCAGCTCTAGCGGGGCCCGGGTGGAGGCCGGCTCCGGCGTCCTCCTCCAGGCCAAGCCGGCCGGGGTGACCTCGCACGACGTGGTGGCCGGCGTGCGCCGGTCGCTGCCGCGCGGCACGAAGGTGGGGCATGCCGGCACGCTCGACCCGTTCGCCACCGGCCTGCTGCTCGTGCTGGTCGGGCGCGCCACCCGCGCGCAGCGTTTCCTGATGGGTCTGCCGAAGACCTACCGCGTGGTCGCTCGGCTCGGCTGGAGCTCCGACACCGGCGACCGCGACGGCCGCCTCGAGCACACCGGCCGGCTGCCCGAGCGGCTCGCGATCGCCGAGGGCGAGCAGCTCCAGGTGCCGCCGGCCTACTCGGCTGTGAAGGTCGGCGGGCGCCGCGCCTACGAGCTGGCGCGCGCCGGCGAGGCGGCCGAGCTCGCCCCGCGCCCGGTGACCGTCTACCGCGCCCAGCTGCTCTGGCACGAGGGAGAGCGCGCGGCTTTCGAGGTCGAGTGCTCGGCGGGGACCTATGTCCGCGCGCTCGTAGCCGGCCTCGGGGACGCCTACTGCGAAGAGCTCGAGCGGACGGCGATCGGCCCCTTCGAGCTGGCCGACGCCGACCCGGAGCGGCTGCTGCCGCTGGCGGAGGCGCTCGCGTTCCTGCCCGAGCGGGCGCTGGCGGGGGACGAGGCGCGCGCCGTACGGCACGGCCGGCGGCTTCCCGGCGCCGGCGAGGACGCCCCCCACCTGCGGCTCACCCACGGCGGCGAGCTGCTCGCGATCGCGGAGCCGAGGGATGGGGAGCTCCAGCCCGTCGTAGTGTTCGCCCCGGCATGAAGGTGATCTCGCTTCCAGACGTCGAGCCGGGGTCCGGGCCTCGCGACGTGGCGATCGGGACGTTCGACGGCGTTCACCGCGGGCACCGCGCCGTGATCGAGGGCGCCGGCACGGTGCTCACGTTCGACCCGCACCCGCTCTCGGTGATCCGCCCCGAGGCCACGCCCAAGCTGATCAGCCCGTTCTCGATCAAGCGCGACCTGATCGCGGCCCTCGGCGTCGGCGAGCTCGTGGTCATCCCCTTCGACGGCCGCTTCTCCGAGCAGAGCGCCGACGAGTTCGTCGAGGACGTGCTGATCCGCCGCCTCGGCGCCACGCGCGTGTCGGTGGGGGAGAACTTCCGCTTCGGCAGGGGAGCGAAGGGCACGGCCGAGCTGCTCGCGTCGGTGCCGGAGTTCGAGACGAACGTCGAACGGCTCGTGGAGGTCGAGGGGGAGACGATCTCCTCGAGCCACATCCGGGGCCTGGTGGCGGCGGGCGAGGTGCGGGAGGCGGCCGAGTTCCTCGGCGGCCCGTTCCTGTTCGAGGGCGAGGTCGCGCACGGGGACAAGCGCGGCCACGAGCTCGGGATGCCCACCGCCAACCTCGTGCCCGACGACGCCTACGTGTGCCCGAGCCACGGCGTGTACGCGGCATGGGCGCAGCTGCGCGGCGGCGACACGGCGGGCGGCTCGGGCTGGCCGGCGGCCGTGAACGTGGGCGTTCGGCCCACCTTCGTGACCGGCCGTGGGCTGCTCGTGGAGGCCCACCTGATCGGCTTCGACGCGGACATCTACGGCGACACGCTGCGCATCGCGTTTCTCGAGCGCCTGCGCGGGGAAGAGCGCTTCGATTCCGTCGACGAGCTCGTCGAGCAGATGCGCGCGGACGTCGCGCAAACGGGCAAGTTGGCGGGGTCCAGCCTGCTACGGTTTCGCGTCCCATGAGCCTCACAGCGGAGAGGAAGCGCGAGATCGTCGCCAAGCACGGGCGTGCTGACGGCGACACCGGCTCGACTGAGGTCCAGGTCGCGCTGCTCACCGCACGGATCAACGAGCTCACCGAGCACCTGCGCGAGCACAAGAAGGACCACCACTCGCGTCGCGGCCTCTTGATGCTGGTAGGCAAGCGCCGCCGGCTCCTCAAGTACCTCCAGAGCTCCGACATCGACCGCTACCGCGCACTGATCCAGGAGCTCGGCCTCCGCCGATGATCGAGCCCGGCTCTGCGGCGCCGGACTTCACGCTCCCAGACCAGGACGGCAAGCAGGTCGCGCTGGCGGATTTCCGCGGGCGAAGGGTGGTGCTCGTGTTCTATCCGTCCGACTTCAGCCCCGTCTGCACGGATCAGCTCAACCTCTATCAGGAGGTGCTGCCGCAGTTCGAGGAGCGCGGTGTGGCGCTGGTGGGGATCTCCGTCGACGGGGCGTTCAGCCACAAGGCCTTCCAGAAACAGCTGAACGTGACGATCCCGCTGCTCGCCGACTTCCATCCCAAGGGCGAGGTGGCGCGCGCCTACGGGCTCTACTCGGAGGAGTACGGCGTGGCCGGCCGCGGGCTCGTGCTGGTCGGTCCCGACGGCACGGTCGACTGGGCCTATCTCTCGCCGCCGCTCGAGGTGCCGGGGGCGAACCTCATCTTTGACGCACTGGACGAGCGCACCCCCGCCTGAGCCGGGCGCGGACGACCACGTCCGCGGCGCCGGGCCCGTGGTGGTCGAGTACGCGGACCTCGAATGCCCCTACTGCGCGAAGGCGCACCTGATCCTGAAGGCGCTGCCGGTCACGCGGGTGTTCCGCCACTTCCCGGTCACCTCGAAGCACCCGCGGGCCCGGGTGCTGGCCGCCGCCGCGGAGGCGGCGGGGCTCCAGGGGCGCTTTTGGGAGATGCACGACTCGCTGCTCGAGGACCAGGGGCATCAGGACGATCCCCACCTCTGGCAGCGCGCCGAGGCGCTCGGGCTCGATCTCGAGCGCTTCGAGCGCGAGCGCCGTTCCGCGGGCGTGGCGGAGCGAGTCGAGCGCGACTTTCGCAGCGGCGTGAGGGCGGGGGTGACCACCACGCCGACGCAGTTCCTGGCCGGCGAGGCCCACCCAGGCGTGCCGGGCGCGAGCTTTCGCGCCGCGCTGCGTTCCGGCCCCTGAACGTCAGTGGCGCGTTCGAAGCGCTGCCTCGGCCTCGGCGACCAGCCGGGCCACGAGCTCGCCCGCCGGCGGTACGTCGTGCACGAGGGCGGCCGACTGCCCGGTGAAGGGCAGCACGTCGTGTCCCCGGTTGTCACGTACCTCGGCGAGGAATCGCGGCACCACGCTCGCCGAGTCCACCGACTCCGCGTCGGCCTCCAGCCGATCGGTCAGCGCTGTACGCAGCGCGCGCGGTGCGGGCGGGCGACCCGGTGGTAGCTCGAGCGTGAAAGCCGGCATCACCCGCTCGCTGTGGGCGACCTTGACCGCATCCGTGGCGTCGGCGCCCACGATGCGGTCCTTCCACGTCTCGGCGATCCGCATCTCGCGCGTGGCGAGGAAGCGCGTACCGAGCATCGCGCCGTCGGCGCCCAGTACCAGCGCGGCGGCGAGCCCGCGCCCGTCGCCGATCCCGCCCGCCGCGAGCACCGGCACGTCGCCCGCGGCGTCGACCACCTGGGGCACGAGCACCATCGTGGCCACCCAGCCCGCGTTGCCCCCGGCCTCCCATCCTTGGGCGACGAGCACGTCGGCACCCGCATCGAGGGCGAGCTCGGCGCTGCGAAGGTCCCCCACCTGCTGGATCCACTTGGCGCCCACATCGTGAGCCCTTGCGATGTGCTCACGGGGCACGCCCATGTGGAACGAGATCGCCGCCGGAGCGGCGTGGAGGATCGCGTCGAAGACCTCCTCGTCGAATGGGCGCCCTGTGTGGTTGATCGCCACGGGGCGGTCGGTGCGCTCGGCGAGATCCGCCCACTGCTTGCGCAGTTCGCCGGCGTTGCGCACCGCGGTCCCGACGGATCCCAGCCCACCGGCGTTGCTCACCGCCGCGGCGAGCGCAACCTGCTCCCAGGGCCCGAACGGCGCCAACGCGATCGGGACTTCGATCCCCAACAACGAGCAGAACGGGGTGCGCATCTACGACACGATGGCACCTGCGCGCTCAGGCCAGCGGCTCGGGCCGCCCGAGGTGGTAGCCCTGCGCGTAGTCGACGCCGGAGTCGCGCAGCAGGGTGGCTGCGCCGGCGCTCTCCACGCCCTCGGCCACGGTCCTCATCCCGAGGCCGCTCGCGATCGTGACGATCGATCCCACGAGTCGTCGAGGGCGAGCCCGCAGCCGAGCCGCTCGACCCGCCCGCGAAGGCGTGCACCTCCTCCATGCTGGCGGCGGGCGCGGTCTCGGTGATCTCGAACACGAGCTTGGACGGATCCGAGCCTGTCGGTTCGGCCATTCGTCGCTCGCCCTTAGCCGCCGGAGTCTCCCAGGGAGGCGGTTGCTAGCCTCCTCTGCGTTCCCAAACGGACGTAGAGAAGCCATGCCGCCAACCGGAGGCGGCTGAAAGGACGCAGATGACTCAGGATGTAAGCCGGATCTCGCTCGAGATGGGCGGGAGCTCGATCGAGTTCGAGACCGGCAAGCTCGCCAAGCAGGCGAGTGGCTCCGTGGTCGTTACGGCAGGGGAGACGAAGGTCCTCTGCACGGCCACCGCAGGCAACCCCCGCGACGTCGACTTCCTCCCCCTCACGGTCGACGTCGAGGAGCGCATGTACGCCGCGGGCAAGATCCCCGGCAGCTTCTTCAAGCGCGAGGGCCGGGCGGGCGAGAAGGCCACGCTCACCGCACGCATGATCGACCGGCCGCTTCGGCCGCTCTTCCCCAAGGGCTGGAACCGCGAGACCCAGCTCGTGTCGATCCCCATGTCGATCGACCACCGGCACCCCTACGACGTGCTCGCCATGAACGGCGCGAGCGCGGCGCTGATGGTCTCTGACATCCCCTTCCCGGCGCCCGTGGGCGCCGTTCGCATCGGCCAGGACGCCGAGGGCACGTTCCTCGTCAACCCGGACGAGGAGTGGCTGCTCGAGTCGCCGCTCGACCTCGTGGTCGCGGGCACCGAGGAGGCCATCCTGATGGTCGAGGCGGGCGCCAGCGAGATCACCGAGGCGGAGATCCTCGACGCGCTCGACATCGCCCACGCCGAGATCAAGCGCCTCTGCCAGGCCCAGCACGAGCTGCGTGCCCAGTCCGGCAAGGAGAAGGTCGAGATCACCCCGCCGCAGGTCGACCAGGGCGTGCTCGACGAGGTGCGCTCGCGCTTCGGCTCAGCGCTCGAGGCCGCCACCCAGGTGGTCGACAAGCTCGAGCGCCAGGACGCCACCAAGGCCGTCGAGGAGGACGTGATCGAGACGCTCTCGGGCGACCCGGACGAGCCCGAGACCTACAAGGAGCGTCGCGCCGCGGTCCAGCTCGCGTTCGACAAGCTCGAGAAGGACGTCATTCGCCGCCGGATCGCGGTGGAGAAGAAGCGCCCCGACGGCCGCGCCGCCGA
>Ga0075420_100000755_pt1 | contig 26635 bp, 25 predicted proteins | sample SoiMetdeltSBSDD4_FD_75296 | JGI IMG/M metagenome (GOLD analysis project Ga0075420, IMG submission 75296) | Bulk soil microbial communities from a Populus tree surrounding site in Tennessee, USA - Soil MetaG P. deltoides SBSDD4 | ecosystem: Environmental > Terrestrial > Soil > Tree plantation...
TGGAGCTGCGACACGATGACGCGCTCCGTCCCGTTGATGATGAACGTGCCGTTGTCGGTCATCAGCGGGATGTCGCCGAAGTAGACCTCCTGCTCCTTGATGTCGCGGATGGTCTTGACGCCCGTCTCCGGATCCTTGTTCCAGACGACGAGCCGGATCGTGACCTTCAGCGGGACGGCGTAGGTCATGCCCCGTTCCTGGCACTCGTCCACGTCGTACTTCAGCTTGAGGCCGACTGTGTTGCCGCAGATGTCGCAGATGTCGCCGCGCGCCTCGTTCGGCTTGCCGCAACGCGGGCAGAGCACTTCGTGCTCGCCATACGGATCGGCGACGAGCGTGTGGCCGCAGTTCACACACGGCTTCCGCAGGTGGTGCAATCCGGCCAGCCGGCCGCACTTGCACTCCCAGTTCCCGATCGAATACTCGATGAACTCCAGCGACGAGTTCTCGCGGAAGTCGGAGATCGGGAAGACCGACTTGAACACGGACTGCAGGCCGGCGTCCTCACGCTCTGAGGGCAGCCGGTTCATCTGCAGGAACCGCTCGTACGACTTTTTCTGAATCTCGATCAGGTTCGGGATCGGGATCGTCGTCTTGATTTTCGAAAAGTCGATGCGCTCGCGGTAGACGTTCTTGGGAAGGCTGTACATCGTGTGAAAAACCTCGAGGTCGATTGCGGAATCCGACAACGCTGACACCCGTAGGCCCGACCTTCAGGTCGGGCGTCTATCGATTCAGCTGGTTGGCGGCCTCGAACACGCCCGACACGGGCATGCGGAGCGCGGAGCTTCAGCTCCGCTTCAGTGACGCGCGGCTAAAGCCGCGCGCTCCTGGCGCGACGTTACTTGATCTCGACCTTGGCGCCGACGTCCGCGAACTTCTTCTGGATTGCGAGCGCCTCGTCCTTGGGGATCGCTTCCTTGATCGGCTTGGGCGCGCCCTCGACGAGGTCCTTCGCTTCCTTCAGCCCGAGGCTGGTCACTTCGCGAACGACCTTGATGACGTTGATCTTGTTGCTGCCGACTTCCGTCAGCGTCGCGGTGAACTCGGTCTTCTCTTCGACCGCCGCCGCCGCGCCGCCCGCTGCACCACCACCGGCCGGCATCGCCATCGGCATCGCCGCAGCCGCCGACACGCCAAGCTCCTTCTCGAGCTCCTTCACGAGCTGCGAGAGCTCGAGCACGGTGATTCCCTTGATGTAATCGACGACTTGCTGCTGTGTCACTTCGGCCATTTGCTGCTCCTGAAAACCCGGTTTGATGAATTCGACGTTATGCCTCTGATCGATTCTTTTCTGCCTGCACCAGCACGCTCATCAGGTCGCGGGCAGGCGCGTTCAGCACGCTGACCAGCTGCACCATCGGCGCCTGCAGCACGAACAGGAGCTTGGCGTACAGCTCCGGCTTGCCCGGCAACGACGCGAGGTCGGTGACCTCGGCAGCCTTGATCGCTCGCCCCTGCACCACCGCTGCCTTGATCTGCAGCGCCGGCGCGGTCTTGGCGAACGTCGTCAGCACTTTGGCCAGCGCGACCGGATCAGCTCCGGCGTAAGCCACGGCCGTGGTGCCCGTGAACGTCTCGCTCAGCGCCTCGAAGCGCGTGCCTTTGAGGGCGCGCTTCGCCAGCGTGTTCTTGACGACCTTGTAAGAACCGCGCGCGCCGCGGATCTGACGGCGAAGCTCGGTCACCTCGGGCACTTTCAGACCTTTGAAGTCGACAACGATGGCGCTGTCGGTGCCCTTGAACGACTGTTCGAGGTCGCGAAGCTCTTCTTCCTTGATCGCTCTGGTTACGGCCATGATGTTTAGTGTTTCTGCGTTTCAGTTACATGCGTCGTGTCGATCCCGATCCCCGGCCCCATCGTCGACGACATCGTCACGCTGCGCAGGAACTTGCCTTTCGCAGCTGACGGCTTCGCTTTGACGACGCTGTCGACCAGGGCGTGGGCGTTCTCGATCAGGCTCTGCGACGCGAATGAAATCTTGCCGATCGGGGCGTGCACGATGCCGGTCTTGTCGACGCGGAACTCGACCTTGCCAGCCTTGATCTCGCGGACCGCACGCGCGATGTCCGGCGTGACCGTTCCCGTTTTCGGGTTCGGCATCAGCCCGCGCGGACCGAGCACCTTGCCCAGCTTGCCGACCGCACGCATCATGTCGGGCGTCGCCACGACGGCGTCGAAGTCCATCCAGCCGCCCTGAATCTTCTCGACCAGCTCCTCGCCGCCAACCACGTCGGCACCGGCGTCCTGCGCTTCCTTCTGCTTGTCGCCGCCGGCGATTGCCAAGACGCGCTTGCTCTTGCCGAGGCCATGCGGAAGGACGACGGTCCCGCGGACCATCTGATCGGCATGCTTCGGATCTACTCCGAGACGCATCGCCAACTCGACCGTCTCGTCGAACTTGGCGTACTTCACCTTCTGCATCAGGGGAACAGCATCCTCGATGGTATGGAGACGATCGGGCACCTGCTGCCTGGCGGCAGCGAATTTCTTACCGGTCTTGCGCATGTCCTACCTCGGTGGTCCAACCGGCCGCGTGGCCTCCCACTGTTCTTTCGAATTACTGGGTTGTTCGAACACTGGGTCTGCATTTCTCAGTGCTCGCGGGGCCCCACCCCCGCTCGCTCTCGCTCGGCGGCCGGCCTACGGCCGGCTTCACTCCGTCGCCTCGCTCGGGCCGCGGGCGCTACCCAACCACATCAATGCCCATCGATCGGGCGGTGCCCGCAATCGTATTGAACGCCGCGTCCAGCGACTCGGCGTTCAGGTCGGGCATCTTGAGCTTCGCGATGTCCTCCACCTGTTTCTTGGTCACCGTGCCCACCTTGTTCTTGTTGGGCTCGTTGGACCCCTTGGCCAGGTTCGCGGCGCGCTTCAGCAGCACCGAGGCCGGCGGCGTCTTCGTGATGAAGGAGTAGGACCGATCCGCGTAGATGGTCACGACGACGGGGATGATGAGTCCCTCGTCTTTGGACGTCTTCGCGTTGAAGTTCTTGCAGAAGTCCATGATATTGACGCCGTGCGGACCGAGTGCGGTCCCGACCGGCGGCGCAGGGGTTGCCTTCCCTGCCGCAATCTGGAGCTTCACCATCGCTTGTACTTTTTTGGCCATTGCGTTCTTCGCGTCAGCTCGTTGCTGATTCGAGCACGCCCGACCTGAAGGTCGGGCCTACAGTTTCTCTACTTGCAAAAAATCGAGTTCGACCGGCGTCGACCGGCCGAAAATCGTCACCATCACCTTGAGCGTGTTGCGGTCGACGTTCACCTCGTCCACCACGCCGTTGAAGCTGGTGAACGGGCCCTCGTTGATTCGCACCTGGTCGCCCTTTTCGAACGTGTACTTCGGCTTCGGCTTCTCGGCCGCTTCGGTCACCTGGTTGAGGATCTGATCGACTTCCTCGCGCGACAGCGGCGTCGGCTTGGCGCCGGCGCCGACGAAGCCGGTGACCTTCGGCGTGTTCTTCACCACGTGCCACGCGTTGTCGGACATGTGCATCTCGACAAGGATGTAGCCGGGGAAGAACCGTTTCGAGCTGACGACTTTCTTTCCGCCGCGCATCTCCGCGACCTGTTCGGTCGGGATGAGGATCTCGCCGATCTCGTCCTGCAGCCCGTACGCGTGCACACGCTGCTCGAGCGACTCCTTCACCTTGTTCTCGAAGCCGGAGTACGTGTGGACGATGTACCACTGCTTCGTGCGATCGTCCGTCATGCTTGTAGATGTCAATGTGTCGTGCGCTCTACGTGATGAATCGCTGGCTCTACGCACCGAAGGTGCGGAACACCCAGGCCATCATCGCGTTCAAACTCAAGTCGATGATGTAGAGGTACACGCCGAAGAAGATGGACGTCACGATCACGACGAACGTGGTGGCGTACACTTCCCGCCGGCTCGGCCATGTGACACGAGCCATCTCGTTGCGGACCTCAGCCAGGAAGCGCCGGGATCGACCCCACCATCCCGTCACGCTCTCACGGGCCCGGCCACCTAACGACTCATCGTGTTCCGCCATTGCCGCCTTCATACTTCTGAATCCTTGCCGGGGCTCAGGGCTCGGGACTCGGGGCTCGACCGAGAACCGATCGTCCGAGCACCAAGTCCCGAGCACCGAGTCCCGAAACATCTGGCAGGACAGGAGGGAATCGAACCCCCAACCCCCGGTTTTGGAGACCGGTGCTCTGCCAATTGAGCTACTGTCCTTTATGGATCGGCGGGGTCCCCTGCACCCCGCCTAGCTCACTCGTTGCTGCTACTTCGTCTCTTTATGCGCCGTGTGCTTGCGGCAGAAACGGCAGAACTTGCTGAACTCGAGCCGTTCGCTCGTCTTCTTCTTGTTCTTCGTCGTGCTGTAGTTCCGGCGCTTACATTCCTGACACGCCAGGGAAATGATGTCTCGCATTGCTCAAAACCTTGAACCGTAGTCCGTGGTCCGTAGTTCGTGGTCCGTGGTCCGTAGTCCGTGGCTCGACGAGACACGAACTACGGACTACGAACCACGAAACTATTCAACAATCTCGCTAATCGTGCCGGCGCCGACCGTGCGGCCGCCCTCGCGGATCGCGAAGCGTGCGCCCTTCTCGAGCGCGACGGGCACGTGCAGCTCCGCGGTGATGCTGGTGTTGTCACCAGGCATGACCATCTCGACGCCCTCCGGCAGCTTCAGCGAGCCGGTGACGTCGGTCGTGCGGATGTAGAACTGCGGACGATAGCCGTTGAAGAACGGCGTGTGACGGCCGCCTTCATCCTTCGACAGGATGTAGACCTCGCCCTTGAACTTCGTGTGCGGCTTGATGGAGCCCGGCTTCGCGAGCACCTGGCCGCGCTCGACGTCGTCTTTTTCCACGCCGCGGAGCAGGACGCCGATGTTGTCGCCGGCCACGCCCTCATCGAGCAGCTTGCGGAACATCTCGACGCCGGTGACGACCTTCTTCTCGGTCGGCTTGAACCCGACGATCTCGATTTCCTCGCTCACCTTCACCTTGCCGCGCTCCACTCGGCCGGTCACGACCGTGCCGCGGCCGGAGATCGAGAAGACGTCTTCAATCGGCATCAGGAACGGCTTGTCGATTTCACGCTCGGGCATCGGGATGTAGCTGTCGAGCGCTTCCATCAGCTTCATGACCGAATCGACACCGTCCTGCTCGCCGTTCAGCGCCTTGAGCGCGGACACACGGACCACCGGGATGTCGTTGCCGGGGAAGCCATAGGACGACAGGAGCTCGCGCACCTCGAGCTCGACGAGATCGACCAGCTCGGGATCGTCCACCGCATCGACCTTGTTGAGGGCGACGACCATGTACGGCACGTTGACCTGCTTGGCGAGCAGCACGTGCTCGCGCGTCTGCGGCATCGGGCCGTCCACCGCGCTGACCACGAGGATGGCGCCGTCCATCTGCGCGGCACCGGTGATCATGTTCTTGATGTAGTCGGCGTGACCCGGGCAGTCCACGTGCGCATAGTGCCGGTTCGGCGTGCTGTACTCCACGTGGCTCGTCGCGATCGTCAGAATCTTCGTGGCGTCGCGGCGTCCCTGCGACTCAGAGGCCTTGGCCACCTCGTCGTACGGGATGAACTTCGCCCAGCCCTTGTCGGCCGCTACCTTGGTCAGAGCAGCCGTCAGGGTGGTCTTGCCATGGTCGATGTGACCGATGGTGCCAACGTTGACGTGCGGTTTGGAACGGTCGAATTTCTCTTTAGCCATGTCGTCTGTACCCTCTCGAAACCGGCGCTATCTATACTCCCGGACCTTGCGTGCTCATCAATCCTGCGATGTCCGCCTTCGCTCGCTTCGCGAGCTACGGCGGGACATCTCGCCGTAGCGCGCCTGAATCGTTCGCGCGGAGGCGGATGGAGCCGATGACCGGGATTGAACCGGTGACCTCGTCCTTACCAAGGACGCGCTCTGCCAACTGAGCTACATCGGCCCGCCTACGCTTGCTCCGCTGGCCACTCTGCTCCGCAAGCTTCGGCGAGGCAGGCTCTCGTCTCTGCTCGCATCCACCACTGCCGATTCGTGGGGGGCGCTGATCGTGCGCCTCCGTGCGGCGCTAATCGCTCACCCACACGAGCCTGCCCAGACGAAGCTCGTCAGCGAAGCCAGCGAGCGAAGTCTGGAGCGGGAGACGGGGATCGAACCCGCGACCAACAGCTTGGAAGGCTGTGACTCTACCACTGAGTTACTCCCGCCTTCGTGCCTCGCACCTACGCTCACTCGGCACTACGGCGGGCAGGCCCGCCGCTCACGTTTCTCCTCGCCGCTACGGTTCTGGCTTCCAGTTACTTTGCGCCGGCGGTTCAGCTCACCTGCGCCCAATTCTTGCTCCAACACGTTGCCAACTTGGCGCTATCAGCGGTCCGCCTTCGCGCTTCGCGCTTCGGCGAGACAACCTTCGCCAATCCGCTCGCTGGCTTGCCAACCGTAGCTCGCGAAGCGAGCGAAGGTTGGTGGCGAGGGAAGGATTCGAACCTTCGAAGACACTGGGCCGACAGATTTACAGTCTGTTGCGTTTGACCGCTTCGCTACCTCGCCGATAATCATCACCACACTCTTCGCTTCACGCATCCGGGCACTGCGGCGCGATTCAGCCGGCATGCACGCACCGGTGCTGACGACGAAGAGCGATGGATGTCATGTATCAGGATTGCGCCGCTCGCGATTTTTTCGAAGAATCGTGGAGCTGGCGAAGGGATTTGAACCCCCGACCGGCTGATTACAAATCAGCTGCTCTACCGGACTGAGCTACGCCAGCCCAGACAAAAGAGTATTTTTAGCACGACCTGTGCCACTCGTGCAAGTGGCGACGAAAATAATTGGAAAATTTGTCCAAGCTCAACCGGTAGCCCCGGAGCCCGCGGCGCGGCGTTGTCGGGCCGCTTCGAACAACGCAACCCCAGCCGCCACAGAGACATTCAGGCTTTCAACAGCCCCTCGCATCGGGATCGAAACGAGCCGGTCGCACCGTTCACGAACCAGACGGCGCAATCCGGATCCCTCAGCTCCAAGGACGATCGCCGTCGGAAGGGTCAGATCCACCTGATCGTACCGCTCTGACGACGCGCCGTCGAGTCCCACGGTCCAGACCGACGCCTCTTTGAGCTCCTCGACCGCCCTGGCGATGTTGACAACGGTGGCAATTGCCAGATGCGCCAACGCCCCCGCCGATGCCTTGGCCACGACGCCGTCGAGTGCCGCCGAATGTCTTTCTTGTCTTATGACGCCGTGAACCCCCGCGGCGTCCGCGGTCCGCAGAATTGCGCCGACGTTATGCGGATCCTCGATACCGTCGAGCACCACGATCAGCGGAGCGGCCGGTGCGGCGGACGCGATCAGCTCCGCGACGCTATAGTCCCGGCCAGCCGACAAATCCGCCACGACGCCCTGATGCACGCCTCCACGCGACGCGCGATCCAGCGTCGCGGCATCGACGCGCTCGACCGCCACGCCTTTCTGCCGTGCCAGCGACAGCAGGTCTTCGATGCGCTTGTCAGCGCGCGGTCCGATACGGAGTCGCGTCGCCCGCCCGCTTCGCACTGCCTCAATCGCCGGGTTGATCCCGTAGACGATCATCGCGTCGACACGATCGCGTCCGCAAACGCCCGGGCGCGCTCCCGGTTGCCGACGACGGCCGCGACACCCGCGGAGGGCGCCAGCTCCGCGCCGCGATCGATAGCAGGAACGGCCAGATCGAGCTCAGGCCCGCCAGAATGGCCGGTCAGCGCAATGCGGATCGGGTGAAACAGCGCACGACCCTTCTGCCCGGTCCGTTGCTTGACCCGGGTCGCGGCCGCACGGAACGAGTCCTTGTCGAGCCTGCCTGCTCCATGGAGCTCGTCGGCGAGCGCACTAATCACGTCTCGCGCACCTGGCTCGTGCAGGACCTCGGCGACCTCAGGCCGCGTCAGCGCATTGGCCGCGTCAAAATCGAAAAGAAAGCGTACGCGATCGGGGATCTCCTCCAGACGATCGACGGAACCCACTGCCATCGGTAACAGCGACGCGATGTAGTCAGCCGACTCGTCGGTCCGCCGCAGAACGAACCCGGCCTTCATGAAGTAGCGCAATGACTCCGCCGCGATGCGCGTCGGTGCCGCCGCCTTCATGTAGTGGCGGTTCATCCAGGCAAGCTTCTCCCGATCGAACACACCCGCGCTGTGGCCGACGTCTTCGATCGCGAATCGTCGCGCCAGCTCCCCGATCTCGAGCAGCTCCTCGCCGTCACCCGGCGACCAGCCGATCAGCGCCAGGTAGTTGACGAGCGCCTCCGGTAGATAACCTCGCGCGCGAAACTCCGCGACCGACGTCGCCCCGTGCCGCTTCGACAGCGGCGTGTGATCGGGTCCCATGACGAGCGCCAGGTGCGCGAACTGCGGCGGTCGAAACCCGAGCGCGCCATACAACAGGACCTGTCTCGGCGTATTCGAGATGTGATCCTCACCCCGAATCACGTGCGTAATCTCCATCAGGGCATCGTCGATCACGACGGCAAAGTTGTAGGCCGGCCGGCCGTCGGATCGCACGAGCACCGGATCGCCGATCACTTCGGTATTGAACGTGACCTCGCCACGGACGAGATCCTGGAACTTGACCTCGACCCCTTCGGGCACCTTGAAGCGGATGACGGGTTTCTCGCCGGCGTCGATCCTGGCCTGTGCAGTGTCCTTGGTGAGCGATCGGCACGTGCCGCCATACCGCGGCGGACGACCAGCGGCGAGCATGGCTTTGCGCTCGGCTTCGAGGGCCTGCGCGGAACAGAAACAGTAGTACGCGTGATCGGCGGCGATCAGCTCGTTGGCGTACGAGGCGTACAAGTGCAGGCGCTCGGACTGCCGGTAGGGCCCGTGCCCGCCACCCTCATCCGGCCCCTCATCCCAATCGAGCCCCAGCCAGCGAAGGTCCTCGAGAATGCTCGCTTCGGACTCGCGTGTGGAACGCTCCGTGTCGGTGTCCTCGATGCGCAGGATGAACGTCCCGTCCTTCCCGTGCGCGAGCAACCAGTTGAACAGCGCCGTGCGCGCGTTACCCACGTGAAGCTGCCCTGTCGGGCTCGGTGCGAAACGTACTCGGAGTTCAGTCATTCATCATCGGCTCTGTCTAAGCAGAGCCACGGCATGAGTGGCGATGGCTTCGCCGCGGCCGACGGCGTCCATACCTTCGTTCGTCTTGGCCTTGATGCTCACGCAATCGGGATCGACGCCGAGGGTCGAGGCGAGCGCGGCCTCCATGGCGCCGCGGTGCGGGCCGAGTTTCGGGCGCTCGAGAATCACCACCACGTCGACATTCTCGACGGCCCACCCTCGCTCCCGCACGATCGCCACGGCGGTGCGTAACAACTCGATGCTCGAGGCATCCTTCCAGCGCGCGTCGGTGTCCGGATAGAGCTGGCCGATGTCGCCGGCTCGGGCGGCACCGAGAATCGCGTCGGTCACCGCGTGGCAGATTGCATCCGCATCCGAATGACCGAGCGCGCCACGGTCGGATGGGACCGTCACGCCTGCGAGAATCAGCGGCCGCCCTTCGACGAGGCGATGGAGATCGTAGCCAACACCCACATGCGAAACGCCGGCCGCGGCGCGCGCGATGCGCCCGCGGGCCACGTCCAGATCGGTTGCGGTCGTGATCTTGACGTTCGACGCCTCACCGGAGACGACGCGGACGCGATGGCCGGCTCGCTCGACCAGCGCTGCTTCATCTGTGCCCTCGACGCCGGATCGCCCCAATGCCACGGCCTCTTCCAGAATGCTGCGACGGAATGCCTGTGGCGTCTGCGCCAGAAACACCTCGTCGCGCGGAATCGTCTCGGTAATGACGTCCCCGTCCGCGATGCGTTTGACCGTATCGCTGACCGGGACCGCCACGATCGCAGCGCCGTGCGCGGCGGCTGCCGCAATCGCGCGAGAGATGACTTCCCCGCTCACGAATGGGCGCGCCGCATCGTGGACGAGCACCACGTCGCTCGCTGAGGACACTTCATCGAACGCATTCGCCACCGACGCTTGACGGCTGTCGCCGCCGGCGACGACCCGGACGCCCTTCAGCCATTCCGGCGGGGAGGCCGCCATCGACGATGGCAACGCGACCACGACGTCCGAGACTTGAGGATGCGAGAGAAACGCCTCGACGCTGCGCTGGAGAATCGGCACGCCGCCCACGACCAGCAACTGCTTTGGAACATCGGCGCCGAGGCGGCGCCCGGTTCCGCCGGCCGCGATGATGGCAGTGACGTGCATGGATTGGCCCTGTCGCGCTTGGGTCAAACGATCATTATACCTCTGCGGTCGGTGCCAAAGGGGTTCGATGGTCAGGATCTGGGGTCCGGATCGTCGACTGCGGTTCGCACGATCGCGCGCACGCGTTCGGCGAACTCACGGGCCTGCTCGCGGCTCACGCCTTCGGTCGAAATGGGCGCATGCACGGTCAACGTCACATCGCCGGGGCAGGTCATCAGCCGGCCCTTCAGCATGACGAACCGGCTTCTGGCGATGCTGACCGGAACGACCGGTATTCCGGCCTCGATGGCCAGCAGGAACATGCCTCCCTTGAACCGGCCCACCGCCCCGTCGGCACTTCGGGTGCCCTCGGGAAACACGATCAGCGATCGCGAGCCGCCGACCAGTCTCGCCATTTTCTTCAGCACGCCCGCGCCCGGATTCTGACGGTCCACCAGGAGGTGTCCGGTTCGCTGCAGATGCCAGCCCAGAAACGGAAACCGTCCGAGCGATGCCTTGGCGATGATGCGGAGCTGCAGGGGTAGCGTCGCGAACACGATCGGGATGTCGTAGATGCTCTGATGGTTCGACGCGAAGACGTAGCTTTGCTTCGGGTCGAGGCGCTCGATGCCCTTCGCCGTCACGCGCACGCCCGTGGTTACGAGGATGAGCCGCGCCCACATCCTGGCACAGCGATGGCCGAAATCACCCGAGCGATCGAACAGCGAGGAGACGATCGAGATCGTGCCTAGCGCGATCGTATAGACACCGATGGCAGGGATCAGGAAGAAGACAGTCCGCAACCAGTGATAGGGAGGGATCAATGGGCAATGGGCGATGGGCGATGGGCGATCGCCAAGTTCACTTCGCGTTCCCCTGAATCCGGGCGCCGCCAGTTGGGGCGGCCGGCACAGCCGCGGCCTGCGTTACGCCGGACGACGTCGGCGAGCCGCTCTCGATGTAGCGGCCGAAGATCATCTTGCCGGCCGTGGTCTGCAGCACGCTCGTGACGACGACGTCGATGTTCCGGCTGATCATCCTGCGCGCGTTGTCCACCACGACCATCGTCCCATCGTCGAGGTACGCGACGCCCTGGTTGTACTCCTTGCCCTCTTTCAGGATGAAGACCTTCATGAACTCGCCCGGGAGCACGACCGGTTTCAGCGAGTTGGCCAGCTCGTTGATGTTGAGGACCTGCACGCCACGCAGCTGCGCAACCTTGTTCAGATTGAAATCGTTGGTGACGATCTTTCCCTGAAGCGTGCGCGCCAGCTCGATGAGCTTCAGATCGACCTCGCGCGCCTCGGGGAAATCGATGTCGGAGATCATGACGTCCACGCCGACCATCTTCTGGATCTTCTGGAGGATGTCCAGGCCGCGGCGGCCGCGATTCCGCTTGAGCGAATCGGGTGAGTCGGCGACGAGCTGGAGTTCCTTGAGCACGAACTGGGGGATGACCAGCGTGCCGTCCAGAAACCCGGTTTCGCAGATGTCCGCGACACGGCCGTCGATGATCACGCTCGTGTCGAGAATGCGGTAGCGCTTCTGTGGCCCCGTGTCGCGAAACAGGCTGACCAGACGCGCCGGCTTCAGCCACTCACCCTTGCGCCCGCCCATGATGATCCCCAGGTAGGGGAACACCAGCAGGATGAAGCTGTGCAGGAAGACCACGCGGCGATCGGTCGTGTCCGCCCAGAACAAGGCGGCCCCAATCGTCTTGGCCAACCCGAGACCAATCGCGGCGCCGATCAGCGCGCCAAGCAGATCGGTGACTTCCGCCTCGCGCAGACGCGTCTCCACGAGGACCATCAACAAGCCAAGCGCCACGCCGACCGCCAGGTTCACCGTTACGTTCGGACTGAACGGCCGCGACAGGACCGCGGCGTAGGTGACGGCGATGACGAAAAGCGCACGAACAATCAGATGCCACGGCATGCAACGAACTCCCGGTATGAATCCGGATTCTATGATACTGCCCGCGGGGTCTGGATAGTCGGATCCGGCTGGGCCGGATGTGGGGCTACCAGTCGATCGCGAGATCGAGCGCTTCGGCGATCGTCTTCGCTCCCGCCAACTCGAGGCTGGGGGGCACGTCGCTCTGCGGGCAGTTGCCGTCGGGAAGGACGCAACGCGTAAACCCCATGTGTGCGGCCTCCCGCACACGGAGCGAGGACTGGCTTGTCGCGCGAATCTCCCCCGCGAGGCCCACCTCGCCAAACACGACCGTGCCGGGCTTGATCGCACGGTTTCTCAGGCTCGACGCGACGGCCGCAACAACCCCGAGATCAGCTGCGGGCTCGTCCACGGCCATGCCGCCGGCGACATTGACGTAGACATCTTCGGCGATGAGGTTCAGCCCTGCCCGCTTTTCGAGGACTGCCAACAGAAGCGACAGGCGATTCTGATCGATCCCGCTCGCCATGCGCCTCGCATTCCCGTAGGTACTGCTGCTCACGAGCGCCTGGATTTCCACCAGCAGCGGACGTGATCCTTCGATACAGCACAGTACCGCGGAGCCGGGGGCATTTGCAGCGCGCTCGGCAAGGAACAGCTGCGACGGGTTGGGCACCGCACGCAGGCCGGCTCCGGTCATCTCGAACACACCCAGCTCGCTGACCGCGCCGAAGCGGTTCTTCACCGCGCGCACCACACGGTGCGCGTGGTGCTTCTCTCCCTCGAAATAGAGAACCGTATCGACGATGTGCTCGAGCGCCTTGGGCCCGGCCAGATTGCCGTCCTTGGTGACGTGTCCGACGAGAAACGTCGGGATGTTCTGGCCTTTTGCTGCAAACAGCAGTTGCGTCGCGGACTCCCGCACTTGACCGATGCTGCCGGGCGCGGACTGAAACTTGAGGGAGAACACCGTCTGGATCGAGTCCACGATTACGAACGCGGGGCGCAGCCTGGCGATCTCTTCCAGGATTCGCTCGAGGCAGGTTTCCGCGAGGATGTACAGTGGCGCCCGCTCGATGCCGAGGCGCTCACCACGCGACTTGATCTGGTGCTCCGATTCCTCGCCGGAGCAATACAGCACCGTTCCAACGGCGCTGGCGAAGTGTGCCGCGGCCTGGAGCAGTAAGGTCGATTTTCCTATCCCCGGTTCACCACCGATCAAGACCAGCGATCCAGGCACAACCCCGCCGCCGAGCACACGGTCGAACTCGCCGATACCCGTAGACAGACGCTCGGCTACGACCGTGTCGATGTCGTCGTAGAGTTGCGGCCCGGCCGCGGCAGCAAGCGTGTAGCGCTTTTCCGTCGACGCCGCAGCAACTGCCTGCGGAACGGGACGTTCTTCAGCGAACGAGTTCCATGCGCCGCAGTCAGGACAGCGTCCCAGCCACTTCGGCGATTGCGCGCCACATTCCTGGCAGGCGAAAACCGGTTTCTGTTTCATCCAAAACAAACCGTCGTTCGTGGTCCGCCCGCCGTCGCCTGTCGCAAGGATATCGAGCGACAGGCTTTGGCGAGGCCTCGCCGAACGGTTTACCCGTATACCCGTTGAATCCGCGAACCAACACGACACAACAGCTCGTACGGGATCGTGCCGATCGACGCGGCCATTTCGCGGACGCCGATCGACTCCTCCCCCTGCTCGCCGATGATCACGACCTCGTCGCCCGGTGCGACATCCGTGCCAGTCACATCGATCATCGTCATGTCCATGCAGACCGAGCCGACAATGGGAGCGCGGCGTCCCCGGACCAGCATGAACCCGCGGCCGGCCAGTCGCAGATCGAGGCCATCCGCGTAACCTGCTGGAACCACGGCAATCGTTCGCGGGCTGTCAGACATGCTCCGGATGCCGTAGCCCGATCCTTCACCTGCGCGCACACCCTTCACCGCTACGATACGACTGTGGAGTGACAGGGCGGGTCGCAGCGGAAGTGTCGAGGCAATTGGCGGCGGGACCACGCCGTACAGCAGCAACCCCGGGCGAACGAAGTCGTACCACACACGCTCGTCGCGCATGAGCGCTGCGCTGTTGGCGGCATGGCGGAGCGGCGTGGTGATGCCAAGTTCCGGGAGCGTCGCGAGCACCCGCTCGAAACGCTCGCGCTGTTCTGCAAACGCCGGGTGCCCGGGATCGTCGGCGGTAGCGAAGTGCGTGTAAACGGCGTCAATCGTCAGGTTCGCGCTCGACGCCACTTCCGGCATCGTGCGAGCGAGATTATCGTGGCGGAACCCCAGACGGTTCATGCCGGTGTCGATCTTCAGATGACACCCGAGCCTGACACCATGACGGGCGGCCGCGGCCTGCAGCGCGCGCGCGGCGGCGGGCGTGGAAACCGTCGGCGTCAATCCTCGCGCAAACACCCCGTCGAGATCGCTGACGCTCAATGCGCCGAAGACGAGGATCGGCGCGCGCACGTGAGCCTCGCGCAGAACGATCGCCTCCTCGATATCCGCGCACGCCAGCATCGCGGCACCAGCCTCTTCGACAGCCAGCGCGACCTGGGTTGCGCCATGCCCGTAGGCATTCGCCTTGACGACCGCGATCACTGCCGCGCGACCGTTGAGGAACTCCGTGATCGTTCGAAGGTTGGAGCGAATCGCCTGGAGGTCGACGCGCGCGACTGTCGGCCTGATCATGCGCGGTTCAGGCGGCGCCGTGCGCCAGGTTCTCGAAGCGCGTGTGTTCCTTGATGAAGGCGAGCTTCGCGACACCGGTTGGGCCGTTACGCTGCTTGCCGACGATGATCTCGGCGGTACCTTCGGCTTCCTGGTTGGGCTGACCGTCGGCATCGCGGTACTGCTCCTCGCGGAAGATGAACATGACGACGTCTGCGTCCTGTTCGAGCGCACCGGACTCGCGGAGGTCGGAGAGCTGCGGGCGGTGGTCGGAGCGCGTTTCCGGCGCGCGGGACAGCTGCGAGAGCGCCACGATAGGCACGTTGAGCTCTTTGGCCAGACCCTTCAGCGAGCGCGAGATGGACGCCAGCTCCTGTTGCCGGCTCTCGAAACGGCCGCGCCCCTGCATCAACTGGATGTAGTCGATGATCAGCAGGTGCAGGCCGTGCTCGGCCTTCAGGCGCCTGGCTTTCGCGCGCATCTCGAGCACGCCGATCGAGGCGGTGTCATCGATGTAGACCCGCGCTTCGGCCAGCGTGCCGAGCGCGTGCGACAGCCGGCCGTAATCCTTCTCGCTCAGATACCCGCTGCGAAAGCGGTGAGCATCGATGCGCGCCTCGGACGTCAGCATGCGCATGAACAGCTGTTCCTTCGACATTTCGAGACTGAACAGGCCGACCGTCATGTCGGTTGACGTGCCGACGTGCTGTGCGATGTTCAGCACGAAGCTCGTCTTGCCCATCGACGGACGCGCGGCGATGAGCACGAGGTCCGACGGCTGCAGTCCCGACGTCATCTCGTCGAGGTCGATGAAGCCGGTGGGCACGCCGGTTACCAGCCCCTTGTGCTGCTGCAGCTTCTCGATCGTCGTGAAGCTGCTCTGGACCAGATCCCGCAGCGGGACGAACCCGGCGCGGATTCGATCCTCGGCGATCGCGAAAATGGCGCGCTCCGCCTCGTCGAGCAGGAGATCCGGCTCCTGCTCCGCCTCGTACGCCTCGGCGAGAATCTTGTTCGCCGAGTGAATCAGGCTCCTGAGCGTCGATTTTTCCTTGACGATCCGCGCGTAGTACTCGACGTTCGTCGAACGCGGCACACCATCGGCGAGCGACGCGATATACGCGGGCCCGCCCACCTCGTCGAGCTCCCCCGCGCGCGCCAGCTCCTCCTTCAGCGTGATGAAGTCGATCGGATCGTTACGCTCGCTGAGCGTAACCATCTTGTTGAAGATGCGGCGATGCGCGTCGCGGAAGAAATCCTGCGAGTCGATCAGCTCGGCGGCGTGGTTGAACGCCTCGTTCGAGATGAGGATGGCGCCGAGAACGGATTTTTCGGCGTCGAGGCTGTGCGGAAGTGTACGTTCGGGAACAGCGACGTCAGCCATTGAAAGCGAAAAGACGCGAGCGATTGAGTTGTCGGGTGATCGGCATCAAGGATAACAGATCACCCGAGCTCGCGATCGCGCCTCGATCGCTTCCGATCGATTTCGATCGATTGGCTGACGAGGGTCAATCGACCGACAGTTGCTCAGCGCGCTTCGGGTACGACCTTCACGCGCACCTGCGCGACGACATCGCGGTGGACCTTCACCGGCACCGTGGTCTCGCCGAGTGCCTTGATCGGATCGGCAAGCTGGATCTTCCGCTTGTCGATTTCGAACCCCTTCGTATGCAGGGCATGCGCCACGTCGGCCGACGTGACTGACCCGTACAGCGTATCGTTCTCGCCAACGCGGCGGGCGATTTCGATCTCGAGCTGCATCAGCCGCTGCGCCAGCGCCTCGGCCTGACCCTTCTCTTCCGCCTCGCGGGCCTCGGCGACCTTCCGTTCACGGTCGATCTGGCGCTTGTTCGATTCGGTTACCGCCAGCGCGAGCTTGCGCGGCAGCAGGTAGTTGCGGGCGTAGCCCGCGGCAACCTTGACGACGTCGCCGCGGCTGCCGAGATTCTCGACGTGTTCTCTGAGTATGACTTCCATTTGTGCTCACCTGCTCGCGCCACGACTTTCCGCGACAACCACGACGGTCACGACGACACGACGACAACTTCTTAGGCGTCGTGGTCGTCGTGAGCATCGCGCTTGTCGCGTATGGCCGGCGGCGCGTGCGCTGTTAATCGGTCACATAGGGAATCAACGCCAGCTGCCGCGCCCGCTTGATGGCGGTCTGCAGCTTGCGCTGGTGCAACGCGCATGTGCCGGAAATGCGCCGCGGCTGAATCTTGCCCCGCTCGGGCAGGAATGGCGCCAGCAGGCGGACGTCCTTGTAGTTGATGTAGTCGATCTTCTCCGCGCAGAACTTGCACACGCGGCGGCGACGGAAGAACCCGCCGCCACGGCGCGGGCCGTCCTTGCCCTTGTCGCGGTCTTTGTCCCGATCCTTGGACCCTCGGCCCCGGCCACCTCGTTCGTCACTCATCGCGAAACCTCCAGCCCTTCCCGATCGTCGTCCACGTCCTGATCGCCGCGTGATTCACCAGGCGCCGGCTCCGGCGGCAGCCCGCGCGCCACCCGGCGGCGCGCCTGATTGGCCTTCCGCGCGTCGCGCGTGCGCTCTGCCACGCGCAGCTCCTCGTCCACGCGGACGACGAGGTGCCGAATCACCTGATCGATGACTCGCAGGCGCCGATCGATCTCCTTCATCACGTCGCCGGTGCCGGTGATGGTCTCGACGACGTAGGTGCCCTCGCGGTGATGACCGATCTCGTAGGCGAGCTTGCGCCGGCCCCAGTTCTCGGTCTTGTCGAGGGTAGCGTTGAAACGCTGGACGATTTGCTCGATCTGCGTGTGCAGATCGGTGACCTCCTGGTCGGAGGCATCCGGTTTGACGATGTAGACGAGTTCGTACTGTCTGGTCGTGCTCATGGCTCTCCTTATGGACTGAGCGGCCCGCCGCAATCGGGTCCGGCTGAAGCCGGACACTACAAAAGGTGTAGCGTCTGGCTAAAGCCGGACACTACAAAACGTGTAGCGTCCGGCTCTAGCCGGACCCTGCGACGAGCAAGGAGAAAGATAGGTTGTCTATTCCCTGTCTTCCTTCCGGTTGAATCTGTTCATCACCGACATGATGCCTTCGGTGACGAACAGCTCGACGGCGTCCGCCGCGCGGCTCACCGTCTCGGCGACAATCGGACGCTCATCGGCGTCGAACGTCGCCAGCACATGATCCGAGAGCTCGCGTCGCGCATCTCCACGCCCGACGCCGACTCTCAGCCGTGCAAACTCTTCGGTCCCCAGCTGCTCGATGACCGACTTGAGACCGTTGTGACCACCCGCGGATCCGTCGGGTCTGGCCCGCAATCTCGCAAGCTCGATATTGATGTCGTCGACGACCACCAGCAAATCGCTGCGGTCGATCTTGTAGAACTGAAGCAGATCCACGATGGCGCCCCCGCTCAGGTTCATGAACGTGAGCGGCTTGGCCAGCATCGCGTTCTCGAGCCGCCAGCGCGCCGTCAGCGCCTCCGCGGGCGCGGACTCCCACTCCAGCCGGTGCCGTTCCGCGATGGTGTCGAGGACGTCGAACCCGACATTGTGCCGGGTGCCGCCGTAGCGGCGCCCCGGGTTGCCCAGGCCGACGATCAACTTCATATCCGGCGCAGGAGCGGAACCTACTTCTTCTCCTCTTTCTTCTTCTCCTCTTTCTCCTCTTCCTTGTCGGTCTTGCCCTTCTTGATGACTTCGGGCTCGGCAGGCGCCGCAACGACTGCTTCGGCCGCCGGCGCTTCCTCCTCGGCCTTGAGCGCGACGACGTGGACGATCATCATGTCCTCGTCGCTGATCGACTTCCACTTCGCGCCCTCGGTCAGCAGGTCACGCACGCGAAGACCCTGGTTCAGCATCAGCTCGCTGACATCGACCGTGATGTTCTCGGGGATGTCGCCCGGCAGCACCTCGATCTCGATCTCGCGGTTCACGAAGTCGACGATGCCACCCTGCTGCTTGACGCCGCGCGCCTCGCCCTTGAGGACGATCGGCACGGTGACGGTCAGCGTCTTGTCCATCGCGATCTGGTAGAAATCGGTGTGCAGCAGCTGGTGGGTGACCGGGTCGAGCTGATACTCCTTGACCATCACGCGCGTCGCTCCGCTATCGAGCTGCAGGCCGATGAGCGTGTTCACGCCCGATTCGGAGTGCAGGATGCGCATCAGGATCTTCGGATCGACGGCGATCTCGACCGCCTTGCCCTTTTCCGCGCCGTAAACGACTGCGGGGATCTTCCCCTGCGCGCGCAGCCGCCGCGCCTCGTTCTTGCCCCGTCCGCTGCGTTTCTCTGCCTGAAGTATGGCGTCCATAATTGCTCTCGGGTTACTCGAAGACGCCCGACCTTGAGGTCGGGCCTACTAGAATGTCCTACACGAACAACGAGGAGACCGATGTTTCCTCGTGAATGCTCCGAATCGCCTGTCCCAGCAGTCGGGCCACTGACAACTGCTTGATCTTCTTGCAACACCGCGCGCGCTCGTTGTTGAGCGGGATGGTGTTGGTGATGATCACCTGGTCGAGCGGCGCCGCTTCCAGCCGCTCGATCGCCGGGCCCGACAGCACCCCGTGCACCGCACATGCGAGCACGCGTTCGGCGCCGTTGTCTTTCAGCGCCTGTGCCGCCTTCACGATCGTACCCGCCGTGTCGATGATGTCGTCCTGGATGATGCACGTCCGGCCGCTGACATCGCCGACCACGTTCATCACTTCCGGCCCCTCGTCGCTGCGGCGTTTGTCGATGATCGCCAGTTCCGCGTCGAGCCGCTTCGCGTACGCCCGGGCCCTTTCCGCGCCGCCTGCGTCCGGTGATACCAGCGTCAGGTTCGGGAACTGCAGGCGATCGCAGAAGTCGATGATCACCGGCGCCGCAAACAGATGGTCGACCGGAATATCGAAGAACCCCTGAATCTGCGCCTTGTGCAGATCCATCGTCAACACGCGATTCGCCCCGGCGGCGCTCAGCAGGTTGGCGACCAGCTTCGCGGAGATCGGAACCCGCGGCTTGTCCTTGCGATCCTGCCTGGCGTAGCCGTAGTACGGAATCACCGCCGTGATGCGCGACGCCGACGACCGGCGGAACGCATCCATCATCACGCACAGCTCGATCAGGTTGCGATCGACGTCCGCGCACGTCGGCTGCACGACGAATACGTCTGTCCCGCGGATGTTCTCGTCGATCTGGAACGAGACCTCGGTGTCGGGAAAGCGCTGCAACCGGGCATGCCCGAGCGGAACGCCCAAAAACTCGCCAATCTCGGCGGCGAGCGCCGGATGGGCGGTTCCGGAAAAGAGCTTCAGCTGCCCGCGACTCATACGGTCCGTCTCACCGGACGCCACTCCGTCCGCACGTCAGCGCGGAGTTCTCAAACGAAGAGGTGGTTGGGGCGGAAGGATTCGAACCTTCGAATACGGGATCCAAAGTCCCGCGCCTTACCGCTTGGCCACGCCCCATTACGGGGTGCAGAGTTCAGGGGCTCCCTGAACCCTCTTCCGGCCCATCCGCAAAACGATAAGTTTATAACGTTCAGGACGGGGGTTCAAGACGAGGGTTCACACGGGGGTTCAAGACGAGGGTTCACACGGGGGTTCAGGACGTGGGTTCAGACAACGGTTCTTGACGCGGCGGATCGATGTGGGTTGAACTCAGCCATTCATGAAGCAGCGACTGACCGTCATCCTCGCCGTGCTGGTGCTCTTCGGGACCGGAACGCGTTCACAGGGTCCCTCGAGCCTCAGCACCATTACCGTGTCGCAGGGTACGTCGATGGCGGCGGCCGTGTCGCCGGACGGCACGCAGATCGTGGTCGACCTCCAGGGTGCACTCTGGACACTGCCATCGTCAGGCGGCAAGGCCGGGCGCATCACGGATCTTCTGCATGACGCCCGGCAGCCGGCGTGGTCCCCCGACGGCCGGCGGATCGCGTTCCAGTCCTATCGCAACGGGACGTGGGATATCTGGACCATCGCGCGTGACGGAACCGGCGCCACGCCGGTTACGCCTGGGCCCTTCGACGATCGCGAGCCGCACTGGTCGCCCGACGGTGCTCGCATCGCCTTCTCGTCGGACCGGTCCGGCAACTACGACATCTGGGTCCTCGAGCTGGCGACTGGCGACATCCGGCGCGTGACGCGGGACGAGGGAAATGACTACTGGCCGGCCTGGTCGCCGGATGGGCGCGAGATCGCCTTCGTCACCGCGCGTCAAGGCGAGGCAGGGGTGCGAGCCGTCACCCTCGATGGTCGCGAGCGCGCGCTCGTGGCATCCACAGCGACATTAGGCGCACCGGCGTGGACGCCCGACGGCCGCACTGTCGTCTTCAGCGCCTTGTCCGGCGGGGTCACCCGCCTGATGGCCGGCGATCGGGAGATCGCGTCGGCGGAGGACATCTTTCCATTCCGGCCGCAGTGGGTGCGGGGATCGACGCTCGTTTACACCGCCGACGGACTGATCAAGAGCCGTGCGGACCTCGCAGCGAGCGTAACGGCAGGCGTCATCCCGTTTCAGGCGGATCTTGCGGTCGCGCGGCCCAGTTACGCGCCGCGGCCCCGCGACTTCGACAGCACTGCCCCCCGCCGCGCGCTCGGCATCGTTCGGCCGGGGCTCGCCCCCGATGGCGAACGGCTCGTGTTCGCAGCGCTCGGCGATATCTGGATCGCTCGGCGAGGTGCTCCGCCCACGCGGATAACTGATGATGCGCATGATGATACCGACCCGGCGTGGTCCCCTGACGGCAGGTCTCTGGCGTATTCGTCGGACCGTCAGGGATCGTTGGACCTGTTCGTGCGCGATCTCGCAACAGGCGCGGAACGCCGCCTGACGAGCACGCCCGCGGCGGAGATGAGACCCACGTGGTCCCCGGACGGAACGCAGCTGGCGTTCGCCAGCATGGGCGGACTGACGAGCGGCGAGCTGTCGGTGGTGGACGTGAAGACAGGGGCGGTCCGTCAGTTGCTCGACGGAAGGATCGGTCCGATCAGTCCAGGCTGGTCGGCCGACGGTCGAACGATTTACGTCTCGGCCCTGCGCACCTATTCGTCACGATTCCGCGAAGGCGTCAATCAGGTTCTCGCGGTTGCTGCCGACGGAGGTTCGAACGCGGTCCGCCCGATTACGCTGGTGGCTGACGTATCGAGCGGCAAGCGCGGCGAAGGTCCGGCCTGGTCGCCCGACGGACGGCACGTTGCAATGGTCATCGATGGCGAGCTGCACGTCATGCCGCTCGGTCCGACCGGAGAACCTTCGGGTCCGGCGCGGGCGCTGGGCACGGCGGCCGCCGATCAGGTGAGCTGGTCGTCGGACTCGACGCACGTACTCTTCAGCGAGAACGACCGCGTCAAGCTCGTGCCCGCCGGAGGCGGCGCATCCATCGAGTGGCCCCTGGACGTGACGTATGTTCGCCGGATTCCGTCCGAGACGTTTGTCGTGCATGCGGGACGACTCATCGATGGCGTCAGCGGCGGCCCTCGTCAGAATACGGACATCGTCATCAGCCGTAATCGCATCGCGCGGGTGGTGCCGCACACCGATGCCGAGCACTCCGCGCGCGTGGTCGACGCCTCCGCTCTCACGGTAATGCCCGGCCTCATCGAAGCTCACGGGCACTACAGCTCGGAGTTCGGCCAACGGTTCGGGCGAGCGCATCTCGCCTACGGCATCACGTCGGTCAGATCGCCGGGCGGTCAACCCTACTCTACAATCGCGGAGCGCGAAGCGGTCGATGCCGGCCGTCGTCCTGGGCCGCGACTGTTCGCCACCGGCTATGTCATCGATGGGAACCGCATCTACTATCCGACCGCGGCACCCGCGACTACCGAGGCCGCGATCGATCGTGAGATCGAACGGGCGAGAACGCTGGAGTTCGATCTCCTCAAAACATACGTGCGCCTGCCGGATGCATTACAGCAGAGGGCGATCGACGGGGCCCACAAGATCGGGATTCCCGTCAGCTCACACGAGATCTATCCCTCGGCGGCCTTCTCCATCGACAGCGTGGAGCACTTTTCCGCGACGAGCCGCCGCGGGTATTCGCCGAAGGTGAGCCTGCTGGGACGCGCGTACGAGGACGTCATCAAGCTCGTCTCGAGCGCAGGCATGAGCGTCACGCCGACACTCGTGCTCGGCAGCGGGCGTGCGTCGATCCAGCGCGCAACAGGGCTGCGCGCGGAACCCCGCTGGAAGATTCTGCCCGCGTGGGTGCGTGCGCCATTTGACGCCGCCGCCACACCGACGACGGCGGTCGCCGCCGGGGCCGCGGCCACACAGAGAGGTGAAACGCTCATCGCGTATCACAAGGCCGGTGTTCGCATCATCGCGGGAACCGACGCACCGATTCTTCCCTACGGCATCGCGTTGCATTTCGAGCTCGAGCAGTACGTACTCGCGGGCCTGACGGCCTACGAGGCGTTGCAGACGGCAACCATCAACGTCGCACGTGCGCTGCGAGTCGATCGCGACCTCGGAACGATTGAGGCAGGCAAGCTGGCCGATCTGACGATCGTGGATGGAGATCCGCTTGCCGATATCCGTGCGGCCAGGCAGGTCCGGATTGTCGTCGTCGGGGGCGTCGTGTTTACCGTTGACGAGCTCGCGAACGTCCCCGAATCCCGGTGAACCTTCGTCCTGAACCTTCGTCCTGAACCCCCGTCGTGAACCCTCATGTGTGAACCAAAGTCGGTTAGCGCCAGCGGCGAACGATGGGGCGGCCGCGGCGTTCGAGTTCGGCGCGGCTGAGGGTTTTCGTGAGCAGCGCGCGGGCGCCGCCTTTCGACAAGGGGCGAAGCACGCGGCGCGCGGCGGCGCGGCTACGGAACAAGCCGAATACGGCCGATCCGCTGCCGGACATGGCGGCCGCGACAGCGCCGGCCTCCCGGAGCGCAGTCTTCAGTGTCGCGATCTCGGGATGCCGCCTCACGACTGGCGGCTCGAGATCGTTGATCATCTGCGCGGCGCGAGTGGGCCATGGCACGGGCAGCACCTGAAGTTCACGCGGCTCGCGGATGCCGGCTGCGCGGTCCTCGTCGTACCACGCGTAGGCCTCGGCCGTCGAGACGCCATAGGGCGGCCGGACGATGACGACCCAGTGGGGCGGCAGGTCGACGAGCGGGTAGATCTCCTCGCCGCGCCCAAGGCCCAGTGCTGTGCCGCCCGACAGAAAGAACGGGACGTCCGCGCCAACTCCAGCAGACACTTCGCGCAACAGGGTCAGCGGCACGCCACCCCACAGTTTGCCAAGGCCCAGCAACGCCGCGGCGGCGTCCGCGCTGCCTCCGCCGAGACCTGCGGCGACGGGAATGGCTTTCTCGATCGTGACCCTGGTGTCACGCGGTTCTCCCGCCCGGCCCAGCGCGCTCCACAACTTCGCCGCGGCAACCCAGACCAGATTCGTCTGGTCGAGCGGAACGTTCGCCGTGCGGCAGGCAATCGTGAATGGACCGGGACGCGTTGAGCACACGAGTTGATCGTAGAGATCGATCGACTGGAACACGGTGCGAAGCTCGTGATACCCGTCAGTCCTCGTGCCGAGCACTCGAAGATCGAGGTTGACCTTCCCGTAAGCGCGGACGGCGAACCGTTTGTTCACGTGCGCTGTGCGCGGACGATCATCGCGCCTCCGTACCGAGCGGCCCCGAGCGGCGGAGCTCTTCGAGCGAGAGCGGAGCGGCATCTGGCGGAATCTCTACCTGAAATACTTCCGGGCCAAGTGGAACGTTGAGATCGACATCCGAGATACGCAGCGTGAGGTCGCTGGCCGCGCCCGCGGGCGCCGCGGTCGTCCGCAGCCGCACGATCGATGGACGATCGCCCTGGTACTGGTCGTAACGGATTTCAATCCCGCCCCGTGAGGCACCCACCACGCGCCACGCGCCGTCGATCTGACGCAGCCAGAACGTTCGCTCATCAGCATCGATCGCCAGCCAGCCGCCTTGGTACATCCGCGCCGCCCGAGGTTCCGCGAGACCTGGGCCACAACCGGACACGATGGCTCGCAACTCGTTGGCGCCGAAGCGGACGCCCGTAAGCGCCTCGACGATCTGATCTGCCGGCGCTCCGCTCAACACGCGCTTGTCCCGGGGCAGGACAAGTGTCGCCTCGGTGGCCTGCCGCGCGACGAGCACGAAGACAGATCGGCCGAACGGTGCCTTCGCCTCCAGCCGGATCTGATCCGGATCGGCGAAACCGGCCTCGATGCGTGTCCGCGGCACGCCCGACGTGCCCACGCGTCCCGTCATTTCGAGCACGCCTGCAAATGTGCGGACGCCGCGGCAGTGATCCGTGGCTTGCGCGAAGGGGGCGGCAAAGTCCGGGAATGGGGCGGCGGTACCGGTTGGAAGCACGGGCGGATTGCGCGCGCAACCGGCTGATGCGGCGATGCTGAAGAGGGTGCAAACGATGGTGAGCTGACGAATTCTCTGACCGCCGATCACCTCGAGTCCACTAATCAACGGGCTTCGCGCTTGGAGCGGGCCTCGCGGAGCTTCTGCTCGATCTTCGCGCGATCGATCGACTGCCCGTCACCGGCCAGCGCGCGCTGCCAGGCCTCGGCGGCATCGGCATAGCGCTGCTGCCGGAAGCGCAGATCGCCCAGATGATCCTGCACCACCGAGCTGCTCGACAGCTTGGCTGCCGCTTCGGTGAGCGGCGCGTCCGCCAGGTCGTCGCGGCCCTGTTGAAAATAGGCCCAACCCAGGCTGTCGAGATAGGACGGGTTGTCCGGTTCGACCTTCAGGGCACGTTGCAGAAGCGCCACCGCTTCCTCGAGCCGGTCGCGGCGGTCGGCAAGCATGTAGCCCAGGGAGTTGAGCGCGATCGCATCCAGCGGATCGTTCGCGATCAGATCCCGGAGCATCACCTCGGCACCCTTGACGTCACCCTTGTCCTGCAGGATCTGCGACATCACGTGCATGCCGCGCGAGTCCTTGGCGTCGGTCGACAGGAGCTTGCGGGCCGTGGCTTCAGCAGCAGGCAGGTCCTTGAGCGCGCGCTGGGCCTCCGCGAGCAGGTACAACTGCATCGGATCAGGCGCGTCGGTGCGGGCCGCAACCGCAGGCTGCAGCAGATCGCGAGCCTCCTCACTCTTCCCGCCGTTGATCAGAGCCGCGGCACGACGAGTGGTCAGTCCGGTCGCGCGCGCGTTCAGCTTCTGCGCTCGCCCATATGCATCTGCCGCCTCTTGCCAGCGTTGCTGCTGTTCATACAGCTCAGCGACACGCAACTGGCCGCGGTAATAGCTTGGGTTCTGCCGGACCACCTCTTCAATCGTCTGCGTGGCATCCACGAGCCGATCGGATCCTTCCTGCGCTGCTGAGAGGAGAAACGCTGCCTCCAGGAACTGTGGCTGGTCGGCCACCACGCGCTGCAACAGGGGAATGGCTTTGGCGAAGGCACCGGTCTGCACGTAGAGCCGGCCGAGGGTCAGCTCGAGGCCGACATCCAGGGTGTTGGGTTGCCTCGCTTTCTCGAGCGCCGCCACGGCCTTCGCGCCATATTGTGCCGGACTGTCCCCAGGGCGAATGGGCTGCTTCTGTCCCATGAAGGCGGCGTAGATGGTGCCGAGGATCCGGTTCGCTTCGCGATTGTCTGGATCCTGTTCGAGCGCGGACTCGGCCATCTGCAACGACTCGAGTGCCTTGTCCTGCCGGGCATACAGGCCGGCAAGCTCCGCCCGGAGCCCCGCTGACTTCGGTTCGGCCTCAATCGCCTGCTTGTGTGCCGCAACCGCCTCGTCGATCTTGCCCTGGCTCTCGAGGTAGCGGCCGAGCATGAAGAAATAGGTGGCGTCGGTCTCGCGAGACGCCGTTGGCTGCTGCGCCGCGCGTGCAGGGGATATCCACCCCGCCAGAACGATCAGGACGAGCGCAATGTGCCGCATCTG
>Ga0075420_100000756_pt1 | contig 26615 bp, 9 predicted proteins | sample SoiMetdeltSBSDD4_FD_75296 | JGI IMG/M metagenome (GOLD analysis project Ga0075420, IMG submission 75296) | Bulk soil microbial communities from a Populus tree surrounding site in Tennessee, USA - Soil MetaG P. deltoides SBSDD4 | ecosystem: Environmental > Terrestrial > Soil > Tree plantation...
CTCCCCGGTGTGCCGGCGCTTCTTGTCGCGCAGGCCGGCCACGGCGTCCGCGGTGTCGGTGGCGACCACTGCGGCCCGGTGCCGGTGCCGCCCACGCCCCACCCGCAGGGTGTACGCCACGTCGGCGAGGTCCGCGTCGGGCTGGGCGGCGAGGTGGCCGGCGAGCCGGTCGACCGCGCGGTTCAGCGCCGTCGCGGTGCGCGCCGAGACCTGTAGCAGCTGGGCCGGGCGGCCAGCCGTGCCGGCCACCGGCGCGGGCGGCTCCTCCAGGACCACGTGCGCGTTGGTGCCGCCGATGCCGAACGAGCTGATCCCGGCCCGGCGCGGGGAGCTGTCCCGGTTCCACACTGACAGCGCCGCGTTGACGTAGAACGGGCTGGTCTCGAAGTCGATGGCCGGGTTGGGCGTCTCGTAGTTCAGGCTCGCCGGGATCAGCCCGTGCTCCATCGCCAGCACCGTCTTGATCACAGCGACCACGCCAGCACCCTGCGACAGGTGCCCGATGTTCGACTTCACCGACCCCAGCGCACACCAGCCCCGCTCGTCGGAGCCCTCGCCGTACGCCCGGCTCAGCGCCGCCACCTCGATCGGGTCGCCGAGGTGGGTGCCGGTGCCGTGCGCCTCGACGTAGGTCACGCTGCGCGGCGGGACGCCGGCCACGCCGAGCGCCTGGGCGACCACCTCGGCCTGCCCCTCGGCGCTGGGCGCGGAGAACCCCACCTTTGCCGCGCCGTCGTTGTTGACCGCGTTGCCCAGCACCACGGCCCGGACCCGGTCACCGTCGGCAAGCGCGTCGGAGAGGCGCTTGAGCACGACCACGCCGCCGCCGCTGCCCCACATGGTGCCCGCGGCCGCGGCGTCGAACGGCCGGCAGTGCCCGTCCGGCGAGGTGATCCCGCCGTCGTAGTAGATGTAGCCGTGCCCCTGCGGCAGCTCGATGCAGACCCCGCCGGCCAGCGCCAGGTCGCACTCGCCGTTGCGCAGCGCCTCGCAGGCCAGGTGCAGCGCGACCAGCGAGGTGGAGCAGGCGGTGTGCAGGCTGAAGCTGGGCCCGCGCAGGTTGAGCTTGTACGAGGTGAACGTGGTCAGGTAGTCGGGGCTGTTGCCGACCGAGACCGCCATCCCGCCAGAGGTGAGCACCCGCGGGTTGCGCATCAGGTGCCGCCACTGGTAGTCGTTGGGCCCGGCGCCGCCGTAGACGGCGACCGCGCCCGGGTAGCGGGCCGGGTCGTAGCCGGCGTCCTCCAGCGCGGTGTGCGCCAGCTCCAGGAAGAGCCGGTGCTGCGGGTCGGTGAGCTGAGCCTCGCGCTCGGTCATCCCGAAGAACGGGGCGTCGAAGTGCTCGACGTCGTCCAGCACCAGCGCGGCCGGTACGAAGGCCGTGTCGTCCACGACCTCGTCCCGTACCCCCATCTTGCGCTGCTCCTCAAGGGTGAACATGCGCACTGACTCGACGCCGTTGGCCAGGTTCGTCCAGAACTGCTCCGCGTCCCGGGCCCCGGGCACCCGACAGGCCAGGCCGACCAGCGCGACCGGCTCCACGCCGTACCCCTCGGAAGACTCCGCCATGGTCATCGCCAACCTCCTGCTCTCATCGGTCCACTCAGGTCTCGTCGGGTCTCGTCAGGCCACTCGCGTCGTATCGGGTCTCGTCGGGCCACTCGCGTCGCATCGGGTCCACCCTGGTCGGGTCCACCAGCTGCAGGCGCAGCTCGGAGAAGTAGCGCCGGCCGGCGTGGTCAGGCACCCACGCCTGGTCCGGGGTCGGCAGCATCTCGGTGACCACCATCGGCACGTCGGGTCCTGCCTTCTCCTGCGCGCCGCGCGCCATCGCGCACATGGACGACACGTACGTGGGGCTGGTGAGGTCCAGGTAGCACGGCTTGATCTCGGTGCCGATCTTCACGTACACCCGCTCCGGTAGCCCCAGCTCCCGCCGCCACCGGCGGGCGGCGAGGTAGCGCTGCTGCGGGCCGAGCGCGCTGGACAGCGGTGTCGCGCCGAGCGTGGTCCGCCACGTCTCCCGGCTGACCACCAGCCGGTCGATGCTGACCCGCGGCGTGTGCTCGGCCGCGGTGACCAGCTTAAACCCGTCCGCCGCGTGCATCGCCACCAGGCCGGCGAACGCCTCGACCAGCGGCCAGGCCCGCCCGTCCGGGGCGCGGACGACCGGCGCGCCGTCGCGCTCGACCACGCTCAGCGCGCTGATCGGCAGCGTCCGCGCCGGGTCCGCGCCGGGCACCCCGGCGAACGCGAGCGGCACGTCGCAGTCGCTGCCCAGCCAGTGCGACAGCCGGCCGGACTGGCGCGGCCAGTCGTCGGGGAAGAGCGGCATCATCCGGCCGGCGCCGAGGTCCGCGCGCAGCGCGTCGCGCAGGGCCGGCAGGTCCGGACGCGGCCACAGGAAGACCCCACAGTCAAAGGTCGCCCAGGCCGAGTGCATCTCGCCGAGCACCACGGTGAAGTCCCCGCGCCGCAGCGCGGCCTCGTCCGGCGCGCAGACGTGCAGGTCGGGGCTGTGCAGCCGGGCGGCGGCCCAGCCGGGCCGGTCGGCGGCGAAGACCTCACCGGCCGCCGCCGCGACGTCGGCGGCGGCCACCTGGACCCGCCGGGTGCCGGCCGGCAGCCCGGCCAGCCCGAACAGGCCCGACCAGCGCCGGGCGAAGTCCGCCGCGACCGCGTCCACCGGCCGCTGGGCCGCACCGAACAGCAGCCCCTGGGCCAGGAACCACAGCTCGCCGAGCGACACCTCGCCCCCGCCCAGGTCCGCGTGAAGATCGGCCAGGGCCCGGGTGTACGCGTCCGCGATCGCCACGGTCAGCCACCGGGCCGCGCGCAGCAGGACCTCCATCGGCTCGGCGACCGCATCGAGGACCGCTGGCCCGATGGTGACGTCCAGGTCCCGGATGGTCTCCTCGTGGCACAGCCCCCGGCCGGCGTAGGTCTGGCCGGCCCGCCGGTGCGCGCTCACCCCGGTCACCGCCTCGAACTCCGCGTCGAGGCGGTCCAGGGCGGCCGGCAGCGCGGCGGCGTCCCCGGCGGCGCCGGCCACCGCGTCCCGGGCGGCGCACAGCCGGCCCAGCCCGGCCTGCGCGGTCTCGCGGGCGGCCTGGTCCGGGACCGCGGCGACCGCGGCCCGCAGCAGGTCCTCGGCGTCGATGCGCTGCAGCGGCTCCACGCCCCAGCGCAGCAGCCCGGCGGAGACCAGCCGGTCCAGCTGGAGGTAGACGTCGGCGGGCTTGCGCAGCTCGCTGTCCGGGTCGGCGAGGACGGCCGCGGCGACCTGCGCCGCCGGTCGCCCGTCGCAGGCGGCCAGCACGCACGCGTCCGAGCGGGACAGGGGCAGCGGTGCCCCGGTGGGGCGGTGCAGCACCGCACCGTCGCGCCACAGGTGCGGCTGGAGCCGGACCGGCAGCCACGGCCGTACCCGGTCGTCGGTGGCGAGGCTGCGTGCGTACGCCACCAGGGCCCAGTGCTCGAAGAAGACCCGCCGGGTACGGGTCAGCCCCGCCCCCACCCGGACGGTCACCGCGGGCGCGGCCGGGTCAGGGTCCAGGTCGGCCCAGCAGACCGGCCCGAAGAAGCCGATGGTCTCGTTCTTGCCGCAGTAGCGCTGCCAGTAGCGGGCCACCAGCTGTTCCTTCTCCCGGCGGCGGCTGGCCCGCCCGCTGCCGCGCAGCAGCGCGTCGAGGCCCTGCAGCGCGCTGCGGTTCTGCCAGGTCACCGCCTCCCGGAACAGCGGGTCCGCGGCGGTCTCGCGGGCCTGCCCGGCGCAGCGCTCGGCCGCCTCGGCGAAGGCTGCGGCGAGCTTCTCGGCGGAGGCCAGCCCGTCGAGGTACGCGTCGGCGACCGCGGCGCACTCCGGCATGGCGAAGCGGTCCAGGCCGTCCGCCGGGAACCCGGCGGAGCGCAGCAGCGCCACGCGCCAGACCTGCCATGAGGTCCCTGGCAACGGTGCCAGATGGTCGGCGCTACTGACAGCAATCGCGGGCGAGCCCTGGGTCATCGACTACCTATCCTGCGGCACACGTGAAGCACCCCCAGTCGACACACGTGACAGGCACCGGCAGACCTGGCAAGAACCGCGATACATGGACTAGCTGGACAGTGGAGTAATCGTGACGCCGGCCGAGGGCGCCCAGCAGGCGTTACGCCTCAGGCGCTCTCAGCCGCGGTGAAGTCGGAGCAGGTCTCACATTATAGTTGTTACATTGATCTTGGTTGCACGCGTTGCAGCGATGCTAGCGAACGGCCAGAGGCTTGGGAAGCCTGAGCACATGACCCGTCACTCTGCGCATCGGTAACGGACCTACGGCAACAACCTGTCGAGTTGCCGCAGAGTTGCGCCAGTCACGTTGACAAGATCTTCCAGCTGGGCTTTCCTCTCCCGATGACATCAGCACCCGGGAAACTACGTCCTGACACTTCGGATACTGATATGGTCTGCGTGGTCGGCGCTGGTTCGTCCGGCATCGCGTCCTGCCAGGTTCTGCACGCCCGAGGGATCCCCTTCGACTGCTTCGAGGTCGGCTCCGACGTCGGTGGCAACTGGCGCTACCTCAACGACAACGGGATGTCCTCGGCGTACCGGTCGCTGCACATCAACTCCTCCAAGGAGAGCATGCAGTACGCCGCCTACCCGATGCCGCGCGAGTGGCCGTCCTACCTCGGCCACAAGGCGATCGCCAGCTACTTCGACGACTACGTCGACCACTTCGGGTTCCGCAACAAGATCCAGTTCCGCACCCGGGTCGTTGACGTGCGCCCCGCGCCGGAGTCCGGCTGGCTGGTCACGGTCCGCCACGAGGACACCGGCGACGAGCGTACCCAGCGCTACCGGGCGGTGCTGGTCGCCAACGGCCACCACTGGGACCCGCGCTACCCCGACCCGGCCTACCCCGGCACCGAGACGTTCCCCGGCGAGCAGATGCACTCGCACGACTTCAAGACGCCCGAGCGGTTCGCCGGCAAGCGGGTGCTGGTCGTCGGCTTCGGCAACTCGGCCTGCGACATCGCCGTGGAGAGCTCGATGGTGGCCGACCGGACCGTGCTGTCGATCCGGCGTACCGCCCACGTCCTGCCCAAGTTCCTGTTCGGCATCCCCACCGACCACCTCACGCTGCTCGGGGCGTCGACCCTGCCCAACTGGATCCAGCGCAAGGTGTTCCGGGTCCTGCTGCTCATCGCGCGTGGCAGGATGTCCTCCTACGGCCTGCCCGAGCCCGACCACGAGGTGCTGCGCTCGCACCCGACCATCTCCGACAGCCTGCTCAGCAAGATCGGCCACGGCGACATCGAGGTCCGGCCCAACATCGAGCGCATCGACGGCGAGAAGGTGTTCTTCGCCGACGGCACCGCCGAGGCGGTCGACACGATCGTGTGGGGCACCGGCTACAAGATCAGCTTCCCGTTCCTCGACCCGGAGATCGTCCCGGTCCGCGACAACGAGGTCACGATGTACCGCCGGGTCGTGCCCATCGAACGCCCTGGCCTCTACTTCATCGGCCTGGTCCAGCCCGTCGGCGCGATCATGCCGGTGGCCGAGGCGCAGTCGGAATGGGTGGCCGACCTGCTGGAAGGCAAGGTGGCGCTGCCCACCGAGGAGAAGATGCGCCGGGAGATCGCCGCCCGCGCGGCGGTACAGACCAAACGGTACGTACCGTCGCAACGTCACACGATCCAGGTGGACTTCGCCCGTTACCTGAGCGAGATCCGCCGCGAGCGGCGGCGCCAGGCGGTGCGCAGGGCGCCCGTCCGCAAGCCGGCCGTTGGCCCAGCGGTCACCGACCCAGCGGTCACCGACCCAGCGGTCACCGAGACGGCAGCCGTCGACACAACAGCCGTCGGCCGGTAGGGACAGCGGAGCGGGCCGCCGTCCACCCCGGGCTGACGCGGCGTGCCTGCCCGGGGCTGACATGGCATCCACCCGTGGGTGACCATGGCCGCCATGCGCCCGTTTCGTTTCCTCGGCTTGGCGGCGGCCGGCATAGTCGACGCCCGCCAGCTCACTGATACCGCCCGCCGGGCAGAGTCGCTCGGCTACAGCGCCCTGGTCCTGCCGGACCACCTTGTCGAACAGCACGCGCCGATCCCGATCATGGCTATGGTCGCGGCCGCCACCGAGCGGCTGCGGATAGGGACCTTCGTCCTGAACGTCGACCTGCGCCACCCTGCGGTTCTCGCGCAGGACCTGGCCAGCATCGACATGCTCGCCAGCGGCAGGCTGGAGATCGGGATCGGCGCGGGCTGGAGCCGGCCGGAGTACGACGCAGTCGGCCTGCCGTTCCACCCGGTGGGGACCCGGGTCGCCCGGCTGCGCGAGGCGGTCGCGGTGCTCAAGGGCTGCTTCGCTGATGGACCCTTCTCCTTCGCGGGCGAGTACTACACCATCACTGGACACGAAGGGTTGCCCAAGCCGGTTCAACGGCCCCATCCCCCATTTCTCATCGGCGGTGGCGGCCAGCGGCTGCTCACCCTCGCCGGGCAGCAGGCGGACATCGTCGGGCTGGCCCCCCGGATGATGCCGATGGCCGGCAACAGGACCCAGCCCACGGCCGACCCCCGCAGCCTCACCGCCACCGCCACCGACGAGAAGATCCACTGGGTACGCAGCGCCGCCGGCGACCGGTGGGGCCAGCTCGAGATCAACGCCTACTCCCTCGGCGGCGCTCCCCTCGTGGTCACCAACAACGCCAAGGCCGAGGCGCAGGATCGCGTCGACCAGATGTACAAGCGCAGCGGGGTCGAGCTGAGCGTGGCGGAGGTGCTCGAGTCGCCGCACTTCTACATCGGTTCGGTCGACGGGCTGGTCCAGAAGATCATCGAGATGCGGGAGCGGCACGGGGTCAGCGCCGTCATGCTCGGCGACGTCGACGCGGGGGCCTCGATCGTGGAGCGCCTGGCCGGCCGGTAGCGGCCGAGACACTTTCAGCGCCAGTCCCGCGACCTGACGCAGCGGCCAGGTAGCCGGCCCGGCAGCGCCTCGAGCCTCGCCCCCCACCGGGCACCCCGATCGCCGAGGCCACACCTTCACCCCATATAGGGATCTTTATCCCACCGATACTCTGCCGCCATGGCCACACCACCGCCCAGGTGTGCAGTCAAGCTGCACACCTGGCGACAACGATCGTGATCTTGATGATGTGGGTTGCCCGGCCGTGGGTGCGTGACCTGCAGAGGCTGTGGGTAGCGCCGGTAGCAGCGCAGCAAGCGGGCGGGCCCCGGAAGCGGGCGGCCCACCGCAGGCGTACCCGGTCCGGCTGCCACCGCCGGGAGAATGTGGCCATGAGCATGCTGTCAGCTTCCGATGTGGACTCCCTCGGCCGGCTGGACGCCACCGCCCAGGCCGCGCTGGTGCGCTCCGGTGAGGTGACCGCCGAGGAGCTGGTCACCGCCGCGGTCACCCGCATCGAGGCGGGCAACCCGGCGCTCAACGCGGTGGTCACCCGCACGTACGAACGGGCGCTCGACCAGGTCCGCGCCGGCCTTCCAGACGGCCCCTTCACCGGCGTCCCGTTCCTGCTCAAGGACCTCGTCGCCGAGCAGGCCGGGGTACGGCACACCGCCGGCTCGGCGTTCCTGCGCGACCACGTGTCACCGACGGACCAGGAGCTGGTGGTCCGGCTCCGCCGGGCTGGCCTCGTCGTCCTCGGCAAGACCAGCACGGCCGAGCTCGGGCTGCTGCCCACGTGCGAGCCGGTGCTGTTCGGGCCTACCCGCAACCCGTGGGACCTCACCCGCAGTCCCGGCGGCTCCAGCGGCGGCTCGGCCGCCGCCGTCGCCGCCGGGATGGTCCCGTTCGCCCACGCCAACGACGCGGCCGGCTCGATCCGCTACCCCGCCTCCTGCTGCGGGCTGTTCGGGCTCAAACCGACGCGCGGGCGCAACCCGCTCGGTCCGGCGTACGGCGACGCCTGGGGCGGGCTCGCCGCCGAGCACGCGGTGACCCGCTCGGTACGCGACAGCGCCGCACTGCTCGACGCCACCGCAGGCCCGGACCTGGGCGACCCGTACCTGGCGCCGCAGCCGCCCGGCCCGTTCGCCGCCGAGGTGGGCCGCGACCCGGGCCGGCTACGCATCGGCTTCAGCGGCCGTACGCCCCCCGCCTTCAGTGGGCGCGGGCCGCAGGGCCCGCCGGTCCATCCCGAGTGCGCCGCCGCCCTGCACGACGCCGTCGGCCTCTGCGACCAGCTCGGCCACGAGCTGGTCGAGGTGGACCTGCCCGGGTTCACCCGCGAGGTCGGGGCGGCCATCCGTACCGTCTTCCAGGCGGCGGCCGTGGCCACCCTGGACCAGTGGACCCGCGTCATGGGCCGCCCGCCCGGCCCGGACGAGATCGAGCTCTACACCCGCGCCTACTGCGACCGGGCCCGGCGCACCAGCGGCGGCGACTACCTGCTCGCCATCGCCGAGCTACAGCACTTCGCTCGGACGGTGGCCCGGTTCCTCACCACGGTCGACGTGTTCCTCACGCCGACCCTGGCCCGGCTGCCGCCGCTGCTGGGCGAGCTGACCTCCACAGCGGACGACCCGCTACGGGCCGGCCGCCGCGGCGGCGCGCTGGCTGCCTTCGCCGGCGTGGTAGCGAACGTCACCGGCGCCCCGGCCATGTCCGTGCCGCTGTACTGGAGCGCCGAAGGCCTACCGGTCGGCGTGCACTTCCTCGCCCGGTACGGCGACGAGGCAACCCTGTTCCGCCTCGCCGCCCAGCTCGAAGCCGCCCGCCCCTGGGCCAACCGCCGACCGCCACCACCGTCATAGTTAGCACCTTCCCGCCCCGCGATTCCAGCGGCCGCCCTCCGGCTCAGCCGCGGGACGCGACTATCTCGGACACAGTCCAGAACGCCTCGTACGCGTGATCCTGGCCAGACCGATGTTGTGCTCATCGGCACGGTCGTAACACGCCTCCGCGAGGCTCGCCTGCACCTCCACTGCGACCTCGGGATGCCGTCGTACGAGCTCCGCCAACGTCTCCCCAGCCGCTCGACCGACGCTGTCGTCTTCATCCCATAGCAGTGATATCAAGAAGACCCGGAGCTGAGACGTGGCCTCTGCCTCCCGCAGAAGTCTGACGGCCTCTCTTCTGGATCCCAGACGATCGGGGCTACGCGCCAGCTCCGTCAAGACTGTGATCAGCTCCGCCGACACCACCCCACCCGCCACCAACGCCCCCACCGCCGCCACCCGCACCCAGGGATCGTCCGCACCCCGCGCCAACTCCACCAACACCGCAACCACCTCCGCCGACACCACCCCACCCGCCACCAACGCCCCCACCGCCGCCACCCGCACCCGGGGGTTGTCGGCGGAACGTGAAAGGGCGATCAGCACCGATGCAGCCCTGCTGGGAAGAGTGCCAACTGACGAGGCCGCAGCGGCGAGCTGGCAGAAGCGGGTGGCCGAGATGCGGGCCGCTCGCTCGGCCACCGCGTCAACGGCGGCCAGCAGCCGTCCCGCCACCCGGGGTGCGCGCAGACCCGACAGGCGTTCCCTCAGGGCGATCCGGTACTTCGAGAAGCGACACCGACCGTCGTGCTCCTGCATCCATTCATCGATCGCACGATGGATGAGCGTGTCCACCGTGACCACGTCAAGCGGGATGTCGTCGGCCAGCACCCGCAGGGTGAACAGGAAGTCCCAGCCGAGCAGGTGCTCGTACCGGTGCGGGCTCGCCTCGGCCGGATAGACCGCCTCAGCCACCAGCCGCTCGACCTCCTCGGGCTGCTCCCGGCCGACCAGGCCGAGCGCCAGCAGGATCGGCTCCTCGTACCGGGGGTCGTGCAGCCGCCTCCTGATACCGCCTGCGCGGTCGGCAAGGGCTGGCCCGAAGGCGAGCGCACGACCAGCGTAGTACTCCTCGAAGGTCAGGTGGGGGAAGCCGTACCGGCCGGGTGCTCGCTCAACGAGAAGCCCGGTGTGGATGTCGGCCTTCTCCACGAAGTCCCGCACGCCACGGCCGGCATCCGACTCTGCCGGGTGGGCAAGCTGGAGAACGGCGGGATCCCATCCAGCACCGGTGGACCGGGCCCACAACAGCCCGAGCACCTCAAGCAGCTCGCGCATTGACGCGGAGCCCTCTGGCCGGTGCTCGTGCATCCACCCGCCGAGGTGCGTGAGCCAGGTGGTCAACATGCGGTCGTCCGGGAGCTCGGCCTCCGGCACTCCGTGGACACCGCGCCAGTTCCTGCCCAGCGCCTCCGACACCTCGACGTACGCGTCGACCCGGCGGTGTGGGAGCCGGCCGCGGGCGCGGTGCACCAGGACCAGCGCGGTCAGCAGCAGTGGGTTCGCGGCCAGCCGGCGGATGCCGGGGCTGTGGCGCAGCGCCTCCGCCATGGCCTTCACCTCAGCCCGCGCGTCGCTCTGCACAGACTCATCGGACTTCTCCGGTGCCTCGGCCCGCTCGACCGCACCGCAGTACACGCTGAGGAACTGCTCGATGGTCGGGTCGTCCATCTCCTGGACCCGGACCGCCTCGAACGGCGGCGGCAGTGGTGCGGCCAGGTAGCCCGAGATCCGGCTGGTCACCACGAACCGGTTGCCCTGCCGGGAGTTCGCGGTGACGAAGTTGACCACGGCTTCCACCACGGCGCGGCGGTCGTCGGCGGAGGTGATCTCGTCCAGCCCGTCCAGGAGCACAAGGCAGTCACCAGCGAGGAGCCGGCACTCCAGCAGGTCGGCCAGCCCGGGTGTGCGGCACTCCAGACCCCGCAGGTAGCTCGGCAGGAACGCGCCGATGCCATCGTTGCGATAGCCCGAGCGGGCGAAGTCACCGATACGGAGGTAGATCGGGAACAACGGGCTACGCCTAGCGGCATTCACCGCCACCAGCGCCTGAGCGTGCAGCAGAGCCAGGTATCTCAACAGGGTGGTCTTCCCGCTGCCCGGCTCACCGAGCACCAGCAGGTGCCGGATGGTACGCACGGCCTCCAACACTGGCAGTGGCTTCTCGTCGCCAGGTCCACCGGCCGCCGCTGGCTCGTAGCCGAGCTGGAGCCGCAGGCGGTCGATGGATGCCTCGTACTCGGTCTGGTTGAGCCTGCCGGACTCCAGCAGCGACTGGAGCTTCGCCAGCTCATGGCCGAACCACGCCTGCCTCCGGTCGCCGGGGCGCACGTCACGCTTGGCCGTCAGACCGACAAACACATCGCCGAGCGGAAGCTGGATCATCGTGTTGCGGACCATGCCCGCGGTGCGCAGGTAACGGTGGCGGTCGATAACCCGCTCGCGCCGCACCTCCTCCGCAAGGCTGTCCACCAGCGTCTTGAAGACCGGGCGGAGCGCGGTCAGCCGGTCCCAGCGCTCGTCCTCGTCCAGCCCTGGCCGGAGCGAGTCGACACAACGCTCGGCGAGCTTCGTGGCCGACGCCCGCACTCCCGGGACCAGCACTTTGGCCAGCTCGGACGCGCCTTCGAGCTGCAGGAAGCTCGGGTTGACGTCGTACCGAGAAAGCACCTGCCCGTGTGCCGCCCGGGTGACGTCGTACGCCCGCTCCAGTGCGCGCCCCAGTGCCTTCTGCTCTGGGTCACCGGTCACGCGCCGCTTGAGGCCCTGGACGGCGGTGCCCGCCAGCTCCTTCCCCACCTGGGCCAGCACCGCATTGGCGATCGCCGACAAAGCGGTTGCGGAAAGTGGTTCCATCAGGCCCGCAGCGTACTACCGGCCGATCTGAGCCCGCCTCCTCGGGAATGGTGGAAAGCCGACACCTCGTGGCGGGTCTAACCGGACGCTGCCGCCCCTCTACACCGCGGGCCCTGCAGTCTGTTCTGGCTGTTGTCATTGTCGCGGCCAATAGTGGTTTCGGCGGGGTCGTTGTGTAGGGTCGACCCAGGCGGGTGGGGTGAACTCTGGTCGTCCGTCGGGTGTGATGTGGACGGTCCAGCCGCCGTGGTGCAGCAGGCGGTGATGGAACCCGCAGACCAGCACGACATTGCTGAGGCTGGTAGGACCGCCGTCGGCCCAGTGCCTGGCATGGTGGCCCTGGCACCATTTCGCCGGCCGGTCGCAGCCGGGGAACGAACACCCGCCGTCGCGGAGCACCAAGGCGCGGCGCAGGGCGCCGGTGACCAGCCGCCGCTGCCGGCCCAGGTCCAGCGGCTGGCCGGCGCCGTCGAGGATAGCGGGCAGGATCTGCGCATTGCAGGCCAGGCGGCGTACCGCCTCGGGGGTGAGGGTCTGGCCGGTGTCGAGCAGCCCGGGGCCGAGCTGACGGGTCAGCGGGTCGTAGTCGACGGTGACCACCACCTGGGACGGCTCACCACCCTGGTCGGGCAGCTCGCCGGCGGTCAGGGCCAGCCGGCAGATGTCCTCGAGCGCGTCGGCGCGCCGCTGTCCGGGGGTGCGGGTGTCGCCGGGGAGAGGCCGGCACAGCGGCTCCAGCGCCGCGCGGACCACCGCCGCGGCCTCGGCACCCAACCGGCCCGACAGTCTCACCGCGCCGTCGCCGTTGTCGGAGAGGGTGAGGAACCGGTCCCGCTCGGCCCGCTTCTCCGCCCGCGCCAGCGCGGCCGCCTCGGCCTCCTCGGCGACCTCCGGGGCGACCACCTGCAAGATCCGCTCCCCCAGCCGCCGCAGCACCACCGGCTCGTAGTCCTGGGCATACTCGACCAGGGTCGCGGCGGCCTTGTCCACCACCGCCGGGCCGACCTCGGCTGGAAGCGCGGCCACTGCCCGGGTGATCACCTGCGCCTGCTCCACGCTCACCGCACCGGCGGCCAGCCCCTCGCTCACCACCGCGGGGCCGGCGTCCAGCGCGGCGGCCAGCTCCACCCGGCGCCGGGCAGCGGTGATCGACATGCGCATCCGGCCGCGCAGCCACACCGCCGTCGACGACGCCCCCTGCGCCACCGCCAGACCCCGACCGTCGAACTCCCGCACCAGCCTCAGCTCCACCGCTGCCAGCCGCTGCTGCAGCACGTGCAGCTCGTCCAACGCCTCGACCAGCTCACCATCCGGCAGCGTCCACACCGCGGTCGCAGCGCACTCGTCGACCGCTTCCGCGATCGTCGCCACCACTGCCCGCATACCTCATATTCTAGTACCCTTGTTCGACACAGTCGATAGTGGATCCCTTGCTGTCTAAGTGTTTCTACAGTGGACCTGCAGCAGATCGGCCTGCCAGCTCCGCGCGCGCAGCCCACTCCGACCCGCGCGGGTCGATGCGTGCGTGGTGGTGCGGCGTTGGGCAGACCACGACGGACGCGGACCCGCGAAGATGCCTGCCGCGTGATGAACTGTCGTAGTCTGTGGCCCCCAGCTTTACTACAGCGGAAGGCGCCCCCAACTCCGAGGCCTTTCTGGAGGAGCTCGACGCATGGGTTGGCCGAGTGGCGCAACCGCGCCGGACATGGACCGAGTCCGCGCATCCTCATCGGTGGTCATGCAGACCCTCGTTCTTGTCCGAGCGCTGCGCAGAGTCACGTGCTGGCGAGCGAGCTGAGCGGCCGGTGCGGTTCGGTAGCTACAGCCTCGAGGATCCGTACGAGCTGGTCACACCAGCCGGTAACAGTGCTCTCATCGAACAGGTCGGTGGCGTACTCGACGGTCCCGACCAGCGCGTCGCCCTCCTGGCTCACCGCGACCGACAGGTCCCGCCGGGCGCAGTCCAGCGGCTGGTCGAGCACCCGGCTAACCAGGCCAGGCAGGGACAGCTGCGGCATCCCCGGGTTCCACGCGAAGATCATGTTCCCGACCGGCGGCGCCGTGCCCGGCCGCCACCCCGGGTCCAGCTCCCGGCAGATCTCGACCACATACGCCGGCCGGTAGCGCATCGCGTCCAGCAGCACCCCGTTCGCCGCCGTGACCAGCTCGGCAAAGGTCGACCCGGCGACCGGCCGCAGCCGGATCTGCACCGCGTTGGCGAACAGCCCGACCACCGGCTCGTGGCTGGGATGGTCCCGGTACGCGTACGGGCAGGCGAACGCGACATCATCGCGGCCGATGAGCCGGGACAGCAGCAGCGCATACGCGGACAGGACCACCGGGAACAGCGTGGTGCCCAGCTCCCGGGCCAGGTCCGCCAGCCGCCCGGTGACCACGGCCGGCACGGTGAACCCGACCTCGGCTCCCCGCGTCGAACGCGGCGGCCGGGGCCGGTCGGTCGGAACCTCCAGCTTGCGCGGAGCCCCGGCCAGCTGCCGGCGCCAGTAGTCGAGCACCGCAGGGTCGGTCGGCGTGGCGCGCTGCCGCCGCGCGTACCCGGCGTAGCTGGCCTCGATCGGCGCGAGGGCGGGCGCCCGCCCGGCCAGCGCCGCCGCGTAGGCCTCGCCCAGCTCCTCGAAGATGCGCAGCATCGACCAGCCGTCCGCGGCCAGGTGGTGGACCACCAGCAGCAGGACCCAAAGATCCTCACCGGTACGCGCCAACGCGGCGCGGAGCAGCGGCGGCTCGCCGAACGGCTCGCGCCCGGTGGCCACGGCCCACGCGTCCACACCCTCCGGCGGCAGGTCGCAGACCGGGATGTGGACCGGCCGGTGCGCCAGCACCTCCTGCACCAGCGTGCCGTCGCGCTCCACCAGCCGGGTACGCAGGGCGGCGTGCCGCCGTACCAGTGTGTTGAAAGCCTCGGTCAGGGCCGGCACCGACAGCTGTCCGGCCAGCTCGACCCGGGTCGCGATGTGCACCGAGGCCGGGTCGCCCGCGTGGCGCGCCCGCCCCCACATCTGCTCCTGCTGGTACGTGGCCGGCGCACGCTCCTGGACGGCCTGGTCGGCGGTGTCCAAGTCAGCGACGGCCAAGTCATCAAGGGCCAAGTCATCAAGGGCCAGGTCAGCGACGGCCTGGCCGGCGACGGCCTGGCCGGCGACGGCCTGGCCGGCGGCGAGCGTGGCGGCCAAGGCCCGGATGCCGGGCGAGCGCAGCACCCGGTGCACCGGCACGTCCGTGCCGAGCAGCGAGCCGAGCCGGTTCGCCAGCCGCACGGCGGCGAGCGAGTGGCCGCCGGCCGCGAGGAACGCCGTGTCCACCGGCAGCCGGGCCACCCCCAGCTCGGCACACCAGGCGTCGTGGACGGCTCGTTCCAGCTCGGTGGCGGGCCCCTCCCCGCCGGTGTCCACAGTGGGCGCCGGCAGCGCGGCCAGGTCCACCTTGCCCGTCTCGCCGACCGGCAGCTCCGGCAGGAAGACCCAGGCGCGCGGGACGAGGTGCTGCGGCACGGCCTGCGCGAGCGCCGCGGCCAGCCGGGCCTGCCGCCGCGCCGGCGGGTCGCGGTCCGTGTCGCCGGCCACCACATACCCGACCAGGTACGGCTCGTCGCCGCGGTCGTGCCGGGCGGTGACCACGGCCTGGCGTACCCCGGGCAGCCGCGCCAAGGCCGCCCCCGCCTCGGCCGGCTCGACCCGGTGACCGGCGATCTTGACCTGGTCGTCGACCCGGCCGAGGAACTCGAGTGTGCCGTCGCCGCGCAGCCTGACCCGGTCGCCGGTGCGGTACATCCGGGCCCCGGTCTCGCCGCTGAACGGCTCCGGCAGGAAGGCGGCCGCGGTCTCCCCCGGCCGGCCGAGGTAGCCCAGCGCCAGCCCACAGCCAGCAACGTAGAGCTCGCCGGCGGCGCCCGGTGGCACCGCCGCGCCGGCCCGGTCCAGCACGTAGATGCGTACGTTGTCGGTGGGCCGGCCGATGTCGACCACGCCACCGTCACCGGGGGCGACCGGGCCGGCCGTGGTCACGATGGCGTTCTCCGTCGGGCCGTAGGCGTTGAGCACCCGGGCGGGGAAGCCCACCGGCGGACGGCGGCGCAGCGCGGACCCGCCCACGACCAGTGCCCGCAGCGCGCCATCCACGCGCGCCGGCAGCGCGAAGACCAGCTCGGCCAGCGGCGCCGGCAGGAACGCGACGGTGATGCCCTGCCGCTCCCACCAGTCCGCCAGCGCGGCCGGCTCGGCACGCGCGCCGTCCGGGACCGAGTGCACGCTGGCCCCGGCGGCGAGGGCCGGGTAGATCTCGCTCAGGTTCGCGTCGAACCCGAGCGCGAGCCCGTGGCAGACCGAGTCCCGCGGCGACAGCTCCAGCTGGCTTACGTGCCAGTGGATCGCGTTGACCGCGGCCCGGTGCGGGACCAGCACGCCCTTCGGCGCTCCGGTGGATCCGGAGGTGTAGACACACCAAGCGGCCTGTCCAGGGCCCGGCCGGGCGTACGGCGCCGGGAGCCCAGCCGCGACCGCCTCCTCGACCAGCAGCCGCGGCACGCCGTCCGGGACAGCCGCGATGTCCGGGACGGCCGAGGCGGGCCGGGACTCCTCCGCGGTGGTCACCACCAGCCGGGCGCCGCTGTCAGCGACCAGCCCGGCCAGCCGGGCGGCCGGGTACGCCGGGTCGAGCGGCAGGAAGGCCGCCCCGGCCATGAGCACTCCCAGCTGCGCGGCGACCAGCTCGGGCCGCCGGGGCAGCAGGACGGCGACGACGTCTCCCGGCCCGGCTCCGGCCGCAGCGACCCGGCCAGCCACCGCCTGCGCCCGCTCGCGCAGCTCCCGGTAGCTCCAGCGGGTCTCCCCAGCCACCACCGCCACCGCGTCCGGCGTGCGGTTGGCCTGCCGGAGGAACAGGTCGTGCAGCAGCTCGCCAGGGTCGGGCACCTGCGGCCCGCACACCCCGAGACCGGGATGGTCCAGCTCAGCAGCGAGCCGGGAGAGCCGCAGCGCCGGCTCTGCCGTGGCCCGCTCCAGCACCCGGCGGAAGTAGCCGAACAGGCGACGCACGCTCGCCTCGTCGAGCACCTCGGTGCGAAACTCGATGTGGCAACGGATCTCCTCGCCGTGCGAGACGTAGACCATGAGGTCGACCGGGGCCTTGTCAAGGCCGTACGGCAGCGGGGTGGCGACGACGCCCGGCAGGTCGAAGTGGAACGCGCCGCCGTTCTCGTACTCGATGGCCACGTCGAACAGCGGGTTGCGGCCGGACTCCCGGGCCGGGGCGACCTCGCGCACGAGCGCGTCGAACGCCACGCCCGAGTGCGCGTACCCGTCCGCCGCCGCCTGCTGGACCCGCGCGGCGAGCTCGCCGAAGGCCGGGTCCCCGGCGAGGCTGAGCCGCAGCGGCACGGTGTCCACAAAGAACCCGACCAGGTCCTCGCAGCGCTCCTCCCGGATGCTCGCCCCAGTCCCGATGACGAGGTCGTCCTGGCCGCCGGCCCGGCCGAGCGCGACCGCGAAGGCGCTGAGCAGCGTGGTGAAGGGCGTGACCCGGGTTGCCCGGCTGAAGCGCCGCACCCGGGCGGCCACCTCGGCGGGGACCGTCTCGAAGAGGCTGCGCCCGGCCGCCGACGGCGCGGTGGGGCGGGGCAGGTCGGAGGGGAGCGCCAGGCCGGGCGGGGCGGGGTGCAGCCGCTCCCGCCAGTACCGCAGGTCGGCCTCCAGCCGTGCGGTGTCCGGCTGCTGGTCGCGGGCGAGCTGCGGGTAGGTAACGGGCAGCGGCGGCAGCGCCGGCGTGCCGCCCGCCACCCGCGCCCGGTAGCAGGCTGACACGTCCTGGGTGAGCACCGCGTACGAGCGGCCGTCGGTGGCGAGATGGTGGAACGCCATGACCAGCACATGGTGCGTTGCGGAGAAGCGCAGCAGCCGCAGCGCGAACACCGGGCCCTCGGCGAGGTCGAAGACGCGCCGGCTCTCCTCGGCGAGCGCCTGCCGGACGGCGTCGGCCTCGTCCCGTCCGGTGTGGTCCACGACCGGGCACCGCACCGGCACGCGCTCGTGCACGACCTGCACCGGCTCGCCGTCCATCGTGCGGTACGTGGTGCGCAGCGGCGCGTGCCGGGCCACCACGTCGGTCAGCGCGCCCTGCAGCGCGGCGGTGTCCAGCGGGCCGGCCAGCCGGATCGCCGCGGCCTCGTTGTAGGCCGGGCTGCCCGGGTCCATCTGCTCGACCAGCCAGAGCCGCCGCTGGGCGGGCGACAGCGGCGCGATCTCGGGCGGCGGCTGCCCCGCCGCGTGGGACGGCTGCGGCTCTGCTGCGCGGAACGGCTGCGGCTCTGCCGCGCGGGATGGCTGCGGCTTCGCCGCGCGGGACGGCTGCGGCTTCGCCGACGGTTGCTCCCCCACTACGGGTGCGGTGCGCGGTCGCCGCGGCGTCGCCCGCCGCAGCGCGTCGATAAAGGGCAACCCATCGCGTACGGCGTCCGCCGGCAGTCCAAAGTCGACGAAGCAGGCGACCTCGTCCACGCCCGCGTCGAGCACCGCCCGCACCACGTCCCGGCTGGATCCCACGGTGCCGATCAGCGCCCGCTGCTCGCAGTAGCGCTGGTACGCACGCGACAGCAGGAAGCGCACGTCGTCATCGGGGGTCGTGTCGAGGTCGATGTTGATGCCCAGGCTGTTCGCCACCTGGCCGAGCAGGCTGAACGAGGAGCGCAGGTAGCCGCAGAACGGCTCGAACGCCCGCTCGCGTGCCTGCGCCAGGTCCGCGCCGAGGTAGGTGTGCAGCAGGACCACCACCCGCCCACCGGCCGGGTCCAGGCCGTGCTCGGCGCGGGTACGCCGGTACAGCGCGATGTTCCCGGCGAGCTGGGCGACGTCCTGGGTCATCAGGTTGGTGACCACGCCGATGTCCCGGCGCGCCGCCTCGCGGTAGCTGTCCGGGTTCCCGACGACCGCGGTGAACACCGGCGGTATCGCCTGTACGGGCCGCGGGAACAGCCGTACCTCGATCTCCTCGCCGGTGCCGGAGCGGGCCGGCACCGCCTCGCCGCGCCAGAGCCGGCGCACGGTGTCGAGGTGCTCGTACATCACCTGCTTGTGCTTGCCGTAGTGCTCCGGGAAGAAGACGAAGTCGTTGGAGTGCCAGCCGGGGGCGCAGCCGAGCCCGACCCGGCCGCCGGAGAGGTTGTCCACCACCGACCACTCCTCCGCCACCCGGACCGGGTGGTGCAGTGGCAGGACGACCGAGCCCGCGTTGATCCGGATCCGCCGGGTCCGTACGGCCAGCGCCGCGGCGAGCACCGACGGGTTGGGGAAGATCCCGCCGAACGAGTGGAAGTGCCGCTCCGGCACCCACAGCGCGTGGAACCCGTGCCGGTCGCCGAACTCGGCCGCGTCAAGGATCATCTGGTACGCGTCGCCGGCCTCGCCCGGATAGTCGCCGAAGAAGTAGAGGCTGAAGTCGGCGGCGTCAACCGCCGGCTCCACCTCCACAGGCGCCGCAGGCTGCTCCGGGACCGTGGACGCAGCCGCGGGCACGAACGCTGGTGCAGCCGCTGGTACGGCCGACGTGGCGCCGTCCCGGGCCAGCAGCTCAAGCTGCCGGCCCATCAGGTCCAGCTGCTGACGGATGATCTCGCCGACTGCCAGCGGAGCTGGCTCCAGCTCCCGGCCAGCCGGAACGCCAGTCCGCGCCGCGGCAGGCGAGCCCGCCGCGCCCGCATGCACCGCACCCTCAGGCATCGCAGCCGCAGGCATCGCAGCCGCAGGCGAAGCAGCCTCGATCGGGGTGGCCGCCGGCGGGCCTGGCGCACCCGACCCAGCCGCCGCAGTGATCGCCTCGGCGAGCCGGCGCGGGGTGCTCACCTCCCCGAAGAGGTCCCGCACGGGGATCCGGGCGCCGAGCTCCCGCTCCACCTCACGGGCCATGGTCACCAGCAGGAACGAGTCCGCGCCCAGGCCCAGGAAGCTGTCCTCCGGCCCGACCTGTGAGGCCGGCACACCCAGCCGGCTCGCGGTCATCGCGCGGACCCGCTCGAGGACACCGGCGCCGTTCGCATCGCCCGGAGGCTGCGCCTCGCCCACATCCGCCGACCTAGCCACATCCGCCGGCTCGGTCACCTCCACCGGCTCGGTCATCCCCGCCGGCTCGGTCACCCCCGGCTGTCCGTCGACCCAGTACCGGCGCCGCTGGAACGGGTACCTGGGCAGCTGGACCCGCCGCCCGCCGCATCCGTCCACAATGGCCGCCCAGTCCAGCGGCACCCCGGCGCAGTATGCAGCCGCCACCGCCCGCCAGACCCCCGCCACCGGCCGGTGGCCGCGGTGCTGGGACGGCACCCAGCCCACCGTGGCTGCCACGGCCGCAGCCATCCCGGCCAGCACGCGGTCCGGCCCCGCCTCCACCGCGACCCGGCAGCCGTCGGCGGCGAGCCGGCGCACCGCGGCGGCGAGCTCGACCGGCTGCCGCGCCTGGCGGCACAGGTAGTCCGCGTCCGGCAACCAGCCCGGCTCACGGACCGAACCGTCCACAGTGCTCACAAAAGGCAGCTGGAGCGGCTGGAACCCGACGGCGTCGACCACCGGGCGGAACCGGTCCAGCACCGGCTCCACAGCTGCGGTGTGGAACGCCCGGTCGACGGCGAGCCGGCGTACCCGCACACCGGCTTTGTCCGCGTGCCGGGCCGCCTCCTCGACCGCGCCCGCCGGACCCGCCACCACGTGCTGCGCCGGGCCGTTCACCGCGGCGAGCGCCAGCCCCGGCACGGTGGTCATCAGCTCATCCACTGTGGACCGGTCGGCCTGTACCGCCAGCATCGCGCCCGGCCCGAGAAGATCGTGCATCAGCCGGCCCCGATGGGCAGCCAGCCGGACCGCGTCCGCCACGGACAAGGCGCCCGCGGCGGCCAGCGCGGCGTACTCGCCGACGCTGTGCCCGAGCACGTAGTCGGGGCGTACCCCCCAGGAACGCCATAGCGCGGCCAGGCCCAGCCCCAGCGCTACCAGAGCGGGCTGGGCGAGGTCGGTGCTGAGGCCGCCGGTCACGGCCTGGCGCAGCCGGTCGGGCAGGTCCGCGCCCGCCGCCTCGCGGTACGCGGTCGCTGCCTGTCCCAGCACGTCGCGTACCACGCCGAACCGGCCGGCGAGGTCCAGCAGGGCCTGCGGCGCCGAGCCCTGCCCGGGGAAGGCGAACGCCACCGGACCGGCGCCCTCCGCCGGCACCTGCCCGGTCAGCACGCTGCCCGCGGCCTCCCCGGCGACGAACCGGTCCAGCGCCGCGGCCAGCTCCGCGGCGCCGCCGCCCAGGGCGACCAGCCGGTGCCGCAGGTGGCGACGGCCGAGCGCGGTGGTCGCCACGAGATCCGCCGGCCGCAGCCCCGGCCGGGCGGCCAGCTCATCGCGGTACGCCGCCGCAAGCTCGCGCAGCGCGGCAGGGTCGGCCGCGGACAGCGGAAGCAGGGCCGGCACGCCATCACCAGATGAGGTTGAGATCGGCGGTGCAACCGGCGGCTCCTCGACGACCACATGGGCGTTGGTGCCGCCGACCCCGAGCGCGCTCACGCCGGCCCGGCGCGGTACGGCGTGCTCCGGCCAGCCGACCAGCTCGGTGGTGATGCGGAACGGCCCGCCGGCCAGGTCGATGGCCGGATGCGGCCGGTCGAAGCCCGGCTGCGGCGGGACCTGACCGGTCCGCACCGCGAGCACGGCCTTGAGCAGCCCGGCCATGCCGGCGCAGCTGTCCAGGTGGCCGACGTTGGCCTTGACCGACCCGAGAAACCCGGTCCCACCCTGGTACGCCTCGGCGAGCGCCTGGTACTCGACCGGGTCGCCGAGGGCGGTACCGGTGCCGTGCGCCTCGACGTAGCCGACGGACCCGGCGGGCACCCCTGCGGCGCGCAGCGCTGCGCGTACCACATCGACCTGGCCGGCCACGCCCGGCGCGGTGAAGCCCACCTTGGTCGCGCCGTCGTTGTTCACCGCGGAACCGAGGATGACCGCGTGGATGGTGTCCCCGTCGGCCAGTGCCCGGTCCAACGTCTTGAGCACGACCGCCGCCACCCCGTTGCCACCGACCGTGCCGTCGGCCTCGGCGTCGAACGGCCGGCACCGGCCGCTGCGGGACAGGATCGACCCGTCCGCGTAGCGGTAGCCGGTGACCTGAGGAACGTGTACGGCCGCCGCCCCCACCAGCGCGATGTCCGCGTCCCCGGCGAGCAGCGCCCGGATGGCCAGATGCACCGCCACCAACGAGGTCGAGCAGGCCGTCTGCACGCCCACCGCGGGCCCGGTCAGACCCAGGCGGTACGCAACGCGGGTGGCGAGGAAGTCCGGCAGGTTGCCGAGTGCGGCTCCGAGCGAGGTTGCCGGGTCCGCGGACCCGACCGCGGCGGCGAGGTTGTGACGCAGGTAGGTGTGGTGCGTGTAGAGGTTCATCCCGGAGCCGGCGAAGAGCCCGATCCGCAGGCTCCTGTCCGGGCCCGCGTAGCCGGCGTCCTCCAGGGCGTGGTGGCACACCTCCAGGAACAGCCGGTGCTGCGGGTCGAGCAGCCGCGCCTCCTTGGGGCTGATGCCGAAGAAGGCGGCGTCGAAGCCGGCGATGTCGTCCAGCACGCCGCTGACCGGGACGAAGTCAGGGTCGGCGAGGTCCGTCCCGGGCACGCCGGCCGCCGCCAGCTCGGCAGTGGTGAAGCGGTGCAGGCTGGTCACGCCGGCGGTGAGGTTGGCCCAGAGCTCCTCGACCGTGGCGGCACCGGGCAGCCGGGCCGCCATCCCGATCACCGCGACCCGGCCCTCGGCGGTCGGCGCCGCCGCCGGTCCGGACGGCTGCTCCAAGGCTCCGGCGAGGTGGTCGGCGAGCGCGTCCACGCTCGGGTGGGCGAAGAGCGCCGGCTGCGGGACCTCACGGCCGAGCGCTGTGGCGAGCCGGGCCCGCAGCTGGACGATCTGGATGGAGCCCATGCCGAGCTCGTAGAACGGCGTGGCCGGGTCCACCGGCCGGCCGGCGACCGCCGCCGCCGCGTCGAGCACGGCCCGGCGTACCGCCGCGGGGGTGGTGGGCCCGCGGCCACCCGCCGGAGCGCCCCCGGCGCCTGCCGAGGCGGCGGTAGCGCGCTCCAGGGCGGCGGTGGCACCCGCGCCGGCCAGGAACCGCTCCCGCAGCACGGCGCGCTGGATCTTCCCCCCGCTGGTCCTCGGGAAGTCGGCCGCGGGCACCGCGACCGTAGCCGCCACCGCGAGGCGCAGCCGCCGGCCGACCGCCGCCGCGATGCTCCGCCCGACCTGGTCCGGGTCCACACTGGAGGCTGGGTCGGGCGCGTAGAAGACGACCAGCGTCTCGGTGCCGCTGCCCGGGTCGGGGACGCCGCAGGCCGCGACGAGGCCGGGCAGGGTCCCCTCGGTACGGTCGGCGACCCGCTCGATCTCGTGGCTGAGGTAGTTCTGTCCATTGAGGACGATGATGTCCTTGGCCCGCCCGGTGATGGTGACCCGGCCGTCGACCATGAAGGCGAGGTCGCCGGTGTCGAGCCAGCCCGGCTCGGGATAGGCGGCCTGGGTTGCCTCGGGGTCGCCGACGTAGCCGGGGGTGTTGCGGGCGGAGCGCACGTGCAGCCGGCCGACCCAGCCCTCGGGCAGCACGCGGTTGTCGCTGTCCACGATGCGGAACGCGGCACCCGGCGCGGGCGGTCCGACGCTGAGCAGCTCCACGCACTCCTCGCCCGCGCCGGCCCACTCCACCTGGCCGGCCAGGCTCGCCGGGCGGACCCGGTGCAGCGACCCGGTCCGGCCGAAGGAGTCGAACGCGATGCCGGTGGCGGTCTCCGACATCCCCCAGCCCATGGTCAGCATGGACGCGGTGACGCCGGACGCCGCGGTCGCGCCGAGGAACGCCCGGAACGTCTCCGGCAGGCACTGCTCGCCGCCGCTGACCAGGCGGCGTACCGTGCGCAGGTCCCAGCTCCGGCCGGGCGCCGCGGCAGCTGCGTCGGCCACCAGCTGGTACCCGAAGTTCGGCGCCCAGCCGTGCGTGGCGCCGTGCTCCTGCATGAGGTCGAGCCAGCGCAGCGGGTCGGCGAGCACGTACGAGGTGTCCACGTGCACGCTGCTCGCCCCGAGGAAGACCCCACCGATGTGGTAGAGCAGCAGGCCGGCGATGTGGTCCAGGGGCAGCCAGTTGAGCAGCACGTCCCCGGCGCGGATGTCGAGCATCGCGCGGGCGCCGGCGGCGTACTCGCTGATGGCCCGGTGGGTGAGCGGGACGATCTTCGGCGTGCCGGTGCTGCCGGAGGAGAGCTGGAGCATCGCCACCGACTCTCCGGCCAGGTCCAGCCGGGGTGGCTCGGCCGGTGCGGGGACGCCGGCGGTCAGGTCGGCCGCGGCGACGACGTCGCCGGCGAGCGGCAGGCGGCGCAGGCCATCGAGGTCGGCCGCGCCACCGACCACGACCGGCCGGTCCAGCGACCGCCAGCAGTGGACGATGGTCTCCACGGCCGGGTCCCCGGCGTGGTAGTCCAGCGGCCCACCGGTGGTCACCGGCACGGCACCACCGAGCACGCAGCCCCAGAACACCGGGAAGAACTCGGCGTCGGAAAGCCGCAGCACCGCGTACCGCCCGGCCTCGACACCGCGGGCACGCAGCCCACCGAGCACGGCCTCGGCCTGCCCCAGCAGCCGCGGGTAGCTCAGGAGCTCGCGGCCACCATCAGGACCAACCACGTGTACGCCGTACGCGGGGAAGCGCCGCGCGGCGCGTACCAGGGCGTCCGGCATGGTCAGCGGGTGGTCCGGGGCCGCGGGCAGCTCCCCGCCGGAGCTGGTCGCCGGCGGGCGCTCGGGCGTCGTGGAGCTCACAGGGTCACCTCGGGGTCGGCAGGCGCGACCCGGCCGGGCTGTGGTCAGGCAGCTCTGCTCGGGTGGGGCCGGCCCGCGCAGAGCCGGCCCGTGCGAAGAGGACCAGGAAACCGGCCGCCGTCGCCAGGGCCGCGGTGTGGGCGGCCGCCACCACCGGGAACGGGCCGAGCACGTCGAGCAGCATCGAGCAGCCGACCATCCCCAGACCGAAACCCGCGTTCTGCGCCGCGATGGCGGACCCGAACACCCGGGCCCGCTGCTCGTCCGGCACCCCTTGGAGCCGCCCGGTGTAGGTGATCTCGGCGATGCCGTCCGCCGCGCCCGCCGCAGCGGCCAGCGGGACGAGCAGCCAGACCGGTGGCCCGGTGAAGCACAGCACGAAGAAGACCGACATCAGGCAGGTGGCCAGCCCGAACACCGGCTCGGGCCGGGCCAGCTCGCGGGTGCGGGCGCGGCGGCCCAGCCAGCCACCGGCGGCCAGGCTGCCCACAGCCCACGCGGTCAGGAACGTCGCCGCGAACGCGGCCGGGTCGGCGGGCGCGGCGAGGTTGGCGTAGACCGGCAGCCCCACGTTGTGCGACGCCGACCCGAACGCGTCCGCGGTGCGCACCACGACCATCGCCACCAGCACCGCAGGCAGGATGCGCAGGACGCCGAGGCGGCCGCCCGCGCTACGCCCCTCGCCCGGCTCCGCCGCCGGACGGCCGCCAGGCCTCTGGCCCGGCTCCGCCCCCGCGAGACCGCTGCCGCTCCGCGGTGCGGCCACCGCACGGTCGAGCGGTACGGCGAGCAGCAGCGCCGCGCAGACCACATACGACGCCGCATCGACCAGAAACGTGCGGTGGAACCCCAGCTGTGAGACGAGCACCCCGGCCGAGGCGAACCCGGCCAGCATCGCCATCGAGCGCGCGGTGACGAGCTGGCTGTTGGCGCGGGTACGCCCGTCGAGGCCGACCAGGTCCGGCACTGCGGAGCGCATGGCCACGCCCCACTGCGCCTGGGTGGCGCCGAGCACCAGGGCCAGGCCGTACAGCAGGACCGGCTCCGCCGCCGACGGTGCCGCCACCAGGGCGATGAGCGCCGCGGCCGACAGCAGGTCGCTGCCGATCATCAGAGGCCGCCGGGGGTAGCGCGTGGCCAACACCCCGGCGATCGGGGCGGCGAGGAACCCCGACCCCAGCCGCAGCGCCATGAACAGCCCGGTCGCCAGGCCCGACCCGGTGACCTCGAAGGCGAAGAGCCCGAGCGCCACCAGGTTGAGGAAGCTGCCGTACGACGAGATGGCGTAGGCCGCGGCGAGCACCCTCACCCGGTACCGGGCAGCACCCGGCAGGTGATCCAAGTCGGTCATCGCGCTCCGGGACGAGCCATCGTTGACAGTCGACCCATCATCACCGGCCCGGAGCCGTCGCGCAATCGACGCCCCTTTCAGGGGTCGACCGCCGGGCCGCGTTGCCCCACCTCGCGCGGCCGGCGTCTACGCACGGCCCTGAGCAGACCGCCTCCGCCGGCGCGCGCCGCGCCGACCCGTACCGGTCAGCTCGCGGATCTTTCTGGCCAGCGGCTGCCGGTCGCTGCTCTTGCGCACCAGGAAGACGTTGTCCGGGAACGCGTCCGCGTCCCGCTCCAGGTCGCTGCGCTCCAGGATGGTGTAGTAGACCACCGGGACGTCGCGCAGGGCTGGCGTACGCCGCATGAGGCCCACGCACCTGATGCCCGCCCGCCGGTAGCCGCCGGCGAGCACGTCGGAGGGTGGGGGCGGGTCGCCCTGCCGGGGGCTCGCCCAGCGCATCATCACATCCATGACCACGATGCTGGGTGGGTCCCGGCGGTAGCCGGCCAGCCGGTCCCGGAAGTCGCGCTCGGTGAGCACGACCTCGATCCTGGCGGTGGGGAAGTGCTCTCGCAGCAGCTCCTGGAGTGGACCGTCCTGCAGGTGGTCGTCCTCGGCGATGACGATGAAGAGGGTCATGTCGTTCTCCTGGATGTCGGTCGTCAAGGGGGGAGCGGGAAAGCCAGCAGGACAGTCGTCCGGTCTTCCTCGCATCTGATGCGGACCGCCCCGCCCATGCTTCTCATGAGGTTGTCGACGATCCACAGCCCGAGGCCCGAGCCTTCCCCGGTCACGCTCGCCGCGGC
>Ga0075420_100000758_pt1 | contig 26584 bp, 26 predicted proteins | sample SoiMetdeltSBSDD4_FD_75296 | JGI IMG/M metagenome (GOLD analysis project Ga0075420, IMG submission 75296) | Bulk soil microbial communities from a Populus tree surrounding site in Tennessee, USA - Soil MetaG P. deltoides SBSDD4 | ecosystem: Environmental > Terrestrial > Soil > Tree plantation...
TATAAGAGATTACCCTAATTCTTTGTAAGAATCTATACAATTACTTCATAGAAGAGACAATTATCATTTTTTCATCATAGTTAAAAGCAGTCTAGCACCTTGGCGGGAGAGCGGGGGTTAATTATTATATTATGGAGCCACATAGGAAATAAGGATCAATCACTACTACTACTATCCCTTTCCTCCTTCTCCTCGATAATCTATTACCCTGACACCACAGAAAAACAACAGCTAGTTTTAAGAGACAGAAACGTCTCGCAAGCGATAGATTTGCCGACGATTGCAAAATACATATAATATCATATGACACGGCCGTAGTCATTTATCGTACGAACTAATAGAAGATAGGGTAGTAGAAGAAAAGAAAAAAGAGAAAAAAATAATACCGAATCTACGACGTCATTGATATACTATTTGTGCTTCACCCTTTGCCTTCATCCAGTCAGAGTTTGAATTTCTTTCAATTTTGCCTCCTTATGGGAAGAATGGCCAAGTCAATTCTCCATTGTCCATGATATCATTCGCGCTCGTACTGTTTGTATTCGTCATCATGCTCGGAGAATCCATGCTCTCAGCGGTACTTGTGTCATTTGTGCTCATGGTCATTGCGCTTCGAGAATCCATACCACCACTGCTCAGTGTAACCTGAGTGTCCTGATACACTATGAAGTTAAACAACAGAGGCTGGTTTGGATTGGCTACTGGCCATGTTGTAGATTGCGGTTCTGGTGCTTCTATTGTGCCCTCTCGTGGATCAGGAAGTTCTACAGGATAGTCAACTGGAGGCGGGTTGGTAAGTGATGAGTCGGTTGGCAGTGGTGTAAAGCCTTGCGCCTGTTCTGGAGTCAGAGAACCAACTCCTGGAAGCTCGGTGTCACTTGGAATGTTGATTGCAAAGAGGAATACCATAGTCGGGCTTGCTGCGCTTCCTTTAAGATTGCTATAGAACGTGTCCTCATCCATTACGTGCGCCACCATCACGTGTGTAAATACATCTTCAGCTACCACAGTATTGTTGCCATTTGTAACGTCCGTCACCCTTGCATGACCATATAGGAATGCATGATCATACAGCTGGGGAACGTCTGATCTGTCAATCATGGATGCGCCGTGCTGGATCTGGTTGAGTCCCACGTTGTTTACCATGCTTGCGAACTCGGCCTGTCTTGTGGGCATTGCAGCGTCACTGCTATTCCAATATGTGTCAGTCAGTTCTATCTGATAGGTATGGCCCTCAAGCTGGTGTGGCCCATATGTCACAGGTGAGGTATAGGTTGCTGTATATCCCGTCAAGTTGTTCTCATTGCCCTCTTCAAAGGTACCTGTGAACATGGCGTCCTCTCCAGCTGAAACTCCACACGTCAATGCATCAGCACAGGTAAAGACATCTTCAAATGGGAACAATCCACCAGGGCCAAATACGTTGCTCAACCCTGCTGCCGGTTCAAATAATGCGTTTGAAGCCTGTGCTTTTAGTACGGTACTGCTGTCATTTGGTTGTGGCAAGCTGACTTCAGAACTAGCTGTAGAGATATTGCCATTTTGGTTGTTGTCCATAGTCATGGTGGTTGTCGCGAATCCTCCTTGAATTGGAGAAAAGACGACAATTGACATGACAAGTACTGATGCAACAACTGCCGCTGTCAATACTAAGCCATTTTTCTTAGAGGAAGTTGCCTTTCTTCCTTCTTCTTCACGTCCGTGTTTAGTCATTAGGAGTGGGCTGTTTCTATATTATTTATGAAAAGTCCCAGATTACACCAGATTCACACCCAAATTCATTGTAATGGTAGAACCACTGACTATCTGCTTAACCGAAATTATCGTCAATTATCTCATCTCATCTTCGTGTTATCCACAACAGGATTGCTAGTCCTGCAGACTGTGCAGTGTTGATTGCAAATAGATAGGGTGCGGCAGCATCAACAATATTCTTTATAGTCGGGCCGGCCATATACAAGTTTGACCAAAATATAACAATTACAATGTTTTGAACTATGAACAGCGAAGCAACCAGTACTAAACCATATGTAAAATAGGATTTGATTAACCTAGCGTTTTGGATATATGTAGCAATGATCACTGCTAATAAGCCGATGTTTGTAATAGCAGCACCTGCTGCGGCTAACATAAAATCCATTCAATAACTACCTAGATGATGCTCTGCGGCGACAATTAGTTAATTTACTTTTTCCCAAATTCAACCCTCATTTACTACTGCTGCCTGCGCTATCGTCATCATTACGTATTTTTGCAAGTATGCTTTTGAATGAGGAGTAATTCTTTTCCATCAGAGGAGTTAGAAAATAAGTTGCGCCATATGACTCCTTGTTATCGGTGATAATCAAGCCATTTTCCGATAAAACCTTGAGATGGTGCAATACCGTCTTGTAGTCTAATTTTAATTCAGTGGCAATTTGGTTGGTATTTGCAGGTCGAGTATTCAAAAATTCAAGGATTTTGGCTCTATTAACCCCACCTTTTGTACTGCCAATCAAGTACCACAGCACGCGCTTGAATCTAGGGTCAATGTATCCATTGCTGCCGCTGCCACTTGGAGAAGACGAATCTTTGCCATACACTAGGTTCTTGAATTGAAATAATGATAGGAATGCTTGAAACATAGACGACAACAAACAATCGAAATTTGGTAAAGAGCAACAAAAAGAAAGTTGCATTTAATGTAGACAAAACTTTATTCTGACGATATAAAGTTGTCTTTTACTCTTTTAGTTGAATTGATTTGATGGATATTGAATTATTTTCTGAACACTGCAAATTATTATTATTGTTAAGAATCGTACGGTTTCTCACTTGGGGCTAACTTCCTTATGGTGGCTAATCCCTTTATTTACTATAAGTACCAACACGCGTTAGCATGACATGAATAGGATATGAAAAATACATATACGTTGGGGCAATAACACTCGCTGCAAGTGGAGGCGCCGCTATTTACCTTAACTTTCAGGGCGTCAAGTGCTTGTCAGACCTTGCGCAAGTTGATACCTCCATTTTAACTGCAGAGCACTTGGAAGAAATAGAGAGGAATTGCGCTATCATCACCAACTCATATGTCTATTCTATATATGGGATCATCATCGGAATTATACTTATAGTAATAGGTGTAATAAAAAGCGGGAAGAAAATGTATACTTTTTAAGACATATTTGGTTGGAGAAGATGAGAAGGACATCTAATGACTGCACAAAAGCATGAGGACTCACTTGAGAAGATTGCTACTGATGTAAGAGGCTGTCCTCTATGCAAGCTAGCACGTACAAGGAAGAACGCTGTGCCAGGAGAAGGGCAGGTATTTGCTAAGATAATGTTCATAGGAGAGGCACCTGGTCGTAGCGAAGACGAAAAAGGCAAACCATTTGTAGGAGCTGCTGGTCGAATTCTGGACGACCTGCTTAAAAAGGCAGGTATCGAAAGGTCTCAGGTGTTCATTACAAACATAGTCAAGTGTAGACCTCCAAATAACAGAGTGCCAGAAGAAGACGAGTTGATTGCCTGTAGACCATACCTGGATAGGCAGATCGCACTGATCAAGCCCAAAGTGATCTGTATACTTGGCAGAACTGCATACTCTTCGATTTTAGGCGGCAGCTCAATAACTGCGAGTAGAGGAAAGATAATTGAGAGGTCAGGCCAAAAGTACTTTTCGACCTTCCACCCAGCGGCAATTATTTACAATAAAAGCCTTCGTTCTACACTAGAATCTGATTTGAAAAGGCTGGCTGCAGAAATCAATAAGAAAGAAGAGAGTAAAGAGTCACTGGAGGATTATTTATGAGTTGTCAGAACATCTCGTTTTACGGACGGTCTACCGAAGTGGTAGCAAAAGATCTTCTTGGCAAGAAGCTTGTTCGCATGATAACAAATAACAAAAAGCAGAAGTTTCGATTGGCAGGTATAATAGTGGAGACAGAGGCATACGGCTACAGTGATGACCTAGCGAGTCATGCACATATTGGCCTCACTGGAAGAAATAAAGTCATGTTTGGTAATGTTGGAAGGGCTTATGTGTATTTCACCTATGGCAACCACTTTTGCTTAAATGTTACTGCAAGAAGAAGCAGCATAGAAGCAGGAGCAGTCCTGATTCGAGGGATTGAGCCAGTAGAAGGTGTTGAATTAATGAGGCAGTTCCGGCCAGTCGAAAATATACTTTCACTCACCTCTGGTCCTGGCAAGCTCACACAAGCTCTCAATATCACATCAGCACTCAATGGGATTGATATGACCAATTCTGAATCAGAGATATATATTGAGTTTGGTAAGAGGCCAAAGCATATTGTAACTACGCCAAGGATTGGAATCACTCATGCAATAGACAAAGACTGGCGCTTCATCGATCCATCATGTCCCTTTATTTCACGCAAATTGCAGATTAATTATGAATCGTCATTACGACCGTGGAAGATAAGCTGAGTTTTATCAATAGTTGTTATTAAATAATTTAGACAGGATACGAATTGAAGAAGGTGGTGCACTTATTTACTTGCTAAGGCCTAAAGCAAAACTTGCAGTCAAACTCCAGGCATTGTATCAATAAATATACTGCAAAGTATAATAAATATCCCAAATTCGAAGTAGTTGCGTAATCCCATAGAGTGCAGAAAGACAGCTATCTTCGAGCTGCCTCTATAGAGATTTCATATTCTTTTTCAATTGCATTCATTAATTTTTTACCTGTTATTTTACCTCTTGACTTTGTAATAGCTACAATTGAAGCACCGCCTGCACCAACTCCTTCCTTTACGAACCCCTTTGCAAACGCCTGCAATCCGGGCTTGCTCGATTCGCCTAGATGAAGATCGCAAGATAAAATTGGAACTCGCTTCGAAGCCATTCTTACAAGGCTAGACAAATCTGATGACGGATCTTTAGTAACATATGTTGTAGTGCCAATATAAAGTCCGTTAAGCAACCTGCCTAGACGATTTAATATTGCAACTATCGCAGCCATCTGAGTACCTCCTGCAAGCATAATCTTGCCATTTGCAGACAGTACACCACTTGCAATACCAGCTACAGAAGGCATCATGGGATCTCCAAAAGCAGATATAGCTTCAAAGGGGGAGCTAATCACTTGGATTCCATCAGCAATTACTCTCTTTATTGCAGAATCTACTACCTTGTTTTTCAGATTGTGAGGATTTTCTGCCATACTGCTGCTTACTTTGAACCTTGCATCAATGCCAAGTGCTCTCAGTACTGCAAGTGCTGTTGTAGTGCCTCCAGGAATGCTCTCGCCTAAAACTGTTAGATCTGACATGATGGCCAGTTGTTTTCCAAGCAGCTCGCCGTGCTCAAACGCTCGCTTGACACTTGAGATATCCATTGCATTTTCATTCAAGATGTTCCTGCCTGGTTTAACTCCAAACGACACATATGGTATTGAAGGCTTAATCTTTGCTCCTGCATCAACAACCAAAAGAGGGATAGTTGCCAACTGTAGCGCAGTACGTGTTATGACCGCGGGTGTAGGCTTGCCATCAGGGGTAGCAGGTATAACATCAATGCAGCTGCAACGTCCACGATATAGAAATTCCGCGTCTGCAGGAGATGTGTATTTCACTAGTTCGGCGTTTGCACCTGCTGCTGTGAGCCCAGAAATTTCGCTTGTGGCAGTATACGAGATCACACACACAAAAACAGGATTTTTCGTCGCAAAACTTTTGACAGTAGTAGGTCTGTCAGTCGCTGTTATATCGTACATTTATTCACCAGCAATCATAAGCTCCAAGAATTCTTGCTTTGACCTAGGTTTAAACACATAGTTGGTTTTCTTTTCGTGTCCTATTGTAGATATAGAAGTCGGACCATAGTTGTGACCAGGATAAACGATAAGCTTTTCATCCAATTTTGCCAGCCTATCAAATAGGCTATAGTACATCTCTATTGTGTCACTTCCAGGAAGATCCACTCTACCACAATTGCCCACGAAGAGTGTATCTCCAGTTAGAATGAATTGATCATCATATAGGAGGCAGACACTGTCTTTGGAGTGACCAGGCGTGTGCAAAACCCTTAGTTTGATTCGCCCTATTTCGATCATGTCCCCGTCAGATACTGCAATGTCTTTATCAAGCTGCGAGTTTTTGTGTTGTACTATCTTGGCACCGGTTATCTCTACCACCTGCTCGTTTCCAATCACGTGATCGAAATGAGTATGAGTATTGATGATATATTTAGCTCGCCAATTTTTCTTTTTTAGTGTCTGAAATATTTTATCCAAATTCCAGGAAGGATCAATGACTGCAGCTTCGCCGTTTTCCTCATCAGCTACTATGTAAGTAAAATTGGCCATCTGACCTACTTCGATCTGCAATACCGCAGGCCTCATACTATGCCCTTTTCCGCTTCCGGTGGTATCCCTATCCATTCCACATATACAGAACCTAAATATTTCTTTTTATTCTTCTTCTTTTCCGCAAGTCCAACCTTTAATCGATGAAAGGTAATAGTCGCTTCTGCGATAATACACTTTTTATGGATTTGTCCAGTGTTTGGGTCAAATCCTGAAGGAACATCTATGGCTAAAACATAAGCCTTAGATTTGTTTATTGCGTCTATTGCAGCTGCATAGGGCTGCCTGATCTCATCTTTAATGCCAGTGCCAAATATACCATCCAAGATAATGTTAGCACCGACAATACGGTTCTTTATCTCGCGGGTTAACTCCTTACCAAATATCAATTCAATTGAATCCATCCTTTCAATTATGCTCCAGTTAAGTCTTGCCTCTTCGCTTCTTAAATCAGAAGGGCTTCCAAGTAAAATGACTGTTATTTTGGCTCCATATCCAGCAAGGTGACGCGATGCGACAAATCCATCGCCGCCATTATTGCCAGTGCCGCACACAGTAACTATTTTTTTATTCTTTAAATTCTTGAACTTTCGGACAATAAAATCTGCTACTCCATGGCCAGCGTTCTCCATCATGAGAAAACGTCGCATTCCAAAGACAGAATCGCCGTTTTGTTCAATAGCATACATCTGATCTGAAGTAATCGGCTTCAACAATACAGTGATGGTCTATTCAGACAAACATAAAAACTATCAATCTATAATAATTATTATTGTCAAGTATTCTGTATTCTGCACCAACATGCCACAGGATGATCTTTAATTGCACACTAAAGATTTCTCAGACCAATATTAAGCGCCAAGAATAGAGTATCATAGATTTTCCTACAACTCTACTATCCGTTTTCTTCTTACTATTTGGTTGGTTCCGCATGGATCAGTAATAAAAATTTCCAATAAGAGACAGTATGGAAGCCTATAGAGATAGCGATGTCAAAGTGGTAATTGTCATTCATCTTGTCTCTAGGCTAAAAATATGTGCGCGTCTTATCGCCGACTCATGATGTAGAATCAGAGATCGGCAGAATTTTCGAACAATTTCTGAAGTGGTTCGTTACTTGTGAGATCCATATCGTTATTGACTGTCATACTAATGACAAATTCTCACTATGTAGGATGCTTCTTGAGTAGTTCCTTGAGGTCACTGCTCATCTCGGCTACCTCGCCCAGTGTCAGATGTTCTTGATCTTTATTGCGCATCCATGTGATGTATCCATCAGCGTCAATAACTATTTCCCCAGACCTTTCTAGGTAATGTGCTATAACGTTTATCTGTAGAGGAGTCAGGGATGGAAGCAGCTTGCGAAGTGTTCTTAGTTTCGGATAGCCATCAAAATTCTTGATCGCCTGCAAAAAAGCATTAATGTCATCCTCTGAAACTTCATTTGCTGGTCTTACCTTTCGAGGAGATTTTCTAGGTTTGATGAAAAAATGTATATTGTCTTGCCCTAAAACTTTTTCTCCCTATAGGGTTGGAAACATAAGTGTAGATTTTTCTAGCCCCAATATCGGGACATACAGTGACTGTGCATCAGTGCCTATGCTATCTATGAATGTAAATTCTCCAGAAAGCCTTTTCAACTGGATGAATTTTTTGGACGGCTTTTGATTCTCAACAACATAGTGAACTGTCACGCCTCCAACTGCACCTGTCTGAATAAAAAGGACATGGTCATTGTTATAGTGAATATAATAGAGCATTGGAATGACTCCAAGCATTGACTGGGCGGAGTAGATTATTACCTTGAGCATGTCTTCCAGGTTCTGGTATTTTAAATACACTATTTCGTTTTGAGACACACTATAACATAAATCTCACACAATATTTTCTTTTTGATCATTACAAATCCCCTTTATCCTCATTAACAAATCCTATTGTCTCATGGGGCTAGCCTATAGAGCACCTTTATGCCATGAGCACAGGGGTATACAGTCGAAACCAACGGGAGTTGCCTATCTTGTTTGTAATTGGTCGTCATACTTTTTTGCAGTCAGTTGCAAAGATAAGAGATAGTTTTTAGTTTGCCAGAGCCAGCTTGACTCTGCGCACAAGTGTCTTGACATCAACCGGCTTTCGGAGGAAGTCATGTATCTTGATTCCCGGCATCGAGAATTCAAGGTCACTTACTTCAAATGCAGACATAAATACTACTTTTGCATCGGGTTTGATAACTTTAATATTTGCAGCAAGCTCAAAGCCACTCATCCTGGGCATCCTGACATCCGTTATTACTAGACCATAATCTGCGGAGTTTGCCTTAAAATGTTCAAGAGCAAGCAAAGGATCAGTAAAGCCAAAGACAGTATAGCCCTGCCTGCTCAAAGCCTGCTTAAAGATCAATACTATATCGAGTTCATCATCAACTACAAGTATGAAATGAGCAGAAGGCAATAGTCTATATCCACCTTGCTTTGATACTATGCACTTCACTATTAGCGGAACGGTATGACGGCATTAAAGTAGTAGTTGAGAATGAGGTACGAACTTATATTTTCTGTGAAGAAATATTCTATAGAATGCAGGTCTTTGAAGAGACATTTTTGCATCTATCTATATCAACTATAACCCTTCAAGAATGTTACTAGAACTTGTGCTTTTCAAGGACACCATCCAAGCACAATAAGTGATAGTTGTATATGCAAGCTCACTACTTAAAGTTACAGGACAGAGATAGAAGGGTGTCGCCCCTGAATTACAAAAGGTGAGTTTCTTACTCTCTTGAGATGCACGAACCATCAGCGGTCATAACAAACCTAAATATTTGATCGACTTCTGAATTTTCAAAAATTTCCGAGTCGTGAGTTATTATTATCAATTGGGCCAGCGGTCCCACGCCTTCTCGGAAGGCATCAGTCAGTATTCTAACAAGCCCCCTTCTCCTCTCTTCGTCAAGATGTGCGGTCGGCTCATCTAGGATGATGAAATCAAGCTTGTTTGAACCCATCATATAGGCAATACTAAGACGAAGTGCAAGGGCTACGGCTACCTTTTCACCTCCGGAGAGTGAGTCCATATCAATTTCACCCTGCCTGCCGTAACACATTATCGCTACTTCTCGTGCCTCTTCTGTAAGTTCGATTCTCGAAATGCCAATGTTAAAGAGGGAAGCGTATTCTGAAGCTTTCTGCGATATAACTCCGAGCGCCCACGAGCGAAGGCTGATACCCACCACTCCATCCCTGTTGAATATCATCGATCGTATTCTTTCCAGCATTTTAGAGAATTCAGATGCCTGTCTTAATTGGTCTATTGCATGCTTTGCAGAATCTATAGATGTTTGTGTGTCAGACAATACACGCCTATACTCACCAGTTTTGACGCTTGCAGTCTGCAATTCTTGTATTAGCCTTGTTCTTTCTAGTTTCGCATCTGTGTATTTCTGGAGGCTCAATCCGCTTATCTGCCTTCGCAATGTAGCAATTTCTTCAGCAAGTGTCTTTGACATGCCATCTATTACCAGCTTGAAAGGATCATCTCCTACGTAAGATATTTGCTGAGGAAGATTGGCCAAATACTTTTTCTTGCTATTGAGATCATCTTCGATTTTGACCAACTCATTTTCAGAGCTTATAGAATTACTTAACAGAAACTTCTCTGCCATCACTATCTTTTTGTCCTGTTCTGACAACTGTTGCTCTTCTTTCTTGAGCTCAACCTTGGCTACGTGCAGTTTGTATTTTTCCTCCGATCTGCGTTTTATCTCCAGCTGAATATGATCTTCATCATACATTTCATTGATCTTTGTAACAAGAGAATTGCAAATGGGACATTTGCCATCAACTATATGCAGTTTGTTGGCACACTCTAGAAAGCCATGTAGCTTGCCCATTATACCCTCATTTTCTTCCAGCTTTGAATTGATCTCCTCTGATTCAGCTTTTATCATCTTGAGTCGTATCTGTACTTCTTCTTTGGTTTTTAGTATGTCTAGCATGTTTTTTGCTTCCACTACTACTCTTTCTATTCGATCTACTTCTGTGCTGAGATGGCTACGCCTTTCAATGACATGTCGGATGAGCAGTTTTTCGCAATTCTGAAGCTCCTGAGTCTTTTGGATTAACGGCTCCAACCTCTCAATTTCCTTCTCAAGGTGACCTAATTTTTCCTCAAGTAGCCTTCTTTCATCTTCAAACTCTTTCAAAAACAATGATCCCTCCTGTAGCTCCTTTTCTTTTTGCTCCAGCAGTCTCTCCACCTTTGGAACTTCCTCATCAGTGTAGCCTATTTCATCACGCAGCCTTTCTCGAAAGCCTATGATGACATGGCGCATTGTTTCATAAGCTGAGTCGAGTCTGTCAATACCAATCAGACCATTTAGCAATTCTTTAAAGTCCTTTGGTTGGGCCTCTACTATCCGGACCAGCTCGCCTTGCTGCACTACTCCAGCAACACGCAGCTTTTCATAGTTCAGGCCAAGCAGGTGTGCTATTTCGACACTCATTGATTCGCCAAACTGTCTGCGCTCGCCACCGACAATTGGCTTGTTCACTATCTTGTCGCCATCGGATACAAGTACAAGTTGGGAAAAGGATTGAAGGCCGGAGCCGTTGAGTGCTCTTGTAGCCTCAAACTCTCTAGAGCTGAGAGCAAAGCGCATTTGGGTCATAGCATGGTTAGCACCTCTTCTTACGAGGTTCTTGTTTGACTTTCTTGTATGCTTGCCAAAGAGCGAAAACGTTACTGCATCGATGATTGAAGACTTGCCTGAGCCGTTATGTCCTAGAAATATAGTTATCCCTTTGCAAAATTCTATCTTAGTGTCTTTGTGTGCGATGAAATCCTTCAGCTGAATATCCTTTATCATTTACTATGATGGCCTCGAAATTTGTTTAATTTGTACGCCTGCCACAGTATTTCCAGGACTGACTTGGCATCCTTGTCAGCTGCCAATGGCAAAACTTCGCCAATCGTGAACTTGGCAAGCTCGTCGGACCCAAGCGCTTCTGCAGACAGACGATAGAGCTCACTATCAATGTCTGCAGGCTTGGAATCATATACAGTAGTAGCAAGATGCGCTTCTAGTGGCTGCCAAATGTAATGAAGACAAAAGTCACTGAGTTTTTTTAAATGTTCAGCTATAATCTTAGAGTCAATACTGCTACCAGATACCTCGATTCTTGCAATTGGTTTTTTGTCATAAGCTATTGCCTTCTTGATTATCAGCTCGACTTCATTTGCAATGTCTTTGTAGTCTATTCTAACAGAGAATTGCGGACGTCTGCTCTCAAGCTTTACCCATTGTGTTGATGGCTCCTCGTCAGACATGTCGGTTATAATAAAGCCTTTGTCCACCTCCTTGATCCCTTCGCTTGGAGTCAAGTCGATTGAGCCAGGATAAGCAAGTGGCCCACCGAGGAATTCAAATCTCTTTTCAATGTGGTCATGGTAGTGACCCATTGCATAGTAGTTAAACCCTGCAGGAAGATCGGTAGAATTAAGCTCGCCGGCAAACTTGTTAAAGTCGGCCAGCCCCTGATGTAACACAAGCACCTTCTTGCCAGTGTGTTGTTTTGCAAGATGCTCTGCTTGACGCATATTTTCGATTACTGAGTCAATACTACTGCGCCGCTCCTTGTCTGCCCCAAATAATATACAATTTTCAATTTTGAAAGGTTCGTCACATCGAAGCTTCTTTGCAAGCCCAAGGTTGCTGTAAATGTGGATAAAGGGCACATCGCGAAGGCGACTGATGTCATGTTCGCCCAGCACAAAAACTACAGGGATCTGCTTTTCCTTCAACTTTTTCAGTGTGTTGCCAAGTGTGATTATCGCCTTGCCGCATGGCCTGGGGTTGTGAAATAGATCGCCGGCTAAAATGATGAGTCTTGCTCTTTCCTTTATTGACGCATCTATTGCTTCATGAAAAACCCGGTAGACATCTTCCTCCCTTTCTTCTAAGCTGAATTGTGAATACCCAAGGTGGAGGTCAGAGATGTGTGACATTAACATTTGTATTCTGTAGAATAACCAGCTGCTAATCCTGTATATAGCCTGATGGAATGTACGATTCCGATGATTCTTTGGAGATCTGTTCCTTCAATACTGCCAGCTGACACCATTGTTCAACCGCCTTCTGGTCGCCACCTATCTTCCGCTCTTTGACCTCTTCTACCTTAACAAAGGTCGGCAGATTGACCCACTGACCGGCGAATATCGCCTCACCAGGATTTAATGATGTCAACTGATCAATAAGATCCCGGCTAAGTGCTTCGCTGGCCGAAGAAACATGCATCTGGTCGTCCTGCTGAATCATGCGCATTACAGCAAGTGAGCCCATCTGACTCAAAATGTTAGCATCAATTCCTCTAGGGCGCTGAGACACTATGACTAGGCCAAGCCCAAATTTCCGCCCTTCACGAGCAACCTTAGAAGCGAAATATTTTGTATCTGTATCTTCATCCTTTGGTATAAATACATGGGCTTCTTCAATTGCTACAAGTATCGGAGCTGGAAACCGCGGCTGTGACTTAGCGGTGCCCTTTTTTTGCCGAGTTGCCTTTTTTCTATCATCTAGCAGCTCTTCAAGGTAAAATGATACAGCAATGTTAGCCTGTCGCTCAGTAAGTTCTACCAGATTGATAATGTTTATCTTGTGGTTCTTGAGGAGCGCCAAGGGATCTGTCATACCAGGATCCAAGATAGTATGAAACTTGCGCCTGGCATCATCAATCTTGTCAACGACCTTAGCTGCAGCTTCACGATAGGACTTGTCAGTACCAACTTCGGACGCAGTGTTAATGAGCGCATCCCAAAAATCCTCGCCCTTACGCTGCTTGATCTCTTCAGTGAATGCGATTCTCAGCACATGCATCTGGTTTGAAGCATTTTCCTGAATCTCAATTACCTCTGCAAGCTTGTCTGCTGACAAAAGCCGAGGGTTTATCCTTCCATCCAGCAGGTTGATGTTGTTAGATCCCATATCAAGTGTAGAATAGTCATCATGGTAGTCAAAAATAACCATTGTACCACTTATTCTAGCGATTTCTTTAGCCAACAGCGAGACTAGATTGCTCTTGCCCATGCCAGTCATGGCTAGCACTGCAAGGTGGCGCGAAACAACTTTGTCAACATCCACTCGAGCATCAACTGCAGTATTGCGTAGAAGCTTACCCATCATTACCCACTGCTGTCCAGAAGGTGCAAAAATGTCAGCAAGGTCCTTAACCGACGCTTCATATACTTCGGTGCCAGGCTCCGGGGGCAACGCAGGCAATATTGGCTTGCACTTTTTTAATTCAGCCACATAGCCAAGAATGCGCACATGCCCCTTGTAACTTTTATCTCTATGATTCTCGGCTGCAACCTGTTTGCTCTCAAATGCCTCTTCGTAGTTACGAATACTGCTACCTAGTGCATCACTGCTAATGGATGACCTTTCAACAAGCCCAAGCACCTTGTCTCTACCGTAATTTAGAATAACGTATTCGCCAATGCTGACAGGTCTTCTTGATTCGAATGTCACCTCATCTGGCTTGGTGACACCTATCAGAATACCTAGCTCTTCACTCATTTAGTGCATCCCTTGCCCCTTGCTCATTCTGCAAGCCATATATGCTTGCGAGTTTGTCTATATCTTCGTTGGTTATCTTGCATGTATTGTGTGCCAGTTTCAAACAGTATGGATATCCAGCTACACTGTGGTAACGCAGTTTATTCAAGGTAGATTTTACTTCTTGCTCACTTGCATTATTCATGATTTCAATTCGGATAATAGGAGTATGGTCACGCAGCCTTGCATAGATTTCAAACAAGGGTGCATGGCAGAATCGTGTTTCAACAGGAATACTGAAGCCTGCCTTCTTGCAGATGTGTCCATAATAGTAAATGTCTCCAGCCTTTGACCCCATTTGGCCGAATTGCAATCTGCTCTCAGAGGTCTTTGATATGAATATGCAAGTGTCACACTTCTTTACTATTTCATTGGCTGATTCAGGCCTGCTTTTCATCAAACGTGAAACAAGTGAACCATCGATACAGATGCTGTCAGCCTTTCCAGTTGAATTTTGTGCGAGTGTTGCCTCCATTGCCATCGCTCTTGATTCTAGCAGTTCGCTTCTTGCAGAGTCAACTATGTCTTCTTCCCACTCCATAACTAAGATCTTGTTAGTGCTAGTGACTGCTACTGCGTCTACGACATAAAGTTGAAGACCTTGAAAAGGACGCCGGTTCCAGCTGCTATCAATGCCTACAGATTCACATATTTCTGGGACAGGTTCGTATGAAATCCAGCGAGATGATGCTTCTGCTAGAATTTTGTGAAAATGTGAATCTTTTATCTTTGATATCTTGACGTCTTTATCTCTTAGAGCATCAAGAATTACTTCCTTGAGCAATCATTCCTATCGTGACGGAGGGTACCTTAAAAAATTGATCATGTTTTCATTCTATCGGCAATTGTGTGAGCATCCCACAGCGACTTTGCTTTCTCGCTTGTTTGCACTACGCCGGTTCTTATTACCTTACTTGCAATGTTGGCTGCCATAGGCAGTGCACCTGTAGCTCCTGGCGAGTTATAATTGAGCACGTGGAGGGAAGAATCACGCTCGAGAATAAGTGTGTCGGGTATGAATCTGCCATCCTTGTCAACGACGGAGGATCTTATGCCGGCCGTCCCGCGCTGTGTGAAAGCAGATGGTCGGAGTGGTGGTAGAAATTCACGCACTCTGTTTATCATCATTGTCTTGGACAAAGAGCTCTTCAATTCGGTGCTTACAAGCGACAGAAACTGTCTGTCAAAAAAAACCTTCCTCGCACCTGTCTGGGACGACTCCATTATTTTTGGCAGCATGTCGACCAAGTTCCTACGCCAGTTGTAGGCATAAGGACCAAAAACAGGCACGGCGTTTGGTCCCACCTCACATGTGTTGTCTGCTCGCACAATCCAGTGTGGATCTAGAAAGGGATATTCTGGATGCTTAGGAACTGAATAGATTGACAACTTTGTGAGGTTATGATACTCTTGTGGCGCCTGCCAGTACTCTCCTCTAAAATGAATGTCGGTATAACCCTTTGCAACACCCATCATCTGGGCAATGTCCATCGAGTTACCGCCTGCCACATTGACAAGATACTCTGCTCTGACCTCTTCGCCTTGATTCGTAATCATCGAATACAGTCCTTGGTCATAGGAGGATATTCGCTCTACTTTGTGTCCTAAGAGCAAATTGCCGCCGAACGATTGAATATCTTCTAAAAGGCCAATTGTAAATGCACCATAATTAACCGATGCATCTTTGGAGCAATAGATTGCTGAGACGCATTGCACGTTTGGTTCCGTTCTTGTGACTTCATTTTTGTCAAGCAATTGTAGTTCGTTTTTTGTAAGGCCATTTTCCATCCCCCACTCCAAATACTTGTATAGCCGACCAAGTCCCCTGTCATCTAGTGCGACTTCAAGGACACCGTCATGCTTAAATTGCATTCTCTTGAAACTGGAATACTTTTGCCACATTTCGTAGCCAAGTGCAGCTGCCTTGGCAAAAGTCTTCTTTTTTACAGGGTCATAGATAAATGGCGCGTGTACCTTTCCAGTATTCCTACTGCTGCTATGCTGTGCAATATTCCTTTCTTGCTCTAACAGTACTATGGACTCAGGATTTTTGGCGTGAGATGATAGAAAGTATGCGACTGACACTCCAAGCACACCACCGCCGATTATCGCTACCTTAAAGTCCACATAGAGCATGAATTCACTTGTTAGATAAAACGTTTAATATCGATCTATTAACAGACACTTTGTATCTTGGTTCAAGAGCAGGAATTTGTATCTGATCGAAGAAAAGGATTTGACGACTTGCCAGAGTTGCCTAGAGGAAGTAGGCCAATGCTGTTGCTGTCCTCCGTTTACTCAGGTGAAGAGAAGAAGGTATATCTGAAGTTTTATGATCCTCAAGACAAAATTATTTACCAATGGCGTGATAGGACGGACCACAAACCCTACTGCTATACAAAAATGAAATTTGCCGAGCTAGCCGAGCAGATTAGACAAAAAGAAACCAAATTCGTACTCCAACCAGTTAAGAAACAAGATATCATTGATGACAAGGAAATCGATGTCCTCAAAGTGATTGCGCCTGATCCACTCTCAATAGGCGGCACTGACTATAGCTTTCGTGAAAAAGTACCGTCATGGGAAGCGGATATCAAATATCACGAGAACTACCTATATGATCGCGCACTAATACCAGGTTCATATTACGTCAGGAATGACGAGCAGATAACGCCATTTGAGTATCCTATTTCTGAAAAAGTGGAATTTGCGCTGAAGAGCCTACTTTGGGATAAGATAAAGGAAGGTGGAGATGCAGGCAACGAATATAGACAATACATTACGAACTGGGCCAAGCTGCTCAATCAGCCAATACCAGAGCTGAAGCGAGTAGCTATCGACATCGAGGTTGAGTCAGAAGAGGGAAGAATGCCAAATCCACGAGACCATGACAGGCGGATAACAGCGGTAGGGTTTGTTGGAAGTGACGAGTTCAAGAAAGTGCTTGTACTTACAGATAATACATCAAGTGAGGGTACACAGATAATTCCTGAAGCAGAACCATGCGCAACTGAAAAAGAGTTAATAGAAAAAGCATTTGCAATAATCAAGGAATATCCGATCATACTCACATTCAATGGTGATGATTTTGATCTACCTTATCTGTATGCACGTTCGCTTGATCCCCGTATTGATCCTAATGGCATTGCAATTCCAAGAGATAAGGTGCCAATAATTGTCAAAAAAGAGTCGTTTATCAAGCATGGAATGCAAGCAGAGCCAGTAAGCATTAGACATGGCATCCATATAGACCTCTATAGGACATTTGACAACAGGTCAATCCAGATCTATGCTTTTAGTCGCGCCTACACCGAACATACCCTGAATGCAATCAGCGAAGCACTATTGGGCGACTCAAAGATAGAGTTTGAAGGAGACATAAGCGATTTGCCGATTCAGAAATTAGCAGAATATTGTCTAAAGGATGCCGACCTCACGTACAGACTAACCAGCTTTAATGATAATCTTTTAATGAAACTACTAGTCGTCATTGCAAGGATTGGTCGGCTATCAGTAGACGATATCGCCCGCTTTGGTGTTAATCAATGGATCAGAGGAATCTTGTACTACGAACACCGCCAGCGAAATGAACTAATACCCAGTAGAAATGAGCTGGAAAGTAAAGGTACTTCATCAACTACAGCCATTATTAAGGAAAAAAAATATCGAGGTGGAGAAGTAGTTGAGCCCGTACCAGGCATACACTTTAACGTCATTGTCCTTGACTTTGCGAGCCTCTATCCAAGCATTATTAAAGTGCACAATTTATCGTACGAAACCATCAATTGCTCTCATGAAGACTGTAGGAAAAATATCATAGAAGGTACAACCCACTGGGTATGTAAGCACAGAAAGGGCTTGACTTCTCTTCTCATAGGATCGCTTCGTGACCTGAGGGTCAACTATTACAAACATATAGCAAAGGACAAGACACTTCCTCCTGAGGAGCGCAGGCTGTACAACGTGGTAAGCCAAGCTATCAAGGTCATTCTTAATGCTAGTTATGGCGTCATGGGAGCAGCTATATTCCCGCTCTACTGCCTGCCTGTAGCAGACGCCACTGCTGCCCTTGGCAGGACAACAATCAATAGAACTATCAACAAATGCAGAGAAATCGGGATTCGGGTTGTCTATGGTGACACGGACAGTATTTTCCTTAGCAATCCTGATCAAAAGCATATAGAGCAGCTAGTGCAGTGGGCCAGAGAGACACTGGGCGTAGACCTTGAAATAGATAAACAATACCGCTATGTTGTATTCAGCGACCTCAAAAAGAACTACCTTGGAGTTCTATCCGATGGAACAGTTGATGTAAAAGGACTCACAGGCAAAAAGTCACATACTCCGCCATTTATCAGGAAGGCATTCTACAATATTTTGGAAATACTTGGCAAGATCAATTCAGAGAGAGATTTCGAATCTGCCAAAGAAAAAATTAAGAATGTCATTCAAGAAAATGCCAAGAATTTGGAAACACACAATATTCGGCTTGAAGAACTGAGCTTTAATGTAACCATTAACAAATCGTTGAATACGTATGGTAAAAAGACGGGTTCCAAAACGTTGGGCGACAACAGCAATGACATCTATAAAGGCCTGCCACAACACATCAAGGCTGCCAAGATGCTTGTCGACAAAGATAGACGCGAGGTTCGAGCAGGCGATGTCATTTCCTATGTGAAAATAAAATCAGGCGAGGGTGTGAAGCCAGTCGAGCTTTCTAAGCCGGAAGAAATTGACACTGAGAAATATCTTGAAACAATGGAGTCTACATTTGAACAAGTGTTGTCCGCCTTGAACGTGGACTTTAAGTCGATACTAGGCAAGCCACGACAACAGAGTCTTGATGAGCTATTTTGGAGCAAGCCAGTATCATAATTTATTATCAACTGTTTTGAAAATTGTGTGAGAATTGGACATACTTTCGCTCTTTATAGTACCGGAAAGGACGAAGGCAGGGTATGGCTTTGCAGACATTCCAGTTAGAATTTCATTCAAAGAATCAAGTGTGGCGATTTATGGTGTACCTCTTGACATCACCACCAGTTTTGGCAAAGGGACATCGAGAGGACCGGAAGCGATAAGGCTGACCTCTGCTCGACAGATCGAAACATTCATGCTGGACGAAAAGATAGACATTCATGACCTTATCGGAATATTTGATCTTGGCGACCTAAAGCTGCCCAGGACAAAGAACATTAACAATATGCTTGACCATCTTGAATCAACAATTCCCATGGTAGTTGATTCGCTACGCGGCGACAACAAGATCCCTGTGATGCTTGGCGGCGAGCATACACTGTCATATTATCAATTAAAGACACTTGCCCAAGAGGAGCCCGTAGTGATACATTTTGATGCTCACAGGGACATGAAGTCCAATTATGAAAGCTTAAAGATCTGCCACACTACCCCCTTCTATTATTTGCTGAACCATATTCCTGGTGAAAACTTGATCCAGATAGGGATCCGACAAGCAGACAAGGAAGAAAATGAAACCGCTAACAAAAACGGCGTCACAACCTTTGATGCTTGGGATGTGCACAATGATATTAATGCGGTCGCAAGATATTTGCAAAAGGCGACTGCAGGTAAAAAGATCTACATTTCGTTTGACATTGACGTCTACGATCTGCCATACGTACCCTGCACAGGCACGCCAGAACCATTTGGCCTCGACCCATTTCAGGTATTGAAATTGATCAAGGCGATAGATCTTTCAGCCTGCCTAGTTGGAATGGACATGGTTGAAGTCTCACTGAAAAATGACGACTATCGTGAAGGCACATTGGCTACTCAGACATTGTATAGAATATTATCACGAAAATACGCTAGACAATAATCTGTGGTCTAGATGATAGGCGCGTGGGAAGATTCAGTGGAAGATAGGGCTTGTCCCTTGTTTGTGTCTTGACTTCATCTATCAGATCATGCAGAGTGATCTCGCGCTGCTTGCCTTCATTTCTGTCGCGTACAGTCAGCTTGTCAGAGTTGACCTCTTTGTCGCCGATGACTATGGTATAGCGTATCCATTCAGTTTCAGATTCACGAATCTTTTTGCCTACTGTTTCATCTCGGTCATCAATGTCGGCCCTGATCTGCTTTTGAGTCAGCTCTGCAAGTACCTTTTCGCAGTATATAATATGCTCTTGGTTGACGGGTATTATGCGAACCTGTGTATGTGACAGCCAGAGCGGTAGCGAGGGGATGCCGCCTTCTTTGGATATCTTGGCCGATTTTTCCAATAGCGCATAGATTACTCGCTCAACCGCGCCTGAAGGTGAGTTATGCAGAATTATTGGGTTCTTCTTGGTGCCATCTTCTTCAACGAATTCCACGTTATATCGGGCGCCGTTCTCAACGTCTATTTGGTCGGTGGAAAGAGCTGATGCTTTGCCAAGACCGTCGATAAAATTGAACTCCCACTTGAGTGTGAAGTAAAAGAAGCGTTCCTTCCATGTTTCAACTAGCACGGGCTTGTCAAACCTGTTGATAAGCTCGGTCACGAAGTCTTTGTTCTCATTGTAAAAGTCCTCTGTGAACCTTATTGCCATTTCCACATCTTTGATTGTTAGGCCAAGATCATCGAGCACGCTTATTGATAGATCAAACCGTTTGAGAAACTCTTCCTTTGCCTGATTCAAGTCTCTGCAAAATGCGTGACAATCAGGCATAGTGAATGCCCGCAATCGGCGCAAACCTACTAGCTCACCACTTTTTTCGCGCCTAAATGAATATCTTGTCAATTCATATAATTTTACGGGCAGATGTTTGTATGAAATATTGAAATCCTTGGCCATCAGAAACTGGCCAAAGCATGCAGCAAAGCGCAAAAATAGCTGTTTGTTGTCTGAAGTGATATTATATTGCCTTGCAGGGAACCTATTGAAGTAACTCTGAAGCGAAGGATGCTTGGTATCGTACATTATGGGTGTTTCGACTTCAATTCCACCGTACTCCATTACTCGCCTTGTGATATATTGCTCTATTAGCGACTTCATTAGTCTGCCTTTTGGATAGTAGCGAATATTCCCAGCATCGGACGCAGGTTCGTAGTCGGCTATCGCCAATTTCTTCATTAGCCGGACGTGTGCAGGCTGATCGTTGACTGCTCTGTTCTTTGCTAATTCATAGTCTACAAGCATCTGAAGATTCTTGTCCTGCTTTTTGAAGGTGTATTTGCTGGTTGGAGTAATTTGCCCGCCTGGCTGTGCAATATACCAGAATGACTGCAATTTTTCTTCATGCTTGAGTGCAGATGATTCTTTTTCTCCATGTAATGGGTCAGCCTGTGTATGTTCTTCATGCTTTGAAATTTTTTTAGAGTTCTCAGCCAGCGGATGGCCCTTTACCTTAATGTTAAACGACTTTGTCCATCCAAAAGGAGCACGGTAGACCTGATTTATGGTTTCCTTGGAGGAACTTTCAAGGGATTTAATAATGTCGATTGCAGCACTTGGCGGCGCGAGGTCAGAGCTCAGATGAGCGTAAGGGTAGATTAGTAGCCGGGTGCTCTTGACCATATCAAGGTATTTCTTTATTTCAACTGCTGCCATCTTGGCAATGCTTTCGTCATCTCTATTCTCAACTGCTACAAAAGCTACTACGAGATCTTCGAGCCGGATCTTAGATTTGAATATGACATCTTCGGCATCCCTAATCTCCTTTTGAATCGGCTCGTATTCAATAAAATCAGAATGGAGCTGCAGCAGTTGCATATCTTAATCCTAATCCTAATTCCCCATCTAAATTAACCCCATCTTGCCCTTTCATTTTCCCTGTCTTCCTTGGTAAGTTTCTTCCATTCTTTATAATGATCCCTGCAGAGATAGACTCTCTTGCTACCTCCCAATCCTAGATCGGGGGCCATACTTGCCTTAATCCCACTCATCGAGCGCTCGGCTTGGTTCCCACAGCTACCGACACTGCAGTTGACGCCCTTGTCTACTCGGCCCATATAATTGCATGAGATTATTTCCTAGCTATAAAAAGCTGACTAGGGTAGATGATTAATACCTCAAACAGCCTATAATTAGTGCACGTGCCATATAACGACCCACTATGTACCAAATGTCTTCACCCGCAGAAGCTTCACACGCAGACAGTGGCAAGTTTACCGCAAGAGGGAGCACATATAAAGCGCTGCACGGTGGCCATTTGCTCATGTATGGTGACAATTCAAACAAACTAGTGAGAAGTAAAGAAGTCCAAGAGACTTGCTGGTAAAATTTATAACAAGCGTCAAGTGGATTACTCGCAGTCAAGCATGTCCGAAGAAGACAATAACTTTGACGACGATTTTGATGATGAAGAATTTGATGAAGAGGGCGAAGATGAGTTTGGCGACGAAGAAGAGGGCGCCAAGTTGTATATGACTCCAAGGCTTTACAACTGACTCTGAATGTGACGGCTACATGACATCTCGGGCAATCACAAACCCAGCTAACGCAGATCGCATTTCGCGAATACGCGATGTTTGATCAAGAACCGAGGCACACTTTCGATCAGTCATTGATCACGTCTAACTCCTTTGATTTGGTATACAGACAGGTCTGAGGGTGGAGCTTCAGCAAGCTCTTGTTGCAACTATTATTCTTTAGGCTGTACTGTTAGTGGAGGCTGCAATAGAAGTCATATTACCCTGAGTGTCGCCACCACCTAATAGATTCATAGCTAGATCCAAGTGCATCATTGCACCTTGAACGTCGTTATTCTGTAATGCAGTGCGTACTTCTTCTAAATGCATCATTACCTCTGATTGATCCACCCCAGCTGCGCCACCAGTAGCATTTCCTCCAGCTGCACCAGTAGTAGCATTTCCTATACATTCTGGAGGCTGACAAGGTAAGGATATGGTCTCGAAGCCATTTCCTACAGCTGCATCAGTGGTAGCAGCATTTCCGCCTCCCCCTTTGGTCAAACTGTACTGCTGTGCAAAGACGGAATGGTAGCTACCGACGGTAGATAGTCCTGACAGCACTAGCACTGCTGCAACCACTATCCCTGCTATTGGCACAGCATCTATTGCTTTGGCTGATCTATTGCTACTGCTTTTATCTCTTCTATTCTTGAGATTCATTAATGTTACAACCAGATGATATCGAACTTAACGATTTTCAATACAGGATAGCAAACTAGAATCTAAATAAATCAATCATAGTAGAGATTAGGCTAAAGCCATAGTATAATTTTCTTTGTTGTATTGATTATAATTTTTCTTCGATTTTCACACCTCTTGTTTCTCTGCTATTTGCTTTAATGCTCTATTCATTTCTTCGAAATTCTGCTTAACAGCAGTATCTATCCATCCTTCTAGCGATGCAACCATCGAACCCGTAAATTTTTCACTTTGTGTAAAGTGCACTTTATTGTTGTTTTCAATTGGATCTATTAGAAAACGATGTTCACCATTAAATACATCCCCCTCTGACCTGCCAAGCCATCTAAGCTCTCTTTCTCTTTCTGCTACTAATACATCAGGGCTAAACACCATCATTCCACCCCGAGGATCAGGCATATGGACTTCAAGCTTTTCATTTCTTGCAGGTATGCCAATTATCTTCTTGATAAACGGGTTCCAGGTCGGATATTTTTCGAAATCAGTTAGGACCTGCCATACACGAGTTGGCAGAGCATTGATTTCTATTTCTGTGACAATTTCCTTCTCCACAGAAATAAGAAGGTTCTCCACTCTATTATGATTTGTAGTTATGCTATCAAACCGGTTCTTTTTAATGAATTACCTATTGGTTACCTATTAATGACCTTCTTTTCCCTTGTCTTTCTCCACATAAAAATGCCAAGGATTATTATCCAAAGATATAATGTCACTGCCCAAATGTTTGACACAGGCTCGGAGAATCCAATGTAGGCTGTAACGACGCCAGCAGCTATGCTAACAGCACCGACAGCTATTCCGACTGCACCAATCCATCTGCTAAGAAGGGCACTTTTTGCTATTGCAACTCCAAAGATTATTCCAACTGCCCCCTGAAGCATTCTGAAATAACTATTGATACCAATCTCTGTCCATCTTATTCCTTCGGCTACTCTAAAGGCAATGGCTTTTTCTTCTTCTTCACTACCAGCAGTAGAAGAAGAAGGGGGAATAGCATACCAACTACTAGTTGTAATCTTTTGTGCAACCCCGTCAACAGCTTGTAGAATAGCATAGGTGCTGGCTGTAATTATTGCTGCCGCTAAGCCAAACCATGCAAGTGCTGAAGCAACACCTGATTCTGACTTCACAAGTAACCGATGAATCGCTACAAACCCACCAGCATAAATTAACATTAGACCTGCAAACTGACCGATGTGAGCAGCTATCCATGTATCACTCTGGGCATACGCCGCAAAAACAGATGGATTGTCCATTGGGTCCCTACTACCGGCATGAAACCCAATGGTAGATATCATGAAAATAACAATACCTGCAAGGAATGCTATAGAACCCATCCGAAGCATAGGTCGCTCAAGCTCAGCTGTGCTTGCAACCATTGTTAGAAGACTGAACAAAATACGTTATTACAGTTGTGAAACACAAGAGAAAAAAAGATAGCTAAATAGCAATTGCAGACAGCAGATATCTAATCGTTTTTGGACAATTAACACTGGATTTTGTATTGGAGCTGAACAATAATAAAATCATGTCTTCCTGACTTTGATTTCTTTTATCACTTCCTCCAAGTAATGTTTCATTTCATCGTCACTAAGCGATGGCTCAAATCCAGTATCCTCTGTCATCATGTCGGAACTCTTCTTTGCTATTGCTAACACTTTTTTCTGTAATTCCTGCTCCATGTAAGCTGAACCCATGCTTTCAACGAACTTGACTTCTTCTATAGCAGCTCTACGAATTGATTGGCGCAGATTAGCATCTTGGGATACGGAAATTGCAGATGAATACAGACCAGTGTATATCAAGTAACACGATAATCCAATAAAGGAGACAGAAGCAAGTCCAAATGGAGGATAGGCGAGCTGAGTAGCCACTGCGTCCCCCGCAACATAGAAGAGAAGCATACCATATGCAGCAATTATCATGTATTCTCTTATAGCGCTGCCCTTTTGAAGGGTCCTTGCCACTGATAGAAATGCAACGCCAAAGATTATACCAGTAAGAACAGCGGCAACTGCAAAGATTAGAAAATTGTTCATTACCTCGACGTCATTCTCTCCTGACGGCGTATAATATCCAAGAACGAATAGAGGATAATATATCAGGTAATATACCATGACAGAGCCCATGATGGCATAGAACTTGATTTTTCCTATCTTATGCATATACGGACGCAGCAACATAACTGTGCCAATCCATGTTAGAACATAAGCAACAGCAACTACTATTTGATACACCGCATCAATCTGGCTATAGAGAGATTCTGGGTCAAATTCTGGAAAGTATGCCACATCTGCCGATGTCACAACTTCTTTTTGTTGTTCTTGCAGCATAATAAGAAAAGTAGCCAGACCTGTCACACCATTTACTACATAAGCAATCATGGATAGAGCAAGTATCAATACCACAACGTTTTGCTTGGATACCGTGACAGTTCTTTTGGATGAAATGAACCAAGAGAGAAATGCTCTAGACAACAGAGCTAATGTTACAATCCAAAGCCCATAGCTAATACAGATAGCAACAGCAATCGTGATTGTGTTGTATTGTGATGTTATAAGTATCTGTGCGATAACAAACGCAATATTTGCAATCAGAATATAGTAAGCTATAGTCACTCCAATATGAGTCGCGTGAAGGTGAAGCGCTCTCGCATGGTTCTCCTTGCTCATGGTCTTGACGTACCGCAAAATAAGAATTCCACCTACGGCAAAGACGACTGCTATACCGATGAATAGAGCTATTCCCTCGTTGGTAGCCAATCTGTCTGGGATGAAATCGGCAATATATCCAATCTGTGAATCTATCATGAAAGTAATAACTACAATTGACATAAGGAGGAGAGGTTTCTTGCCACCAATTTGCGATTTTGGTAAAGCACCTGCAACGTTTGTCTTATCCATTCCCGTTTGTCTTAGGCGTATGATAACAACATGTTATTTTATATAGTACACTATTAGCTAGATGGAGAGACAAACACAAGCCATTTAAATGACAATTGCAGACAGCAGAGACTTAGCACAAGTCTGCTATACTCTTGCAAATTTTGTAACACATACTAACTAATGCAATTTGTCAATAATTTCCCTTATCGGCTGCAACAACATTATCATTCCCTCTGTTTACCAAAAAGAGCAAGTACTCTAGCACATCAATCTCGGTAATCAGCCTCTCAATGTCTTCACTATCCCGCGCTTTTTTGTACTCTTTTTGTTTTGCCTGCAAAATCTCGACTAACTTGTGTGCATCCCGTGGCGAGTCCTGAAGTATCTTTATTTTGAGTTCAGCGTACTTTTTCGTTGCAGGATTGATTGTTATCACTGCCCTTACTTCCTCTTCAGGGGTCGTGTTGCCATATTGTGGGTTGAGGAATGTCCTGATTCCCTGAATCATCCTGTCTACATGGTATTCGATGAAATCGTTGTCGCAGGTATTATTATCATTGTTATTATTCGCCAATTAATCCGTCACCACTCACATACACACACCGTCAGGAAACGATGATGGCAAGCTGCTTAAAAGTCGCCTAGCACTTGTGGGA
>Ga0075420_100000759_pt1 | contig 26583 bp, 21 predicted proteins | sample SoiMetdeltSBSDD4_FD_75296 | JGI IMG/M metagenome (GOLD analysis project Ga0075420, IMG submission 75296) | Bulk soil microbial communities from a Populus tree surrounding site in Tennessee, USA - Soil MetaG P. deltoides SBSDD4 | ecosystem: Environmental > Terrestrial > Soil > Tree plantation...
CAAGTGGTCACATCGCCATCCTGGGTGCGAGAGCATGAAGCCCAGTAGCGGCGGCGGGCGCGAGAGGTGGAGTGGCGGTGAGGCGGAAGCGGAGATGGCTGGTCGGCGCCGTGGCGCGCCCGGACGGCGACAACCAGGCCCCGGCCGAGGGGCATGGTCGTACTAGGAGAGCACGGGTTCGTCGGCTCGTGCTGGCGCTGGTCGCGGTGGTCGTAGTCGTGCGGGTGGCCACGGTCCTCGCGGTCAGTGGCGGACATCCCGAGCGGGCGATCTCGCACGACTCGCCGGGCTATGTGGAGCCGGCCCGGTCGCTGCTCCACGACGGCGACTTCGACCGCTCGACCGGCTCGTCGACGCCGGAGTTCGTGCGGACACCCGGCTATCCGGCCTTCGTCGCCGCGGTGTACTGGCCGTCTGGCCAGTCCGATCGTGCGGTCTACGTCGCCCAGGCGCTGCTGAGCGGGCTGACGGTGGCCCTCGCTGTCGCGCTCGGCCGGCGGCTCACCGGGTCGCCGTCGTTGGGCTTGCTGGCCGGGGCGCTGACGGTGCTCGACCCGCTCCAGACCACACTGCCGGGGACCCTTGGTCCCGAGGTCCTGGCGACGACGCTCGTCACGGCCGCCGCGTACGCCGGCGTCCGTTTCGCCCAGTCGGACCTGGCGGGTCGGTGGGGCGTCGCCTACGGAGTCGCCCTGGCGGCCGCCACCTACGTGCGGCCGACGACCTTCTACTTCGCAGCCGTGCCCCTGCTGCTCGTGGCCTGGGAGGTGGTGCGGCGCCGCCTGACGTGGGTGGTTGCGTGGCGGGCCGGGCTGGCTGTGCTCGCCCCCTGCGTGGTGCTGCTGGGCATGTGGAACGTTCGCAACCACCGCGAGGTCGGTTCGTGGCGCTTCTCGGCCGTCGAGGCGGTGAACCTCTACTGGTACCGCGCCGCCGGGGTCGTCGCCGAGCGGGAGGGGATCAGCTTCGACGACGCCCAGCTGCGGCTCACGAGCGAGCTGCAGGCGGAGCTACCGCACCGCGGACCCCGGTTCGATGCCGCGGAGTACACGAGCGGCTTGCCGCCACCGGCGTGGGAGCACCGGCAGGGGGCGTACTACGGGGCCGCAGCCCGGCGGGCGACGACGATCCTCCGGGCCGAGCCGTCGACCGCCTCCCGGCAGGTCGCGGCCGGCGCGTACTCGCAGGTCGTGCAGTCGGGCTGGGTCACCGCCTGGAGGTACCTCACCGGCCACCAACCGCCAACCCTGCTGAGCGCCATCGGTCTGGTCACCGTCTGGGCGGTCGAAGGCTTGGCGCTGGTCGGTGTGGTGGGCGTGGTGCGTCGACGGGTCGCCGGTGGTCTGGCGTACGCGCTGTGCCTCGGCATGGTCGCCTACACCGTCGTGGCCGGAGCCGGTCCCGAGGCCGACGCCGGCTATCGCTTCCGGGTGCCGATCTGGCCTCTGTGGTCGGTCGGGGCCGTCGTCGGCATCGGGGTGCTCCTCCAGATCGTCAACCAGGTTGACTTTCTGGCGAACAGACGCGATAGTCAACCTCATTGACTAACCGGAAGGAAGGGAACCGAACGATGCCGGTGATCTCCGCCAGTGACATGCGGACCTACGAGCTCCACGGGGTGACGTTCACGTCGCTCACCTCGCCGAGCAGCGGCTCGACCGACATCAGCGTCTGGCAGACCGAGATCCCGCCGGGGACGCCGACGGCACCGCACCAGCTGACCCGTCAGGAGGTCCTCGTCGTCCTGGCCGGACAGGCCGTGGCACACATCGACGGCACAGCGACCGAGGCCGGCCCCGGTGACGTCGTCCTCGTGCCCCCGGACACCGACTTCGCGCTGGAGAACGCCGGAGACGGGCCGCTGCGGGTCATCGCATGCTTTCCTGTGGGTGGGAAGGGGGTGCTGGATGGTGAAGCGGTCACGTTGCCTTGGATGAACTGAACGACGACCGACCCATCCCGCTCGCCCGGCTGTTCGCCATGGCGATGCGGCACACGATCGACGAGTTGCACGCCCGGCTGGTCCAGCGCGGCTGGCCGGACATGCGGCCGGCGTTCGGCTACACGCTCGTCGCCGCCCAGCAACGGCAGCCGCTGACCGCCGGCGCCCTCGCCCACCTGCTCGGGTTCACGAAGCAGGCGGCCTCGAAGCTGATCGACTCCATGGAGGAGGTGGGCTACGTGCGTCGGGTGTCGACCGGCGGCGACGCCCGGATGAAGTTGGTGATGCTGACCCCGCGGGGCGAGCGGCTGCTCGCCGACGTCGAGGCCATCTACGTCGAGATCGAGGCGGAGTGGGCGGAGGTCATCGGCCGCAAGCGGGTCGAGGCCATGCGCCACGACCTCGAGGGCGTCCTCCGCTCCGCCCACGGCGGCGACCTCCCGGCCGTCCGCCCGACCTGGTGAGCCTCAGCGGACCAGGCCGCGGCCCGTGACCAGCGGGAGGTCGAGGGCGGTGAGCAGGCCCGAACGTGCTTCGACGACGGCCGGGACGGCGTTGACCAGGCGCATCGCGGTGGCCTTCAGGCCGGCGGTGTTGTGGTCGCCGTCGGTGCCCAGCATCTGCATGTCGACCGTGTAGTTGGGCTCGCCGGTGACGACGACCCGGTAGCCGCCGTGGCCGGGGGGCTGGGGCCAGTCGGGCGCCAGGTCGTCCCGCAGCCGGGTGACATGCTCCAGCACCACCACCGGTCGTCCACCCCGCATGCCGCGGACCTCGAAGCGCATCGCCGCCGTCGTCCCAGCCGCGATCGGGCCGGAGGCGACCGTGAAGTCCTCGGGCGCGGGCCGGCGCTCGTGCCACTCCTCGATGCCGTCGAGGACCACGCCGAGCCCCGCGGCGATCTGCTGCACGACGCTGCCCCAGGCCGTCGTGAGCACGCCGGGCGACAGGAGCATCGGCACCTCGTCGAGCGAGCCGCCGAAGCCCATGATGTCGAACAGCACCATGGCCTGGTCGTAGGTGGCGTAGTTCAGGATCTCCATGCAACGCACCTGCTCGATGCGCTCGCTGATGCCGGTGACCGTGAGCGGCAGCCAGTCGTTGGCGAAGCCCGGGTCGATGCCGTTGACCCACAGGCTGGCGCCGCCGTCGAGCGCGGCCTGGCGGACCGGGTCGATCATCGAGTCGGGCATGACGCCGTCCGGGAACTGCATGAACACCGGCCCGCTCGACACCACGTTGATGCCGGCCCGCAGGAACCGGGCGAGGTCGTCCAGTGCCTCGCCCAGCCGGTGGTCGGCCATGGCGGTGTGCACGATGCAGTCCGGCTGCAGGGCGAGGAGCGCGTCGGCGTCGGTGGTGGCGTGGACGCCCAGCTCCCGCCCCAGGCCGGCCAGCGTCCCGGCGTCGATGCCGCCCTTCGCCGCGCTCGACACCCAGACCCCGATCAGGTCGAGGTCCGGTCGGGCGTCGATGCCCGCCAGCGCATGCCGCCCCACGTTCCCCGTGCTCCACTGCACAACCCGGTAGCTCATCGCGAGATTCTGACACCCCGTCAGATCTCGTGCCCGGCCGAGCACACCGCATCGGTTGTTAGGTTCCTACGGATGGCTGCAGCCAAGAAGGAAGAGGAGTCACGTGACGGCGTCCCGCTGACGAACCTCGACCAGCCGCTCTTCGACGGGGCCGAGGCCACCAAGCGGGACCTTGTCGACTACCTCGACGGCGTCAGCCAGCGGATCCTGCCCGAGCTGCGGGACCGGCCGCTGTCGGTCATCCGGGTCCACCGCGGCCAGGAGGCGTTCATGCAGAAGAACGTCCCCAAGTACACACCCGACTGGGTGAAGACCGTGACGTTCTGGGCCGAGGCGTCCAAGCGGGACGTGTCGTACGCGCTCTGCAACGACCGCCGCACGCTGCTGTGGTTCGCCAACCAGCGGGCGATCGAGTACCACCCCACGCTGGTGACGGCGAAGCGGCCCGACCGGGCCACGCACCTCGTCCTCGACCTCGACCCGCCCGAGGGTGGCGACTTCGGGGTCGTCGTGCAGGTCGCCCACCTCGTGCGTCAGGCGCTCGGCGACCTCGGCCTGGCCGGCGCGGTCAAGACGAGCGGCTCGAAGGGCGTGCACATCGTGGTCCCCATCGACGACACGGCCACGCTGGAGGACGCCGCCGCGGCCACCCGGGCCATCGCCGTGCGGGTTGAGCGGCTCGACCCCAAGGTCGCCACCACGGCCTTCATCAAGGAGGACCGGCACGGCAAGGTCTTCGTCGACTCGACCCGGGTCGGCGGCGCCACGGTCGTCGCCGCCTACAGCCCCAGGGTCCGCCCCGGCGTGCCGGTGTCGTTCCCGGTCGGTTGGGACGGCCTCGACGGTGCCAAGCCGAGCGACTTCACCATCCACACCGCCCGGGAGCGCCTTGGTAACGACGACGCCGACCCCTGGGCCGCCGACCTGCCGATGCCCCAGCGCCTGAGCGAGGATCTGCTGGCCGAAGGCCACGAGATCCCGGTCCCCCGGGTCCAGGCCATGCACGAGGGCAAGCGCCGCGCCCGGGCGGCGAGGAAGGGAAGCTGATGCGGCGCGAGATCTTCGGGGAGGAGCACGACCTCTTCCGCACCAGCTTCCGGCAGTTCCTCGACAAGGAGGTCGTGCCCCGCAACGAGGAGTTCGAGCGCGACGGGATCATGGACCGGTTCGTCTTCGCCAAGGCCGGGGCAGCCGGCTACCTCGGCATGGACGTCGACGAGCGCTACGGCGGGGGCGGCGTCAAGGACTTCCGCTACAACCTCATCATCGGCGAGGAGATCCAAGCTGCCGCGGTCAACGCCGCCGGCCTCGGGCTGACGCTGCACAACGACATCTGCCTGCCGTACTTCACGACCCTCTGCAACGACGAGCAGAAGGCCCGCTGGCTGCCCGGCATCTGCTCGGGCGAGCTGATCACCGCCGTCGCCATGACCGAGCCCGGGATCGGCTCCGACCTGGCGTCGATGACCACGACGGCCATCCGGGACGGCGACGACTACGTCGTCAACGGCTCCAAGACCTTCATCACCAACGGCATCAACGCCGACCTCGTCATCACCGCGGTCAAGACCGACCCCAGCCAGCGCCACAAGGGCATGTCGCTGCTGATCCTGGAGCGGGGCATGGCGGGCTTCGACCGGGGCCGCAACCTCGACAAGATCGGCCTCCACGCCCAGGACACCGCCGAGCTGTTCTTCAGCGACGTCCGGGTCCCGGTCGCCAACCGCCTCGGCGAGGAGGGCCAGGGCTTCCGCTACCTGGTCACGAACCTGCCCCAGGAGCGGCTGTCGATCGCCGCCACCGGCATCGCCGCCGCCCGGGCCGCGTTCGAGTGGACGCTCACCTACGCCAAGGAGCGCCAGGCGTTCGGCCAGCCCATCGGCTCGTTCCAGAACAGCCGCTTCCGGCTGGCCGAGATGGCGACCGAGATCGAGGTCGGCCAGAGCTTCATCGATCGCTGCGTCACCGCGCTCAACGCCGGCGAGCTCACCGCGGAGGAGGCGGCCATGGCGAAGTGGTGGTGCACCGAGCTGCAGGGACGCGTCATCGACACCGCCCTCCAACTCCACGGCGGCTACGGCTACATGCGCGAGTACCCGGTGGCGCGGGCGTTCACCGACGCCCGCATCACCCGGATCTATGGCGGCACGACCGAGATCATGAAGGAGATCATCGGCCGCAGCCTCGGTGTGTGAGCCGGCGCTACGAGTCGGGCTCGACGATCTGGAGCGTGGCCAGGACGCCGCCGCCGTCGCCGGTGAAGCAGGTCAGGAGGAAGCCGTTGGTCGGGAAGTCACCGACGAAGCGGGACGCCTCGACCGCGGCGATGACGATGGTCTCGCCGGGCTGCCCGGTGACCGTGACCTCTTGGGTCGCCGGCCATTGCGCCGGGGTGATGATGTCGCCGATCGTGTGCTCGCCCGCGGGGGACGCCCCGCCGGTGATCGAGTAGGTGCCGCTCCGCGCCGTCGGCGGCGGGTCGTCGAGGGTGCCGACGCCCATGTGGTCGATCGTCAGTGTGAACGTCGAGCCCGCCTCGACCTGGGCCGGGGCGTCGATCGTCATGCTGACAGTGCCGAAGTTCTGATGTGGCACGGGCGGCGAGGTGGTGCAGTTGGCACCGAACACGTTGCTGACCTGGCAACCGGTGAGGCTGAACAGGCCGGCGGCGACGCCGGCGGCCGTCGCCAGCCAACGGGAACGCTTCATGGAATTCCCCCATCTCCGGCGCCCTTCCCAGTGCGGGCGCCTTCGCGGGGAAGTTTCGCGCCCCGCCGCGGGCTATGCGCGGACGGCGCAACGGGCCAGCGCGTGCTCCACCAGGGAGATCAGCACCGGCACGACGCTGTCGGCGCGCCGGGCGTCGCACTGGAGCAACGGCACGTCGGCGGGCAGCGCCAGGGCCTCACGCAACGCGGCGTCCGGGTAGCGGGTCGCGTCGTCGAACTGGTTGACGGCCACCAGGTACGGCACCTCGCGGTCCTCGAAGAAGTCGATGGGTCCGAAGCCGTCGGACAGCCGCCGGGTGTCGACCAGCACCACCGCGCCGACGGCGCCCCGCGACAGGTCGTCCCACATGAACCAGAAGCGCTCCTGGCCGGGGGTCCCGAACAGGTAGAGGATCATGGCCTCGTCGACCGTCCGGCGGCCGAAGTCGAGGGCCACGGTCGTGGTCGTCTTGGCCCGCACCTTGGACAGGTCGTCGACGCCGATCGACACGTCGGTGATCGCGGCCTCGGTGGTCAGCGGCTGGATCTCCGACACCGCGCCGACGAACGTGGTCTTGCCCACGCCGAACCCGCCGGCCACCACGATCTTCACCGGGACGGGATGGCCGCCGGGCCATGGCGCCGCCGGCTCGGCCCCGGACGGGGCGGGCTTCCTCAGGCCCATGCCTTCAACCCCGCCAGCAGGCGTTCGAGCGTCGCGCTGTCCGGGCGACCGTTCTCGGCGAAGCGCGGCACGTGGACGACCAGCAGCCCCTCGGCGTACAGGTCGGACACCAGCACCCGGGCGACGCCCAGCGGTAGCCGCAGCGTCGACGCCACCTCGGCCACGGACACCGGTTCCCGGCACAGCGAGACGATCTTCGCCTTCTCGAACTGCAGCCGCGTGCGTGACGTGCGGGCCGAGCCGGCGGTCGTGACCATGGTCTCCCACGGCAGGTCGGGCCCCAGCGACGTGGTGCGCCCTCGGGTGAGGGCGTACGCCGGTACGACCCGGGGGTCCCTCATGTGACCAGCGATTCGATCGAGCCGTGCAGCTCGGCGATGAGCGCCGGCGTGAGCATCTGACCGAGCCGGGCGACCAGCAGGCTCATCTCGTAGCCAATGAGGCCGATGTCGCACGTCGGGCTGCACAGCACGGCGAGCGCCGACCCGTCGCTGACCGTCGTGACGAAGAGGTAGCCCCCCTGCATCTCGACGATGACCTGCGCCACCTGGCCGGCGCCGAAGCACCGGGCCGCGCCCTCGGTGAGGCTGGCGAGGCCCGACGCCACCGCGGCCAGCTGGTCGGCGGTGTCGCGGGGTACGCGGTCGGACATCGCCAGGACCAGGCCGTCCGACGACACGACGACGGCGCTCGTCGCCCCGGGGATCCGGTCGACGAAGCTGCTGACGATCTCGGGCAGGTCGCTGTTCACGACGGGATGTCCTCCTCAGACGGCGGGATGTGGGCGGGAAGCGGGTCCGGCATGGGCGCCAACGAGCCGGCCGGTGCGTTGGCCACGGCGCGGCCGGCTCGCTGGCTGGCCTGGAAGCGGGACAGGAGCGAGCGCATCTGCTCGCGGTTGTCGTCGCTGCGGTCGGACCGGTCGGCGCGCCGGGGCCGGTTGGCGGGCGCCAGGTGCGCCGCCGGCCGACGCAACGACGGCGTCAGGCCTGCGCCCGGCACCCGTCGCTCCAGCCCGTCGGCGGTCAGCTCCACCGGCGGCACCAGTTGCACGTGCGTCGGCCGGGGCGGGGCGGTGGGCTGCGGCGGCCGCGCCGGCTCGTCCGGCTCGTCGAGATCGAAGTCGAAGCCGTAGTCGTCGAGCTCCGCCGGATGGCGAAGGTCGATCGGGTCGGCCGATCGGACGGGCACCGCCGATGTCGTCGACGGCGCAGGCCGTCCGGTCGGCCCGGTGCCGGCGGGGGCGTCGGGCCGGTGCTCGGCGACGAGGCTGTCGGGCAGGGTGACGAGCGCGGTGATCCCGCCGCCCGGGCTGTGCGCCAGGCTGACGTGCAGGCCGTAGCGCCGGGCCAGGCGGCTGACGACGTGGAAGCCCATGGTGCGGCCCCGTAGGTCGATGTCCGGCGGCTCGCTCAGCAGGTAGTTGGCGGCCTGGCGGTCGTCCTCGGTCATGCCGATGCCGGCGTCCTCGATCGACAGCAGGATCGACGACGAGTCGCCGCCGAGGCCGGTGTCGACTGGCGTGAGGTAACTGCGCACCCGCACGTCGGTGGTGGCGGGGGAGAAGCTGGTGGCGTTCTCGATGAGCTCGGCCAGCAGGTGGGCGAGGTCGGCGACGGCGTGACCGGCGACGTCGAGGTGCTCGCTGACCTGGATGTCGACCCGCTGGTAGTCCTCGACCTCGGCGGCTGCGGCCCGGACGACCTCGCCGAGCGGCACCGGGCGGCCCCAGCGGCGGGCCGGGTCGTCGCCCGAGAGCACGAGCAGCGACTCGGCGTTGCGGCGGATGCGGGTGGCCAGGTGGTCGAGCTGGAAGAGCTCGGCCAGCGCGTCGGGGGTGCGCTCGCTCTGCTCCAGCTCGGCGATCAGCTCGAGCTGGCGGTCGAGCAGCGACTGGTTGCGCCGGGCCAGGTTCACGAACAGGTCCGAGACCGTCTGGCGCTGGGCGGCCTCGGTCTCGGCGGCCGCCAGCCGGGCCGCGAGCTCCATGCTGCGGTGCTGCTCGATCTCGGTGTTCTTCCAGAAGATGATGACGCCGACGCACCCCGCCAGGACGGCGATGCCGTGGACGAGCGCCCACGACCAGGGGTGCTGCTGGGCGGCGTGGTGGTTGTAGATGGCGTCGGCGGCCAGCGCGCTGCCGAGCCCGTGGGAGATGACCGTGAAGATGACGTTCCACAGGAACGGCACCCAGTCCTGGTAGAGCGCGATGAGGCCGATCAGGACGAAGAAGTGGAAGTGCGCCTCGATGGTGCCGCCGGAGAGGTGGACCAGCACCGTCGAGCAGTAGACGAGCCCGGCGGTGGTGAAGAACGCTGCGAAACGTCGGTTCGGGGCGACCGCGGCGCAGGCCAGCGCCAAGGCCGCGGGCGCGACCTCGAGCAGGGTGTCGTCGGGCGCGAAACCTCGCCAGAGGCCGTACACGTACAGGCTCGGCACGTGCAGCGCCAGGATCCAGCACAGCAGCCGGTGACGCTGGTTGAACGCATGCCCGTCGAGGGTGTTGCCCCGCGGGACATAGGCACGGATGTCTGCGGCCGCCCGTCGCAGCGCTCCTGGCGCGGGCGGGGACGCGACGCGGCCAAGTCGTGGCTGACTGGCCGATCCCTCCCGGTTGCTCGCCCGCTGATGTGTCGGTGTTCGCTCCGTCGGACCGCGTGTTGCACGATCCTTCATCGGTGCACAGTCGTAGTGCACCGGTCACCCAAAGTTGGGGAAGTAGAGCGGAAAGTTTTGATTTCTCCCCGGAATCCCGCGAACTGCTAGGTATCGAGGATGTCGCTGGTCGCCATGTTCACCCCGGGGTTCTCGCCCGAGAACATGCCCCAGGCCGAGTCCCAGCCCGGCACCTGCCACAGGTGCATCATCCAGAGGCCGCTGTTGGGACGGGTCGACTGGTTGGCGCCGACCGACCGGCAGAGGTCTCGGGGCGTGTGGTCGGGACCGATCACGAACGAACCGAGGATGCACAGCGACGGGTGGTTGTGCCACGTGTCGTTGGGCCCGACGAAGCCGTCGTCGGGACCGGGCTCGGCGCCGAACATGGCGTAGCTCACGCCGACCAGCTCGGAGCCGCTGCGGTTGCCGTTGTACAGCAGGATCTCCGGCTTGGCGGGGTCGAACACCCGGTCGGTCAGCGAGAAGTTGATGTAGTGGGCGGCGATGCCCGGCACGTACGGGGTGACCTGGGTGTAGCCGGCCGCGACCGCGTCGGCGGCGGTCGGGTACTTGGGGATGACCGTGCCGGCGGCGGCCAGCTGGAGGCGGAGCGCCCGCTGCTGGTTGGGGTCGGTGATCGGGACGTACGGCGTCGGCGCGTGGCTGTGGCCCAGCTCGCCGTCGAGGGCGTGGTCCACGGTCCAGGTGGCGAACGTGTCGATGCGGGCCGTGCGCTCGGGCTCGGGGATGCCGGCGAGGAAGCCGGAGCGGGCCCGGATCTCGGCCTTCACGTAGTCCAGCGACCGCTGGCGGAACTCGGCGATCTGGTCGGCCGCGAGGTGGCCGGTCAGCGCAGCCAGCCGGGTCGCGGCCCAGTCGTCGTTGTTGTGGTCGTGGCTGGTGGTCGACGTGGTGTCGTGGTCGTGGCCGCCATGGGTCGTCGTGGTGGTCGACCCGTGGCCGTGGCCGCCGTGGGTCGTGCTGGTGGTCGACCCGTGGCCGTGGCCGCCGTGGGCCATGGTGGTGGTCGACCCGTGGCCGTGGTCGCCGTGACCGTCGTCGTGGTTGCCGGTGGTCGTCGTGTGGTCGTGGTCGCCGTCGTTGTGGTCGTCGTCACCGGTGCTGTGGTCGTCGTGGTCGTCGCCGCCGGTGCTGTGGCCGTGATCGTCGCCGTCGTGGGTCGAGCCGCCGCTCGAGTCGTCGTGGGCGTGCTCGTCGCCGGCGGCGATCTCCTCGCCCTCGAGGCCGTGGCCGTGGTCGTCGTCGCCCGCGGCATGGTCGTGGTCCTCGCCGGCGCCGTGGTGGTGCTCGCCCGCGAAGGACGGGGCGATCGACAGCGAGACCAGCAGCATCGTGGCGAGGGCGCCCAGGCCGGCGAAGCCGAACGTCGGGCGATGGCCCACCGCGCGGTCGGTCAGCAGGTTCAGCAGGATCGCGACGGCGCCGAGCACCGCGATCATCTCGAGCGCAGTCGCCAGGGCGTCGGGGAAGGCGACCGGTTCGGCCTCCTCGCCGGGCAGGCCGCTGGTGCGCGACACGAGCCAGATCGCGACGATGCCGCCGTTCACGACGGCCGTCGCCACCAGCCAGAAGCGCAGCTGTGGCAGGCGGAACGCCAAGGCCCCGGCCAGGATCAGCTGCGCCCAGCCGATGACGGCGAAGAACGCCCCGTGGCTGGTGCTCTCGTCGAAGTGCACCGGCGCGTACGCGAAGTGGACGATCGCCGCGGCAGCGGATGCCGCGGCGATCGTCCCTACAGCAACGTCGACTACCCGAAGCGGCGTAGCCCCCGAGACAGAACGATGTTCCATCCCAACCTCCCCCCGAAGTTACGAGGCAGTAAACAGAAGCTGGGCCGCTAAGGCAAGCGCCTTCTCGGCGTCTTCAGCAGTCATTCGGGGCGGGGAGCCCGAGGAAACGGTGGTTGAGGTAGCTGATCGCCGCCGGTGCGCCGGTGGCGGCGAGGACGACGTGCTCGCTCAGGTAGTCGGTGTTGAGGGTGACCTTGGCGCCCCGGGCGCACCAGTTGCTCTTCAGCTCGCGGGCGGTGGCGACGGGGATCAGCTCGTCGAACTGCGAGTGGTAGAGGTAGACGGGCGCCTTGGGTGCGGCCTGGCCCATCTTGTTGTGGGCGAGGATCCCGGCGACGGTCGGGTGGTTGAGCGGGTCGGCCACCGTCGTGAACTCCGAGAGGTGGCGGAACGGGAAGAACGCCGACATCTCGGCGTAGCAGAGGTCGCCGATGAGCCCGACCATCTCGCGGCCCTTGTCGTTGAGCAGCGGCAGGATCTCCTCGTACTCCCGGCTGAGGCCGACGGCCGCGCCGAGGAAGAGGCCGGAGAAGGGGCCGCCGTCGATGGTCTGGCCGGCGGCCTTCAGGTCGCTCGGCGTGCCGCCGGCGGCGACGCCCTTGACGTTCAGCTCGGGCGCGTAAGTCGGCTGGAGCTCGGCGGCCCAGCCGGTGGCCAGTGCCCCGCCCGAGTAGCCCATCATCCCGACGGGGGTGGCGGTGCCGGCGAGGCCGGTGCCCGAGAGGCGCTCGGCGGCGCGGATGCCGTCGAGGGTTGTCTGGCCCTCGAGGCGGCCGGGGCCGTAGGCGTGGCGGGGGCCCTGGTAGTCGGTGACGACGACCGCCCAGCCCTTGAGGAGGCCGAGCGCCATCAGGGGCTCCTCCTTCTCGAGGCCGAGGCGCATCAGGTACGAGGGCTCGCACTGGTCGCCGAGGCTGTCGGTGGCCGGCTGGTACGAGAGCAGCGGCCGTTTGCCGAAGTAGAGGGTCAGCGGTTCGAGCAGGGTGCTGACGGTGGCGATGGGCCGGCCCTTGGCGTCGGTCGACCGGACCAGCATCTGGGTGGCCTTGACCGGCAGCGGGATGCCGAGGCCGGTGACGACGACGCCGCGGGTGCGGAGGATCGTGCCGGGCGCCTTGGTCTCGAAGCCGGCGGGTGGCGCGTAGAAGGTGTCGTCGGCGGGTGGCGGGATGGCGCCGGCGGGTTGGGCGGTCCCGGCTTCTGCTCCGAGCGTGCCGGCGAGGATGCCCAGGAAGAGCAGGATGGTGGGTAGGCGTCTGGGTGTACGTGTGCGCATGGATCCCCCCGGTGCGCCAGAAACTTGTACGTTTGTACCAAATAACCGGTACGGTTGTACCGGTTCCTCCCAGGTGATGTCAATGGCGACCGAACCCCGTCAAGAACGCAGCAAGGCCCGGCGGGAGGCGTTGTTGCGCGCCGCCATCTCGCTGCTCGCCGAGGGAGGCGCCCGAGCGTTGACCCACCGGGCCGTGGCCGCCCGGGCGGGGCTGCCGGCGGCGTCGACGACCTACTACTTCGAGTCGATCCAGCAGTTGACCGACGAAGCGCTGGCGTTGCACGTGTCGGAGCGGGTGGCCGAGCTGGATGCGTTGGTGTCGTCCGCCGTGGCGGGCGGGCGCAGCCCCGAGGAGGTGGGCGGGCGGGTGGCCGAGGCGCTGGCCGATCGGGCGGCCGACGTCATCGTCGCCCAGTTCGAGCTGTACCTCGAGGCGGCCCGCAACCCCGCGCTGCGGCCGATGGTGGCCGAGGCGCTCGACTCGTTCGAGCACTTCACGGCCACCGCGCTCAAGTCGCTGGGGGCGAGGGACGCCGAGGCGTGGGCGCCGGCGTTCGTGGCCCTGTTCGACGGCTTCGCCCTGCACCGCCTGGCCCGGCCTCGATCCCGGTCGGCCGAGGTCTCTGCTCTGCGGGCGGCCGTGCGGGCGTTGTTCATCGCTGCGGTGATGCCGCCGTCCGATCAGGCCCGGTGGGACGAGCGGTTGCGGCGGCCGTTGTCCCGCTAGCCGTGCGGGCGGCTTGAATATCGGGCCATGGCGCTGCCTGACCACCTGAAGTCGCTGGCCGCCCGCGTGTCGAACACCGGGCGGTGGGGGCCGGACGACGAGCGGGGCACCCTCAACCTGATCACCCCGGAGGCGGTGCTGCGTGGGGTCGCAGCGGTGCGCCAGGGCGTGGTGTTCTCGCTGTCGATCCCGTACGACGCGGACGGGCCGCAGACCGGGGCGATCCCGGGGCGCACGAACCCGGAGCGGGAGATGCTGATGGTGAACACGGCGTTCACCGGCGACCCGTCCGACTTCTGCACCAGCGACGACAAGGTGACGATGGGTGTGCAGGCCGCAACCCACTGGGACGCCCTCGCCCACGTGTCCTACGAAGGGCGTCTCTACAACTCGGTGCCGGCGTCGGTGGTGTCCGATGCTGGTGCTGCTCGGCTGGGGATCGAGCGCTACGGGCCGGTGGTGTCGCGGGGTGTGCTGGCCGATGTCGCTCGCCTGCACGGTGTCGACCACTTCGACTCGGGCTACGCGATCACCGCCGACGACCTGTCCGGCGCGGTTGCGGCCGCCGGCGTCTCGGTCGCGCCGGGCGACATCCTCCTGGTGCGGACGGGCCAGATGCACTGGCTGCGCTCGGGGGACCGGGACCGGTTCGGGTCGCCGTCGCCGGGCCTGTCGACGCAGTCGGTGGAGTGGCTGCACGACCACGACATCGCCGCGGTGGCCACCGACACCCTGGTGTTCGAGGTGTTCCCGTGCGAGGACCCGGCCGTGCTCCTGCCCGTGCACCTGCTGCACCTGGTGGACATGGGCCTGCCCCAGGGCCAGCTCTGGGCCCTCGACGACCTCGCCGCCCACTGCGCCGCCGACGCCCAATACGACTTCCTCCTCACCGCCACCCCCCTCCCCCTCACAGCCTCCACCGGCGGCCCGGTCGCCCCCACCGCCATCAAGTAACGCCCACGCCCGCTGCCTCTCGCTCGCTGCTCGGACGGGCGGAGAAGTGACGTCGCTGTTAGTTTCGGGGCATGATCTCCCGTCGCTCGTTGTGCTCGGCGGTGGGGTTCGTCCCGCTGCTGCGGCTGCTGCCGCGGGGTGTCGTGGAGGCTGCTTGGGCGGGGCCGGCGGCGTTCCGGTTCTTCGACGAGCACCAGGCAGCAGTGGTGACCGAGGCGACCGCCCGGCTGATCCCCGGGCCCACCGACGATCCGGCCGAGGCCGGCCACCCCGGCGCCCGGGAGGCGGGGGTCGCCCGCTACATCGACCTGTTCCTGTCGGCGTTCGACGACGACCCGCCCCGGATCTACCGGACCGGCCCGTGGAGCGGGCGGCACGGCGGGGTCAACGAGATGGACGCGTTCATCCCGCTGACGTCGTGGCAGCAGGAGGCGTGGCGGACGCGGATCAAGGACCTGCAGGGCCAGTACCGGCGAGGCATCGCAGCGTTGGACCGGGCCGCCGGCGGCGACTTCACGACGATCGACGCCGCAGCGCAGGATCGGATCCTGGTCGAGCTGGGCGGCGCGGGGTTCCGGCGGGTGCTGTTCGAGCACGCCATCGAGGGGATGTACGCGGCCCCCGAGTACGGCGGCAACCGGGATCTGGTGGGGTGGGACGACATCGCCTACGCCGGTGACATCGCGCCGATGGGCTATCGCGCCGGCGACGTCTCGGCCGCCGTGCCCGACCCGGTCCCGCCCGACATGGACCTGCCGTTCCCGCCGGACATGTCGGCGTCATGAGCACGGCGGTGGTCGTCGGGAGCGGACCGGGTGGAGCAATGGCGGCGCTGGCGTTCAGCCGGGCGGGCTGGGACGTGGTCGTGCTGGAGAAGGGCGTCAACTACTTCCGGGACCTCGACGTGCCGGCGCCGGCAACCGACTACGGCAACGACGAGCTGAAGATGCGGCGCGGCTTCGGCTTCGCCGACGTGACGCTGGAACCTCGGACCTTCCGCTACCGGTCCGACCAGGACGAGCCGCTGGTGGTGGGCAACGTCAACACGCTGCCGTCGGGGGTCGGCGGCGGGTCGGCGCTGTGGGACGCCAAGGTGCCCCGGTTCTGGGACCTCGACTTCAAGAAGCGCAGCATGCTCGGGCCGATCGACGACGCCGACGTGGTCGACTGGCCGGTGGCGTACGACGACGTGGCGCCGTGGTACGAGCTGGTCGAGGAGCTGATCGGCGTGGCCGGGGACGTCGCCGCGCTGGAAGGCACGCCGACAGCACGGCACGCGCCCCGGCGCCGCGACTTCGCCATGCCGGCGGGGCCGACGATGCGGAGCAGCGCCCTCTTGGCGGCGGGCGCGCAGGCGGTGGGGCTCCACCCGTTCCCGTTCATGACGATGATCAACTCGGAGCTGCACGACGACCGGCCCGCGTGCATCGCGTGCGGCTTCTGCTCGGGCTTCGGTTGTCCGATCCACGACCGGGGGAGCGCGCTGGTGCCACTGCGCCATGCGCTGGCGACGGGTCGGGTGGTGTTGCGCACCGAGGCGATGGCGGTGCGGGTCGAGCATGATGGGCGCCGGGCGACCGGGGTGCGCTACGTCGACGCCGACGGGCGGTCGCACGTGGAAGCCGCCGACTTCGTGGTGCTGGCCGCCGGGGCGGTCGACACGTCGCGGCTGGCGCTGATCTCCCGGCTGCCCGACCCCCACGACCTCGTCGGGCGGGGCGTCATGTTCCACTGGTTCACGGCCGGCTACGGGGTCTTCCTGGACCAGCGGGTGCACGGGCACAAGGGGCGGGAGACGTCGCACGCCGTCGAGGACTTCTGCGACCCGGACTTTCCGGGGGCTCGTGCTGCGGCTGGTGCTGCGGGGCTGCCGTACTTCAGCGGCGGGATCCTCGAGATGGGTGGGTCGCCGCACGTCATCGACGAGGCGCTGCAGTACGTCGACCTGATGGAGCTGTTCGACCCGGAGAAGCCGTTCGGCACCCGCTTCAAGCAGTACATGCGGGTGAGCCCGCTACGCGACCGGCTGGCCGGGCTGCAGATGATCGCCGAGGACCTCAAGCAGCCGACCAATCGGGTCGATATCGACCCGAAGGTCGAGGACCGCTTCGGCCTGCCGGCGGCCCGGGTGACCTACAACCCGCACGCTCACGAGCTGGCGGCTCAGGACTTCTACATCGTGAAGATCATCGAGATGGTCAAGGCCTCGGGCGCCCACCGGGCCGGTGCGATCCCCCAGTCGGGTTCGCTCGGTCGGCCCTCGCCCACCGGCACGGTGGCACCGATCGGGCACCACGCCATGGGCGGCATGGCGTGCGGTGCCGACGCTCGGACCAGCGTGACCGACCCCGAGGGCCGGTTGTGGGGGCTGCCCAACCTCGGCGTGGCCGACGGTGGCGTGTTCTCGACCTCGGGCGGGCACAACCCGACCCTCACGATCATGGCCATGGCGCTCCGCAACGCCTGGTCGTGGTCCGGTCGCACCAAGCCGCCGACCGTCGCGATGCTGCGCTCCCGTTCCGGCCCTGGTGCTCCCGGCTCATCCTCTGACGACGGCACTCCCGTCGCGGTCCCGATCACCATCGCAGCCGCCGCCACGACCGCCACCGCTGCTGCAGCCACGACCGTGATCCGCCGCCGCCGATCAGCGATCACCCCCGCGGCCCCACCTCCCGACCCCGACGACGCTCCACCCTCACCCGCGCCCGAATGAGGGCGTTTTCCGTCCGGGGACGGAGTGTTTCGCGTAGTAGAACGCGTTGCAGAGTGCCTGGTCATTGTGGAAGAGTGCCGGCGCTGCTGCGGGCATCGACACTTTTCCTGGGGGGACCGAGTGAAGCGAATAGCAGTCGTCTTCGCGCTGTTGCTACTGGCGGCCGCGTGTGACTATCGGGCGGAGTTCACGTCACCACCGTCGGGCACGATCGTCGACACACCGACGGCCACCGTCACCGGATCGGTACCGGCGACCGCGCCGGCTGGCGGCACGATCGTCGTCAACGGCGTGGCCGGCACGTTCCAAGGTGACGGCTCGTGGAGCGCCGTCATCCCGTTGGACACCAGCAAGTACGTCACGCCGGTGACCGCCGTCTACACGGCGCCCAACAACGACAAGTACATCCAAGAATCGACGCTCATCTACGGGCCGAAGATCAACGACGGCCAGTTCTCGCCCAACGGCGTCGGGATGCTGTTCACCAACGGCGGCCTGACCGGCCTCGGCCCGGTGATCAACAGCCTGGCCGGTGGGTCGTTCGACATCAGCGCCCTGATCATGGCGCAGGACCCGCTGATCCCGCCGACAGATGCCGGCAGCGGCGTCACCATCACCGGCAAGGCCTACGAGGCCGGCGCCGAGAGCGTCAGCATCAGCGCGACCAGCACGGCGTCGGGCGTCAAGACGCCGATCACGGTCAAGAACCTCTACCTCGGCCTCGACCTCACGCTCAGCGGCCTCGTCAGCGGCCCCTGCAAGCTCGAGATCGAGGTGCCCACCACCTCCATCGACACGACCTTCGACCTGGCACCCGCCAACGACAAGGTCGACGTCAACCTGGTCGGCAACCCGAACATCACGCTCACCGGCGTGAAGTACGAGTTCATCTCCGGCGTGTGCGACCCGAGCACCCCGCTGCTCGGCAGCATCATCAACAGCCAGGCGGGCGGCGCCATCGAGGGCTCGATCAAGGACGGCTTCACCACCCAGCTGAAGGACCCGGACGGCTCCGGCCCGAACGACTCGCCCATCGCGGACGCCATCGAGACCGCCCTCGGCAACATCTCGATCGCCGGTTCGGTCGGCGAGGCCGTGAAGGCCCACCTCGACGCGCCCTTCACCGCCATCACCGAGACCGGCACCGGCATCGACTTCCGGGCCAACGCCGACTTCAACGCCACCTTCGGTACCGGCCCCGAGGACTGCCAGCCGCCGACCGGCGCGCCCGACTTCACCTCGAGCTACCACGTGCCCGGCAGCTACCCGAGCCTCGGCGCCACGACACCGACCGGCGGAGTGCCCTACGGCCTGGGCCTGGTCATATCCACCTCGGCGTTCAACCAGCTGCTCAGCTCGATGACCGAGTGCGGTCTGCTGAACCGGGACATGACCGAGATCACGCTCGGCACCAACACGCTGCCGGTGACCTCGTCGGTCCTCTCGCTGCTGGTGCCCGAGTTCGGCACGAAGCTCCCTGCGAACACGCCGATGCTCATCCGCATCGACCCGCAGGCGGCGCCGTTCCTGACCTCGGCGGCCAACGGCCCCGGCGGCGCTCCGGCCGAGATGTTCCTGGGTGACCTGCGCATCTCGTTCATCCAGCCCAACGCCCCCGACGGCCAGGGCGGCACGAAGGACATCGAGTGGCTGTCGCTCAGCGTCGATGCCCCGCTCGGCTTCTCGCTGGCGTTCGACCACGACGCCGGCGTCCTCGCCCCGACCATCACCGCGCCCACTGGCGACCAGGTGACCACCCGGGTCGACAACAACGCTGTCGGCACCAACGAGACCAACACCGAGACCGTGTTCTCGCAGCTGTTCCCGAACTTCGTGGACAGCCTCGGCGCCTCGTTCGGGTCGTTCCCGCTGCCGAGCTTCCTGGGCCTCGACCTCGACGTCCTCGAAGTCGCCCGGCACGGCAACTACTACACGCTGTACGCCAACCTGAACCCGGCGTTGCAGACCCGGCTCCAGAACGTCGCCGTGACCGACCTCAGCACCGCTGACTTCAGCCACGACGACGTCCTCTTCGACTCGTGGGAGTGGCGCCACCGTCTGCGCAAGCAGGTCTCGTCCAACCAGGTGAAGGTGAACCTCGACGGCATCATCGGGGCCGACGCCTGCTGCACGGTCGACGACGAGACCGACTCGGCGCACGCCGGCTACCGGGTGGCGTTCAACGTGGTGCCCGAGAACGGCGACACGTGGAAGCTCGACCTGGCGCATGCCATCAAGGGCGCCCACACCGCCAAGGACGAGGGCTACGGCGCGCAGAGCAACATCTCGAAGATCACCGGCCGCTACCAGCTCAACGGCGGGGCGTGGCAGGACTTCAGCTTCGACGTCGGCGCCGACGGCGCCGGCGACAGCAACCCGTGGCAGGGCGGCTGGAGCAGCTCGACGTTCACCGAGGCGTTCACCGGCAACCGGACCGCGACGGTGCAGGGCACGGCCGCCACATCGGTCGTCGTCGAGTACTACTTCGACGTCACCGCCTGGTCGGACTCGCACCTCGCCTTCCCCGCCGAGGCCGGCAACGAGGTCGCCATCCGCTTCGGCGCCAACGACTCGCTGACCAACAACTTCACCGTCGGCGACTACCCCGGCCAGGGGAACCGCAAGATCACCGACGACGGCCACTTCGGCACGATCACGCTGACCACGGTCGGCTGATCAAGGGTCGGCTGATCACGCTGATCACCTAGGCACAACCGAGACCGAGATGGCCCACGACCCGCCGGTAGGGTCGTGGGCCATGTCTCGGAAGCTGGGGCTCTGCCTGGTGGCAGCGCTGGTCGTGACGGCCGCCTGCTCGGGCGGCGACGACGATGACTCCTCGGACGACACCAAGCCGCCGTCGTCGACGACCACCGTCCCACCTGCGGTCACGGCCGATGACCTGTGCAAGGGGCCGCTGACGCTCGACGGGGACGCCACCGTCGCCAACGCCGAGCTCAAGGAGGTGTCGGGCGTGGTGGTCAGCCGCCGCAACGCCAGCGTCCTCTGGGCCCACAACGACTCCGGCGCAGGGCCTGACGTCTACGCCCTCGGCGAGGCCGGCACCAACCTCGGTCGCTACCGGTTGCAGGGTGGGGCGACCGCCATCGACTGGGAGGACATGGCGCTCGGCCGGGGCCCCGAGGACGGCGTGGACTACCTCTACCTGGGCGACATCGGCGACAACGCCGGCAAGCGGGCCGACATCCGGGTGTACCGGGCGCCCGAGCCGGCGGTCACGGCGGCCGGCCCGGCCACGGACGGGACGATCGCCGACGTCGAGCGGCTCACCCTGACCTACGCCGACGGGCCCCACGACGCCGAGACCCTGCTCGCCGACCCCGTGACCGGGGACCTCTTCGTCGTCACCAAGCAGTGGGACGGCAAGGCGAGCGGCGTGTACCGCATCCCGGCCGACGCCTCGCCGTCGGCACCCGTCGCCATGGAACGGGTGGGGGAGGTCCCGGCGGTCGAGGGCCAGCTGGCGACCGGCGGCGACGTCTCCGTCGACGGATCGATGGTCGTCCTGCGCACCTACGGCAAGGTCCTCGTCTTCGGACGGCCCGAGGGGCAGACCGTCGCCGAGGCGCTGGCCGGCGAGCCGTGTGAGGCCCAGGCTCCCGCCGAGACCCAGGGCGAGGCCATCGCCTTCGCCCCCGGCGGCCGCGGCTACGTGACCATCGCCGAAGCCGAGAAGCCCCACGTCAACTGGCTCCGCCTCGGCTGAGGGCAGGCAGATCCGCCGCATTTTGGCGACCACTTTTCGGCTGCGGCGGCGCGCGGATCGTCGTAGCTTGGGCGGGGAGATGCCGCGCTCATTCCGGTTCATTCCCCCTGAGCCACGGGCGGACCTGCTGACCCGGCCCCGATTGCTGCGCTCGCTCGTGGGGCGCTGGAGCCACCGTGTCACGTCGCTCACCGGCGGCCCCGGCCTGGGGAAGACCACCTTGCTGGCACAGGCCATCGCCGAGAACCGCCTCGCACCCCGGGGCGAGGACCTGTGGATCGGCCTCGACGCCTACGACGCCGACAGCGACCGACTCTCACGGGTCATCGCGGCGGCCCTCGCCACCGACGGCGGGTCGCCGGGCGAGGTGGCACCCACCGACCCGACCGCCATCGCCGACGAGGTGTGGCGGCGGGCCCCCACCGAGGCCTGCATCGTGCTTGACGACGTCCACCTCGTGCCCGCCGGCTCGACCGGCGCTGCGTGGCTCAGCGAACTGGTCAAGGCGCTGCCGGACAACGGCCACCTCGTGCTCGCCAGCCGGTCCGAGCCGCCCGTCCCGCTCACCCGCTTCGGCTCGCAGGGCGCCGTCCTGCGCCTCGCCGAGGACGACCTGCGCTTCTCCGACGACGAGCTCACCGGTTTCGCCCGGCAACGGGGGGTCGAGCCGTCCGTCTTCGAGGCCACGGGCGGCTGGCCCGCCATGGCGGAGCTCGCCGCCACCGTCCAGCCCCGGTTCACCGGCGCCTACCTCTGGGAGGAGGTCCTCGAGCCGCTCGGCACGATGCGGCGCCACATCCTCGCCGTGCTGTGCGACCTCGGAGGCGCCGACGACGAGCTGCTGTCCGCCGCGGTCGGGACCTCGGTGGACCTGGCCGAGGCGCTCGACGGCGTGCCGCTGATCTCCCGCAGCGCCAGCGGTTGGTACCGGCCCCACGGCCTCTGGCGGAGCGCCCCTCGGTTGGAGCTCACTGGCAGCGAGCGGACCGAGGTTCGGCGGCGGGCCGCCGCGCACCTGAACGCGCGGGGCCAGTTCGACGAGGCCTTCACCCTGCTGCAGGAAGCCGAGATCTGGGACGCCGCGCCCGCCACGCTGCGCTCGGCGTGCCTGGCGAGCGACCGCATCGGCGCCGGCGAGCTGCAGCGCTGGCTGTCGTCCAGCTCCGAGGGCGTGCGGGCGTCGACCGCGGGCGCGCTGGCCGCCGGGCTGCATGCCGCGTTCGTGACCCCCGAGGAGGCGATCGAACCGCTGGAGCACGCCCAGGCGCGCTGCCGGGCCGACGGCGACGTCGATGGCGAGCTGGTGGCCATCGCCCAGTTGGGGAGGCTGGCGTGGTGGCGACAGGACGTCGCGGCCCTGGGCCAGCTGATGCTGCGCATCGTCGAGCTCGAGGCCACGGGCAACTCGACGGCACGCGCGCTCGCAACGGTGAGCCGGGCGATGCTGGCCGACGTCCAGGGCGACGCCGAGGCCGTGCTCGCGGAGCTCAGCGACCTCGACCCCAGCCTCCTCGACCCGGCATGGGAGGTGCTGGCCGCCTGGTTGTACGGCACAGCCCACGTCGAGCTGGGCCAGCCCGAGCTGACCTACGAGGTCGTCGAGCGACTGCTGCCCGGCGCCGACCGGGGGCTGCGGGTCATCCTCCTGACGCTGCAACAGATCGCCCAGTGGTCCGAAGGTCGGGTCGACGAGGTGTTCGAGCAGTTGCCGAAGCTCATCACCGAGTGCCGGCAGACGGGGAACGCTTACCTTCTGGCGTACGGCCAGGGCATCGCCGGGGCCATCAACGCACACGTCGGCCAGCTCGCCGCCGCGCGCCGGGCGTTCGACGAGGCGAAGCGCTGCTTCCCGCCCGGCGTCGGCGGCCAGGAGCCGATCGTCGGGCCGTTGAGCCGGGGCCTGGCGGCGTTCAGCGAAGGCGACGAGGAGGCCGCGACGAAGATCCTGGTCGAGGCCATGGAGCACTACGGGCTCGACAGCGGCATGGACCGCCGCATCTGGCGGCAGGCCCTGCCCAACAGCTACGTGATGTCGGCCGAGGCCCGCGCGTACTGGGACAACGTGCCGCTGAAGGGCCTGCTGGCGACCGAGCGGGAGCTCGCCGCCGCGGTCGTCGACCTCCGGGCGGGCAACACCACCCTCGTGCGCGACGTCGAGCTGCCGTCGATCGGCCTGGTCCGGGCGGCGCTGCACTTCCGGCTGGCGGCCGAGCTGGCGGTCGGCCTCGCCGAGGTGGGGCGGCCCGAGGGACCCGAGCTGCTCGACGCCCTCGGCACCCCGGGTCGGGACGCGCTGCGGACGCTGGCCGCCGGGTCGGGGCCGCTGGTCCGCCGGGCCAAGACCCTGCTCGCCGCGGTGCCGGCCCCGCCGCCCCAGACCAGCTACCTGGCGATGCTCGGGCCGCTGGAGCTGCGCCGCGGCGGCGCGCACGGCGCGCCGGTGGTCGACGCCGACCTGCGTCGCAAGCGGGTGCAGGCCGTGCTCGCGTACCTGGTGGGGCACCGGCGGACGACCCGTGCTGCGCTGGCGGCCGCGCTGTGGCCCGAGCTCGACGAGCGGGCCGCCGGCAACAACCTCGGCGTCACCCTCAACCACGTGCTGCGGGTGCTCGAACCGTGGCGCGACAGCGGCGAACCGTCGTTCCTGCTGCGGGTCGAGGGCGCGTCGGTCCAGCTGGTGACTGGCGATCACCTGCGCATCGATGTCGACGAGTTCGACCGCCACCTCGCCGCGGCCGCCCAGGCCGAGGCCGACGGGACGCCGTCGCTGGCGCTGGAGCACGCCCTCGCCGCGGTCGCCCTGTACCGCGACCAGCTGTGCTGCGACGTGCCCGACGCCGACGCCGACTGGCTGATGCTCGACCGCGAGCACTACCGCACCCGGTTCGTCAGCGCGGCGGTGCGGGCCGGGCAGCTGCTGCTGGCGCGGGGCGACGTCGAGCAGGCGTCGGCCGTGGCCCACCGGGTGCTCGGCGTCGACCCGTGGTGCGAGGAGGCCTACGCCGTGCTCGTGGGCAGCGCGCTCGCCCGCGGCGACCGCACCACCGCCCGCCGCCTCCTCGCCCACTGCATCGAAGCCCTCACCGACCTCGGCGTCACCCCATCCGACGCCACCCGCCAACTCGAGCGCCGCATCTAGCGGCTCGCCGGGCCTAGCCGCCGCGGCAGGCGGTGATCAGCTCCTCGGTCAAGGGGCCGCCGTCGGTGCAGGTGAGGACGGCTTGGACGTCGGGGTCCTCGAGGAGCTCGCGGACGGGGTCGGGGATCTTGGGGGCCTTGCCGTCGAGCCACTTGGGGTGGGCGGCCAGGGTGTCGGCGAGCAGGGGCCAGCGGGTCTGGAGGATGGTCCAGAGGGCGAGGCTGTCCGACGGGATGACCTGGCCCTCCAGCGTCCGCACCGACCGGATCATGGCGAAGGCGTTGAGGAACCGCTTCACCGCCCGCGGGTTGTCGGGCAGCAGCGGGGCGTAGCGCATCAAGCGATGCTCGGTGGCCCGGGCGAACGCCGACTCGTTCTGGCGGCGCACCGCGGTGGGCGCCACCTGCTCCCGCACCGCCGGGTCCAGCTGGGCGAGCACCTTCTGCTGGGCGTCGTCGTCGGGCGCCGACCGGATCCGGGCCTCGGCCGCCTGCACCTTGTCGGGCGTGGCCGCCTCGTCCTGGTGAGGGCCGATGCGCAGCAGCTCCCGGAAGTAGGCCTCCTGGCGGACCGGCCCGACCCGGGGCACCGGCAGCGTCAGCTGGAAGATCTTGTTGAGGAACAGGTAGCCGAGGGGTCGGCCGGCGTCGCCCATCTGGGGCGCGAAGTCGCTGTAGTGCTGCTCGAAGGCGTTGCGGATCCAGGCGCCGTCGCCGGCCACCACGAAGCACGGGCTCAGGTGGGGGCCGTCGTTCACGGCTGCGTCCCGCACCAGGGTCTGGACGTTCTCCAGCAGCTCGACCACGTCGTCGGCCGGGCAGCGGTCGAGGTCGTCGAGGAAGAAGACGATCGGCCGGGGTTCCTGACGGACCAGCCAGGCGAAGTGGTCGGCGACCCGGTCCATCGGGTTGGCGTCGAGGTCCTCGAACGCCTTGGCGCCGCGGGGCGAGTGCCAGCCGAAGAAGCGGGCGACGAACTGGGCGCCGGCGAAGAGCGTGGCCAGCGCCGTGAGGGCGGCGGCCACGCCCTGGACGTTGGTGAGGGTGTCGGTCAGCTTCACGTCGTTCGGCCTGGCGAGGGCGAAGACGCCCGCAGCGATGAGCAGCAGCAGCACCGTCGCCGGGAGGCCGGCGGCCCGCAAGACCCGCTGCTGCACCATCTCCTTGAGCCAGAGGGTGGCCCGGCGGCGGCGCGGGCGGCGGCGCATGACCTCCTGGCGCATGGCGGTGAAGAGCGTCCACCAGGGTGGGCCGATGCGGGACTCGCGCCAGGCGTTGTAGCGGACGATGGTCCACCCGTCGCCGAGCTCCTCGGCGAGGAGGTTGAGGACCGTCGTCTTGCCCGAGCCCCACTGCCCGTCGAGGTGGACGAGGAACGACGCCTCCCGCTTCTCGTCCTGCCGCCGCCTCAGCCGGGCGGCGAGGGCCTCGGCGAGCGGCCTTCGCCGGAGCCGATCCTCGGTCGCGTGTTGGGCGGGCAGGTCGTCCTGCAGCTCGACCGCGTCGCCGAGCGCCTTGGGGATGGCGTCCTCCGGCCCGACGACGTAGACGCCGCCGTCCTTGCCCCCGACGAGCACGAGGTGGTTGCCGTCGACCTCGACGGCCCCCAACGCCGCCACCGGCTCCCCGACGTCGACGTCGGGCCCGAGGCGCGTGCCGGAGACGGGGTCGAGGACCGTGACGACGCCTCGGTCACTCCCAACCGCGATTGCGTCGCCGACGGCGCCGAGCGCCGTGAGGCTCCCAATCCCCGGCTCGACCCTGCCGACGTACTCGTAGGTATCCGGATCGAGGGCGAGGACCTCGTCAGGATCAGCGACGACGAGCAGCGGCGGTCCGTCGGGCCGGTGGACGCCCGTCATCAGGTGGCGCTCGCTCGCCGGCACGTCGAGGGTGGGCGGGGTGGCCCCTCTCGGGTCGAGCCGCCAACGTCGGATCCGCTGGTCGTGCCCCACCGCGAGCAGCTCCGTCCGGCCATCCAGCTCTACAACGGTCAGATCGTTGAGCGCGCCTTCTTCGGAGTGCTCCCAGAAGACGGTGCGCCAGCTGGTGGGGTCACCGGGCCCTGCATCGGTGGTGCTGGCGTCGGCGATCCGGCCGCGCGCGTCAGCCGCGACGACCCGCCACGGGCGGGAGCGCGCACATGCGATCGATGTGACCGGGGAGGGGAAGGCAGCCAGACCCCAGTTGGCGAAGGTGGGGGTGTCGGCGAGGGGATCGGCAGTGAGCTTGCCGTCGGTCCAGCCGGCGAAGACGACGGGGGTGCCGTCGCTGGCCGGGGCGACCATGAGGGCGCTCGGGTCGGGCGAGGGATCGTCGCTGTCGCTGGAGTTCCAGGCCTTGTGAGGGGTCCCGCCCGCGACGAGCCAGCTCCGGACCAAGCCGTCGTTGGCGGCGGTCACCACCAGGTGCTGACCGTCGAGGACGGCGCCGGCGACCGCCGCTACCTCCGTGCCGTGCGTGGCGAGCCGGACGGCGACCCAGTTGCTGATCGGGGCCATCGGCCCGACGGGCTGCTGCGCCGCCTGAGCCGACAAGTCGGTGTCCGCGCTCCCGGTGGCCTGCTGGACAGGCTGCACGGTGCGGGCGGTCTCGGTCTCGACGGCCTGTTGGACGGCTGGATCGAAGGACTTCACCTGGGAGCCTGTGGCCGACCGGTCGGCGGTTTCGGCGGCTTGGGTCGCGGCTTTGGCGGCCGGGGGCCGCTTC
>Ga0075420_100000760_pt1 | contig 26568 bp, 22 predicted proteins | sample SoiMetdeltSBSDD4_FD_75296 | JGI IMG/M metagenome (GOLD analysis project Ga0075420, IMG submission 75296) | Bulk soil microbial communities from a Populus tree surrounding site in Tennessee, USA - Soil MetaG P. deltoides SBSDD4 | ecosystem: Environmental > Terrestrial > Soil > Tree plantation...
TTCGAAAGTGCTTCGCCAAACCATCATCGTCTCTTCTCCCGTCTGACGCGCAGGTATTTCTGAAACCCGTCCTGAGCGATGTCGAAGCAAAATTTTACAATCTGCTACGCTTGGCGGTGCAAGATCGCTACTTGATCTTTGCTCATGTTCCTCTCTGGTGTCTCCTCGAAATACGCGCCTCCGAATCCGAGCTCCGTCTTCCACTATTGAGTCAACTCGCACTCAAGCGGGCAACCTTCGTCCTGTTGCATGCGGGAACCAGACGAGCCGAAAAAGTTGTGGAGCTGTACGAGGATTCCGATGCAGTATCTCGGCGAGAGCGGAACGACCGTTTGCTTGAAACCGTGTTAGCATCTGCAGGTGTTCAACTGGTGCGGGTCAATGCCGGGGAGGCCTATACGGCTCCCATGCTGACTGCGCTGCTCGATGTCGCTGAATCGGACTAAGTCATCCAGATATCTGTAGGAGGACCGCTGACCGTGGGTCGCTGCGTTCGTCTCCGATGGTCACTGAAGCATAGATCCTACTCGAGACCGGCGCCATCGTACCTTGCGGCGGCGGTTTCCAGTGCTTTCCGGGCGACTTCAGCCTCAGGACTATCCGGATGCTGGTCCAACACCCGGTCATACATCATGCGGGCTTTCTCTTTATCGCCAAGTTTGGTGTAAATCTGGCCGATCTTCAAGGTGGACGCTCCCAGCTTCTGGCTCAGAGGGTAATAGGACACGACGTTATAAAAGGCCGTCAAGGCCTCTTTGTAACGGCCCATCCGATACTGACATTCTCCCATCCAATAGTGAGCGTTGCTGGCTAGGATGGATTGACCATGAATCTCCAGAAAGAAGCGGAAGCCGGCCAGCGCTGCTTCATAGTCCTTGTGTCGAAACTCGTCCATGACGCGATCGTACAAACGGTGCGAGGCATCCTGTATGTGGCCAGGCGCAGCATTGGCCTCCCCGCCGGGCGTGAGGCCGGTTGTCAGTGTGCCCACAACGATGACAATCTGTACGGTGTACGATAGCTGTGAAAAAATGTTCATCTTTACATCCTCCGAGTCGTGCCGCCGAAATGGGAACGCAAGCGCCGTACCCGCTGTGCCATGAGAAAATCACACCAGCACGACAAGTCTCGGAAAATGCCGGAGATTCTTCATGTGCCGGATCCTAGTCAGGCCTTGCCTGATGCGGGCTTGGCAGCCGTCAATGGCACCAAAATAGACAGATTTGTACGGAAACGTATTGTACTTCCGGCATGTAGAAGCCAGAGAAAGGTGCTGAACGGGAGTCGCAGCAGACCGTGGTCTGGGACCCGTTGCGCTCCGCTCGTTAACAATGGGACAGTGGGCTCATGGAACCGAGACCAGACTCGCTACGTGAGAATCAACCAAAACCGCTCGATGTCCCTCCTAATCCATATGGAGGCAGGACGCTCATTGTGGATGCCCGGGATCCGGCAGCATATGTTCGTCCAAGTGCAGCTCTGATTGAAGCGGGGGAGGAGGATCAGGTTTTTGTCCGTCCTGGGATGTACGAAGACAAGGTGTTCGTCTCGGAGCGGCCGGTACGACTCATCGGAGCAGGCCGCGACTATGTTCAAATATTCTGTCGCCGGGGTGGACCGCTGTATCTCCAACGAGTTTCGTCAGGCATCATCAGCGGCTTGACTTTTCGCTACGTCGGAAGCGACCAGCATTCCGCTATCAATGTACTCGATTCGAATCTATTGATCACGCAGTCCCGCGCGTTGGAAGGCATCTTATCCGGAGTGGTGATCTATGGCCCGGAATGTCGCGTCAACTTTCATGACAATGAAGTGTGTCACAATCGAGAGTCCGGGATCTTCGTGTTTGCCGGAGCCCAGCCGCGCGTATCCAATAACAGCTGTTTCGGCAACCATCATTTTGGCATTGCAATCAGAGATCCCGGCAGCCATCCCGAGATTGTTCGAAACATCTGCTACGACAATATGATGAGTGGCATACTGTTGTTTCATCACGCCGCGGCTCTCATGCTTCATAATGAGTCTCGAGACAACCAGCACTGGGGGGTGGTAATGACTTCTGACGCCCAACCTGTGCCAGCTCAGGACGAGCTTGTTGTGAGCAACACGTTAATGCCGAATCCGCGCGGACCGCTTTTTCGGACTGACCAGCCGCTGGAGGAGATCGGACGATGATCCAACCGGCGTATGCCGGAGGATTGATGTGGCGCCAACCGAGAATGTACGGACTTACGCTGAAGAGGAGAGCATGTTTGAATCCCGACCATCCGGCACTGAATGGAATTGAAATGAGTTTCCGCCTTGCGCCTTCGCTCGGTACATGGCGGCATCGGCATGCTTGAGCAGCCCGTCCACATTCTGATCGTCCAACGGATAGAGCGTGATCCCAATGCTGACTCCGATGGAGACAGAACCCTGCCCCAGGATGAATGGTTCTGCAATTGACTCAACGATCCGCCTCGCAACGACAGCCACATCCTGTTCACCTGAAATCCCTTCGAGTATGGCGGTAAACTCATCCCCCCCCATGCGGGCAATTGTATCCACTTCTCTTACGCAGTTTTTCAACCGGTCGGCGACCGACTTCAGCAACTGATCCCCGATATCATGGCCAAGGGTGTCGTTGACCATCTTGAACCGATCCAGATCCAACAACATGATGCCGACTGGTTGATCTTTGCGTTTGCTGCGCGCCATGGCATGCACGAGACGGTCGCGAAACAAAGTGCGGTTTACCAATCCCGTTAATTGATCGTATTGAGCGAGGTAGGTGAGACGCTCTTGCGCTCGCTTGCGTTCGATGGCATACAGAATAGCTCTCGCGAGAAACTCGGTCTCCCCTTGGCCCTTGACCAGATAGTCCTGTGCCCCCTGCTGGATGGCTTGCAAGGCCAGGGCATGGTTGTCGTGGCCGCTAAGGACTATTACCGGAACGCCAATGCCAGTGGTCAGGACCTGCGTCACTGTGCTCAGGCCATGCGTGTCTGGTAAAGAGAGATCCAGCAATACCACGTCAAATCGCTCCCGACTGAGATGGGTCAGTCCCTCCGATAGGGTCGAAACCGGTTGAATGGCAAATTGATTGCCTGGCCATTGGTCCAATAGATCCTGAGTCAATCGGGCATCAACTGGATTATCTTCTATGAGCAGCACCTTCATGGCCGTCGCGTCGCTACATCCTACATCCAGTCATATCGGGCGCCAGTGGAGTGTTGTTGCATATGTGCTGAATATGAAAGTATAGCGCACCAGGATCTACCAACAAGGGAAAGGTCTTATCCGGCAGTGCTGTGGGGCGGTCTCGTCTAGCAGAGGGGCGGATTGAGATTGGCGATTTGAGGGAATTGGATCATTGGGAATGGATCGGAAGTGCTCTCATCTATCCCTACTCAACCGGCTTTTCGGCGACATATTCAATATACTTCCACAGCAATTTCGCCTCTTCTTCACTCAGCACGATCGGAGTGTTGTTGGCTGCGCCCGAGAAATACACCTTTACAGTGGTTGAGTCGTGCCACACCTGGCATTCACAATGAATCACACTGTCTAAATTTAGGGCTCTGTTTCCCACCTTTACAAAGTGCACAAGTCCCTCCTGCGTACGCATAGTTCTACGTGTCAGCCAATGGATTCTACCATCTTGCCCCGATGTATCAAGAAGTTCTGAATGTCCGGAGAAGATGTTCTTGAGGGGCGGGATTATCTCTCGTCAAAATTCCGTCTCGGAGAGATCAAAAAACTGTCCTGTATGTTTTCTCTCCCTACGAAAGTCAGGAATTCTCAAGGTGGATAACCACGCGAGATTAATGAGGTGAGCATTATCGTGCGACAGTCCACCTTGGCATAGAACCTGCGGATCAGGTTATACGTTGCTAGGGTCAATTCGTCGATCATGCAGATGCAACTATCGATCAACATGCAAGGCAATAAATGAGAGTTTACCCGATAGACATCGAGACGCCCCCTTCGGTTCAGTGGAAGCGATGCGTTCGTACGACTCTCCTTGTCTGTATCCTTCTGTCCTTTCCCATGGCCGTGACAATGGCAGTCGCGGGGACCGACATGTACGAGTTTTGGAATGCGGATGGGACGTTGGAAGCAACAAACGTCCCGACAGACGGACGGTTTCTACAGAACGGCGACAAGCAGCGGTTCCGATCCCGCGTGTCTGTCTCCGAGGTGGAGCGGGCTATCGGCCGATATGGGTGGCAATATCAGCTTCACCCTGCGCTGCTGCTAGCGATGATCAAAGCCGAATCGGATTTCAACCCCACGGTGATTTCAAAAGCCGGCGCCATTGGATTGATGCAATTGATTCCGGAAACCGCCATTCGCCATGGCGTAGAGAATCTTTACGACACGAATGAGAATATCCGTGGAGGAGCGCGCCACATCCGTTATCTGCTTGATCGATTCAACGGCAACCTTCGTCTGGCCGTGGCCGCATATAATGCAGGCGAAGGAAGAGTCGAACGGTATCATGCTGTTCCTCCTTATGCGGAAACGCGGGAATATGTTCGAAGGGTGTTGACCTATTACAAGAACTTCAAGGGCCAGTATCGTCTTGGTGTCCATGAAACAGTGATTCTGGCGATTACCCATAAGCCCTTGGCGGCTTCCAGACAGTGGGTTGCTTCTCCTCCCCGCACGGTGCGTTAACCTCTCGGTCCGACTCCCTCTTTGCTGCATCTCCAGCTTCGGCTAAGAAACTTCCTGGCGAACCGCCGGCAACCTTTGAATCGAAGGTCGTCGGTTAACCGCGAGGTTTCGCCTTACTCTTGGAGTTTCATGGATTAAGTGGTCCATCGAAGCCTATTCGCCGTACTTTTGTGCGATGGACAGGCCTTTCTGGTTAAAGAAACTGAAAACATTTCAGTCTCTCCTGCTCGGTTATTCCTCCCCATGAAACTTGACCTATGTACCGGAAAGCCGATAGCCTCTACCACCTTTTCATACTGCATCGATGGAGGGAGACCACTGTGGAGGATGGCGCTGGACGCATCCTTATTGTTGATGACGATGCCGAGATGCGCGAGTTGGTTTGCGATGTCTTGCAAGATCGTGGTCACACATGTTTTTGCGCGGGGAGCGCGCGAGAAGCCCTGCGGCAATTGAGCCAAGATGAGTATGCGGTCATACTCACTGATCTACGAATGAAGGGAATGTTAGGGACCGAATTGCTCGCGGAGGTGAAGAGGGAACATCCTGATATCGGCGTGATACTCATGACCGCCTTCGGCTCGGTAGAGACGGCCGTAGACGCCATGAAGCAGGGCGCCAGCGACTATCTGACGAAGCCGGTAAAAAGCGATGAATTGGTCCGCGTGGTCGAACGTGTCTTGAGGGAGTCCTTGTTACGGCGTGAGGTGATCCGCCTCCGAAAAGAAGTTCACAGGGAATATAGTTTTCATCAGATTATTGGCCGAAGCAAGCCGATGCAGACATTGTTTGATCTCATTCGTCGGGTCTCGGACAGCCCTACCAACGTGCTGATCACGGGTGAAAGTGGCACCGGTAAGGAATTAGTCGCAAAGGCGGTTCACTATAACAGCGATCGACGGCACGCTCCCTTCGTTCCTGTGAACTGTGCAGCCATTCCTGAGCAGCTCATAGAAAGTGAGTTGTTTGGCCATCTGAGGGGGGCGTTCACGGATGCAGGAGCCGACAAGCGAGGTCTTTTTGAGGAAGCCCAAAAGGGAACACTCTTCCTCGACGAAATCAGTGAATTGCCCCTTCTTCTACAAGCTAAACTTTTGAGGGCGATTCAGGAAAAGGAGATCAGGCGGGTTGGTGCCACAAAATCCATTCCAGTGGACGTGCGAATTATCGCCGCGACGAATCTCAACCTGGCGGAGGAGACAAAGAATAGGCGCTTTCGAGAAGACCTCTATTACCGGCTGAATGTTATCGAGCTCAAGTTACCTCCACTACGAGAACGTCGTGAGGATATCCCACTTCTGGTCGAAGCATTTCTAAACAAATGCGCCGCGTCGCGGAGAAAACCAGTTCAAGGTGTCAGCGAATCAGCGTTGGCGATATTGATGGATTATGCGTGGCCCGGAAATGTGCGGGAATTGGAAAACGTCATCGAGCGCGCGGTGACGCTTATGCACGAGGACAGAATCAGACCGGATGATTTGCCGCTCACGATTCGGGGATCGAGAGGCGACCGCCGGATTATGGATGAGGCTCTTGACCGTACATTGCCTCTGCACGAAATGGAGATGGAGTATATTCGTAAAATCATGGAGAAAACAGGCGGCAATAAGTATCAAGCGGCTCAGATGCTGGGAATTGATCGAAAGACGCTCTACCGTAAACTGTCTGAAATTGAACACACGCAGCATTCCGAGCGGAGCGAAGATTAGAGGCACAATTCGCAGATGGGGCAGTAGTGCGAGTAAAGGGAAGCCGTCAACTCTTATTCGAATATAGCGGGATTGTGCTTCTCTCAGGCGGCATCTTTGTTCTTGACCTCATCAATCCTGTTGGAGTTGCCACCTGGTTGTTGTATTTGCTTCCCCTCTCCCTCACGTTTCTGGTGTCTGACTACCGCGCTCCGTTGTACTTCTCTCTCGGAGCGAGCGCCCTCACTCTGATCAGCCTCGTTTTCACTTCGGGTGAAGCACCCGTACCATTTGATGCCCTCAACAGAGTCATCGGAATATCCGCCATGTGGGGATTCGCGTTTGTCGCATCGCGTTATAAGCGAACGCAGGTTGCCCTAACCTCGGCGGAAGCGCGACGCGAGAAAGTCATGGATGAGTTGTCGGCGGAAGTCATGAAGCGGCAGGAAGCAGAAGGTAAACGTGCCATAGCAGTGGCCGGACTTGAAGAAGCGACACACGGTGAAGCAATGGCATTGGCAGGCCGCAGGCGAGCGGAAGAGAAGATGCTGACGAGTAAGATGCGATTGGAGGCCATTGTCGATTCAGCGATGGATGCGATTATTAGCATTGATGAACACCTGGATATCGTTCTGTTCAACCGTGCGGCCGAACACATGTTTCAATGCAAGACGGAGGAGGCTTTGGGTCACCCATTGGATCGCTTTATTCCTGAACAGTTTCGAGTGAAACACCAAAAACACATCAAAGCCTTCGGAGAATCGGGAATTACGAGTCGCAAAATGGGTTCCCTCGGAACGATCACGGGTGTGCGGGCAAACGGCGAAGTATTTCCCATTGAGGCGGCCATCTCACAGATCGGCATTGATGGAGACCGGTTCTATACAGTGATTCTCCGTGATATTGGCGAACGGAAAAAGCTTGAGGAGCAATTGCGTCGAACGGAGCGCCTGGCAGAATTGGGAACAATTGCTTCAGGCATGGCACATGAAATCGGGACGCCCATGAATGTCATTCTGGGTCGAGCCGAGTATCTGATGAAGCGGACGCAGGAAGACACAATGAAGCGCGGGTTGGGAACGATCATCGGTCAGGTTGAGCGTATCACGAGGGTGATGAACCAATTGCTGTCTTTCGCCCGGCGCCGGGCACCTGAGCGTCGAGCCGTGGACCTGAGGCAGGTTGTGGAAAGCAGCATGGAAATGTTTCAGGAACGATTGGCGCGCCAGCACATCCTGGTGGAGTTGATATTCGATGATGAAGTCCCCCCGGTTCACGCCGATGCCGACCAAATGAGCCAGGTGGTCATTAATCTTGTGATGAATGCAACTCATGCAATGCCGGACGGGGGTACGCTTCATATAGGGTTGAGCGCCGACAATGACACCGTGATCCTCAAGGTGATGGATTCCGGATACGGTGTTCCACCCGATACCATTTCCAGGATCTTCGATCCCTTCTTCACCACGAAGGATTTTGGAAAGGGGACCGGATTGGGGTTGACCGTGGTCAAAGGCATTGTTGATGAACATGGAGGCAGCATTGCCGTGGAGAGCAAGGAAGGCAAAGGCGCGACCTTCACCATGCATATGCCGGTGTACCACTCGCACGAGAAGGACTAGCGAATCGATCAATAATGCGTGCATTTCCAGTGACGAGAGACCATCACTGTAGCGGTTCGGGTCATTGCGTCAATCTCAAGATGGGGCCTTTGTCTACAGCGTCGCAGTCTCCGCGAGCCGACCTTTTCTGAAAGTCTTCCGTATCCTAAGGTAATTCGTTTCCAATCCAGCGTCGCTTAGGCGAGATTCCGATGGCACATGGTTTGCCTTATCTCGTCGCTCGAGGCTGGTCGGGATCCAGAGACGGAGAAGACGTGGAAAAGAGGAGCCCAGCAGTGCTACTTGTGGTCGAAGATGACCGGGACATGCGTAGCCTGCTCTGTGACGAGCTATGGGACGAAGGATACCAACTTAGAGAGGCCGCCAACGGTGATGAGGCGCTCGTCGCCGTACTCAAAGCTGTTCCGGATTTGATCATCACCGACCTTAAAATGCCGGCGGGGGGAGTCGATTATGTGAATCGGTTGCGGACGTTCGCGCCCCAATGTCCGATTATTCTCATGACCGCCTTCGGAGATACAAAGACGAAAGAGGAAGCGTTGAAGTCCGGGGCTACCGCCTATTTTGACAAGCCCGTTCGTCTGGCTGAGCTTAAAATAACGATTAAGGAGTTACTGGAAGATCACGAAGGAAATCATGCGACGGAGGCTGACTTGACGACTGATTGATCGGCGCGCGCGTTTGTCCCTCGCACGCCGGAGACAAGAGGCAAGAAATAGCCTCAGCGATCAGTGAGCAGCCCTCTAAGAAGGTGGCGAGATGGCCGGATCTCATACAGCGGTTTTTCCATTCAGTCTATTGCAGGATCCTATCCTTTCGGCTCGACTCGAAGCGCTCAAGCTGTTGGCGGATGGATTGCCCGAGTATGTGGTGGTGCTCGATCGGAACTCGAACGTCGTCTATGCCAATGAGGCTGCCTGGTCCTCAACCTCGCGGCCAGACCCGGGGGGCAGCCCATCCAAATGCTACGAAGCCTTCATGAGTCGTGATAATCCCTGCGCCGCATGTCCAATCACGAATGTATTGGAGAGCCGTGAGACGCACACCGTGTCCTGCTCGGCAGACGCTGACAGGCCAGCTTGTGGCATTCGTGAAGCACTTCCGCTGACGTCCGCGCAGGGCGAAGTCGCGTTGGCACTGGCTCTTTTCAGTGGCCGGTCCGGCCGCCGTCAGGCGAACGGAGGTGCTTCGGCCGGTCTTTCAGCCGACCGCAGTAACTATCGCCTCGGAGACCTGATCGGGCAAGCGCCAGTCATGCAGGAGTTGTTCCGGATGATTCGCCTCGTCGCAGACAGCACGGCGACCGTGTTGATCCAGGGCGAAAGCGGAACCGGGAAGGAACTCGTGGCCCGCACGATCCACCGGATCAGCTCTCGCCGGACGAAGCCATTCGTCGTGGTCGATTGCGGATCTCTGCCTGAGACGCTGCTCGAAAGTGAACTCTTTGGCCACGTGAAGGGGGCGTTTACCGGCGCCCTGTCGGCCAAGCGGGGGCTATTGGAGGAAGCCGATGGCGGAACGCTGTTTCTCGACGAAATTGCGAATACCACGCCCACGTTTCAAGCCAAACTGTTACGTGTGCTGCAGGAGGGCGAAATCAAACGAGTCGGAGGCACCCAACCGGTCAAGATCGACGTCCGCGTCATCTCCGCCACGAACAAAGACCTGGCGGAACTCGTGAAAGCGAACTTGTTTCGCCAGGACCTCTACTACCGCTTGGCGGTGCTGCCGCTGGATTTGCCGGCCTTGCGGGATCGTGCGGAGGATATTCCGCTTCTTGTAAGATATTTCGTGAGGGTATCCTGCCGCCGGCACCATCAGCCAATGCGGATGGTCACGCATCACGTCATGCAGGCCCTCACTGGTGCACCGTGGGCCGGGAATGTACGTGAACTGCAACACTGTATCGAGCGAGCCGTCGTCACGACCAAAGGGCCGGAGCTCGACTGTCGAGATATCTTGAAGATTGCAACGGATCCGCCGCTGTCGGATCTTCGTACCGCGGTCCGTGGAGTCGCTCAACAGGTAGAACGGACCAGGATACAGGAAGCTCTCCGCCAGGCGGAAGGCAACCGCTCGCGAGCTGCCAAGATCCTCGATATCAGTCGCGCGAATCTTTATAACAAGCTTCGTGCATATGGACTAGAATAACAGCCTGCCTTGCCTAAGTTGACCTAGGACGCCTCAGGAGCGTTTCTGAGAGCGGCCCACGCCTGCTTAAAAGACGCGACATCAGTTCTCGCCCCACTCATCGCCTTTTCCCCGGGTTGCCCCATCCCGCCACACGTGCATGCTGCACCTGTCTAATAGTTTGGACAGCGCAACATACTGATTTCTGAAATGTCTTTCAGACACTTCTTGTAAGTGTCCAGTTCATTGGAATCCTGATATTTATCCCTCGTCGCCTTGTGCGAACTTGAAATGCCATAAGCTCCCGCCGTTCATCGGAAATGTCCCAGACGACTGCCGGTTCGTTTCCCGGCATGTTCATTGCGCTCTGTGAGGGTCGCTGGTGAAGGGTGCGGGTGATTTTGGACCGGCCTCCGAATGACCTGCTCTCGCGCCCTGCGGGAACCTTCACCAGCCATAAAGAAACGTGACCCCGGAAGAGCGCGCGTCTCGGGCAATCGGTTGCGAAGCATCCGGGGGATGTGGCGGGCGAAATGGTAAGCGTGAAGAAGAGATTCGTACTAAGTGCAAACGATTGTTCACGAGGGTTGAGAAAAGGCATTCATTAACCAACCGCCCATGAGGCGGCAACAGCAAAAGGAGGCCGTGGTATGAGGCTTAAACGATATCAATCGAGCTGCAGGCATCACCATCGGAAGGCGGTGAGAAGTCTGCAGGCGGCGCTGGTCGCGAGCAGTTTGCTCGTTGCGCCGTGGCTGTTTGCAGCCGGTACAGACCAGCCGTCCCATGAAGGTCACGCCACTCCGGTCGCTATGCCCGGATGGACCCAGACGTTGAAGGGCCAGACGGTGGTTGAGAATGCCATCGAAGGGCGGGCGGATCGGTCAGAGAAAATCGAGTTACAGCATCACCGGCTCATGCGAAAACTGGAAGAGCAGGCTCAGCAGGACGGGCAGGCTCAAACCACATCGGGTCACTTTAACGACATGTCGATGATGCACCAGTACATGGGCCAGGACGGCAGCAGCTTCCTGCTCGCGACCGATGCGGGCAAGGGCGAGCCGGTGCTGGCGAGTGGGGGGAAGTGCCCGGCCGGCGTCCCTACCAAACACTACGATGTTTCGATGATCAACATCGAGATTACCTTGAACCGGTGGCTCGATTTCTATCCCGGCTACATGTACGTGCTGACCCAGGACATCGAGAAAGCGCGCGCGGAAGAGGCAAAGAATAAGGCCGCTCGGGACAAAGATGGCTTTGATCCGGGGGCGGTGACGACCGGTCTGCAGGGCGACGTGATTCAGCCGTTGGTGATCCGCGCGAACCAAGGCGATTGCGTGGAGATGACGCTTCGCAACCAGATGGAGAGCGAGGATGGAAGCTTGTTCATCCAGGCCTCCAGCATGGTCGTGAGTCCAACTGGAAAACCCGCCACCACGACGAATCCCGATTCGATCGTTTCACCCGGTAAGTCGCAGGACTTTGAGTGGTACATCCATCCGCACATGCAGGAAGGAGTGCGGCAGTTCCACTCCTATAGCCATGACCGCGAACTGACGGTCCTGGGGTTGTTCGGAGCATTCATCGTCGAGCCGAAGGGATCCAAGTACCTCGAAGCTCTCGGAACAGGCCCCTCGTCTGAGGTCAAGAGCGGCTGGCAGGTGAATATCGACAATGGGACAGGATCGGACTTCCGGGAGTTCGTGCTGTTCTATCATGAGGTCGGCGACGAAGCGTTCCGTCCCTTGAATAAGAAAGGGGACTTCTTGCCGCAGCGTGACCCATTGACGGATGCGTATCGTCCTGGCGGTCGGGCATTGAACTATCGCAGCGAACCGTTCGGCATCGATCAAATGCATCTGCAGCATGAATACTTCGGCTTTGAAGATGAGTCGTTGGCCTACAGCGCCTATACGTTCGGTGATACTCCCACCACGATTCCTCGCGGGTATCTGGGTGACCCAGTCAAGTGGCGCCTGGTGCACGGAGGGTCGGAGGTATTTCACTCTCACCATCCGCACAGCGGATCGATTCGCTGGCAGCGAAGCCCGAGGGCCGACCAACAGGAGCACTGGAACCTGGGACAAGACGGGCCCGTAAAATATCCGGTGGTCCGGACCAAGTCCGACCGGGTGGACGTCGAAGTGATCGGTCCGTCCGAAGCATTGGATCTTGAACCTGAGTGTGGAGGCGGAGGTTGCCAGCATCTCGCCGGCGAGTTTCTCTTCCATTGCCACGTCGCGCACCATTATGTGGCGGGGATGTGGGGCTACGGCCGCTTTTACAATACGCTCCAAGTGGGCGCGGCGCACACCGATACCATGCCTGACCTCCGGGAGTTGCCGGATCGGCAGGGTCGGATGAAGCTCGGTGTGTCCTCCGACAAGCTGATTGGATCGACCGTCGATTGGTTCGGCAAGACCTTCAAGATTGTGGACAAGGGTCAGAAGACCAACTGGAAGTCCGATCCCGCGATCGTGAACGTCAAGGATTGGGTCGAAATGTTCGTGCCGGCGCAAGGGAAACCGGGCCACATGGACAGCGAGAAAGACCAGATCCTGGCCTATGACGCGACCGTGTGGGACTGGAAGTGGGACGGCAATATTGCCCGCGGTGAACGCGAGAGTACTGCCCAGAACCCGAAGTATTCCTGGGCGGTCAAGTGGGATGACAGTACCAGACCGGCGATCCTCTTTGACCCGACGACCGGACGGATGGCCTGGCCGCTGTTCAAACCTCATTTCGGCAAACGGGTGCCCTTCTCGGCAAACCATAACGGCGCCCCGTGGCTGGAGCCGATCCATCAAGATGAGAATGGCGAACGGACCTCCGAGCCGGCCGAGCCGGGCGAACAGGGCCGGTGGAGCTTGTGTCCGAACAACGCCAATCGAAAGCACTACAACATTCACTTCATTCGATTGCCGATTACTCTGGCCAAGAAGCAGGGGAAAGAGCCGCCCATCGTCGACAAGGACGGCTTAATTTACGTGCTTCATGAAGAAGAACGGCTCACCAGGGCCAACGACGATCTGAAACTTCCGGCGGTCATTCGAGCCAACGTGTACGACTGTGTGGATCTCCTGTTGACCAGCGAGTGGGACGACGACGATTTCACCAACTTCCAGTCGTCGAAGATCAACATCCACCCCCACTTCTTTCAGTTCGATACGGGGAACTCCGATGGCGTCATCTCCGGGATGGAATATGAAATGTCGGTCCGGCCGTTCACCATGTGGGGGAAGAAGGCGAAGCATGGTTTGCCGGCGCCGATGGTCGCGAAGTTGAAAGACACGGCGAAACCTGGGGCGAGGTCGATCAAGATTCAGATGGCGCCGGGCGCCACGTCGTTCCATCTCAACACCGAGGTGATGGTCGGGATGGACTGTCTGGAGAAGGGGACCGACCAGACGGCGTCTCTGCCACGGGACAAGAGCTGCCAGGAAGTCGCCCGGATCAAGGACATCAAGGGCGATGTGGTCACCTTCTTCAAGCCGTTGAAGCACAACCACCCGGCGGGCGAGTTGGTGTCGCCTGAATTTGTGCGCTATCGATGGTGGGTGGATGTCGATATGGGGACCGTGTTCTGGCACGACCATGCGTTCGGCGCGACGACCTGGCCGCACGGCGGGTTCGGCGTGACGCTCGTGGAACCGTTCGGAGCCACCTATCACGATCCGAAGAACGGGAAACTGGTCTACAGCGGCCCGATTGCGGACATCCATAGTAACGAACCGATCGGCGCCGGTGTGAGCGGCAGCTTCCGTGAGTTGATGGTCTCCATCCATGACACGGTACCGCATACGGTCAACGTCATCGAAGCCGGCAACCCTCCGGGACAGCCGGTGGAAGTGGCGCTGGAAGCAGGTAAGACGGTGTCGTTCCAGATGCCGGAGAAAATTCTGAACGCGCCGAACCAATACATCAACGGCGGGACGCATACGACGGGCAGCGGGTTTAATTTCCGCGCGGAGCCGTTTGCCCAACGCCTGTCCAACAATCCCGACACGTCCAAGCTGTTCAGCAGCGCCATCCATGGCGATCCGGATACGCCTCTGCTGCGGGCCTATGTGGGCGACACAATGGTCTTCCGGCTGTTGCATCAGCTCATGAACGAATCCCACGTGTGGACGATTTCCGGACACACCTTCCTGACCGAACGGTATGCGGCCGATGCCAATCGGAAGAATTCGATCCACGTGGGGATTGCCGAGCGGTATGACCTTGTCACGAAAGCGGGGGGCTTCCAGGGGATGCCGGGCGACTACATCCACTTCAACGGCCGGACGTCACACTTCGCCGAAGGTGGATGGGGAATCGTCCGCGTGCTCGATAAGCCGGTGGAAGATCTAAAATTGCTTCCACGCGGGACGAATCCTCTCGGGATTCCATCGGTGCCCAGTTCCGTATGCCCGTCCGACGCGCCTGTGAAGAGTTTCAATGTGGTGGCCTTAGACCGCCCGATGAAGCTCAATGCGAAAGCGCCGGATGTGATTGAGGTAGACTTTGAGCGCAAGATTGAAATGACCATGCCGGAGGGCAAGATCTACGCGCTCGAAGAGGAGGCGACGACGGTGGCCGGCGGGGCGACCCCGAACCCACTGTCACTTCGGGTCAACTTGGGTGATTGCGTGAAAGTGCATCTGAAAAACAAGATGAAGGCGAGCCGGGCGTCCTTCTTTGCCCCGGGTCTGGCCTTCGATCCGAGAGACAGCCAGGGTCTGAACGTCGGGAACAACCCGGGCGATCAGACGATAGCACCGGGTGAGAGCCGTGCCTACACCTATTACGCACATCCTGCCAACAAGGAGACGACGTCGTTGGTGTGGGATGGCGGCAATATCGTGGTCAATCCCCGCAACGGGTTGTACGGGGCGGTCATCGTCGGCCCGCGCGGGTCGCAGTATCGCGACCCTGTAACCGGCGCCGATCTCTCTCAGAAAAATGCGTGGAGGGCGGACGTCATTGTGGACGCCAGCCTTCCGGAGAATGTTGGCAAGCGGAACTACCGGGATATCGCCCTCTTCTTCCAAGACGAGGACAACATCATCGGGACCTCGTTTATGCCGTACGTGCAGAACGTCGCCGGTCTGACATCGGTGAACTACCGGTCGGAACCGTACAAGTTCCGGGAAGAGGAAGGCTGTTCGCTGGGCAGGATCTTCCAGCCGTGCAAAGTGGACAAGCCGGAAGATCCAGTGACGCCGCTGATCGAGGCGCATACAGGTGATGCGATCCGGATCCACGTGATCGGTGCCAACAGCGAACAGAACGGCATGTTCGGGATCGAGGGCCATGAGTGGCCGATCGAGCCCTATATGCCCGGCGCGGACATGATCAGCGTAGTCGAGTATGCCGGATCGGAGATCCTGGATGTCTTCATCCGTGGAGGCGCTGGTGGTCCGTATCGTCAGGTGGGAGATTTCGTATGGTCGAATCAGCGGCTGCCGTATACGCAGTCCGGGCAGTGGGGCTATCTGCGGGTGTTGCCCGTAGGGGATACGAGGATTCAGCCTCTCGGCGCCGGCGGATCAGGTGCGAAACAGGCGAAGGTGCAGCCAGAGGCGATTCCAACTGCAATGAAGTAGCCATCGATGGAATAGCCTGGGATACAGGGGAGGTCGCATGTGCCATGCGGCCTCCTCGTTCCATTTTTGCGCCCGTATCGGTGCCGGCGGAATGTGGCATACCGGCTCTGTTCACCCCTCCAGTACCTCTGGTTACGACCAATCTACTGCCTCGATGTGGCGATGATCGTCAGTATCTTCGGGAGGTCTGGGTGTTCAGGACGGAAAGCACCGCGGCGGTGCGCGTTGCGGAACGGGACAGATCCCCTCGCGAAGATCAATTGGATGGAATTCCGCTGCGCAGGCATTGCCGAAAACAAGACTGGAACTGAGGTCCACAGCCTACTAGAGTACAAACTGACGAGTCTTGTGCCCAATGTAAGAACATAATTGATCGGATGACAGCGTCGAAAGGGAGAAACAAGCGCATGGAAGAAATGATGAAGATTAAAGCACAGCCTGCGTCTCTGCTCACGAGCGTGTCGGATGCGGAGATTGCGGCAATGGACCGGTATTGGCGCGCGGCCAATTATTTGTCGGTCGGACAGATTTATCTGCTGAATAATCCGCTGCTCAAGGAATCGTTGACACTGGAGCATATCAAGCCGCGACTTCTAGGCCACTGGGGGACAACACCCGGCCTCAATTTCATCTATGTCCATCTCAATCGCGTGATCAAGAAATACGATCTGGACATGATATACATCTGTGGCCCTGGTCATGGCGGCCCCGCGATGGTCGCCAACACCTATCTCGAAGGCACCTACAGCGAGGTGTACCCCAATGTCTCCCGGGATACAGATGGGATGAAGAGGTTGTTCAAACAGTTTTCATTCCCCGGCGGTATCCCCAGCCATGTCGCGCCGGAGACGCCCGGCTCGATCCACGAAGGTGGAGAACTCGGTTATGCGGTGTCGCACGCGTATGGGGCGGCCTTCGATAATCCTGATCTCGTCGTGGCCTGCGTCGTCGGTGACGGAGAAGCCGAAACCGGCCCGCTTGCCGCCTCCTGGCATTCGAATAAATTTCTCAATCCCGTGACTGACGGCGCCGTGCTCCCGATATTGCATTTGAACGGGTACAAGATTGCCAATCCCGCGGTGTTTGCGAGAATCAGTCACGACGAACTAAACAGCCTGTTCATCGGTTACGGGTACAAGCCCTATTATGTCGAAGGGTCCGATCCCCATGTCATGCATCCATCGATGGCGGCAACGCTGGACCAGGCCGTCGAAGAGATCAAGGCCATTCAGGAAAAAGCCCGCAGCCGTCGTGATGACGGCAACGGGTCGCCCGAGCGTCCTCGGTGGCCGATCATCATTCTGCGAACCCCCAAAGGCTGGACCGGTCCGAAGGAAGTCGACGGCAAGATCACCGAGGGATCCTGGCGTTCACACCAGGTCCCGATGGCTGAGATGGCCTCGAAGCCGGGACATATCAAGCTGCTCGAAGCGTGGATGAAGAGCTATAAACCCGAAGAACTGTTTGACGCGAACGGCACGCTGAAGCCGGAGCTGGCTGAGCTGGCGCCGACCGGTGAACGCCGGATGGGAGCCAATCCGCATGCCAACGGCGGGTTGCTCCTCAGGGATCTGAGGTTGCCAGAATTCCGGGAGTATGCCGTTCAGGTTCCGAAGCCCGGAACGGTGGTCGCCGAAGCCACGCGAGTATTGGGAAGTTTTCTCCGCGATGTGATGAAGCGCAACGCGAGCAACCGAAATTTTCGTGTCATGGCTCCTGACGAACTCACATCGAACCGGCTCGGCGCCCTCCTCGAGACCACTAACCGCGCCTGGATGGCTGAGATGGAGCCGGGCGACGATCACTTGGCTCCCGATGGTCGCGCCATGGAGATTCTCAGTGAGCATACATGCCAAGGATGGTTGGAGGGATATCTCCTCACCGGCCGTCATGGCTTGTTCTCGACGTACGAAGCCTTTGTCCATATCGTGGACTCAATGTTCAACCAGCACGCCAAGTGGCTGAAGACGACGGACGAAATTCCCTGGCGCCGTCCGATTGCGTCCCTCAACTATCTGCTGACCTCCCACGTCTGGCGGCAGGATCACAACGGGTTTTCACACCAGGATCCGGGATTCATCGACCATGTCGTCAATAAGAAGGCGGACGTCATTCGTGTCTATCTTCCACCCGATGCCAACACCTTGCTCTCCGTTATGGATCATTGCCTGCGCAGCCGCGACTACGTCAACGTGATCGTGGCGGGCAAGCAACCCGCCCTGCAATATCTGGACATGGACGCCGCTGTGAAGCACTGTGCAGCCGGTATCGGCATCTGGGAGTGGGCGAGCAACGACAAAGGCGGCGATCCTGACGTGGTGATGGGGTGCGCCGGCGACGTTCCCACGCTGGAAACCCTCGCGGCGGTGCAGCTGCTGCGACAGTACGTGCCCGAGCTGAAGATTCGCGTGGTGAATGTCGTGGATCTGATGAAGCTTCAGGACAAGGAGGAACATCCGCACGGCTTGCCGGACAAACACTTCGATACGTTCTTCACCACCAATAAACCCATTATCTTCGCCTACCACGGCTATCCCTGGCTGATCCATCGTCTGACGTACCGCCGGACCAATCACAAGAATCTCCATGTTCGCGGCTACAAGGAAGAAGGCACGACCACGACACCGTTCGACATGGTGTTCCTCAACGATATGGATCGCTTTCACCTGGCCGCGGATGTGATCGAGCGCGTGGGGTTGGGATCCGCCGCGGCCTATGCCAAACAAGCGATTCGGGACAAGCGCATCGAACACAAGGAGTATATCCGACGATACGGCGAAGATCTGCCTGAGATCCGTGACTGGAAGTGGCCATACAGCTAGCGACAGAGACGTGGTTTCAGTCAACGGGATGGCGGTTTTTCGAGGAAACACAGGCGCATCGAGACTCGATAGCTAGCAAGTACGCAGCAGCGCTTCGAATCCTTTTGGATGAACGGTGACTCAGATTGAGTGCTCTTCCCTGAATGCCATTCGCGGGAAGGGTTTCAATTTGAAGACGGGCTGCCGGAAGCTGCGCAGACCGCCTACCAGAACACATGCCTTGTACAGAAGGAGATCATGCCATGAAGTGCAATGTGGGCGGTATTGAGCGGCCGATCCGTATGGTCCTGGGACTGGTTTTTATCGCGATCGGTTCGTTTGCGGACCTTCCGCCTGTCGGAACGGGCATTGCCTTTGTTGCTGGAACCATCGCGCTGGTGACGGGGGTCATCGGCTTCTGTCCCGTGTGGGCGCTGTTCGGTCTCAACTCCTGTCCCGCAAAGAACCCGACAGGCCAGACAAACAAGCCGGCGTGATCGTGGGAGAGTGGCTGCCGGTTGCCTGAGCCACATCCTATGCCTCTTGCGGGTCAGTGGTCCGCGTCTCGCATCCGACAGCATCACGTGTGTACCGTCGTGTTGCACTTACGCTCCTGATGGATTTCGACTAACGGGGCGTCGCGCCCTGGACGTGGGAAGAGAGTGAATCCTTTTCACCCTTCAGTGGCTCACAAGGTGCATGCGCTTTTATCAACCCCTATACGGTCATGAGGAGGTCTCTATGTGCAAGATCGGACAGGTTATCGGTGTGTTTACGCTGTCGGGGTTCGTGCTCGTCGGAGTGATGTCAATGACAGCAGTCGGTGCGGAGCCTTCTTCGCCGGCGACCGGATACGATATACACGTGCAGGCTCCGCACATGATGCCCGATGGCACCCCAGGCGGTCCCTATCACCACTATTGCAAGGGAATATCCGATCAGATTCTGCAGTGTCTCCTCTTTGAATCCACTGATCCCAAGGCGCCTTTGGTGGCAATCGAATATTTCGTATCGAAAGATCTCACCAGAAAACTTCCCGCTATCCAGTGGCATCGGTATTTCCATGACCACAAAGTGGAGATCGCGACTGGCCGCGTCCAAGTGCTCGATATGCCAGAGGACAAGGCTAAGGCGGTCGCCGAAGCCGCATCCAAGACCGACGGTGTAATCTACCATCTGTGGCAGAAGGGGCTCGAATTTCCCGATGGAAACGTGAGTTTTCCGCAATCGCTGGGGCATAAGTTCCCCGGACACGAAGAAAAATAACAGACGAGATCTTTCTGGTCCAAGCTCACAGCACCACAAGGCCGGGAGGATGACCATCCGCGGAAGCGACGCCACAACAAGGTTCCTCAGGCTGGTAGCCGCATTGCTGTTGGCGATATGGCCTCGTCCAACCCTCGGGAGTGACGCCGAAGTGTTGCAACCGAGGGTTCCGTCCCACCTCATCGAGGAGACTCGCCAGTGGAAGAATCCGCTGGAGGCTACACCGGAGAACATTGAAAAAGGAAAAGCCCTATTCCAGGGGAAGGCCTTTTGCGCGACGTGCCATGGACGGGATGGGCGAGGGCTTGGCGATATTGCCGGGTTGCGCGGGAAGCTGCCCAGAAATTTTACCGATCACGCATGGCAAGCCACCAGAGCCGACGGGGAATTATTCTGGGTTCTTAAAAATGGGAGTCCGGGGACCGACATGGCGCCCTTTATCCCGTTGGTCTTGACGGAAGCAGAAGCGTGGCACGTATTGCTCTACGTTCGGTCGTTCGGCAATGCAAAGATAGAGTAGAGCGACCTCCCCTTCGTATAGCGCAAGTCAAGGTGAGTTGGACGACTGGTGTTTGTACGCCGCGAGCGCCTCCTCGGCCAATTGCATATACTGCAGGACATCGCGGTCCTCCACCTGAGTGAAATCTGCATAGAAATCCCCGACGGCGTAGAAAGGCTCGGGCGTCATCAAGACCACTAGTTTATCTACTTGGCGTCTGACCTCGCGTATCGTGTCCTGTGGGCCAACCGGAATGGCCCCTACGATATAGCGGGGATTGAGCTGGCGGATGGCTGCAATGGAGGCCAGGAAGGTGGCGCCTGTGGCGAGGCCGTCATCGACGAGAATGACCGTACGATCGGTGACTGAGGGCAACAGACGTCCCTGGCGATACAGGCCTACGCGTCTGGCAATTTCATCTTTGCCGGCACGAGCGGCCCCTTCGAGGTCTTGGGAGGTCAGCGAAAACGAAGCTACCGCCTGCTGATTCCAAAACAGGGCACCGGTTTCGCTGATAGCGCCCAGCGCATATTCGGGATTGCCGGGCGCTCCGATCTTGCGTGTGATGAGCGCATCCAGCGGCAGCTTCAGTTCCAGACTGAGACGATAGCCGACTGCCACGCCGCCGCGAGGCAGGGCCAGGATCAGCGCGGACGCATCATCCCGATACTCACCGAGATGGGCTGCGAGACGTTCCCCTGCCTCCTCACGATTCCTGAACATGCGGTGCCTTTTCAGCTGCACTCGCTCGACGGTACTACATCTTGCCGGTGGCGTAAGCGCCGATCAAGAGGATGCCGGCCAGAATCAAAAGGGCAGCGATAGATTTTAATCAGAACTCATTATCTTGTGCATCTACGGTGCGTCCCCTCCAACCCTCGCTTGGCAACGGTTTCATCTATTCCTGTGTGGCAAGTCGGTACAGTATCTGTTTCGCCGCTGGGGCGAAGCGGGGCACACACGCGCTCTGCCGGTTGAGCAGCGAGCGCAATGATGGAACAGCAAGCCGTCCCGCCGCAATCCAGTAGAATCAACAGCTATTGAGAAAAAGCGTGCTACTCGAACGGTCACAACCAGGGTCTACATTGGAACGATCGAACTGAAGGCATTGTGATTGCAGATCCATACATTAGGAACAATGATTGGCAATTCGCATGTGTCGAACCACGACTTGCTGATCCAGTGGGATGCATTTCATCACTAAACCAAGGAGGAAGTCATGGTATCGCAAAGGGGCACAGTAAGCGCGATCGGAGTATTGATGGCGATCGGGGCGACATGGTGGGTTGCCGGACTCTCCACTCCGCAGGTGGCGCAAGCCGCGGAGCCGGAAATGAAGATCGAAGTAACGATGAAGAACGGCGGCTATGAGGTGAAGGGGCATAGCAGCCCGGGGTCCCTTACTGCTATTGTTCTGCGCAATCAGGACAGCACGGCGCACGGGTTCAGCTCCAATTTGTTTAAGAATGTGGCTGTCCGAAAAGAAGGTGATGTGGTCGAGGTAACCGGACACGGCCTGAAATCCTATCACGTGCAGCCTGGAAAGACGGGAACCCTCTATTTCACGAAGGGGCACAGCGAAGGACGGGAGACCCAGCAATATCCGTTCTGGTGTGATATGCACCCTCACATGAAAGGGGAATTTCTGGTCGTCGAGACCGCGGGAGAAATCGGCGGGGGCTGAGGAGACACGCAGTTCGCATACTCATCACGGGTCGAGCAGCTGAACGAGTTGTTCGGCCCGTCCTTTTTGATACACCGACGCGTTGCTAAGCCGGAACATCGTCAATATGCGACACAATGAAGGTGCAATCCCCAAAGCATTTGCTCCTGGATGCATGGGTCCCCAACGCGTCCTGCTATGTTGTGCATCGAGGGTCGTGGACGAGTTCTCGGTCAACCGGCGACCGATGGCTTGAACTGCAAAATTATAGATGCTAGGGGCCTTGTTGGGACAGCAGGCGGATGTATTCAATAACATCGCGAATCTCGGTTTCCGTGAGGCGACCTTGCCAGCTATGCATAGGGCTGAATACTAGACCGTGCTCGATTGCGCGCTGAAGTTCTTCGTCCGATTTCAGATAGGAACTGAAGCGGTGAAAATTGACCGGGGCAACCTTGAGAGAACCGGCCTCGGGTCCGTCACCCCAGCCGCCGACGCCATGGCAACGCAGGCAGTGTTGTTCGTACACCGTCTTTCCGCGGTTGACATCAGCCGGAAATTCCTGCGCCATGAGAAATGAAGAGCCCGCGTCGGCCAGTAGCCCCAATAGCACAATGATTCCTGTCCGGCCAAGACTTCCATCGTGCCGTTCATGAGTCCGCATCGCGTCCTCACTTAACTCTTCTCTGTCGTATGGTCAATGAACGGCGAGTACTGTTGTTGTACATTCCTTGCCTCGCAAGTCAGACATTTCACATCACCCGGCTCGTGTTCTTGGGTGTCAGAACGACGGGCGATTCCTTCTCGCAATCCTGGCAATTATAATCGTACATCGACATGGATGATCAGGCTGAGGGCGTTCTGTTTGGGATTGTGGCCTTGTATCTTCCTACTGTTTGGCAGCTAGAACTGGAGCCGGATTGACCGTCGTTGCCTGGGGGCCCTCCTTTCCCGGCTCCATCTCGAAGACGACCTCGACGCCATCTTCGAGTTCCGTGAAAACGAGCCCGTGAAGCGCGTTCCTGTGAAAGTACACTTCCCCGCCTCCTTCTTTCAGGATGAAGCCGTATCCTTTCCTCGGATACACCTTGCTAATCACTCCGCGCAGCGCCGGAATCGACGGGGTTCGTATTGCGGTGCGCGCCCGCTTTTCGCGAAGTTTCCTGAGTTCGATGGCAAGCGCATCGAACCCGGCGCGGATGGCTTCTTCAAAAGTCTTAGCCGTCTTTCTCGCCGTGATAGTCCGGCGACCGGGAAGGGTCACGACGACGACCGCCTCCGCGACGTTCTTCTGTTGCTTGTGGTGCTTATTCTTCAGGAGGGTGACACGCCCGTGGGTAAGATCGTCCTGGACTTTATGAAGGTGTGCCATGCGCTCCTGAATCTCCGTTTTCCATCGAGGCGTCATGGCGACGTTACGACTCTCGATCTGTAGATTCACTCTTCTTGCTCCTGCGTGAGCTGAGACCAGATGTCCAATGGTAGCAAGTGACGTGCCCTTGAACAATGGAGTTGCGATCTGCCGATGTCCATCAAGACCAAAGTGACATCCAGTAGCTTTTCGTGGGTCCTCGCGGGTGAAAGCCCAATGCGCCAATGGCTCGACAATGAGATCCGAAATCCTTGATACTCTGATGGACCATCATTTGTGTCTGCCACTCCTATGCCGATACTCAAGAAACGACAATTGGAAGACTACGTCCGCAGCCGGTACGGACCGAAGGCGCAGCTTGACACGTATGGTCCGATCGGGAAGGAAACCAGCGGGACGAAATATAAGCAGTACGGGTACGGGGCCCCCATCCGGTTGAACATCCGTCTTGGGGGTCGTCTTGTCCGCATCGTCCTGGGAACGATGAGTCCAGGCCCATTCGGCCATGAACACATGGCGGATCGAGCCCAGGCTATGCTCTGGGACTATGATTCCTACGCACGGCTCCGCGACATGTGCGGTCGCTGGATGTCGGCGCTTTTACGAGCGATGGCACCTTGATGTCGGTTGCAGCAGGCCGGGAATACTTCGTGGTGAACGAATGGTCGGAGGGAGAAGGATATGATCAGGATCTCCAACGCCTTTCAAGAACCGGGAAGGTGCATGCATTAGATCGGAGGCGAACGGTCGCAATGGCCGGCTATCTCGCCTCTATCCATCGCGTGAAACGTCGGGATGCAGACTTGTATCGGCGCAGGTTGCGGGAATTGATCGGCCATGGTGAATGTATTATGGGACTGACGGATAGTTATCCCAAACGCTATGCCTTCATCACCGAAGCTCTCCTTCGCTCCATCGAAGAGGCATGTAATCGATGGCGTTGGAAGTTGCGCGGCAAATCGAGGCGGCTGTCCCAGGTCCATGGGGATTTCCATCCCTGGAACGTCCTATTCCGGCGGGGGACGGATTTCACGGTCGTGGACCGATCCAGGGGAGAGTGGGGCGACCCCGCGGACGATGTGACCGCGATGACGATCAATTATGTGTTCTTCTCACTGATCCGGTGGGGAACGCTGCGAGGCCCATTCGAGGTGCTCTTCAGGACGTTCTGGGAGACGTATCTCGCCAAGAGCAAGGATGATGAGGTACTCGAAACTACGGCTCCGTTCTTTGCTTTCCGCGGGTTGGTCATCGCAAGCCCGCTCTGGTATCCGGATTTGTCGATCACCGTCCGTAAGAAGTTGTTCCGTTTCATCGAGAACGTGCTCGCTATTCAGAAGTTCAATCCGGCGGATGTAAACCGGTACTGCGAGTAATTTGCTGATTTGATGACCTGTTGATCTGTAGATGTGTGAAGCGGCTGCTGGTACCTGCATATGGGCAGACCTGAAAATCAACAAACCAGCGGATCAATAGATCACCAAATGGCGTTCGCTCTTTGGCTGACCGGCCTTCCGGCCTCAGGGAAGAGTGCTATCACCGCGCTGGTGAAACCCCAACTTGAACGGCTGGGACTTACCGTGGAAGTCCTGGAGTCGGATGAGGTCCGCCGCATACTGACTCCCGGCGCGTCCTATTCCCAAGAGGAGCGCGATGTGTTTTACCGCGCCCTCGCGTTCACGGGCTCCCGGCTCGTGGCCAACGGGGTCACGGTGCTGTTTGATGCTACCGCCAGTCGCCGATCCTATCGGGAGTTCGCGCGGGGGCTCATCCCTCGTTTTGTAGAAGTCGCGATCGAATGTCCGCTGGCGGTCTGCATGGAGCGTGACAAGAAAGGAACCTATGACAAAGGACGGCGCGGCGAATCGATGACGGTGCCAGGGCTGCAAGCTCCCTACGAAGCCCCGCTCAATCCGGATCTCACCATCGATACCACTGCACTTCCGCCGCAAGACGCGGCTGACCAGATCGTTGCGCTGGTGAAGAAGAAGTTCATCGAAGCGAGGAAGTAACCCGGAGCATCTGGCAGTATAGCTGTTTCGACCTGCCGACGATCCTTAAGGAGCGGAGATCGCCCGTATCGATCACAAGATTTTCCAGCGCAGCGTATGCATGGATCGGTTCCCTTTCTCCTACGTTCGTGGATGCTTGCCACTGTTCTGGTTAAGAGAGAGTTGGAACCATCGTTGCGCGTGATCAGCGACTTGCTCCAGGGCCCCCGGTTCCTCGAAGAGGTGCGTGGCTCCGGGAACGATGACCAGTTCCTTGGGGCATGTCAATTGGACGAAGGCCTCCTTGTTCATCTGAACGACTGGGAAGTCTTCCCCGCCGATGATCAACAGGGTGGGGGCGGCGACGAGCGGGAGATATCGTTCGGCTACATCCGGTCGCCCTCCACGGGACACCACTGCACCGATTGATGCCGGCTCGCGGGCTGCCGCCTGCAGGGCCGCGCCGGCGCCTGTACTGGCGCCGAAATAGCCAATGAGCCGGGTCCTCGTTCGAGGATCCTCTTCAAGCCAAGCCTTCGCCGCCAGCAGGCGATCTGCCAAAAGAGCAATGTCGAAGACTTTGCGACGATCATCGGCTTCCGACTCTTCAAGCAGATCGACGAGCAGCGTGGCAAATCCGCCTGCCTGCAGCCTGCGAGCCACGAAATTGTTGCGGGGACTGAACCGACCACTTCCGCTTCCATGGGCAAACAGGATCACTCCGCGCGCTTCTGCCGGCACTCCAAGAGACCGTGGAGCGTGACACCGCCCGCTCTTACCAGGGCGGCTTGTTCAGTTCCGACTGGAGGTGGCTCACCCATGACTCCCTTAACGCGGCGCTCGATTGTACTACCTGAACGTGCAGCCAGTTGAGCAGAAGCTGACAAGTAGCGCAATAGTCTCTTACTTAGATGACCGCTCCGACCAATAGTCACTGTGCCCGGGTCATGATCTCCTGCGATAGACGCTCGGCAAGTGGAATACCATTCATACTTCGGAATACCGTTGTCTTTCGCGATCGTGGGTAGTCTTCCTCGATCTGCTGTATTCGAGGCCGCCTTGTGGCCTTCCGCTACAGCGGTACCTGGCTGACTGTCGCAAGACTCCCCCCTCTGGAGACAATCGATTTGATGGCGGGTGGCCATGGCCGCATCAGAAGCGAATCGCGTGTGGCCACGGGTCATTAGCGAGTCGTGTTTGCTTGCCCAAAGACGGCACCGGCTTTGCTTGTCATACGCATGAGGAGGAGGATCTCCCTTTGCAGAGATCGCGCGGTTGGCTCGTCTGGAGAA
>Ga0075420_100000762_pt1 | contig 26545 bp, 21 predicted proteins | sample SoiMetdeltSBSDD4_FD_75296 | JGI IMG/M metagenome (GOLD analysis project Ga0075420, IMG submission 75296) | Bulk soil microbial communities from a Populus tree surrounding site in Tennessee, USA - Soil MetaG P. deltoides SBSDD4 | ecosystem: Environmental > Terrestrial > Soil > Tree plantation...
GAAGCCATTGCCGAAGCGGCTCGCGCCGCAGAGCTCGAGCCAATGTCCGCCAGCGCGGCATCGACACGGGCGATGGCCCTCTATTACGCGCGGGACTACGCGGCCGCGCACCGTGCTATCGATCACGCGCTGCAACTCGAGTCCGACTCCTCGAGCGCGCACATCGTCCTCGCGCGGATCCAGTCGGAGCTGGGCCAGCAGGAGGAAGCGCTCGCCTCGAACGATCGGGCGCTCGCGCTGGCCGGCTCGCGCGCCGCGGCCAGCTGGCGAGCCCACCGCTTGATGCTGCTGGTGAGATCGGGCCGAGCCGACGAGGCACGCGCAGGGTTGGCGAAACTACCGGCGGAAGTGAGTCAGGATCAGGGTCGCCTCGGCAGCGCGCATCTGGCTTACGTGCATATGGCGCTGGGTGATACCGCGACGGCGATTGGACTGCTCGAAAAAGCGGCTGGTGAACGCGATCCTGACGTGCTGTGGCTGGCGGTCGACCCGCGAGTCGACTCGTTGCGATCGCATTCCCGGTTCGCGCAGTTGCTGGTTCGTATAGGCGTTCCTCGCTGACCTGCTCTTGACCGTTTCTCCGAACGCTTTGTAGACTCGCTCAACCCTTCCACGAGAGGAGTGTGACTGTGGCAAAGACCCGCCGGTCCGCCAAGAAGAAGTCTGCGAAGGCCGCCAAGAAGTCGGCCCCGCGCCGCAAACCCGCAAAGAAAGCGGCCAAACCGAGCAGACCCGCAGCGGCGCGACCTGAGAAGATCGAATTGAAGAAGCTGCGGAAAAACTTCGGCTACATCGTCACCCTGTTGGCCGCGAAGACCAGCGATTCCCCTGACGTGTCGGCGAAGCTCGATGACACGAGACGTCGCATCAGCCAGTGGATGACCGACATCGACGACATTTGCTCGCCGGAGCTCCAGGAGATCTGCGGTCCGGACATGGCGTTCCCCATCCCGAATCCATAGAGCGTTTCGGTGCCGGCGGCCCGCCACGTAAAAACCGAACGGCGTGTACGGCGGTCGCGGCATCTCGTGCTTTATTGGCGTCGCGAACGTCTGATCGTTTACAACTACGCCACTGGCGTCAGAGTGCAGGGCGACCCGCTGCTCTGTCGCCTATTGGACTACTGCAGCGACTGGCGCACGGCGGACGACATTCGCCAGCGACTGGGACTGGACAGCGCGCCTGCCGTGCGGACGCTGCTGTCCAGGCTCCTGTTGCGGGGCTTGCTCGAGCGATCCGATCGACCCGAATCCGCACAAGCCGCGGCGATGGCTGCGCTGGATCGGTGGAATCCCGAGGCCGGCTTCTTTCACACCGCAACGAAGAACGTCCAGTTCTGGTCGCCGCTGGACGCAGCGCGCCAGTCGCGGATTCAGTCCGCCACCTGGCCGATGCCTGCGCCAATCAAGCGCTACCGTGGCGCGACGACCGTCGATCTTCCCAAGCCGCGGGCCGGTGAGTTCGGCAACGTGCTCCGCGGCCGCCGCACGTGGCGCCGATTCTCGACCGCCCCGATCGCGATTGATGACCTTGCCACGGTGCTGGGCCTTTCGGCCGGTGTCCTGCGCTGGGTGCAAACGCCGGCCGGAGAGGTTCCCCTCAAGACGTCTCCTTCAGGAGGCGCCAGGCATCCCATCGAGTGCTATGTGATCGCAACCCGGGTCTCAGGGCTGCGCCCCGGCGTCTACCACTACGCCGCCGATCGCCACGCCCTCGAGCGGCTGCGCGGGCCGGTGAGCCCCAATCGCGTCGCCAGCTACTATCCAAGTAGCCGCTACTTCGCGCGGGCCCCCGTGCAGGTGTTCTTTACCGCGGTTTTCGAGCGCCAGGTCTGGCGTTATCCGTACGCGCGGGCCTATCGAGCGGCGTTAGCCGAAGCGGGACACGTCTGCCAGACGTTCTGCCTGGTTGCGACCTGGCTTGGCCTCGCTCCCTTTTGCCTGATGGGGCTGGCGGATTCGCTCATCGAAGGGGACCTCGGGTTGGACGGCGTCCGCGAATCCGTCATATATGCTGCGGGTTTGGGCCTGCCCCCGAGAGGAACGACCTGGGCCCCGCTCGCGCCCAACGTCAAAGGAAAGCTCAAAACCCGCCTAAACAAGCGTCTCGGTTGAGTTTAGCCCCGCCTCAGACCTTCCGTCCCGGACCCGCCGGTTCACCTGTTGTTCGGTTCGCCACTAAACGCCGTTACATCAGACATACGGGGACTTACTTCAAACGGGGAGTATCGGGAAAATGGACACAGCAATGACGTTGAACTGGCTCGAGATGCGGAGAATGACGAACGCCCGGGTGCGGCAGGACGATCAGGCACGAATCCTGACCCTGACGCGGGAGAACGCCCGGCTCGCCGAGGAGAACCACCGGCTGCTCCAGCAGTACCAGGATCTTTCGGCCTCGACCGACATCTGGATTCGGCTGTATGAAGCGGCGCTCGAACGCGCGAACGGTGGCCCTGCTCTCGACTCGATACCGGCGCAACCGTCAGCGCTGATGAACTAACCGCTTGCGTACGGATCGATGGAGGTTGAGGATCGTCTGAATCACGTAGGCTGAATGAAACAGAGACGGCGCGGACCATGAGTCCGCAAGCGCGTCGAGGGCGGAGGACCTCGAGGCACTATGGATACATCAAATCAGTCAGTTGGCGTGCGTCCTGCGAGACGCGTGCGGCTGATCGAGCACCGGGGCGTCGTGGTTGCTTATCCCGAACCGCATCGGACGCCCGTTCTTCCTGGTGGCTGGGCACCGCTCAGCACCGAACAGCAAGAAGCCGTGCAGCGCGCCTGCGACGTCGCGCCGGAGTGCTTGATCTTCAAAATCGGTTCGTTGTGGGAACCGGGGTGCGAATACCGTGTCTACCGGCTGGGCAAGGAAAAGTGGGCCGGTCTGTCCGTCGTGTGCAAGTTCGCGACGCCGGACGACACGGTGCCGCCCTGCAACGGGCAGCTCCTCGGGCTGGCCTGGGAGCCGGTGGCTGCGCTGAAGCTCGCGGCCGACTTCTTCAACTGGGATCTCGAAGCGCACGGGCAGACGTGGCGCCTGAGCGTGGACGATCCCGGCGGACGGCACGGCTAGCCGGCCCGGCTACGACGGCTCGGCGCTTTCCGTGAGATCCGCTTCGCGAATCTGCGCGAGGCGGTCCTCCCCTTGCAACCCAAGTTGCTCGAGCAGCTCCTGGCGGAGCCCTTCGACGCGATCGACGAGCTCGGCGAGCCGTTGATCGACTCGCCCCAACCGTTGTTCATTCTGAGCAAAACGTCGATCTACGCGCTCGAACCGCTCGAGCATCTCACCTCGCACTTGCTCCAGCTTGATCATGACGGTCGACGTCACTGCGAACGGAGTGCCAAGCGGCCAGCGGCCTACTTCACCCCCGTCCTGAACACCGTCCTGCTGCGATACGTTTCGCCTGGCCGAAGCGTAGTGCTGGGGAATTGCGGCTTGTTGGGTGAGTCTGGGAAATGTTGCGTCTCGAGGCAGAACCCGTATCGATGCTTATAGACGTGGCCTGACTTGCCGGTGACGCTGCCGTCGAGGAAATTCCCCGCGTAGAACTGGACGCCTGGCTCCGTGGTTGACACCTGCAGCGTGCGGCCGCTGGTGGGTTCGTACACGTCGGCCGCCAGCGACAGATCCTCGCTCGATCGCGCGAGGACCCAGTTGTGATCGTAACCCAGCCCGAACTGAATCTGCGGGTGCTCGCTGTTGATGCGCGCGCCAATCCGCGTGGGCTTGCGAAAGTCGAACGGTGTCCCTTCCACGGGAGCAAGCTCGCCGGTTGGAATCAGCGTCTTGTCGACCGGCGTGTACCGATCCGCGTTGAGCCTGAGCTCGTGGCCGAGGATGTCGCCGGTGCCCTGTCCTGCGAGGTTGAAGTAGGTGTGCTGCGTGAGATTGACAACCGTCGGCTTGTCGGTTGTTGCCTCGTAGCTGACGATGAGCTCGTTCTTGTTGGTCAGCGTGTACGTGACGCGTGCCTTCAGCGTGCCGGGGTAACCTTCCTCGCCATCCGCGCTCGTGCGAGTAAAGGCAACCGCCACGCCGTCGACAGTCTTCTGCGTTTCTGCATTCCACAACACCTTGTCGAAGCCGCGAGTGCCGCCGTGCAGGTGATTGACCCCGTTGTTGGCGGCGAGCTTGTACGTGCGGCCGTCGAGGGCGAATTGCGCGTTGCCAATGCGGTTGCCGTAGCGCCCGACGACCGCGCCCAGATACGGAGCATTGGCCTTGACGTACGCTGCGGGATCATCGAAGCCGAGCACGATGTCGGCCATCTGACCGGCCCGGTCGGGCACCTTCCACGATGTGATGATTGCGCCGTAGGTAATCGCGGTGATCTCGACGCCGGCGGCGTTCGTCAGCGTGACGAGCTCGATAGGGTGTCCGTCGACCATTGCCTGAGTAGGTGATTTCGTTGCGGCTGGCGTACGGCCGCGTTCGGGAGTTTGCGCCGTGGAGAGCAGGAGCACGGCAAGAGCGGACGACAGAGCAATGCGCATCGCCGCCAAAGTATTATCATATCCGGCGCCGCTCGGACGGCTCGTCCCGCATGACTTCAGTCTCTCGCCGCTATCCCCACGCCAACCTGCACGGGCAGATCGTCCACACCCTTGGGCGCCGCATCCTCAACGGTGATATTCGCCCCGGTGATGCCGTTCATGCCGGCTCGGCCTTGCCGGCCAGCCGCACCGCGCTGAGAGAAGCCATTCGGGTGCTGGCGGCGAAGGGGCTGGTTGAGGCGAAGCCAAAGATTGGCACGCGAGTGACCCCGCGTGAGGCGTGGAATCTGCTCGACCCCGACGTGATGGCATGGCAGCACGATGGCCTGCCGCGCCCGATGTTTTTGGCCAAGCTGACCGAGGTCCGCGCCGTGATCGAGCCGCGCGCCGCGGCGTTTGCCGCGCGGCGAGCTGACGCAGCTGCCCTCGCTGCCCTCGAGGCAGCCTTTCAGGATATGGGTGCCGCGCTAACAGGTCCGAAGGTTGACGTCGACGCCTTCGTCGAAGCCGACATGCGCTTCCACCTGTCGATTCTTCGCGCATCCGGCAACGATCTGCTCGAGCAGATGACCCGCGTCGTGTACTCGGCGCTCGTCGTCAGCTTCCACACGACCACGCGGCTGCCCGGCAGCGCACGGCGATCGCTGCCCAAACACCGCGCGATTCTCCGCGCGATCGTGGCGCGACAACCGGATCGGGCACAGACCGCCATGGAGAGCCTCATCTCCGGAACTGCTCGTGAGATCAGCCGGCTCGCCGACGGAGATCTGAATGGGACGACTGGACGGCAGGATCGCAATCGTGACGGGCGGAGCGCGCGGCATCGGCCGGGCGATAGTCGAACGGCTCGCGGCGGAGGGAGCGCGGGTAACGTTTTGCGACGTCGACGCGGCAATCGGCGAACGCACCGCGCATGAGCTCGGCAGCGGTCGAACGGTGACGTTTGCCGCTGCCGACATTACACGAGAAGAGCAGATCGAGGCGCTCGTCGCCGGCGTCGTTCGCGAGCACGGCACGGTAGACGTCCTCATCAACAACGCTGGTATCAATGCATATTTCGATGCCGCCACGATGACACAGGCGGAGTGGGATTCAGTGTTTGCGGTCGACTTGAAAGGGGCATGGCTCTGCGCGAAACACGTGCTGGTGCCCATGCGCCGCAGCCGCCGTGGCTCGATCGTCAACATCGCCTCGATTCATGCGCAGTTGACGATGGCCGGGATGTTTCCGTATGCGGCGGCAAAGGCCGGCCTCGTGGGACTGACCCGCAGCCTGGCACTCGATTGCGCTCGCGACAACATCCGCGTCAACGCCGTCCTGCCCGGCTGGACGCGCACCCGGCTGGTGGAGGAGTGGTTCCAGATGCAGCCCGATCCGGCCGGCGTCGAACAGCACATCGCCGATGTGCATCCGATGGGGCGCATTGCCGCCCCGGCCGAAATTGCAAACGTCGTGGCGTTCGTGGCGTCGGACGATGCGTCGGCGATGACCGGTGCGTCGATCGCGGTCGACTGCGGGCTGAGCGTCAGGTTTGCCATGTAAAGCGCGAGCCGTGAGTAAATGGGTGCTCAATGAAACGATCCGAATTGGTGTTGTCACGTTCGAAGTTGCCCACCCGCGATGCGTACGATCTGCCGACGTCGCGCAAGCGCTTCGACGACGGCGGCCAGTATCGCGTCGAGATTCCGTCGACGGAGGGGCCGCGCGCGATGGACGCGGTCATGCAGAGCGCCGCCGCCCACCAAGTGGTGATCCACCGGATTAGCCAGGGCAGCGGCATCATGCTGCAGACTGACGACGAGATCCGCGAGATGGTCGCGCTCGGCCGCACGCACGGCGTAGAGGTCTGTCTTTTCGTTGGCCCGCGCGCGAGCTGGGACGTCGGCGTGCAGGCAGCCAGCGCTGCGGGTCGCGTGCTCGGCGCGTCGCTGCGAGGTGCCGATCAACTCGCATACGGGATCGAAGATGTCCTGCATGGTCTCGCGCTCGGTGTGAAGTCCATTCTGGTTGGCGACATCGGCCACTTGATGCTGCTCGGCCAGATGAAGAAGTCCGGCGAGCTTCCGCCTGATTTCGTGTTGAAGACGTCGGTCACCCTGGCTGCGGCGAACCCGGCTGCCGGCCGGCTGTTCGAGGATCTGGGAGCAACGTCACTGAACTTGCCGGTCGATTTAACGCTGCCGCAGATTGCGGCAATTCGACAAGCGGTCGACATTCCGATCGATTACTACATCGAGAGCCCGGACGACTTTGGCGGAGCGGTCCGGCATTACGAGATCCCCGAGATTGTTCGTGTTGCCGCTCCCGTGTATCTGAAGTTCGGACTCCGTAATCATCCGCCGCTGTACCCGGCGGGGCAGCACCTCGAAGCGGCAGTAATCGCGCTCTGCCGTGAACGCGTGCGCCGCGCGGCCATCGGCCTCGGCATACTGCGCCGCTACGCCCCGGACGCGGTGGCCTCACCTGCGGTAATTCGGGTATGACGTCCAATGCGATGAGCGAGCCTTCCGACGTCGACCTGGTGTTTGACGCCCACGACGAGCTGGGTGAGGGTGTGACCTGGGATCATGCGAGGCGGCAGCTCATCTCAGTGGACATCATGCGCGGGCGGATCCACATCTTCGACCCGGACTCGGGATCCGTTCGTACGCTCACCGTCGATCAACCAGTTGGCGCGGCTGTTCCGTGTCGAAGCGGTGGCTTGATGCTCGCCCTTCGCGATGGGTTTGCGCGGCTCGATACGGACTCAGGCGCGCTGGCCTTCGTCGCATACGTGGAGTTCGATCAGCCTGGGCAGCGCATGAACGATGGGACGTGCGATGCGGCAGGGAGGTTCTGGGCCGGCACGATGTGCATGCAGGAGCGTCCTGGGCGTGGCGCGCTGTATCGGCTGGATGCCGACGGGAGCGTGCACACGATGGTCACCGGCGTCGGCATCTCCAACGGCATCGATTGGAGCCTGGACGGATCGACGATGTATTACGTCGACAGTCTGACGCAGCGAATCGATCGGTTCGATTTCGATCTCGCATCCGGCACGATTGCCAACCGGCGGCCCTTCGTCACGATCGATCCCGCGGACGGCTGTCCAGACGGGCTGACCGTCGATACCGAGGGCGGCATCTGGCTCGCGCTGTGGGGAGGATGGGCCGTGCGGCGCTACGCGCCGGACGGCTCGCTCGATCGCGTGCTCCGCGTTCCGGTCAGCCACCCCACGACGTGCGCGTTTGGTGGCACCGCTCTGGATACTCTTTACATGACCAGCGCCACGATTCGATTGACGGACGCTGAGCGCCTCGCGCAGCCTCTTGCTGGCGCAGTGATTTGTCACCGGCCAGGTTCCAGAGGCCGTCCGGCGCACGCGTTCGCAGGGTAACGACGCGTGCCAGGTCTCGAGTTCATCGACATCCGGAAGTCGTTCGGCGCGGTGCGCGCACTGCGCGGCGTGAGCCTTGCCGTTCGGGAAGGAGAAACGCACGCGCTCATCGGCGAGAACGGCGCCGGCAAATCAACGCTGCTCAAGATTCTCGCCGGGATCGTCTCGCCCGACGCCGGAGAAATCCAGTTGGACGATCGCCGGTTGTCGCTCTCCGGTCCGCGCGATGCGCTCGCGCACGGCATCGGGATGGTCTACCAGGAAACCGTCATGTTTCCCAACCTGACGGTGGCCGGCAATATCTTTGCCGGGCGTGAACTGACCGGTCGTGGCGGCGTGCTCCTCGAGCGCGAGATGCGGCAACGCACGCGGGATCTGCTCGCGCGCCTGCATCTGGCACTCCCACCGGAAGCACGGCTCGAGCACCTCTCAGCCGCGCACAGTCAACTGGTGCAGGTCGCGCGGGCGCTCGCCTTCGACTGTCGCGTTCTGGTGCTCGACGAGCCCACGACGTCGCTCACGGCTGCGGACGCCGACCATTTGTTTCGCGTCCTCGAAGATCTCCGCGATCGCGGCGTGACCATCCTCTACGTGTCGCACCGTTTGCCAGAAGTATTCCGTCTGTGTCAACGCATGTCGGTTCTGCGCGATGGGCAGCACGTTGGGACGTACGACCGATCGGCGGTCACGCCGGACGATATCGTTCGAGCGATGGTCGGCCGCGATCTGCCGGCACGCGAGGCGACAACTCCGCCGGCTGGAGCGAAATGCGTGCTGCGGGTTCGCGGGCTGTCCCGCGCTCCGCTCGTGCACAACGTCGATCTTGACGTTGCCGGAGGTGAGGTAGTCGGCATTTTTGGCCTGGTTGGCTCGGGCCGCTCCGAGCTGCTCGAAACCATCTTTGGTCTGCATGCTGCCGACTCGGGCGAGATTTCTGTGGACGACGTCCGCCTCGCTCGAGGGAGCGTTCGTGCCGCGACCCGCGCGGGAGTTGCGCTCGTTCCCGAGGATCGCCAGCGTCAGGCGTTGTTCTTCAACCTCGTGCTTCGTCACAACCTCGTCCTCGCTCGCGCCGCGCTTGGGCGGTCGATCGTGGTGCGCCCCACCGAGGAGCGGGGGTTCAGCACGAGGTTGCTCGAAACCTGGCGCATCAAGGCGCCAAGCGTCGACGTGACGCCCGACAAGTTGAGCGGTGGCAATCAGCAGAAAGTCGTGCTGGCGCGGTGGCTCAGCATCCAGCCGCGCGTTTTCCTGCTCGACGAGCCAACGAAAGGCGTCGATGTCGGCGCCAAGGACGAGATCCACACCATCGTTCGCCAACAGGCGGTCGCCGGCGCCGCGTGCGTTGTCGTGTCGAGCGATCTTCCCGAAGTGCTGGCGGTGGCGCATCGCATCGTCGTGATGCGCGAGGGACGCATTCAGGGAGAGCTGACCGCGGCACAGGCCAACGAGCATACGGTGATGCAGTTGGCCACCGCGCCCGTGAGGCGCGCGTCGTGAGGCCGCTTGGACGCGTGTGGCGAATCCGTGAGGCCAGCACGCTGGCCATCCTTCTGCTCGAGATCCTGTTCTTCGGCTGGTATCTCTGGCCGGACAGCGGCACCTACCATCCGTTTCTCAACAGCTCCAACGCTCTGCTGGTGTTGAAGTACTCATCGATCTACGGCATCGCGGCGATTGGCGCAGCGATTGTCATCATCTCGGGCGGCATTGACCTCTCGCCCGGCGCCGTGATCGCGCTCGCGAGCGTCGTGACCGGCGGTCTTTTCGTCGAAGCAGGCTGGGGGCTCACGCCAAGCATTCTCGCGGGGTTGCTCGTTGGCGTGATCTCGGGGCTCGTGATTTCCCTTTTGGTGATCGTCGTGCAGTTGCCGCCGTTCATCGCGACCCTTGGCGCGATGGGCATCATTCGTGGCGCCGGCTTCATTATCACTGAGGGCCGCTATTACGATCTGTCGCGGCTGCTGCCGCGCGGATGGCATCCACTCGGCATCCCCCTCGATTGGTGGCCGCCAGTGGTGATGATCGCGCTCGCCGTCGCCTTTCAGCTGATCACACATCGGCTGCAGTGGGGCCGCGCCGTGTACGCGGTCGGCGGCAACGAGACCGCCGCGTTTTTTTCCGGCATCTCGCTCGGTCGCATCAAGACCTCGGTGTATCTGATTTCAGCGATCCTGGCGTCGGTCTCGGGCGTGGTTCTCGCGCTCGTGCAGGGTCAGGGCAAAGCCGATTTGGCGATGGGTTACGAGCTGGACATCATCGCGTCCGCGGTCGTGGGCGGCGCAAGCCTGTCCGGCGGACGGGGATCCGTCATCGGCGCGGTGCTCGGCGCGCTGATCTTCGGCGTGCTTCGCAACGCGCTCGCCCAGATTCCGGGCGCGACGTTCTACGACCGCCTGATTGTTGGCGTGGTTGTGATAGTAATCGTCGTGATGGACCAGATATTGGTGAAACGAGGTGCTTGAGATGAGGAAACTTTCCGTCGCACTGGCGGTTCTGCTGGTTGGAGCGACGTTCGCGTGCAGTGGGAACTCGCCGGCCGATGCGCCGCGCAAGTATCGCTTCGCAGTGATTCCCAAGGCGCTTGATATTCCGGTGTTCGATTACGCCAAGAAGGGGGCCGAGCGCGCCGCGGAGCAGCTTGGCAACGTCGAGGTGATCTGGCGCGGTCCCGAAACCGGCGATCAGTTGAAGCAGAAGGAAATCCTCGAGGCGTTCATCACGCAACGCGTCGACGGCATTGCCATCTCGTGCCTGAACGGCGACTTCCTCACCGATGCCATCAATCGCGCGATGGATGCGGGGATTCCGGTGGTCACCTGGGACGCAGACGCGCCGAGCTCGAAGCGCATCGCATTCTACGGCGTCGACGACAAGGCCGCCGGACGGATTCTGGGCGAGGAGGCGGTCAAGCTGCTGAACGGCAAGGGCACGGTCGCGCTCATGACGAGCATCGGCGCAACGAACCTGCAGCGGCGGCTCGACGGCGTGACCGAGGTGCTCGCGAAGCATCCTGACATTCGCATCATCGAGACGTTCGACGTGAAGGAAGACACCGTCAAAGCGGCGGAGCTCATCGCCACCGGCACCAATCGTTATCCGGGCCTTGGCGCCTGGATTTCGGTTGGCGGGTGGCCGGTCTTCACGCGCAACGCTCTGACGCCGGTCCCGAAGGGCACGCATGTCATTGCGTTCGACACGATTCAGCCGGCTCCCGAACTGCTCAAGGAAGGCAAGGTGCAGATCCTGATCGGTCAGAAGTACTTCGGATGGGGCGAAGAGCCGGTCAGGATGCTGGCGGGAATCAAGGCGGGCAAGATGCCGGCCTCCCAGATCATCGACTCCGGCGTCGACATCGTCCGCGCCGACAACGTCGACGCCTACGTCGCGAACTTCAAGAAGCTCGAGGAAGGTAAATAGAAGGGAACTAGATGCAGACAGAATCTTTCACGCCGAAGCCTTCAGATAAGTTCACGTTTGGGTTGTGGACCGTTGGCAATCGCGGCCGCGATCCGTTTGGAGACGTCGTGCGGCCGGCGGTCGATCCCGTGGTCGCCGTCCAGCGCCTGAGCAAGCTCGGCGCGTATGGGGTCAATTTTCACGACAACGATCTCGTCCCGATCGACGCCACGCCAGCCGAGCGCGATCGAATCGTCCGGGACTTCAAGAAGGCACTCGCGGATACCGGCATGAAAGTGCCGATGGCGACCACCAATCTCTTCACCGATCCCGCGTTCAAAGACGGTGCATTCACGTCCAACGATCCTCGCGTCCGCGCCTACGCGTTGCAGAAGACGATGCGAGCCATGGATTTGGGTGTCGAGCTTGGCGCAACCACCTACGTGTTCTGGGGCGGGCGAGAGGGCGCCGAAGTGGACGCGGCGAAGGATCCAGTCGAAGGCATCAAGTGGTTTCGCGAAGCGCTGAACTTTTTGTGCGACTACGCGCGCGACCAGAAGTACACCCTCAAGTTCGCGCTCGAAGCGAAGCCCAACGAGCCTCGCGGTGATATTTACTTTCCGACAACCGGCGCGTATCTGGGTTTCATCACCACGCTCGCCTATCCGGAGATGGTCGGCGTGAATCCGGAGTTTGCCCACGAGCAGATGGCGGGCCTGAATTTCTATCACGCCGTGGCGCAGGCGATCGAAGCGGGGAAGCTGTTTCACATCGACTTGAACGATCAGAAACCAGGCCGGTTCGATCAGGATCTGCGGTTCGGATCGGAATCAATCAAGACGCTGTTCTTCGTGGTCAAGCTCCTCGAGGAGTCAGGCTACGACGGCCCGCGGCATTTCGACGCGCACGCATACCGCTCGGAAGATCAGGAAGGCGTGTGGGACTTTGCCGCGGGTTGCATGCGCACGTACCTCATTCTGAAAGACAAGGCGCGGCGCTTCCGCGAGGACAAGGACATTCAGGCGCTGCTGTCAGAGATTCGTCAGAGCTACGGTGAGTCTGCAGTCGGGGCGTACAGCCGTGCTACTGCCGACGCGCTCAAAGCCCGCACGTTCGACCGCGGTGCTCTCGGGACGCGCGGGCTCAAGTACGAGCGGCTCGATCAGTTTCTCGTGGATCTGTTGATGGGTGCACGGTAGCTCTAGCCCGACGTCAGCGCGGCGCGCTCGCGCGCCGCGTAGGTCTCTATCAACGTTCGATAACTGGCCACATTCGCGGGAATTGGCTGCAGGCGGGTGTCGCGCTTCGGCGTGACGAAGCCCGACACCACGTCTTCCCAGGACAGCGGGTGGCCGTCGGCCAGCCGATCGGCGTGAAACGCCCGCAGCGCTGCGCCAAGCGCCGCAGAGTTTCCGGTCTCGAGTTGCAGCACGTCGGCATCGAAGACGTCTGCCATCACCTGCAGGACATCCCGGTTCGCCGACGCGCCACCGGTGGCATAAATCGTCCCAATCCTGACTCCCATCCACCGGCTGTGCAGCGCCAGCGCCATCATCTGTGCTTCGACGATGGCGCGGACGTTGGCGTGGGCATCGCTCGCGTCCAGTCCGAAGCGGCGGACGCCAGGCGTGAGCACAAGCGGCGTGATTTCCGGATCGAACCAGGGCAGCAGCGTCCGGCCGCCGTTGCCTGGAACAGTGCGCGCGAGCGCGGCAGAGAACTCCGGCCATCCCAAGCGGTACGCGTCGCGGATTCGTTCGCGCGCGAGGGAGCCGTTCTTGAACACGGTCATCCCCATGTACGCGCCGGTCGGCGACGCGAACACGTGCCCGGTGCCATCCTCGCTCGGGCGCGGCGAGGGCATGATGCCGAAGATCGTGTCGCTCGTGCCCAGCGAGATGGCGACGATGCCCTCGGTGACGAGGCCGGTGCCGATCAGGCTGCACGGGTTGTCGCCCGACCAGGCGACGACCCGCGCCGCCGGCAGCGCGTAGCGCTTGGTCCAGTACGGCGACAGCGTGCCGGCAATCGTCCACGAGTCGGCGACCGGCGGGAGCTTGGATTCGAGTCCGGCGGCGGTGGCGCGGACGGCGTCAGCAGCCCACCGTTTGGCGGCGAGATCCATGAGGTTCATGCCGGAGCCGTCGCCCGGGTCGATCACGGCGTGCCCGCCCGCCAGAAGCGATGCGAGCCACGAGCTGACCAGATGGATTCGGTCGGTCGACGCGTAGCCATCCGGATCTTCTTCGGCGAACTTGCGGATTTGCGGTCCGGTGAAACGCTCGAAGGCTCGCGACCCGGTGAGCAGCGCCAACGCCCGCGGTCCACCCACGGCCGCTTCAATCGCCGCGCATTGGGACGTCGTGCTCGAATCCATCCAAATCGGCGAGCTGCGTCGCGAGAACAGATCGCCGATTTGTTCGGCGAGGGGAAGGGCTGGTTCGAGGCTGTTCAGACGCGTGCGCGCGAGCGCGTTGACGTAAACGCTGCCGTGCTGTTGCGCGGAGCCGGAGACGGCGCGCAGCTGGGTCCAGTCCACGTCCGCATCTCGCACCAGCTCCGCAATCATCCGATCCAGTGCCTCCGACCACATCAGCGGCGGAGCATGCGCGATTCGCGGGTCGCTTGACGGAAGCACGCCGTAGCGCGTCCCGTAGGTGGGGAGGGCCTCGTCGTAGCGGAACGATCGTTCGAACAGCACCGCGCGGCGTCCGCCCCGGTCGACTTCGATGGCTGTTGCCGTAACGCTCTGCGTGCTGGAGTCGAGACCGAGATAGATCGCCACGGCTACTGCGGAACCTCCCACTGGCCGGATTCGGCCGACTTGAAGAGCGCGTCGATGCAGGCCATGTTCTTCAGCGTGTCCTCGAGGGGGTAGGGCGCCTCCTCGCCGTTCAGAATGGCCTTCGCAAAGAGGTCGCCCTGAATCGTGTACTGATTGCAGGTATCGATCTCGATGGTCGTCGTCCCGCTTCCGAAAAGATCGGCGCCGGTGTCGACCATGATCCGGCAGGGACGGTCTGGCGGAGCGTTGAACGGAATCGGCAGCTCGATGCGGCCTTTCGTCCCGAGGATTTGCATCCGCTGGTAGTACACCATCTGGGTGCTGCATGTGCCGACGGAGTGGCCGGAACCGAAGTCCAGCATGATCGAGGTCAGGCGATCGACCAGCATGTCGGGATCGCGTTCGATCAGGCTCATGACTCGGCGCGGCTCGCGTTCGAACACGAATCGTGAGGTGTTGACGAGATAGCAGCCAATATCGAGAAGCGCGCCGCCGCCGGACGTCGTCGAGTTCCGGATGTTCGATGCGTCACGATTGAAGTAGCTGAAGACCCCGATCATCGATCGCAGCTCTCCGATACGGCCATCAGCGATCAGGTCTCGCACCTTGAGCCACTGCGGGTTCGTGCGGACCATGAACGCCTCTTGAAGCTTCACCCCGGTGCGGCGCCGGACGTCGAGGAGCTCTTGCGCCTCGGCGGCGTTCAGCGCGATCGGCTTCTCACACAGGACGTGCTTGCCGCGCTCCGCGGCCTTGCGCGTCCAGGGCACGTGGAGATCGTTCGGCAGTGGATTGTAGATGGCGTCGATTTCCGGATCCGCGAGGAGCTCCTCGTACGAGCCGTACGCTTTGGGCAACCCGAGCCTGGCAGCCGCGGCTCGCGCCTTCTCGAGATTCCGCGAAGCGATGGCCGTCACTTCCGTCCATTCGCCCCGCTGCATCGCCGGGATCACTTTCTCCGTGGCGATCCTGGCGACACCCAACACACCCCATCGGATTTTCATCTGGTGCGTGAGGTTACTTTGAGGGGCACAGGTCGCGCAACATTCTCGCGGCTCGCGGCTCGCGGCTCGCGGTCCGCGGGAAGCTGGAAGCTGGAAGCTGGAAGCTACAAACGACTATGATTCGCATCATGATGCGTGCATTGCTGGGCCTGGTGGCGGCGCTCGCGAGCGCCGGGTTTGTCGTATCCGGCGGTGGTGCTCAGCCGCCTGCGCCCGATCGAGTCAGCATCGAAGTCGACGCCAACACACGACTCGGGCCCATGAAGCCGATCTGGGCGTGGTTCGGCTACGACGAGCCCAACTACACCTACATGAAGGACGGTCAGAAACTGCTGACCGAGTTGTCGAAGTTGAGCCCGGTCCCGGTGTTCGTGCGCACGCACAACCTGCTGACCACCGGCGACGGCACGCCGGCGTTGAAGTGGGGATCGACGAACGCCTACACCGAGGACGCGAACGGCAAGCCGATCTACGACTGGACCATCGTCGACCGGATCGTCGATACCTACCGCGCCCGCGGCATGAAACCGTTGATGCAGATCGGCTTCATGCCCGAGGCACTTTCCGTCAAGCCGCAACCCTACAAGCACGACTGGCAGCCGGGTGTGCCGTACAGCCGCATCTACACCGGCTGGGCGCATCCGCCGCGCGACTACGACAAGTGGCGCGAGTTGATCTACCAGTGGGTCAAACACTCCGTCGAGAAATATGGCCGGGCCGAAGTCGAGAGCTGGTGGTGGGAGGTGTGGAACGAGCCGGACATCGCCTACTGGCAGGGCACGCCGGAGGAGTACATGAAGCTGTACGACTACGCGGCGGACGGACTCAAGCGGGCGCTGCCGACCGCGCGCATCGGCGGACCGCACGTCACCGGCCCCAACGGCGAGCGGACGCAGAAGTTCCTGCGCGACTTCATCGAGCACTGTCTCCGCGGGACGAACTACGCCACCGGCAAGATCGGCACGCCGCTCGAATACGTCGGCTTCCACGCCAAGGGCGCGCCGCGCGTGATGAAGGAGGCTGACCCTCCGTATGTCCGCATGGGCGTCAGCAACCAGCTGCGGGCGATTGCCAACGGCTTCTCGATCGTCGCGTCCTTTCCGGAGCTGAAGAACATCCCGATCGTCATCGGCGAGTCGGATCCGGAAGGCTGCGCGGCCTGTCCGATGAAGACCGATCCACACAATGCCTACCGCAACGGCACGATGTACTCGAGCTACACCGCGGAGCAGATCGCCCGTACCTACGAGCTCGCCGATCTCCATGGCGTGAATCTGATGGGCGCCGTGACGTGGGCCTTCGAGTTCGAGGATCAGCCGTACTTCTATGGTTTTCGCGACCTGTCGACGAACGGCCTGGCGAAGCCGGTGTTGAACGTCTTTCGGATGCTAGGACAGATGGGTGGGGACCGCATTCAGGTGACGAGCAGCGGCGCACTGCCGCTCGCAGCTGTCCGCGACACCGGCGTGCGCGAGCGTCCAGACGTCGGCGCGCTCGCCAGCCGGCAGGCGCGATCCGTCACGGTGTTGATGTGGAATTATCACGATGACGATCGGCCGGCGCCCGACGCGGCGGTGGATCTGAAGATTGCCGGCGCGGCGAATGGTCGCGTGCAGTTGACTCATTATCGAATCGATCGCGACCACAGCAACGCTTACGACGCGTGGAAGAAACTGGGTTCGCCGCAGCCGCCAAGCGCGCAGCAATACGCCCAGCTCGAAAAGGTCAGCCGGCTGGAGGAACTGGAGCCTCAACGTGAGGTCCAAGTCAAGAACGGTACTGTCAACGTCGCGTTTACGCTCCCGCGACAGGGGGTGTCGTTGGTGAAGCTGACATGGTGAGATTGCTGGCGGCGTCCATCGCCGCGTCGCTGGCGTTTGCCGGTTCAGAACGGCAAGATGTGCGCCCGCCCAATTCGACTATGGTGACCGAAGCACAGTACGGAACGATGCCCGACGGCACGCCCGTCAAAGAATTCACGCTGGTGAACGCCAGCCGGATGCAGGTGCGCGCCATCTCGTACGGAGCGATCCTGACGTCGATCAGGGCCCCGGGCGCGACTGAAGGCGCCGACGTGGTCGTGGGGCACGACTCGCTCGAGGGCTATCTCACGCGCTCGCGCTTCTTCGGCGCGCTGGTCGGCCGCTACGGCAACCGGATTGGAGGCGCGCAATTCACGCTCGACGGCCGGACCTACACGCTCGCCAAAAACAATGGTCCGAACCATCTGCACGGCGGCGTCAGAGGCTTTGACAAGGTCGTGTGGCAGGGAAACGTGAACAAGGACGCGAGCGCACGAGGACCCTCTGTGACGTTTTCGAGAACGAGTCCGGACGGAGAAGAAGGCTACCCGGGTGCGCTTGCGGTTCGGGTGACGTATACGCTCACGCACCACAACGAGCTGATCGTCGATTACTACGCGACAACGGACAAACCGACTCTGGTCAATCTCACCAATCACAGCTACTTCAATCTCTTCGGCGAAGGCTCGGGCGACATTCTCAACCATCGCGTGACGATCGACGCGGACAGTTACACACCGGTCGATGCGGGGCAGATTCCGACGGGAGAGATCGCACCCGTTGCCGGCACGCCGTTCGATTTTCGAACCGAGACTGCGATCGGTGCGCGCATCGACGCCGATCACGAGCAACTGCGCATCGGCACCGGCTACGATCACAACTTCGTTCTGCGCAAGAACGGTCCCGGTTTGTCACACGCCGTGCGGGTGGTCGACCCCAGATCGCGGCGGACCCTGGACGTCTCGACGACGGAACCAGGTGTGCAGTTCTACACCGGCAACAAGCTGGATGGCTCGTACAACGGCAAGAGCGGCCACGTGTACGGCAAGCGTTCCGCGTTCTGCCTCGAGACGCAGCACTTTCCAGATTCGCCGAACAAGCCGAACTTTCCGTCGACCGTCCTGCGTCCCGGGCAGGAATACCGATCGACGACGGTGTATGCGTTCGGAGTGATGCGCTAGCTGGAAGTTCGGACGTCCGCCGGCGGCGCGTTACTCGATCACGTCGAACTTCTCGAGCGCTTTCTCGTTGATCGTCAGGCCGAGTCCCTGGCGATCGTCGCGAAGGTCGATGGTGCCGTCCGCCGATTCGGGCTCGCCGTCGAAGATGTACCAGAACAGCTCGTTGCCAATCTCGACGTCCACGCGGGGAAAGTACTCCGCCATTGGGGAATTCAGGCTCGACATCACGATGTGATAGTTGTGTAGCTGTCCCGCGTGCGGGATGACAGGCACGCCGTGGGCCTCGGCCATCGCCGCAATTTTGCGTGCCTGCGTGATGCCGCCCACCCGGTTCGTATCGAATTGGATGTAGTCCAACGCTTGGGTCTCGAGGAGATCCCGGAACTCATAGATCGTGAACGCGTGCTCACCGCCTGCGATAGGTACCCGGCTCATAGCCTTGAGCGCCGCGTATCCGCGGGCATCGTCTGGGATCACCGGCTCCTCCAGCCAGCGCAGACGAAACGGCTCGATGAGCGGAATCATCCGTTTGGCGTAATCAAGGCTCCACCCCATATACGCGTCAGCCATGATGTCGACGTCGTCGCCCACCGTTTGCCTGACGGTGCGCAGAAGCTCGACGTTCTTCTGCATACCGGCGGCGCCATCGACGGGGCCCCATCCGAAGCGTAGCTTCATGGCGCGATAGCCTGCCTTTTTGTACTTGGAGGCTTCTTCCGCCAGTTGGTCGAGGGGCTGGCTATACAGCCGGCTCGCGTACACGGGAATCCGCTGCTTCGTTCTGCCGCCGAGCAGTTTGAAGACCGGCTGGCCGGAGGCCTTGCCGAGGATGTCCCAGATGGCGATATCGATCGCGCTGATGGCGGTCATGCCGATGCCCTTACGACCGAAGGCCATCGTTTTGCGGTACATGTGCTGCCAGAGGAATTCCGAATCGAACGGATCGGCGCCAACGAGCAACGGCGCGAGATAGAGATCGATGGTCTGTTTGACGAGCCGTGGCGCGAGGGCGGCATTGCCGATGCCGACGTGTCCCGCGTCAGTAAAAATTTCGACGATGAGCCATCCGTGAAAGCGAAATCCTGCCATCGAGTCGGCGGGCAGGTCGACGAGATCCATCGGGTTAGTGCAGAAATGCGGTTGCGGCGCGACGGTTGGCCCGCGCCACTCCACAACTCGAGTGCGAATATCGGTGATTTTCATAGGAGTGGCCAAAGAATACTTCAGTCGGATTGGGAGAAGCGGGATTCAATGAACAAGAGCTCCCGCCGAGGACGCTGAGTGCGTGAGATCGCAGTAGTGACGGCCGGCCTGTAGCCTGGGCGTTGCCCAGGCTACAGGCCGGCCCTTCCGCGATCTCTGCCTCGCGGCGCTCTCTGCGTGAGCTCTTTACCCGCGTCCTCCAGCCTTTGTTCAAGCGACTGAATTCGCGGAATGGTGACGAGCAAGAGTACGAACGCGGTGACGTGGCACATGCCCATGATCGAGAAGACCATGCCGTATCCCATTCCCAGATCGAGCATCCGTCCGGCCATCAGATTGGACACGATCCCACCCATCGCGCCGCCAAATCCAACGAGGCCGGCGACGGACGCGACAATGCGACGAGGAAAGATGTCGGTGGGGACGATCATCACGAGCGTGGACCACGACTGCTGACCGAAGAAGGCAATGCTGAAAAGCACGATGGCCAGATCCACCGGCACCTGCGTCACGAAGACGATCAACGGCATGACGGCGGCGCTGGCGCCAAGCGCGATCTTGCGCGCGGCATCGATGGAGCGTCCCCGCGTCACCAGAGCGCTCGAGAACCAGCCGCCGATCAATGCGCCCAAGCCGGCCGCGGCATACGGGATCCACCCGTAGTAACCCACCTGCTTCACGTCGAAGCCGCGGGCGTCATACAGATACTTCGGCAACCAGAACAGATAGAAGTACCAGGCACCGTCGGTCAGGAACTTCGCAAGCACGAGCCCCCACACCTGTCGAAAGCCCAGCAGCGACGTCCAGGACATCGCTGGTCCGCCAGCTGACGGGACACTCAAGACTTCCGCAATCAGCTCACGCTCGGTGGTGTCGAGGCGAGGGTGTTGTGCCGGCGGGTGATATGTCATCGCCCACCAGACAGTCCAAGCCAGGCCGGCAACGCCGCAGACGAAGAAGGCCCACCGCCAATCGGCGTAGAGGATGATCGCTGCGATGAGCGGAGGAGCGACGACGGCGCCGACGGCAGTGCCGGCATTGATGATGCCCATGGCCGAGGACCGCTCGCGGGCCGGAAACCACTCCGCAACGGCCTTGGTCGCGGCCGGGAACCCGCCGCCTTCGCCGACGCCCAGCAGGAAGCGGCTCAGCGCGAGCGACCCGAGACTTGTCGCCAGCCCGTGCGCGGCGCACGCGAGCGACCACCAGAGCATGATGATCACGAACCCGCGGCGCGTGCCGAGCCAGTCAATCAGCGCGCCCCCACCCGCGTACATCAGACCGTAAGCCGCCAGGAAGGCAATCTGGAGACGTGAGAAATCCGTGTTGGTGAGAGGGATCTCGCGTTGAATTGCGGCGACCGCGATGGAGAGCGCCTGGCGATCGAGATAGCTGATGGCGATCGCGAGGCTGAGAATCAGTGCGATCCGCCAACGCATGAGCTCATCCTATCGCCTCTTTCATCACGACGTTCGTCCCAATCCTCGCGTGCAGGTGCGCATTAGCATTTGTCATGACCTTATTAGGCCGCCAATAGTAATACTATTGCCGCCATTCTTCTGGGAGGAGCACCATGCGAAGACTGTCGCTGCTTGCGCTCCTGCTGCTCCACGCAGCTCCGCTTGCCACACCTGCATACGCGCAACGTCAACTTGGCGCGGTCCAGGGAACGATCACCGATGCGACCGGGGCGGTCCTGCCCGGCGTCACGGTGACGGCTACCAACAAGAGCACGGGGGAGGTCCGGACCACCACGTCCAACGAAGTCGGTATCTACCGGCTTCAGAGCCTCGACCCCGGCATCTACGACATCGTTGCGCAGCTCTCCGGTTTCGGTCAGGGCGGCCGAGCTGGCGTGGTCGTTTCGATCGGCGCATCGGTGGGTGTCAACCTCTCGATGTCGACGACTGGCGTTTCGGAAACGATTCAAGTCCAAGGTGTCTCGCCGGACATTCAGACCGAGAAGGCCGACTTGTCATCGGTCGTCGAGCGCCAGCGCATCGTCGACCTGCCGATTGCCGGCCGCAACCCGCTGACGCTCGCGACGCTGCAGCCGGGGATCCTGGGCCTGCCTGGCGGCACCGACTTCCTCGCGCAGGAACAGGGGATGGGTTTCAACGCGAGCGGCCAGCGCACCGGCGCGAATAACGCCATGGTGGACGGGCTGAGCATCAACGGCGGACCGTGGTCGGGAACGGTGTTGATCGTGCCCAACACCGAGGCCGTGCACGAGTTCCAGGTCGTTGCGAACAATCCATCGGCTGAATTCGGGCGCAATACCGGAGCGGCGGTCAGCCTCGTGACGCGCGGCGGCACGAACCAGTTGCGCGGGAGCGGCTTCACCTTCTACCGCAACAACGACATGCGTGCGAAGACTTACTTCGAGACGCTCAACAACGCGACGAAGGCGGACTTCAACAAACACGACTTCGGCGGAAGCTTCGGCGGTCCCATCCGACGCGACAACGCCTTTTTCTTCTTCTCGTACGAAGGCGTGCGCGAGAACAGCGGAACCGGACAGCAGTTTACCGTGGAGACGGAGCAGTTCCGCGATTTCGTGCGCACGACACGGCCGAACTCGAACGCCGCGTACCTGCTCGACAAGTACCGGCCGCCGGTTTATCCAACGAGCGGACTGGTCGATCTCGGGAGACCAGCACCCGGCGTTCGCGTCATCGGACCACCGGACGGCATTCCCGACATCGGCGTCATCAACTACGCCATCGTCAACCACCGCGAGGGCAACCAGTACAACGGGCGATTCGATCAGGTGCTGCGCGGCGGCAGTGACAAGTTGCGCGCGAGTTACTACATGACTCGTATCGTTCCGGAGTTCACCTATCTCCGCCCCGAGTTCGACCACACCTACCCGCATCGGAACCAGTTCTTGAACGTCGGCTACACGAACATCTTGTCGAGCCAGACGTTGAACGAGTTGAGTTTCGGATGGGTGCGCATGCACGGTGAAGCCTCCGATCCAACGCCGGACTCGCCAACGATCAGCATCCTCGGCGGTGTGAACGGGTTCGGCGTCGATTTCTGGCATCCGATTCAGTTCACCCAGAACAACTACGAGATCAAAGACACGCTGACGATGAACCGGGGCCGTCATAACTTTCGCGCCGGTGCGGAAGTGCGACTGTCGATCGACAACAGCGAACTGCATCACTGGGAGCGGCCGAACTACGAGTTCCAGACCCCGCTGGGGGTCACCGGCAGCACCGGTATCCTCGACTTTGCAGACGACGAAGCGTTTTCAGAACGGCGAGGCGTCGATCCGCTGACCGGTTTGCCGACGCTCGCGGTTGGCGAGTATCGCGGACGCGAGTTCGCGCTCTTCGCGCAGGACACGTGGAAGTTGCGCTCCAACATCACGCTGAACCTCGGGCTCCGCTACGAAGTGTTCATGAGCCCGAAGAAAGTGAACCGGAGCTTCGGCGGGATCATCCTGGGGCCAGGAGTTACGCGACAGGAGCAGGTCGCGACCGCGAAGGCGGGTGAAATTCCGAGGCTCTACGATACCGATTGGAACAACTTCGCACCGCGCCTTGGCTTCGCGTGGGATCTTTCCGGCGATTCAACCACTATCGTCCGTGCCGGCGGCGGCGTTTCTTACAACCGCATCAACAACACGGTGTGGAGTGACGAACGGCTGAACCCGCCGTTCTTTGCCAACGCGTTTGCGACGGTCCAGGACAACATTCCGATCGTCTACACCTTGGGACCGAACTATCCGCCGAATCCCGCGTTGGGCCGCGGCCTCGACGAGAACGGCGGCATCCGCGGCGCCCGCATCGATCTACGCGTGATCGATCCGGAAACGACGCTGCCCTATTCGTACAACTGGTTCGCCGGCGTGCAGCGGCAGCTGCCGTGGCAGTTGGTCGCTGAAGTCAATTACATCGGCAGCGCCGGCCGCAACCTGATGAGCCTCGACGCCCCCGGCGGAGAAGACTACAACCGCTTTGCCGGCGACTTGCTCGACAACCGCCGCGATCGTCTCAACCCAAGTTTCGGAGTCGTGGGGTTGGGCGAGAGCCGCATCGATAGCAACTATCACGGCATGACCTTGCAGTTGAACCGGCGGTTCAACCGCGGCTTCAGCGTGCAGGCGGCGTACACGCTGGGACACGCGAAGGACTACCCGGGAATAGCGGAAGAAGTGACGGATCTCGGCCGCGACTACGGGAACGCCTCGTTCGACATCCGGCACAAGCTGGCGCTGAACGTCATCTACCAGATTCCGTACGAGCCGACGAACATGTGGCTCCGCAACACCATCGGCGGATGGCAGGTGAACACCGTCACCATCTGGCAGTCGGGGTCGCCGTTCACCGTGACGTGCAACGCGGCATACCCGACGTGCGACTTCAACGCCGACGGCAACAACGGCGACCGCGTCAACCTGCCGAGCTATGGAACTGACTTGCCGGACATCTCCGACGAGCAATGGCTCGCGGGCGGTCTCTCGGCGGCTGACTTCCCGCTGCCGCCGAGAGGCACGTTGGGAACACTTCCGCGCAACGCCTACTACGGTCCGGGCTATTTCAGTTCGGACGTGTCGTTGTTCAAGAACATCACGATGAACTTGTTTGGTGGGCAGTCGCAGACGCTGCAGCTTCGCATCGAAGCCTACAACTTGTTCAACACGCTCAACCTGAACAACCCGAACACGAACACGGCGGCGGCAAACTTTGGCCGCGTCACGTCGATTCGGACGCCCGGCGGCGGGCTCACGGGCGCGCGGCTGGCGCAGGTCGGCATCAAGTTCTCGTTCTAGGATTGCACGCGTTTTTTGCGGCCACGGCAGTACAGGAACCTCCTCTCCTCGCTGCCGTGGCCTTCTTTTTCGCCACTACGCATCCGCTGCTAGACTAACGGGCTGTGTTCGAACGCTTCACCGAATCCGCCCGGCGCACGCTGTTCTTCTCTCGCTACGAGGCGAGCACGATGGGCGGGATGTCCATCGAGACCGAACATCTGCTCCTTGCATTGGTGCGCGAGGACAAGGGGGTGACCGCGCAGATCTTCGCGGTGATTCCCGACTGCGCTCAGCAGATCCGCCGCGAGACCGAACGCCGAGCGACCCGGCGCGACAAGATCGCGGCGTCAGTTGAGATTCCCTTCAGCGAGCAAACGAAACGCGTGCTGCGATACGCCGCCGAGGAAGCGGATCACCTGGAGCACAGCTACATCGGTACCGAGCACCTGCTGTTGGGGCTTCTACGAGAACCGGAGGGAATCGCCGCCGCGGTACTCGAGGGCCTGCCGCTGACCGCTGGAAACGTTCGCGAGGCGATTCGCCAGATTCTCAGCCGCCCGCTGCCGCCCGCGGCCGACGACGACAAGGCGCCTGACGTGATCGAGCGCATCAGCGTGCTGGTCGAGCACCTCGGCCGCATGGAGGCGGATGCGTGGGCGCGAAGTCAGCTCGTCGAAAGCATTCAACAGGAACTGGACCGACTGAAGAAAAGACTCGGCCCCGGTCAAGCGCGCTGACGCGCTATTTGACCTTCCACTCCTGCAGCCCGACCGAAAACTTCGGCTGCATCGTCACTTCAATCCGCAGCGCAGGCGTCGTGACGGGCTTGAACGTGACGCGGTTGTAGGTGTCCCGCGCGACACCGTAGGCGTCGATCTGCTCGACCGGCGTCCAGTTGTTGCCGTCCTTGTAGAGGATTCGCCAAGACGCCGGTACACGCACCGCTCCGCGCCCCGTATCGTCGAACCAATAGACCGACGATTCCGAAACGCTCGCCGGCTTTGCGAAGGTCATCTCGACCCACTCCATCTTGCTGCCGAGCGTTGGCCACCAGTCGAAGTACGACGTGGGATCGTCCGAACTCTTCGGATCTTCACCGTCGTTGATTGGCTTCGGATTCTTGCCGCGTCCGGGGCCGGGAACCGACGCGGTGACAGTCGCGAGGGTTGCAAGCGTAGGGTAGGGCGTCGGCTTTGCAAATTGCTCGGTGCGCGGCAGCCACACGATCATTTCGCCGGCGCCGCGGTTCGCCCACGTTGCATAGGGAATCGCCACGAATGGCTGCGTCGTTCGCGTCACGCCTCCGCGCGCGTCGTAGGCCAGCCCGACGGCCTGTCCGTTGATGACGGTCACACCGTTCAGCAGCGTCGGCCGGAACTCATTCGTCAGACGGCTGGAGTCGGGCAGCACGATATTCCGCACACGCTTGCCTGGATTGTCTGGCCACTCCGCCGCATACACGATTGGCCCGCGCTGCAACGCTACCCGCCCGGCATCGTCCTCAACCTTCTCGTGTGCGATCACTCGCCGGACCGGCATTGGCAGCGTGAGCTCGATCGTGTCGCCGGCTTTCCATTGGCGCAGCAATCGCACATAGCCTTGCTCGATTCTGAGCGGCGTGCGTACGCCGTTGACCCTGATCGTCGGGGAGGGCGCCGGCGCATCCATGAACGTGTAGAGATCGCCTGGCACCGGCTCATTACGGGCCCAGCCGGGAATACGGAGGTTGATCGCGAACGAGCCGGCCTGGGCTGGCGCGACGGAAAGTTTCACCGCGCCATCCCACGGGTATCGCGTTACTTGCGTGAGCTTGACCGTCTGCGAGGCGTCGAGAGCGACGTCGGCCGTGCTTTGCGCGTAGAGATTGACGTAGATCGCGTCCTTCTGCTTCGCATAAACGTAGCCGGGGATCGACGGCAGAAAGCGCGAGACGTTCGAGGGACAACACGCAACGCCGAACCACGGGCTGCGCTCATGCTGTCCGCGCGATTCGAGCGGATTTGGATAGAAGAACGTCTTGCCGTCGAGCGACACACCCGAGATCAGGCCGTTGTAAAGCGTGCGCTCCATGACGTCGATGTACTTTGCGTCGCCATGCAGCAGAAACAAACGATGGTTCCAGAAGTCCATGCCGACCGACGCGCACGTCTCGTTGTATGCGGTCATGTTGGGCAGCTGGTAGTGACGCCCGAACGCCTCACCGGCGCCTGACGCGCCGATGCCACCCGTCAAGTACAGCTTCTTCGTGACGGTGTTTTGCCAGATGGTGTCGATCGCGTTCACGTAGGTGCGATCGCCGGTTAACGCTGCGACGTCCGCCATCCCCGAGTACATGTACGTGGCGCGCACTGCATGGCCGACCGGTTCAGTCTGGTTGATGACCTTGTCGTGAGCTTGGTTGTACTCGAGACCGCGCGAATTGGCGCGTTCACCTTCCGGAAACGGACCGGGTCCACGCTCGTCGAGGAGGAACTTGGCGAGGCTCACATATTGATCGTTTCCCGTGACGCGCGCCAATCTCACGAGACCCA